>Ga0316193_10000641_pt1 | contig 22238 bp, 9 predicted proteins | sample MerIslsedime2_MG_FD_207735 | JGI IMG/M metagenome (GOLD analysis project Ga0316193, IMG submission 207735) | Coastal sediment microbial communities from Maine, United States - Merrow Island sediment 2 | ecosystem: Environmental > Aquatic > Marine > Coastal > Sediment | place: USA: Maine... | reverse complement strand
GCGGCAAGGATGGTGCGTCCGGCCACCAGGTCGACCACGCTCTTGCGCAGCCCAAGCATGCGCAGGCGTCGTCCCTCGACAAGCTGAGATGTGGCACTGAAATTAGCCAGCACCAGCACGCTGTAGTCACCGTTGGTGCGAAAGTAGGCAAACACATGTTCATTGCCTGACGCAACGATTTCCGTCTCGGCGCGATCCAGGGCCGGGTTCTGCTGGCGTATCTGGATCAGCCGCAACAGATCATGGTAGATGCGCCCGGGGATGGTATCGGGTTCGCGACACGCTTCGGCACGTGTCCAGTCGAAGGCCGCGCGGTGCAACCAGCGGGTGTCGCCGACCTTGTCCGTGTCGCGCTCATAGCCATAGTCATTGAGCATGCCCATTTCATCCCCCAGGTAAATAAGGGGTATGCCGCCGATGGTGAGAATGATCCCGTGCAGCAGCAGGATGCGCTGGATAGCCAATTCGATCTGCGGTTCGTCGTTCTCCTCGAGGGCCTTCTCGAGGCCTGCCAGCGCGGCACAGGTGCCGGAGATACGCGCCTCACCGGTAGTCAGGTTTTCCTGAAACGGCATGCCACGTGCAAAGCTGCCGGGAAAGCGCCCGGTGAAAAATTCGGTAAGAAAACGACGATGTGAGGCAGGGTCATACCCCAGCTCGGTCAGGTCGTCGTTCGAAAAGGCGAAACCGATGTCATCGTGGCAACGCACGTAGTTTACCCAGGCACAATTTCCCGGAATGGTGAAACGCTGTTGCATGGCATGCCTGAGAATGTCGACCTTGTGCGTTGCCAGCGAATTCCACAACAAGGCCATCAGCTGCGGGTTGTAGGAAAGCTGGCACTCTTCCTCGCTGACATACTTGCGCACTTCGTCCGGGTGCACGATGGCTTCGGACTTGAACACCATGGCGGGTGCAGCAATGCTGATGAGGGCATTGAAGGCCTGAGTGATGGTGTGTGCTTCGGGCAGGTTCAGGCAATCGGTGCCGAGCTGCTTCCACACAAACGCCACGGCATCCAGTCGCAGGATTTCCACGCCCTGGTTGGCCAGAAACAGCATCTCTTCCAGCATGCGGTTGAAGACCATGGGGTTTTCATAGTTCAGATCCCATTGATAATTGTGGAACGTGGTCCATACCCATTTTTTCAGTCGGTTTCGATAGGTAAACGAGCCGGGATGTTCGTCCGGGAACACCGGACTCATGGTGCGCTCATAGGCATCAGGCAATATCCTGTCCGGGAACATCCGGTAGTAATGCTGGTACTCCGTGTCGCCATGCAGTGCCTGACGTGCCCACTCGTGTTCGTCGGAGGTATGATTGAATACAAAATCCAGGCACAGCGATATGCCGTGATGGCGCAGCTCGGAGGCAAGCCCGGCGAGCTGCTCCATAGTGCCCAACGCGGGATTTACCTCACGGTAACTCGAGACCGCATAGCCGCCGTCGTTGTCGCCCGCCGGCACCTTGAATACCGGCATCAGGTGCAGATAATTCACTCCCAGGCCGGTGAGGTAGGGGATGCGCTCGCGTAAACCGCCAAGATCCCCCGCAAACAGGTCCACGTAGCACATCGCGCCGATCATGCGCTGTGACTGGAACCACTGCGGATCGGCCTCGCGCAAGGCATCCAGTGCCATGAGTTCCTTGGGGCGGTGGATCCACATTTCCGTGGCCGAGGCGAGGATGCTCTCCAGATGATAGAAAAAATCGTAGTGCTTGCCGTAAAGTGCGTTCAGCCCGCCAAACAGGCGCGGAAAGTGCTGACGCAGCCGGTTCAGATAACCTTCCCATTCATCACTATCCACCTGGTCTGCGAAGCGTGCTTCCAGGCGTGGCAGGAGTCGCTGCAGCGACATTGCGGCATGGGTTCTGAGCCAGGAATCATCGTGCATAGGTAAGTACCGGTTGTGTGATCATTATCAAGGGGCGGTTGACCCGCCGGGTTATGTTTCAGGGGTCCTGTGTGTCTGGTCCGCCGTGCCGTGGAGTTTGCTGGAAATATACGCCGTTTTGGACGACGTTACGCAGACACAAGTCGCCAACAACCCGGAGTTTAAGATGTTTGGGACTGTGATGGGAACAGTCAGCCTTAGCGGCACTGCTCTCACTGATATCTGTCTGGGGCATGGGGAAGTTCACTATCCGCCAGTATGCCGACCCGGTGACTTGTGAGTCCTTTATCTGATCTCCATGAGCGCCCGGGCCGGGCAATGATGGGTAAGTGAAGAATGGCTCCCTGGGACGGGCACGAACCGCCTGCTTGGTGATTAAAAGTATCAGATACAGTCAGTTATGGCGCAAATAGTATAAAGAGATTTAAGTGCTTTTCTCGTGGCCCCATTTCTCGAAGGCGCCGACCGACCTCAGACTGAGCCTATGCGATTGCACCAATCGGCATGTTTGCGGCTGTGGTTTTGCTAAGCAGCTGTTATGTGGGGCCCGGGTCTCTTTCAGTATTATCAATTGGCGCTGATCCTCACGTGTATAAGCTTTACCCGGGCAAGGTGCTGGCAGAGTCCGGGATCGTCAAGATAAATATGGCGGATGCCTGTTATGTGATTATTGATGATTACAAAGTTGCAAGGTCAGATTATCAGCAAGTTCTTGTGTTGCCGGGAGAACACGTAATCCGCTGGGGGAAAGAGTTCATGATCAGTGTCATGGTTGATTCGTCCATGTTTCGTGAAGGTGAGGGAAGGGCAGTTGTCAATTTAATTGCCGGGCACACCTATGAGTTGTACGCGGACAGGACTACCGGTCATGGTTACAGCATGTTCTTCTGGATACAGGACGCAGAGAGTGGAGAAGTGATTGCGGGTACAAAGAAACCATGAATACCAGTAATAGTTTCGCATGGTTTGTAACAATGTTAATGGCTGTCGTTTTTGTGCTGTCAGTCATGGGCTGCGGCGTAGCGGTGCCCGCCAAGGCTGAAATAAAGGTCGTGCGAAGCCAGGACATGACAATAGATGATAATGACATAGTTTCAATGGCGCCACGAAGATTGCTGGAAGAGATCACAAAAGAGCTAAAAAGCACGTATAAAAATATAGAGATTGTTGATGGTTTTCTTTTCCGGGATACGGCATTTCCTGAGGGGGGTTGGAGACTGAAAGAGTTATTCGTACCTGAAGTCCGCAGGCGAGTGAACGAGCAGCTGACTATTAATGAGAAATACTTATGCCGAGCCAGTTTCTGCATGGAAATGGTTATGCAAGGCAGCAGACCTGGGATATGAAAATGCGCAAATAGAGGTGGCTTACTGGCACCGTGAAAGTAATTGGGAGTTTGCACAACCTGATCGTATCGAATGGTTACATAAAGCTAATATACGGGCGGACGATCGAATCGCGTACTTATGGTACACCCTTGCTTCCAATGGCGATGACAAAAGATTACGGATTAGAGATAACCTGTTTTCTGAAACATTATCAAAAAAAGAGATCGCAGAAGCCAGGGATATGGTCAGAAACTGGAAGCCTGGCCTGTGCCCAACATCTTATCAATAGGCTTCCCAGTCGGGGCAGGGTGCCCACCCGGTGACTATTGATCTCTTGACGAGCGCCCGAGCCGGGCAATGAATCGTAAGCTGAAGGATGTGCTTCCCGACACATAGGTTACAGAGCATTCCGGGCACAGCCGCTGGGTCGGACAGGGGGGGGCGTTGGGTCACGGGCAGATTTCCACCGCACCGGCCGGGCCGGAAATCTGACATCCAGGCCGGGGCTCATCTCTCCAGAATTTCAGGATTTCAGTATTTCAGGTTTTCACCCGACCCCGGGTGTGCGGTATCAGGGCCGGGATGGCGTGGCACTACAGGAAGTATCAGAAGGAGCAAAGCCCGGATGATCGTGCATGGTACTCAACTATGGAAGTCGAAGCCAGGGAATTGAACTGCGGGCTGTGGCACGATCCCGCACCGATGCCTCATTGGGAATACAGCAAAATAAAGTGACGAAGATACCCAACATCGCGGAGATCATCGCCGGGTACTATTATGATTACTATGGCGATGTGCTTATGGCGGGTTTTGGAGTGCCGCTGGCCAGTGCCAGTGGAGCCGGGATGCCCGTAATGCCGTTGGTTGTGCGCTCGACATGCGCCGGGCAGTCGAATAACTTAATCAGGAAAGCCGCTTGCTGGGTTTGACGCCGGTGCTTATGTGTAATGGGGTCTGTACCAGATGCATGGTCGCCGGTTTTCTGGGTAATTCGCAACGTATGAAATACACCATCATCGGAGACACTGTTAACACTGCGGCGCAGGTCAGCGTATTCAAGGTGCTGGGTAAAACGAATTGGACCGAGACATGAACAAGCAGGAGATAAACATGATGAAGAAACTTACGGGAATCAATAGTCGGGTTGTGCTGGTACTGGCGCTGTTGCTGGGCGTACAGTTTGCCCAGGTGGCATCTGCCGGTGAGGACAAACCGGTTGCCGTCGTTTACAAACCCCCGTTACGCGGTGCTCCGCAGGGAAGAGTGGGTAGCGGTAGCCGTGGTATCGGCGGTGAGGCAGCCGTATTGCAGGTGCTGGCACCTGATCATACCGGTCTGACCACGCAGGCACAGCCGACGATCTACTGGTATGCACGGACACCGGCTGTGGCCCGCTTTGAGTTTGCGCTGATTGATGACGAGGGTAGTGATCTATTGCTTGAGGTCGAAGTGGGCAGTGATCGGGTTGCCGGCTTTCGGCAACTGGACCTGGGTGATTACGGGATTACGCTGCAACCGGGTGTATCCTGCCGATGGTCGGTGGCGCTGGTGTCCGATAATGCCAGCCGTTCTTCGGACCTGATATCCAGCGGCATCATCGAGCGCATCGAGCCGGGAGAGAGTCTGAACGGCCGCATCAGCAACGCTACCGGGAGTGATCTGGTCGGTATCTATGCAAGTGAGGGTATCTGGTACGACGCGCTTGATACCGTCTCAAAACTTATGCAGCAGTCACCCGCAGACAATGGACTGGTGGATATTCGTGATTCGCTGCTGGCGCAAGTCGGGTTGCAGTCTGTGTCTGGCAGGTAGCTGGTACATCTACAGACAATGTAACGGTGGTCTGCAGCCGGGATTACAACCAGTTGCCAATTAGCAGATAAGGAGCCCAGTAACCGGCGTGCCGGTAGCGACTATCCTGGAGTAGTTTTATCTGTGCATGCTGCAATGCCCGGGCCTTGGAAACTTGCGGATTGGCGAGTTCCCGGTAGAAATCGGCAATCAGTTCTGAAGTTGCCTCGTCATTGATGAACCACAACGATGCCAGTGCGCTGCGTGCACCGGCCTTGACTGCGATGCCTGCAAGTCCCAGTGCAGCACGGTCATCACCGGCGGCGGTCTGGCACGCACTCAGGGCCAGCAATTCGACAGGTTGTTTGCGGTACTGGCTGAGCCCCATCAGATCTTCCAGTCTGTCGATGGAGATTTTTTCGTTGTATGCCAGCAGGAAGGTCTGGTTGCGGTCGCTGCTGAACTGGCCATGGGAAGCAATGTGCACGATTGAATAGGGGGTTTTCTGCAGGGCGCCCTCAACATTGCTGACAATGAAATCATCGTCCTGCAGGATGGTGCTATCCTCATAGAGGTTGTGAATCTGTTCGAGTTCGGATGCAACGTTGGGCAGTGGTGGGAAATCATCAATACCGACTGTCAGGCCGTTGAGCAATACCTGCACGTTCTCGCGAGGCAGGGCGCGTGCATCCGTGAGAAACAGTCCAGGGGTGTAGGCGACGGCGTATTGCTCGATCAGGTACTGCTTCGATTCTGCATCGTAGAGTGCCCCCAGCGGGATGGTGCGCAGGGCTCCGTCCGGGACGACGATGAGTGTCTCCACTTGCTGGCGTTGCAGTTCCTTCCTGATCGGGTTGACCAGCCACTCGTAGAGTTGCTGGGCCGGGCGCAAATATTGCCGGGTAGTTCGTTTTTCGAGTAACTGGCGGAAGCGGCGTGTCTCGGCAATGATGCTTGTGGCGGGGATGTCGATGGTGACCTGCTGCAAGCCATCCGGCAGCGTCAGCAGCAATTCCAGCCGGTCCTCGAGCATGATCGGGTAGAGGATGGCGGTGCGTGATGCGATTTCTTCAAGCCGTACAGTGCGATTCTGCAGGTCAGTGACGCAGTCATCCTGAAAATAGTCCTGCAGTTCTGCGGCCTTCAGGTTTTCGACATGGTCTCGCGCTTCCAGCAGGTCTTGCCTGGTGGCCTCGGGAGTTTGCTGGTTGCGAGCCCGACTAAGTAGCAGGTCAGCCAGTTCAAAGTAGATCGGCGCAGCCGTTTCGCGGAAAATGCTGCGGTTGCCGGGCTGCGCAATGCTGATGTCGTTGCGTACACCCTGCAGTGTCACGATGGCATTGCGGTAGGCAGTAATGGCGGCATCTGTCTGTTGCTGTGCCCGCAGCAGTTTGCCGTTTTGCCACTGCCACTGGTAGAGCGACTCGGGAGCGTTGCCTGCCTGGGCGGCATAGACAGCGCGATTGGTCAGTGTCAGCGCCTCCGCGATACGTCCGTGGTCTGCATACAGCTCGCCGCGATAGCCAAGGGCATAGGAGAGAGCCCGCTGGTCACCACAGGCATCCGCGGTTTGTTCGGCGGCGAGCAAGGCCGCGTTCGCACGTTCCAGCCACGGCGAATGATTGCCGGCGGCAAGCTTGCCGGCACTCTGTCCCAGGTTAATATAGAGATTGGCCTTGAGGCTGGTAGCGGGCAGCCTGTCGGTAATTTCCAGTGCGGCTGTATAGCGTTTGTCATCCGCCATTCCTGCGTTGGCCGTTGCGCGAACGCTGTTTGCCAGGATGCTTGCCAGCAATGGTGTATTGCCGGCAGCACGTGCGAGTTCCGCAGCCTGATCATTGTCGGCAAGCGCAGCGGTCGTGTCTCCCTGCATAAGGTTCAGGGTGGCACGACTGCTGAGCAGCGCAGCGGTGGTATCCGGTGACAGGCTGTCTTTCAGGGAAAATCCACGTGCCAGGGCCTTGTGCGCGGCTGTGTAGTTGCCAGTTTGCGTATAGGCATGACCGAGTCCTGTCAGGGCAGTGGCTATGAGTTCCACCTGTGTGCCCTGGTCCAGTAGTTGCAGCGCCCGTGTCAGCGAATCGATGGCCTTGAGTTGCTGGCCGTGGTTGCTTTGCTCCTGCGCCAGACTGATCAGAGCCTCGGCCTCGGCAACCTCGCCGCTCCCGCTGGGTGCTGTCATGGCAACGTCGCGAGACTGGGCCAGAGTGCTATCCGGTAGGGTGGCAGCCAGGCCGAGCAGCGTAACGATCAGGACACAGGAAAGGGTGTTCATGCTATTGGGGACAGGTTGGCCGGGGAAAATGGTCGCTTTGGTGTGAAATAATTACCTTCACAGGGTAAAGTATTAGCTTCATAGTTAACAATAACCAACAAGAATACAACCTCAATCATATTACACTATTGCGATGCTGCCCCAGAGTAAAGCCTTTCACCGTATCCTTGCGTGGCCCACGCCATGAGGCGCGGTCGATGCCCCTACGCTTGCACGTGTACTGCCGGGCGCTTTGTATTATTGATGTTGTTGTGCCTGCTGCCGCTGCAGTTGCTGGCCAGGTCACCGCAGTCGCAGGGTTTTTCCAGGCGCATGATCGACCCCGCCGACGAGGCATTGCCTGCGGGTGAATTTGCCGGAGAGGAAGAAGCCCCCGGTTTCAAATTGCCGCAGGTCACGCCACCGGTACCGGGGGAGGACCTCGCGGGTGGTATCCAGGTATTCGTCGAGACGTTCCGGTTCGATGGCAACACCATTATCAGCGATGCCGAGCTGGACATGCTGGCCGCACCCTACCGCGGCCGCACGCTCGATACACGGGAGCTGATTGAGGTGCGTGACCTTGTTACTACCGAGTACATCAGGCGCGGCTATATCAGTTCCGGCGCCGTCATCCCGGACCAGCAGGTTGCCGATGGCGTTATCATTATCCGTGTCGAGGAAGGCGTACTCGGGGACGTCGAAATCGAGGACGGCGGCCGGCTGCGGGATGATTTCCTGGTGCAGCGGCTGGAGCCCACCGCGGCAGAGGCGCTGAATGTCAACGCACTACAGGAACGCCTGCAATTACTGCAGCGTAAACCGCAGATCGACAGGATCAATGCCGCACTGTTTCCCGGCAAGCGCCGTGGCGAGAGCCTGCTGAAACTGCGTGTGGAAGAAGCGCGACCGTATTACCTGGCACTCAAAGGCAACAACTACAATGCACCGAGCATCGGTTCCGAGGGTGTCGAAGTGGATGCCGGCCATTACAATCTGAGCGGGCGCGGTGACGTGCTGGGCATGGAATACACACATACCGAGGGCATGGATGATTTCTATGCCTTTTACAGTTTGCCACTGAACGCCCGCGATACCAGTCTGCAGTTGCTGTATGAAAAGACAGATTCCGATGTTATTGAAGAACCCTTTGATATCCTCGATATCGAGAACGATTACGAGGATATCGGTCTCGGTATTTCCCACCCGCTGTTCCAGCAATTGAATGAACACCTGATACTGGGTGTGATACTGGAATACCGTACCAGCGAGACCTCGTTGCTGGGAGAAGACTTCTCGTTTTCCCCGGGTGCCGAGGACGGCACCAGCAAGGTCACCGTGTTGCGCTTCTCGCAGGAATGGTTGCGCCGCACCCCCGACCGGGTATTCGCGGTACGCTCGGTCTTCAACCAGGGTCTGGACCTGTTCGACGCCACTACCCACAGCAATGCCCCGGACAGCCGCTTTTTCTACTGGCTGGGTCAGTTCCAGTGGGTGCAGCGTCTGCAAGGCCCGGTCTCGCAGGTGCAGATTCGGCTGGATGCGCAGTTATCTGACGACAAGTTGCTGCCCATGGAGAAGTTTGTTGTCGGTGGTGTGGAGACAGTGCGGGGCTACCGGGAAAACCAGCTGGTGCGAGACAATGGTGTCATTGCCTCAGTGGAGTTTCGCATTCCGCTGTTGCGCGGTCCGGACAGCAATCCGACCTTGCAGCTGGCCCCGTTTCTGGACTACGGCAATGCCTGGGAGAAGGGCGGCTCTACGCCATCTCCCCGGTCCATCTCTGCTGCCGGTATCGGCCTGCTCTGGAATCCGCATAAACAGCTGTACTGCGAACTGTATGCAGCCAAGGCCTTCAGGAATATCGACCAGGGTGATACCGAGCACAATTTGCAGGATGATAGTATTTACCTGGGCATTGAATACAAGGTCTTTTAGGTGCCGGGCAGGTGTTTTGACGCGCACCGTGATGCAGCTGCTACAGTTGGTTTGTGGATTATTACCGGCAGAGGATGGTGATATTTAACAGCATAATGACCCTGTGGAGTGCTAAAAGAATGAAACATGGTTACGATAACGTCCAGATGAATACGCGGCGACTATCTTCCGCCTGGTCAGGCCATGCTCCGGGATGGGTGCTGGCCTGCCTGCTGCTGTTGTCTACGGGTGAAGGGGGGGCGGCTATCACACCTGATGGCACCATGGGGTCGGTGGCCAACCTGACCGGCCAGGACTATTCGATCACCGGCGGGACACAGCTCGGCAGTAACCTGTTTCACAGTTTCAGCGTATTCGATATCCATACCGGTGAATCCGCCACCTTCAACGGACCGGGCGCCATTAACAATATCATTAGCCGTGTTACCGGCGGCAATTTTTCCACCATCGACGGGGCGCTGGGTTCGAGCATTGCCGGGGCCAACCTCTACCTGCTGAATCCGGCCGGGGTACTGTTCGGCCCCAATGCTACCCTGAACGTGGACGGTTCGTTTCACGTCTCCACGGCGAACTACCTGGTACTGGGGTCCGACGGCCGTTTCGATGCCAGCAATCCGGGCGCTACCGTGCTGACCACCGCGCCACCCTCTGCTTTTGGCTACATTGATGCGACTGCCGCACCCGTAACGCTCAATGGCAGTTTTCTGGAGGTCCCTGACGGCGAGACCCTGAGTGTGATCGGTGGTGATATCGAGGTGACGGATGCCTCGCTGTATGCCTCCAGCGGCCAGGTCAATGTGGTCAGCACCGGTTCTGCGGGTGAGGTCGATATGACTGGTACCGCCCCCGATACCAGCAGTTTTTCACAGCTTGGCGACATACAGGTTACCCAGACCACCTTCATCTCCGAGCGGCCGACCGATAATTTTTTCCCGGTGGCGAATATTGATGCCAGCGGTGACGGCGGCGGTGCGATTTATATCCGTGGTGAGCAACTGGTCATGGATAACGGCTACGTGTTTGCAGACACACAGGGCAGTGGCAGTAGTGGCCTGGTGGATGTTGCTGTACGCGATGACGTAATTCTCAAGCACGAGGCGCGCATTACTGCTGATACCGGAACCTCGACGGGTAACGGCGGCGATATTGTGATTAACGCAACCAACGTGACGCTGCGTCAGGGCGGACAGTTGTCCGCCGCGACCTATGGCCCCGGCAGTGGTGGCAATATCGAGATCAATGCCAGCGACAGCATTTCCCTGGACGGCAAGAGCGGCGATGACCCGCGTCTGTTTGGCGGGATCGGATTTCCGCGCGAGAGCGCGATTGTTGCCGAGACCTTCAGCAGCGGGCAGGGTGGGACGGTAACACTGAATAGCGCGCAGCTGATGCTCGACAATGAATCGCTGGTGAGTGTGTCTGCCGCGCGCGAGGGCGACGCGGGATCCATTGTCATCAATAGCGATGCGGTCGATGTACTGGATGCGTCAGCGATTGCCAGCGGCAGTGGCGGTTCCGGTGCTGGCGGTTCCATCGTGATCAATGCCAGCGGTACGGTACGGGTTGCAGGTGCCCTGGCGACGGGAGACCCGGAAAACCCCTACGTGAGAAGCAGCATCCGGACCAATGCTTTCAGTTCCGGGGATGGCGGCAGTGTCACTATCGATGCGGCGGAGGTGCTGGTAACAGACCGCGGTGTTATCCAGGCCAACCTGGAAGACAAACCTACCTTGCTGCAGCCACCCCCCGAGGCAACAACACGTGCAGGCCGGTTGCAATTGAATGTTGGCAGCCTCGTTCTGCTTGAAGGTGGTCAGATCGTCAGCGCGAACGTGGCTGGCGGTATTGGTGGTGATATCAACCTGAGTGCCGGTGAGGTGTCTATCTCGGGACAGACAGTTGATGGTACCCAGACCAGTGGTATCTTCAGCGTGACGGCCAGCGCCGGTCCCAGCGGCAATGTCGTGCTGACAGCGGACACGCTCGACATGGATGACCTTGGCAGTATCAATACCTCTACGCTCGGCAGTGGCGCTGCCGGTGATATTCGGCTGCAACTGCAAACAGCTTCCCTGCAGGGTGGCGCGCGCATCAGTTCCAGTACTGGCGCTGGCGGAGATGGCGGGCTGATCGAGATAAATGCCAGCGGCGAGGTAACCGCAAGAGGGATTGGCAGCGACGGTTTTGGTTCCGGGTTTTACAGTGACGTGCAGGCCAGTGAAGGCGTTGATCCCGGAACGGTGACCGGAACCGGCGGTAATATCGAGCTGGCAGCATCAAGCCTGCGGTTGCACGATGAGGCGACAGTCTCTGCGAAAAGTACCGGTGTCGGCGATGCCGGCTCCATCAATATCAATACCACGAAAAACGTCAAGCTACAGTACGGTGCCACTATTACTACCCAGTCCGTACTTTCCGGCGGCGGACGCATTACGATCAATACCCGTGACCTCCTGTACCTGAACCGTTCGAGCATAACCTCGTCGGTGCAGGACGGCAGCGGCAACGGCGGCGATATCACCATCGATCCGCAGTTCGTGGTATTGCTCGACAGCCAGATCCTGGCGCAGGCCTTTGCCGGCAACGGCGGCAACATCTCCATCACGGCCGGTAACCTTTTTGTTTCGCCTGACAGCGTCATCGATGCCTCGTCGCAACTGGGTATCGATGGCGAGATCGTCATCGACTCGCCCACTGCCGATATCACCGAATCAATTGTGCAATTGCCTGCGGACTACCTTGATGTGACAGCGCTGCTACGTAACCGCTGTGCCGCCCGCGCGACCACCGGGGCGAGTAGTCTGGTTGTGCAGGGGAAGGGCGGGGTGCCACCATCGCCGGATGAACCGATGTCTACCTGGGCGCTGGTATCCGCTGCTGATGCAGGGGCGACAACTGCTGCATATGCTACATCCCGGGCAGTTGCCCTGCGCGGGTTCTTGGATGGCGTACCTGCGTTGCTAATGGGGTGTTCAGGGTGATGTGGCGGCTGAATCTTGTACGTATATCTACGTACAGCCGCGCCGGATGACGCCCTTTTCAAAGTGAACTATCAGCTGAAATAGGCTATTCTATAGCCATGTGAATTGATAATAAACAGCATCACATGGGGATAATATTCACAAATAAACCATCCCGTATCAGTGCCTGCCTGTTGTTGGTGACACTGATAGCGGTGCTTGCGGGTATGCAGGCAAATGCGGCGAATTCTCCAGACCCGCTTCCCAGGGGCGCACTGCCGGTCGTACTCGATGCCATCAGCGAGGGACTGCCGGCAAAGTTCAACTGGCAGCCGGTAGCCGGGCAGCAAGACACCTCACAACAGGCATTCCAGACAAATAATATCCGGCACCGGCAGCATTACCGGGTTGAAGACGGCGCACTGCAACTTTCCCTGCGGGACAAAGAGCAAGCCAACTATGGAGTGACATTCAGGCTGGCCGCTTATGGCTATGCTGGCGAGATGCACCCGGCCGGCGCGGTATTGCAGACCGAATTCCCAAGCAGCAACCAGCTGCGGCAGCACTACGTCCATGAAATCGAGGAATGGTTTGTTAATTCTCCCTTTGGACTGGAACACGGTTTTACACTGAATCAGCCGCCACGCGGTGATCGGCAGCAGCCGGTGGTGCTGGCGCTTGATGTATCCGGCGATCTGTTGCCACGGGTCGATGCTGATGGCCTGGGGGTGTCATACCGCACGCAACAGGAAGAACCCGTATTTGCTTACCGTGGACTGGTTGCCTTTGACAGTACCGGCCGGTTCCTGCCCGTGACCATGGCGGCAGTGGACAGCCAGTTGCAACTGCAGGTCGATACTACAGGTGCCGTGTATCCCGTGACGGTAGATCCGCTGTTTTCCACGGAGATCGAGCTTGAGCCGGGCCATGACCAGACCAACTCCTATTTCGGTTGGGCAGTGGCCATAGATGGTGACTGGATGGCCATTGGTGCGCCCTATGAGGACGAGGCACCCTACACCAGTTCTGGCGGCGTCTATATTTTCGAACGCGTTGGCCTTGAATGGGTATTCCGCCAGCGTGTTAATGCAGGTTCAGACTCTGTCAGGGAAGATAGTGCCTATTTCGGACGTTCGCTTGCGCTTAGTGGCAGTACACTGATCGTAGGGGCTCCTTACGATGATAACGGCAGCGTCGTTAATGCAGGATATGTCTATGTTTTCGAATATGGTCTCTATTGCGATCATGGTGTAAGCCTGTGTTGGTCTAACCGTTTCTCCCTCAGCCCGTCAGGGGACGATGACCTGTTCGGTTGGGATGTAGATATTGACGGTGACCGCATGGTGGTTGGCGCTCTCTTCGATGAAGGTGGGTTCGCAACGGACAGTGGGCGGGTGTTTGTCTATACCAGGACCGGCGGTGTCTGGAATACCTCCGGAGTGCGCATTGATCCCCCGGACAGCGATCTGGACGACCGTATTGGCTATGCAGTTGCAATTAAGGGTGATTACCTGGCAATCGGTGCGCCCAGGGATGATGACGCTGGTGTAGACGCCGGGGCGGTTTATCCCTACTACTATAATGGCTCCGCCTGGGTTCAGGAGGGCAAACTTACCGGCGCGACAGACGATGACGAACTGGGCTATTCTGTGGATGTTGATCACACAGGTGGTCCTGCCACGGCACATATCATTGCGGGTGCACCCTTTAACGATATCAATGGCAGTGAATCCGGACAGGCTCGCCTTTACCGTCGTCTGTATAACTCTCTCTTCAAAAATTACTACTGGTCCTCACCGACCATATTGACGCCATCTGATCCACAAGTTGCTGCGCAGTTTGGGTATCGGGTAGCCATTGACCTGGATAGTGGAGGCAATGGCGAGAATTATGCTCTGGTGAGCTCGCTGCGTGCAGATGGAATTGTCGTTGATACGGGCGCAGCTTATCTTTTTACAGGCTTGACGACCTGGACCGAGCTTCAGAAACTGACTTCGAGTAACGGGCAGCAAGCGGATGAATTCGGCTATGCAGTTTCACTGGACAATGAGACGGTCATTGTGGGTGCGCGCAAGGCGGACAAGGCGGACAAGGTCGGCACCAATAGCACTGGCCTTGCCTACAGTTTTGGCAGCCAGGCGCAGACGGCGGTGTATCTGTCGCTGTCCAGCAACAGCATCCAGACCAACGACACGGTCGACATCATCGCGCAACTCAAGGTAGGTGGGATTGATCCGCCAGCCAGTGAGCTTGCCAATATTCCGATTGTGCTTTACATCGAGGACCCGGCGGGTGGTGTTGCGTACTACGATGCTATTTACACGGATAGCAGCGGCGGGGTTGTTCTCAGTGGTGCGGATGTTTTTACGCAGGATGGTACGTATACCGTTCAAGCCGCGTTTAGTAATACATTGCTGACGGCTCCTAAATGGACAGATGCTGATTCCGGCATCGAAAAAATTATTGTAAATTCCGAAGCTGGCTGGGCGGTGATCATTGAGGGTGGTATCGCAGCGCCGGGCAGTCTAGGCGAGGACAGTCACCAGAAAACGGCTAATCGCATCTACCAGACACTTCTTGATCGCGGCTTCATAGACGGGCAGATTCTCTATTTCAACCAGGTAGCGGGTGATCCAGCTCGCCCCGGTGTGGACTGGACTGCCACACTCGCCAACCTGCAGGCACGTCTCTACGATGACTCGGACAGCCTGCCTAGAACGCTGGTAAACAAGCCGGGGCCTGTTCACTTCTTCCTCATCGATCACGGCGCCCCGGGAGGACGGTTCTTCCTGAATCAGGGTGCCGCTGGCATGCCGGAGGAACTGACGCCCACTCTGCTTGATATCTGGGTGGATGCCGTTGAAAACGTGCCAGCCATGGCGCCCTGGCCCGTTACTGTAAACCTGGCAGCCTGTTATTCGGGTGGCTTTTTGGAGCAGTTGTCGGATGCCGCATCCACTCGTCGCGTCGTGATCACCAGCGCCCGCGAGAATGAAGAGGCCTTCAAGGGACCAGATGAGCAGGACCCGCCGCGCAGTGGTTCCTTTCTTCTTGAAGAATTGCTGGCCGAATTGAAACGTGGCCGCAGCTTTCGGGACAGCTTTGGCGATGCGGCGGAGCGAACGCTGCTCTACACGCGTGCCGATGACACGAACCTGGAAGCACAGTATCAATACGAGGATCATGCCTTGCAGCATCCGCTACTCGATGATAATGGCGATGACCAGGGCACGACAGTGCTTGTCGATGGTACTTCAGGCGGTGTTCTACCGGACGGTGCCTTCGCGAAAGATGTTTATCTTGGATTCGGCGTGACTGATTCTACGGGAACCCACAAACCTGCAGAAGAGGTGGTCTACCTGGCGTCGCCTGGTCCCTATACGCTGAGGCTTAATATTCTGAAACCCCCTCTGCCGGCTACTGCGACCGTGGTGATCCGGTCACCCGGCACGAGTCTCGCCGGTCTGCTCACAGGTGGGAGTGGCACGGAACAGCTTGCAGATACCTATTCACGGCAAAGCATGTCCGTATCCGGTTCCAGCTCATTTGAATTGCAGAATTACAATTTCAATCAATCCGGCAGATGGGATGTCTGGTACTTCCTGGAAGATGATCCGTCAAATCCGAACAATCCAGGTAAGTATACCGGGGTCAGGCATACAGTCGTCTACGTTAGTGACGGAGGCCAGATACCGGGGTCTTTCAGCTTGCTGGTGCCGGCCAATAATGAACAGCGCGCAAAGACCCAGCAGATGTTCGACTGGAGTGTAGCGGTTGATCCGGAGGGTGATGCGGTAACCTATGACCTGCTGATTTCCACGAATTCCACGACCAGTAATGGTGAGCTATTTAATCCCTATACACGCATATTGGGCATTACATACTCGATGCAATATGTCGACCGCTCTTATGGGCTGGAAGATCTCACCCAGTACTACTGGCAGGTGCTGGCCGTGGATGCCTCCGGTAACAAGCGTGCCAGCCCGGTACGTGATTTTTTTACGGATGACACGAACTTCCCGCCAGCTCCTTTGCAGGGAGCTGTGAACAAGGCCGGTGTTACCGGCGCAGTGAATGGTGCGCTGGTTACGCTGTCACCGACAGGTTTTGCTGCTCAATCGGATGTTGACGGCAGTTATTACCTGCAAGCTCCACCGGATGCCTATACGGCGACAGCGAGCAAGACGAATTACATCGATTTGTCTGCAGACGTGCAGCTCAGCTATTACGGTCTGCCTACGAACCAGAATTTCTCACTGGTCAGTTCTGCGGGCAGCGATGGTGACGGTGACGGTTTCCTTGATGGCGCGGATAACTGTCCGTTTGTCTGGAATAAAAACCAGTGGGATTTTGACGGAGACGGGCAGGGCAATGTCTGTGATGATGACGATGATGGCGACGGCCTGACGGATATAGAAGAGGCCGCCGCCGGTACCTATCCGCTGGATCCCGATTCCGACAACGACGGTGTGCTGGACGGCACCGATGTCTTCCCGCTCGATCCCGGGGAGGCCACGGATACAGACGGCGACGGTACTGGTGATGAAAGTGATAACTGCCCGGCAGACTACAATCCAGATCAGTCGGATTCAGACATGAACGGAGTTGGCGATGCTTGCGAACAGGTAACGGCCGATGGTGACCTCAATGTGGATGGTGTGGTCGATGTGCGCGATGTGTTGCTGGCCCAGCGTATCCTGCTTGGTTTTATCGATATCAACTCCAACCCGAATTACCTGGCCCGCGGGGATGTCGCACCGCCAGGACCGCCGGTCGGCAATGGCATATTTGATCTTGGTGATGCGCTGATAATCCAGCAGATGGCGCTCGGATTGTGAGCGGTCGCCAGCATCAGCAGGCAGGCGCAAGGGTAATTGCATTCTGTCTGTGTACCCGGTGAGAAAGTACACCCTGTACAGACGGGGACAGCTATGACAACTACTTTGAAGTGCATGATGCAAATAGCAATGCCACGGCTTTTGACCCCACCTGGAGTGATGTTAATGGAGACAGGACCGTCGATGTAATTGACGTCATGTTCGAGACGCGTGCTTCACTGAGTCTGTATACCCCGGACCTGGACCAGGTCTTTCGTGGTAACGTCGCGCCGCTTGAGAACGGCATACCCTCACCTGATACTAACGGTAGCTACATCGTTGTAGCCGATTTACTGCTGATCCAGCGCAAGGCGATGAACCCCGGCCTGTACTAGCGTTCAGGGTTGCTATGTGCGCGCGCTTTGCTGGACTGAGATAAGCGGCAAATTGGTAACTATTCACATTGCAGGGCACAACTTGTTTACAGATATGATCCTTGTGGATGGCTATTGTGTGATCAAGGGCAGGGCGGGGTGCAAGCGGGTGTAGCCGCTTGTCGCAGGCCGGTCAGTTCGCTGCCTCCTCTTTGATGCTAGTATTAGAGCATAAGTGAGTGATTTATTACATTACGAAGGGCTAATAAATATGTCTTGCAGGTTTTCTGTAATCCATAATTAGCAACGAGAGCAATAAGATTATGATAACAATAATCAGGGATACATTAAGTAGAATTGCCGTAGTGTTGCTGGCCAGCATGGTCGGATCAATAGCCGGTGTACAGGCAAATACCCCGGAATTTTCTCCAGTCAGCCATCAGCACGCTGAAGTACAGGCGTCATCGGCTATCACAAGCCGGATTCCGAAAGGCGCGCTGCCCACGGTACTCAACTCCATCAGCCCGGGGCTGCCGGCTGCCTATGACTGGCAGCCGCTTGCCGGTGCAGACGACCAGCCAGGGCAGGCCTACCAGGCAGCCAATGCCGATCAGCAGCAGGGCTACCGGCTTGTTGACGGGGCGCTTGAACTGTCCCTCGGCGACCAGTACCAGCACAAGCATTTATTGCGCTTCCGGCTGAGTGGTTTTGGCCGGGCAGGGGACCTGCAACCGGTCGGTGCCATCGAGAAAACAGAATTTCCCAATGATAACCAGCTGCGCCAGCACTATGCCGGTGAACTCGAGGAATGGTTCGTCAATTCCCCCGTTGGGCTGGAACATGGTTTCACCCTTAACCAACCACCTGCGGGCAGCGATTCACAGTCAGTGGTTGTGCTGGCACTGGGTGTATCCGGGGATTTGATTCCGCAGGTCGATGCTGACGCACTGGGCGTGTCGTTCCTCAATTCACAGGGGGAGACCTTGCTCGGTTATCGTGGCCTGGTGGCTTATGACGGCACAGGGCAGCACTTGCCGGTGACTATGCAACAGGCTGATAGTCAGATTCACTTGCGCGTGGATGTTTCAGGTGCCCGTTATCCCGTTACCGTTGATCCCCTGTTCCAGACTGAGATCAAGCTGGATGCGGGTAGTACTAAAGAATCGTATGCCTATTTCGGCTGGTCAGTAGCTGTTGACGGGAACTGGATGGCTGTTGGCGCTCCCTATGAAGATTCTGGTGGCCTTAGGGATTCAGGCGCCGTCTACCTGTTCAGGCGGAGTGGCCTGAGCTGGTCCCTGTTTACTCGTAAGACTGCCGACAGCCTGGAAGCCTCTGCCCTGTTTGGTATGGCTGTTGCGCTGAGCGGTAATACCCTGGCTGTTGGTGCAGAGTACAAGGACAAGGGGGCGCTGACCGATGCCGGAGCTGTCTACGTATTTGATTATGGCCGGTACTGTGGTTTTCCGGTGACATATTCTTGCTGGGATCAACGCGCGGAGTTGGGAGCGGGAACAACTTATGATGATGCCTCCGATCATTTCGGGATATCGGTGGACATCGAAGGCGATACGCTGGTCGTGGGTGCGCATCAGGATGAAGCAACAGGCAAAAGTGCTATTAACAACACCGGTGTGGTTTATGTCTTTAATCGTAGTGCGGGCAGCTGGAATAGCGGGACACAGCTGGTTCCTGTTGGTAGTGCAGCTGGAGACAATGTCGGTTACTCGGTTGCGATTTCAGGCAGCAGTATCGCTTTTGGTGCACGATTGGACGATGCAGCGGGAGTGAGTGCAGGGGCCGTCTATATCTACACCGGGGCTGGCTCAAGCTGGGCGGCCGAGTACAAGGTGTTGGGGGTAGCCGCAGGCGACCAACTTGGTTACTCGGTTGATATTGACGGCAAGCGGATGATTGCCGGTGCGCCTTACGCGGATCCCAATGCTTTGAGTCTCGCCGGTGAGGCCTATATATACTACCGCCACTGGAACAAGCAATTTTCCGCCTATGAGTGGTTAAAACTCACAACACTTGAACCTCTTCAGGCAGACAACGTTAATAAAGATGCAGAGCTTAATGATCTGTTTGGTTTCAATGTTGCCATTGACCTTGACAGTGGCGGTGAGGGCACCGGTTATGCGCTGGTCAGTGCGCCATACAATGATGACAATGACGACCAATCAGGGTCAGCATACCTGTATGCGGACAATGGCAGTGGTGGCAGTTGGGGTCAGATAAAAAAACTGACGGCCCATGATGCTGCTGGCAGTGATTATTATGGCAAAAGTGTGGCCCTGGATGCCAAGACCGCGGTCATTGGTGCACATTATGAAGATGATAAATTTATCAACAACGGTGCTGCCTATGTGGTCGGTACGCAGGCCGATAGCTACCTGACACTGGATCTGGACAGGCATGCGGTACTGACATCAGAAACCGTCGATGCATCCGTGCAACTGGTGGTGGGTGGTGTGTCCCCGCCTGATACTGCCTTGTCTGGCATATCCATCCGCTTGCTCGTGTGCAATGAATCGGATGTTGCCTGCGACGATCCTTTGAAGACGACTACTGCTAATACAGATGATACCGGGACCGCTGATTTTTTCGCATTCTGGATACCGCGCACGGCCGGGTACTATCGACTCGTTGCCCGGGTTTATTCTCCTGCCACCCTGCCGGATTACTGGGAGATGCCGGTTGGCGTCGGTGACATTATCGTGGTGCAGGCGAATGCCGGTGCTGCCGTGATCATCGAGGGTGCCAATGTTGATCCGGCGAACAACGGTGAACCCAGTCACAACAAGACAGCAAACCGTATCTACGAGACACTGCTGCAACGTGGCTTTACTGATGACAGGATTTTCTATTTTAACCAGCAGGTAGGTGACCCGGACCGTCCCGGGGTCGATGCCCGTGCAGACATTGCTGAACTCGACAGCTGGTTATTGAACGATACACACAGCCTGCAGAATTATCTTAAGGATAACCCGGGGCCATTGCATTTCTTTATGGTCAGCCATGGAGACAGGCACCCGACCAATGGCAGTGGACGCTTTATCCTCAATCCGGGAGATGGTGTGACGCCGGAGGAAATCGGCTCTCAGGATATTAATGGAATCCTCAATACGCTGCAGGCCTTGCCAGGTATGGCGAACTGGCCGGTGGCGATCACCCTGGCCAGTTGCTATTCCGGTGCACATATCCCCGACGTCTCCAGCCTGATGGGGCGCGGGCGTGTTGTTGTTACCAGTACCATGGATGATCAGCAGGGTTACAAAGGGCCACTCGACTCACTGGATCGTATTCGGGGCGGCTCATTTTTTGCTGATGAATTTCTTCAGGAACTGAAACAGGACCTCAGCTACAAGCAGGCCTTCAAGAATGCGGCGGCCAGTACCGAGGCGTACACCCAGCAAGACGATGCCGTTGACAGTCTGGCAGGCCAGTACATCGATAATGCCATGCAGAATCCGCTGCTGGATGACAACGGCGATACGGCAGGGACCAATAACCTGTCGGATACTCCCGGTGCTGACGGGAGTATTGCCAGGGACGTTTACCTGGGTGTGGGAGTCTGGCAACCGGAAACGAAGTACATCGTTGCCGAGACCCAGTACCTGCCTGCGCCGGATGCAATTAATCTGGGGTTGTTCGATCTCAGGGAAAATATCGACGCGGTGGACGTGGTTATTCGTCCGCCCGGCACGACGCTGCTTGATGATCTTGACACTGAGCAGTCCGAAGCAGACTACATACATGAATCAATGACCCGGTTTGGCAACACCAATACCTTTACACTGCCGTTTGAGTTCCAGAAGCCGGGCAAGTGGGAGATCTGGTACCGCCCGATAATAAATGGCAAGTACGTAGCAGTGCGACATGCCGTTGTCTATGTCAGTGATGGTGATTTCGTCAACGGGCCGGGCGCATTCAATTTGCTCAAACCTGTGAATTCAGCGGCCCATGCAAAAACCCGGCAGTTGTTCGACTGGGAGCAGTCACTTGACCTTTCGTCAGGCGGCAATGGTCCTGATGCCGTTACCTACAAGTTGCTGATTGCGTCAAGCAATGCGGCTACGGATGGTGTGCTTGATGCACCGCTGTTTAGCCAGGACGAAATTCCCTCGTCCCTGTATTACCTGGGTGACCGCGTGCTGGAAGATGCGACAACCTATTACTGGCAGGTCATCGCGATAGACAGTTTCGGGCACCAGACCCCCAGCGACATATGGTCATTTACCACGGATGACACCAACCTGGTGGGTGGACCGCTGGTCGGTAATATCCTTGATAGCAGCACGGCGCTGGGCGTTGATAGCGCGCTGGTGCAAGTGAACCCCTCTGCGGCCTACAGCCAGGAAGGCGGTTATTTCATCGTTACGGATGGAATCGCGGGTCCCAACGAGGCGACTGCCAGTAAGGCGTCATACCTGAACAAGACGGTTGGTGTCGTATTGAGCTATAACCCGTCGGTCTCGACAGAGGAGAACTTTTCCCTGCAGCAGGATGCGCCGGACACAGATGGTGATGGTTTGAGTGATTCCTTTGAGACCTCGATCGGCACCAATCCGAACGAGATTGACAGTGACTTTGACGGCTTGAACGATGATGTTGAAGTGGGTTATGACGGCAATGTCGGAGCCTATGATCCGTTTCACCCGACGACTAATGCGACGGGCACTGATCTGGATGCCAACTCGGCAGATACCGACCAGGATGGCCTGACCGATGATGAAGAAGTAAACAACAGTTCGGATCCGCTCGATGATCAGTCATGGCCGAATTATGCAGATGGTGACCTGAACGGAGATGGCAATGTCAATGCCGGTGACTATCTGATTGCCAACCGCATTGTGCTTGACCTGCTAATGGCCACACCGA
>Ga0316193_10000640_pt1 | contig 22253 bp, 27 predicted proteins | sample MerIslsedime2_MG_FD_207735 | JGI IMG/M metagenome (GOLD analysis project Ga0316193, IMG submission 207735) | Coastal sediment microbial communities from Maine, United States - Merrow Island sediment 2 | ecosystem: Environmental > Aquatic > Marine > Coastal > Sediment | place: USA: Maine... | reverse complement strand
TTGGCCTCCATTTCGAGGCGAAACGCGCTTGCCTCAGGCTCCTCTGCCTGGCAGGCCTCGGCCAACACGCGCCCAAATGCCTCACGCGCATCGCCTTGAAAGAGAATGAAACGCCATGGAACGAGTTTCTTGTGGTCTGGAACTCTCGCCGCGGCGGTCAAAATCTGCTCCAGAGCGGAACGATCGGGACCAGGGTCGCTCAAAGCGTTGGCGGAAACCGAGCGGCGAGTCAAAAGGTGTTCGATGGTCGGATTTGACATGTGTTCTTTCGGTTTGACGAAGTCGAGCGTGCATATCGCGAAACCACAATCGTCACAATTTCCGGTCTTTGCGTAGGTACGCAGCCACCACGTTCCAAAAATCGGCCTTATTCCCGTTCAAATTACGGGGGAGACCTATAGGCACGGCCTATACTAAGGGTCTAGGCGGTATAGAGAATCGGAAGACAATCGCCATGTGGGGAAGGCTCGTCGCGGTGCGAAAGCTGTTGCTTTTGCCCGTTCTTATCCTAGGCGCCGCGCATGCGGCCGCCGAAGATTTGCTCACGCCTGCCCCCGATCCGCAATCTGCCGTGATCGTGCTCGATGCCTCCAAGAGCATGAACGAGAAGATTGGGGCGACGTCAAAGATGGGGATCGTCCGCGATGCCCTCAAACTGACGATCGCCTCCGAGGCCGAGAAGCGCGCGCTGGGACTGGTAGCATTCGGAAATCGCAAGACATCCAGTTGTAGCGATACCGAAGTCATCGCTGAAGCGGGCGCTCTCAAGAGTGACACGACAGAGAGGATCCTCAGCCCCATCAAGCCGGTGGGCAAAGCACCGCTTGGCGCGGCCATCACCGAAGCCGCCGGTCTGTCGGAGGGCAGCAAGCCGTTCAACATCGTCCTGATTGCCGATGGTGGCGACACCTGCGAGGCGGATCTTTGCACAATGGCTGAGACGCTCAAGCAGCAGGCGAAAGACCTACGCATCCACGTTGTCGGACTGAGCGGCAAGCCGGACGACATCCAACCGCTGACCTGCCTCGCGGCCACGACCGGCGGCAAATTTGTGGCTGCCACGAACGAGGCGGGTTTCAAGGCCGCTCTCAGCGCTGTGTTCGCCGCAATCGATGCCCCCCCGCCGGCAGCCGCCGCGCCTATTGCCCCTGTCGCCGCAGCCGTGCCCGCGACATCGGTCGTCCCAAGGACCACTGCGATACCCAGAGTTGCGGCCCCGCCAATGGTGCCCGGCGGCAAACCCGGCGAAACCGCTGTTCTGAAATCGGGCACGGCGAGCCCCGCCAACACCGCTGGCATTATTGCTATTGCGCCGGCACCGGCCAAACTTGCGGTTTCACCGGCACCACCCAAGACCCAACCGGCCCGGCCGGTTCCGGTAAGCTTCCACGCGCTTGTCACCGAGGGTGGAGCCAAATTGCAATCGGGGCTCATTTGGCGCGTCTATAGCGCCAAGGCCAAGACCGACGGCGGCTTTGAGCTCATCAGCACCCATCGCGAAGCGGCACCCACCGCGGCGCTGCTCCCCGGCGAGTATCTGGTCAACGCGGCCTATGGCCTGTCGAACCTGACCAAGAAGATCAAGGTTGAGGATGAGGACACGCTCGATGAGACCTTTGTCCTCAACACGGGCGGGCTCAGCCTACAGGCAATTCTGGCCACCGGTGAGGAGTGCCCCGAAGGACTTGTGCGTTTTGACGTTCAGTCCGATGAGCAAGATCAGTTCGGTGCGCGCCACACGATCCTGGCTGACGCCCAGCCTCATAGTGTCATTCGGCTCAACGCTGGTGCGTATCATGTAAAGAGTGTCTACGGCGATGCGAACGCCAATGTGGGCGTCAACGTCACCGTGGAGCCAGGGCGCATCACGCAAGCCACCATCAAGCATACCGGCGCCAAGATCACCTTCCGTCTTGTTCAGCGTCTTGGCGGCGAGGCCGTGGCCGACACGAAATGGCAGATCCTCACCTCTGCAGGCGACACAGTGAAATCGAATGCGGGCGCGCTGCCCACGCACATCCTCGCCGCCGGCAGCTACGCTGTGGTCGCCGAATATGGCGATAAGGCTTACACTCGGAAGTTCTCCATTGAACCGGGCAATGACAAGCAGATCGAGGTGGCCATCGAAGACGGCCCCACGTCGGCGGAAGAGCTTCAGGCCCTGCTCGACCCGCCCGAGGCTCCACGCCCCGGCACGGGCGGCTTGGCAGGCGAGGGCCCCGGCGGATTTGATGGCTTCTCGAAGCCCGCCGATCCCAACGCGCCACTCCTGAACCCCGGCGTCTTGCTGCGGCCCTCACGCTAAGCGGCAGCCGCCTAGCCGCTAGGCCGCCTCTGCGGTGCTTCCGTCTCTTCGCATATCCGGCGCCACGGCTTCGCCGGCGATCAATTTAATCGCGTCTTCCAGCTTAAGGACCTGTTGCTCCCGCGAGCCGAGCCTGCGCACCGACACCGTGCCCTCCTCCGCCTCGCGCTTGCCCACAACGAGGATCACCGGCACCTTCGCCACGGAGTGCTCCCGCACTTTGTAATTGATCTTCTCGTTGCGAAGATCGGCCGCGGCCCGCAAGCCCGCCGCCTTCAACCGCGCGAGCACCGTCTCGGCATACTCGTTTGCATCGGAAACGATTGAGGCGACAACCGCCTGTGTTGGCGCAAGCCAAAGCGGAAGATGTCCGGCATGATGCTCGACGAGGATTCCTGTGAAGCGTTCCAGCGAACCGAACATGGCGCGGTGGATCATCACCGGCACCGTCTTCTCGCCGTCCGAACCGATATAATACGCGCCAAGCCGCTCAGGCATATTGAGGTCCACCTGAATGGTACCGCATTGCCAATCGCGGCCAATGGCATCGCGCAAGACATATTCGAGCTTCGGCCCGTAGAATGCGCCCTCGCCCGGATTCAGTTCGTAGGACAGGCCTGCTGCTTCCACCGCGCGCTTCAGTGCGGCCTCGGCCTTATCCCAGACCTCGTCTGCGCCAACGCGCTTCTCCGGACGATCGGAGAATTTGATCCGCACATCTTCGAAGCCGAAATCGTGATAAATGGAAAGCACCTGCTCGTTCAGTTTCACGCACTCTTCGGTAATCTGATCTTCGCTGCAGAAGATATGTGCATCGTCTTGCGTGAAGTGCCGCACGCGCAACAGTCCGTGCAGCGCACCCGAGGGCTCGTACCGGTGCACTTTGCCGAATTCGGCCATGCGCAAGGGCAGGTCCCGATAGCTCTTGAGACCGTTCTTGAAAATCTGCACATGGCCGGGACAGTTCATGGGCTTGCAGCAGAAGACACGGTCGTCGGATGTCTCGGCAGTATACATGTTCTCTTGGAACTTCTCCCAGTGACCCGACTCCTCCCAGAGCGTGCGTTCCATCATGTCGGGAGAGTTCACCTCCACATAACCCCACTCTTCTTGGCGCCGGCGCATGTAACCGATCAGCGACTGGAACAGCGACCAGCCCTTCGCGTGCCAGAACACGGCGCCCGGCGCTTCTTCTTGGAAGTGGAACAGATCCATCTCACGGCCGAGGCGCCGATGGTCGCGCTTTTCGGCCTCCTCCAGCATATTGAGATAGGCTTTGAGGTCATCCTCGCTCGCCCATGCGGTGCCGTAAATGCGCTGAAGCATCGGGTTGTTGCTGTCGCCGCGCCAATAGGCGCCCGCGATCTTCTGAAGCTTGAAGGCCTTGCCGACCTTGCCGGTGGACGTCATGTGTGGCCCGCGGCACAAATCGAACCATTCGGCTTGCGAATAGATCTTGATGTCGTCCCCTTCGGGAATCGCATCGATCAGCTCGACTTTGTAGTCCTCCCCCATGCCGCGAAACATGGCTTTCGCCGCATCACGGTCCATGACTTCATGGGAGAATGGCGAATTGCGCTGGACGATCTCGTGCATCTTCGCTTCGATCTTCGGCAGGTCCTCAGGCGTAAAAGGCTCCTCGCGCGCGAAGTCATAATAAAACCCGTTCTCTATCACGGGGCCGATGGTCACTTGGGTGCCGGGATAGAGTTCCTGGACCGCTTCAGCCATCACATGGGCGGCGTCGTGGCGGATGAGCTCAAGCGCCTCCGGGTCGGTCCGCGTGATGATGCGGATCTCCCCATCACCTTCGATGGAATCGAAGATGTCGCGCACCGTGCCATCGAGCGCCATCGCCACGGCCTTCTTGGCGAGCGATTTGGAGATGGAGGCAGCAACGTCGAGGCCCGAGACTCCGGATTCGAAGTCGCGCGCGGAACCGTCCGGAAACTTAAGGGAAATCATAGTGTCTCTCCTCTCACTCCTGCGTACCGGCGCAGGTAAGATGGAATCTACGTATAGGCGGCGCCTTTTACCGGGAATCGTTCGCCGCGTCACCCGTATTTAGGGGCTCGCGACCGATCCGCCAGCGGCCATAGCGCCATGGCGCGAAGGGATGGTGCACATTGCGCAGGTCCGGAACCGGATCGTGCCCGTGGCTGCCGAGAGGATTGCACCGGCAGAGCCTGGCGAGCGTCAGCCAACCGCCTCGCCACGCACCGTTCAGGTCGATCGCCTCGCGCGCGTAGTCGGAGCATGTCGGGAGATGGCGGCAATGGCCCCCGACGAGCCCCGAGAACGTATAGCGATAGGCCATGATCGGTGCGAGCATCAGTGCCTTCGCGGCCCGCTGCCCGAATGTCTGCGGCGCGCTCATGGGTAGAGCTCGCCATCTTTTCGCGTAAAGCCAAAGGTGCCGCCCTCACGGCGTGCCACCATGTCGATGTCGCTGTACTCGGCCACTTCACCCGCCGCGCGCGTGCCAACCTCAAGATATAGGACCGGCGCATTGTTCTTATGCACCAAGTGGTGCCCGTCGGCACGGCCCGCCGGGAAGCCCACGGCCATTCCTGAGCAGAGCTGCCTCTCGCCTGCGTCTGTGACGAGGTTCACCCCGAACTGGGTAAGATCCAGCGCGTCTCCAAGCGAGCCTTTGGCCCGTGCCGCGACCGGTGCATCGAACGGGGCCGGATAAATGCTGCCTGTCTCCACAGCCACGGTCAACGGATCGAGCCAGTTGTGTTTCTGATCGCTCATGCTCTCTGCCTTATAGTGGCGGAAGCGCGGGCACCGGCTGCTTCCCCTCGATCTGACCGATCGCGTCTTCGACCGCGTCGAACACAAGCAGCGTGGAGGGCTGCCGCGCTTTATAGTCGCGGACGGACTCTAGCAGCGCCAAGTCCTTCCATCTGCCGGCTGGCGGCGGCGCGCCCTCCTTCAGCATAGCGCGCATGGCCGCACCGACGGCCCGCAGCTCGGCCGCTGTCGAACCCACGATCTCCCGGCCCATCACCGAGGCTACCGTCTGCCCTAAGAGACAGGCCCGTACGGTCTGGCCGTAATCGGTGACCACATCGCGGTCCATCATCAGGTCGATTTCGACAGTGCTTCCGCAGAGTTTCGAATGGGCCTTGGCAGTCGCCTGCGGCGAGGCGAGCCGTTTCGTGCGCGGCATGGAGGCCGCCAGCCCAAGCAATTGGTCGCTGTATATATCCTCCGGCCGCGTCATTTTGCGGGTGCCTCTTTATGTCTTGTCTTGGGGCCTCGCCTTGCGGGCGATAGTCACGCACTATATATGCAGCAGCTAGCGCGCGGCTATGCGCCCCTTGCCGCGCAGCAACATGTTTCGCCTGAGTTCTTGCGGCTGACGTTGTGGCCAATAATCTCAATCGCTTAACCGAGACGAAGGAACGCTGACATCATGGCCACCACCACCGATAGCCGGCAAGGCAAAAAACTCTATGCGGGCATCGAGATCGGCCGCGGGCCTCAAATCACCCGCCCCTCGCGCGAAGAGGCCCAGGAAGCCGTACGCACGCTGATCGCCTACGCTGGTGACGATCCCGAGCGCGAGGGCCTGCGCGACACGCCAAAGCGCGTCGTTGGTGCCTATGACGAGTTCTTCGCTGGGTACAAAGACGATCCCATCGAGGTGCTGTCCCGGACATTCGACGATGTTGCTGGCTATGACGACATTGTCATGCTGCGCGATATCGAGCTCAATTCCCATTGTGAGCACCACATGGTTCCCTTTATCGGCAAGGCGCATATTGCCTACTTTCCGACGGACCGCGTGGTAGGCCTCTCAAAGCTCGCCCGCGTAGTTGAGGTCTTCGGTCGCCGCCTGCAAACTCAGGAGACCATGACCGCTCAGATCACCGAGACCATCGATCGAGTGCTGAAGCCAAAGGGCGTCGCCGTGATGATTGAGGCGGTTCACCAGTGCATGTCCATGCGCGGCGTTCGTAAGCCCGGCGTGGCCACGATCACCACGCAGTTCACCGGCATCTTCAAGGAAGACCCGGCCCAGCAGGCCCGTTTCATGCAGTTAGCGACTAACCGCAGCGGTTCATAATCGCAGCGTCGGTCGCGGAAGGAAATTATCGCGGTGACCGACGCGCCCCATTTTCCCAGGATCGACGACAAGACCGCGCTGGAGGAAGGCGATGTGTTCGCGCCTACCTTCGACGCGCATGGACTCCTGCCCGTTATCGTGAGCGCGTCGGAGACCGGCGAAGTCTTGATGTTTGCCTATATGAATGACGAGGCCCTGGCTCTTTCCATCGAGACAGGCGAGGCCCATTTCTGGTCCCGTTCCCGAAAGGCGCTATGGCGCAAAGGCGAGACCAGCGGCAACACCCTACGCATTGTCGAAATGCGCACGGACTGCGATCAGGACGTCCTCTGGCTCCAGGTCACCATGACAGGCGCAGGCGCTTGCTGTCACACGGGCCGGGTATCCTGCTTCTATCGCACCGTCTCATTTGGTACGGATGCAGGGCAAAAGCTCAGCCAGGTTCATACCGAGCGCCATTTCGACCCAGAGGCCGTCTACGGCAACAACCCCGCCAAAAGAGAGCTTTAATGCGATCGTAGGGCTGCGGCAGGTAACATGAGCCACGATTCGTACGGTCGCACCGGGTACGGTTGGCGCGCCTTTTGCGATGATCGTGTGGTGTGGTTTGTAGCGTGTCGATGCGGGACCCATATGTTCTGTGAGAGGCTTTGAGAATGGCAAGACCGACAATCGGTTTGGCACTTGGCGGCGGATCTGCGCGGGGTTGGGCCCATATCGGCGTCGTCAAGACCCTGATTGCTGCCGGGCTTGAACCAGACATCGTTGCAGGGACCTCGATCGGCGCGGTCGCCGGCGCCTGTTACGTGACAGACAATCTCGACCGGCTGGAAGAGTTCGCCCGAAGCCTCACCCGCCGGCGCATTTTCGGTTTTCTCGATTTCAATTTCGCGGGCTCAGGCCTCATTACGGGCCAACGCCTTTCAGGCCAGCTGGAGAATCATCTCAAGGGCAAGATGATCGAAGACCTTGTGCCCCGGTTCGTGGCCATTGCGACCGAACTTGGCACTGGCCATGAGGTCTGGCTTAAAAAGGGTGACCTGGTGACGGCGCTGAATGCATCCTTCGCGCTGCCGGGTATCTTCAAGCCGGTCGAAGTCAACGGTCAATGGATGATCGATGGCGCGCTGGTCAATCCGATCCCGGTTTCTGTCTGCCGCGCACTCGGCGCTCGCATCGTTATCGCGGTCAATCTCAGCAGCGACCCGTTCGGCAAAGCCGGCATCATCCACGACCACGGAGCCCTTGCTGAACCGTCAAATGCCGACGAGGCCGCGCTTCCGGAGGGCCAAGACCAGAGTCAAGATGGCGGTGCGCTCCGCCTCTTGCATCGCCAGTTATTCGGGCGCGGCAAGGGTGCCCCTGGTATTTCCGCGGTGATGATGGACGCAATCAACATCACTCAGGACCGCATTGCGCGCTCGCGGCTCGCAGGGGACCCGCCGGACATTACGATTGGGCCCAAGACAGGCCGCATCGGCTTGTTCGACTTCCATCGCGCCGACGAGGCCATCACACTAGGGGCGAAGGCAGCAGAGTCTCAGCTGGATGAGCTGAGGCACATCTTGCGCGAAATCGCGGCCTAGTCGCACACAGAACCACCTGCGATCGACTAGACACATTGCCGTCGAAGCAAAGGCAGTCAAAAATCTGGATGGCGAAAGACCTGCAGTCGAAAATCCAGCCGTCGAAGAACAAAAGACATCAACCGGTGGCAATGTATTCGCGCATTGCCGCGGCTTCCATTTCGGCCTCGGCGATCCGCATCCGTACCACATCACCGATCGAGACAAGGCCAACGAGGCGGCCACGGTCGACCACCGGCATATGCCGGAACCGGTGAGCGGTCATTTCACCCATCAGCTGGTCCATCGCATCGGACTCCCGGCAAGTTACGACTGCCTTCGTCATGCAGACTTCGACCGGATCTTCCAACACCGAGGCACCCGCACGAGCCAATTCACGTACGACATCTCGTTCCGAGACGATGCCGGCGACATTGTTGTCCTGATCGACAATCACAATGCAACCGATCTTGCGCTCACCAAGAAGCCGGGTGATTTCCAAAAGGGTCGTGTCCGGGGGAGATGTGAAGACATCCCTGCCCTTCAACTTTAAGATTGCTGCAACATTCATGGGTTTCCTCCAGCACGGGTCCACAAAACCCACTCGTAGCAACATAGTGTCCACAACTTTCACATCACGCAAGCGGTGCTAAAAACACCGGAAGATTTCTGATACTTACCGCACCCGCGAAGCGCCCGTAGCGGAGCGAACTCCATCGAAAAAACCGAAAATGAAGAGCCCGCAGAGGAAGCCGCCAACATGGGCTTCCCAGGCGATTTCACTCCCAGGGCCACCACCAAACGAGAAGGATGTCATGCCGAAATAGGCATTGAGGACAAGCCAAAACACTATGAACCCAACGACCCTGGGGTCTCTTAGGGTTTCCCGGAGGCTGGCCAAGGGCACGTGTGCAAAGTCCGGAACCTGGCCTTCAGTCTTCCGACGAGAGAAAAAGATGAACCGCATCGCGGCGGCCATCTGTCCCGAAATGGCAGCCGATGCGCCGACCATCGGAGACATTTCGCCCCAATAAAACACAAGATGCGTGAGCGCTCCGGCTATTCCGCACAGAATCGAGAATGCATAGAATTGAGCGAACGACACGCGCCGCGCCACTGCCGTGCCGAAGGCAAGCATCCACAGCACATTCACCAAGAGATGCGTCCAGCCACCGTGGACCACCATGTACGTGATGAACGAGGTGATCGCGGCAACGTAGCCCCCTGGAAGCTCGAACGCCGCCCCCGTGTAACGGGCTGGAATCATTGCCAAAGACAGAAAAACGGCCACGCCCGTGTCGAATCGCAAGACACTCATGATCGCTTGCACTGCGATCATGAGGGAGGCTGCGAGCGTCACCGCGCGCGGCACGTTAAAGATTGGTTCGCCTGTCGGCATGCGAAACTCCACGAAAACCAAAACGTCAGAGGCCGCAAGAAACCTTAACAGCGGCAAGTATGAGCGATAGCGCCCCGTCGCCGTCACGCTGGCACACAACCTGCTTAGTAGTCCCTATCGCGCCGCGTGACCGACAACGAATACCAAGGGGTTCGGCCACGCGGGATCACCAGATCATTTTTGAATTGAGTGAACGATGCAGCAAGCGACCACCAGGCAGCTTTACGCGTATTGGGACACGATCCGCAATGGACGGATCGCCCCGCGCCGTTTTGAGGTCGAACCGGCGAAGATATCTGGCCTGCTTCGAGAAACCTTTATCGTCGAGTGCAGCGGCCTGCTTACATTCCGCTTCCGTTTGGCCGGGACCCGCATCTGCGAGCAATTCGGCAGCGAGCTCCGCGGCGTCAATTTTCTCAGCCTTTGGCATAATGAAGACCGTAACGCCGTTGCCTCGATGATCCGCAATATCGTCAATGACGGCGCTGTCGGACACGGAACGTTCTTGGCATACACTAACAGTGGGCGCGAAGCGGCCTTCGAATTCTCATTGTTGCCACTGATCCAAACCGGCTCGTCGATCAATCGCATTCTCGGGGCCATCACTGCCGTCGAGCCGCCCTTCTGGCTTGGCGCGGATCGGCTGGTATCGTTCGATATCACCGCGCTCAATCTAGTTTGGCCGGACGATGCGCCCGCCTTCGTGACGGAGAACGATACTTCCGCGGTCCCGCCCGCCCGTAGGAAATTTCGCGTGGTCGAAGGAGGGCTTTCGCGCTTAAACCAGCCATAACCAGGGTGCAGGCCTCGTGTCGGACAGCCGGGCCCAAACATTCGGTTAGCCTAACGCAAGACTAACCTTTCCCAAGTCTTACGAGCCTCCACACCTCCCCTCGCCCGCGCGAGAGGAGAAAAACGCGTTTAAAATCAACGGGAAACACGTCTTGTTCCAATCCCTCTAAAGTTTTAGGTAACTGAGAACATTCAGGTTTCAGTAGGCCGAACTAAAAAAGCCCTACCAACAATACTCCAAAACCCAGGCATTCCTTATCGGGATCGCAAAATGTTTCTGGGATAGTACCCCTAACAACAGGGGGACGTAATGAGATATTTTGTTCTTGGCGCAGCTTTTCTGATGTTTATTGCATCGTTACCAGCAGACGCCACAAATATTCATGCAATTAAGCTGGAGGCGCCATCTGAACCGCAAGAGACAGCGTTCTTGCAGTCCTTCGGTGAAACCTTGCCACCGATTGGCTATGTGAATTTCTGCCGGGCCCGCCAGGACGAATGCGTGCCCTCGCGGCGCTTTGCCGACCGTGTACAGCTGACGCGCGCCAAAGGTGCCGAACTCGCGCAAGTGAACGCAAGCGTGAATGCGGCCGTGCTCCCGGTCACCGATATGGATCTTTATGGCGAGGCCGAAGTCTGGACCTACCCAGTGAAGAAGGGCGACTGCGAGGACTATGTGCTCTTGAAGCGCCGCATTCTGATCGAGCGCGGCTGGCCGGAAAGCGCCCTTCTTATCACCGTCGTTCGCGACGAGAACAACGAGGGTCATGCTGTTCTCACGGCCAGGACCGACCGTGGCGACTTGGTGCTCGACAACAAGCTCGCCGATGTCAAAGCCTGGGCCGATACGCCCTACACCTTCGTGAAGCAGCAGTCCGCGCGGAACCCCCTTGTCTGGACATCGCTGCTGCCGCCAAGCCTAGCGCCGCAGCCGGCAACTTCGGCCTCGAACCGCCGCTGATAGGAGTTTCGCCTCCCCTCATCCCCCTCTTGGGGAGGCGTTCAGGGCCCGGTGACCGTCCCCCACCGATCCCCACTAAGCCGGGCCTAAAACTTGAGCCGGTCTTCCAAACAGGAGACCGGCTCATTTTTGTGCTGGCTACCCTATCAGCGCCAAGAAGACATCGAGCGCCAAAGCGCCGATGCAGAGGCTCCAAAAGGCAGCAACTGCCATAGAGAATCCAAACCAAGCCTTTGGCCGCGCCTCAAGACGCATTCCCCGCCAAGCATTGCGCATCAGGATTGTGGGCCCGGCAAAGATGCGCAGGAACACGCTCCAGATCGACTTCGAGAAAGACCCGTGCTGCACCATGAACCGCATTGGCTCGCCGGAGACCAATTGAACGAAGCTCGAAAGCACGCCAGCCAAAACAAACCCGACGGCAGTCACATACGCAAACGCAAGCGCCTCAACCATGGCCACCCCTCGCCACACTTCAACAGGAGGCACTGTAGCCAGAGGTGCGTGGGCACCGGCAGTTTATTCTTAATGACTGGTTAACGCGGAAGGCCGCATTTGCGCGGACCGCGCTATTGCAGGTCGAAATCCAAAATAGCCATCTGGAATTGATAGGCGGTCTCGTCCTCGTCCTCATCGTCGCGGAACAGGACGCCAATGAACTCATCGCCGATGTAAACCTCAGCGGAGTCGTCTTTTTGCGGCCGCTGGCGGACCTCGATCGTGCCCAGACGAAACGTCTTCTGCAGATAGTTTTCAAGCTTCAGGATTTCGTCCCGTGTCACCGCATTCTCTCCTTAGGCCGAAGCTGTACTTAGCTGCGGCTCTCCTCTTCACCTATTAACAACTGATCCATCGTCAGCGCCGGTTCTGCGCATGTATTTGGGCCAATATCGCGCGCAGGCACTCCGGCCACGGTTCTGCGGGCTGGAATATCCTTCAGCACCACACTGCCCGCCGCCACACGCACGCAATCGCCAACGCTGATATTGCCTAAGATTTTTGCCCCGGCGCCGATCATCACGCCGCGCCCGATCTTAGGATGGCGATCGCCTTGCTCGTTACCGGACCCGCCAAGGGTCACGCCATGGAGCAGCGAGCAATTATCACCCACAACAGCGGTCTCACCGATAACGATCCCGGTTGCGTGATCGATCATGATCCCGCGCCCGATCCGTGCCGCCGGATGGATGTCTACTTGCAGAAAGCGTGACACCAAGCTTTGAAGATAGAGCGCAAAGTCCTTCCGTCCAGAATTCCACAGCCGGTGACCGATGCGATGGGCCTGTAGCGCGTGGTATCCCTTGAAATAGAGCAGCGGCTCAATCAGACGGTCGCACGCCGGATCGCGCTGCGACCAAGCCATGACATCGGCGCGGAATTCCTCGCCGAGCGATGGATCGGCATCCAGAATGTCATGGAACGTCGTATGAATGAGGCCAAGATCGAAGGCCGCGTTCTGCAACCGCTGCACCAAGCGGTGACACACTGCATCTTCGAAACGGGCATGACTAAGGATCGATGCGTAGAGAAACCCGCCAAGCGCCGGTTCGGCCGCGCTGACCTCTTCAGCCTCGCGCCGCACCTGGCTCCAGACAGGATCGTAACTTTCGATGTGCGGCCGGGCCGCAATTGCTGGATTCGTCATGGTTCACCTATATCGGGCTCACCCTCGTTAAGCCCCCGTAGCAGGAACGTTCCGCTTCGTCTAGCACGGTCGCTGCTTCTGAAGTGTCAACGCCTTAGGGGCGCGACGCCAAAAAGCTGAGGACGCCTTGCTTGAATTGCGCATCACCGACGGCTTTCATGTGATCGCGCCCTGTGATTTCCAGAAATTGGGCATTCGGAATGAGTTCCGCAAGCGCAAGTCCGGACCCACCGATCACATCTTTGCTCCCGACAGCCACGAGAACCGGCACGCCGATCTGCCCAAGCCTCGACGCCGGCACCTTTTCGCGCGGCCCGCGCATACAGGCGGACAGCGCCTTTAGGTCGCTTTTCGTCTGTTCGGCAAAGATGCGAAAGCTTCGCGCGGTTTGGTTGGTCACATCCTCGAGCTTTGGCGCCTCGAGCGCCGCCGCAAGAGGCCCTGCCCCAACCATGCCGCGCACCATGTGGATGCCGAGCCCACCAAAGATGACACTGCGCACCCGCTCAGGGTCGGCGAAGGTGAGAAAGGCCGCGATACGGGCGCCCATGGAGTAGCCGAGCACATCCACCTTATCGATACCGAGATGGTCCAACAGACGCACCGAATCGCGCGCCATCTCCGGCGCGCCATACCGTTCGGGCTCGTAGAGCTTCTCGCTCTGGCCGTGGCCACGATTATCGATCGCGATCACCCGGCGGCCGTCTTGGGTGAGTGTGCGCACCCATAAAGGGTCCACCCAGTTGGTGGCGGCGTTGGAGGCGAAGCCATGAATGAGGAGAATCGGCTCGCCCTCACGCTCGCCCTCGTCCATGTACGCGATCCGCACGCCATTTGAATCAAAAGTCTGCATTCTTTGATCTACCGCTTGGCCTCATGGGACACTATGCTGCCCGCATCGTCCTTCAAAGACATGCGAACGGATCATCATGGCTCAATCGCTCGTGCCCCATTTGGTGAATGACATAGGCGTCCACCGGATCAAGATCGGCGTCAAGGAATTCCAATGCATGGGCGCGTCCCCGCCGCAAGACCACCCTCACGTCTATCTCGACATGGGCGCTGAAAACGAGGTCATCTGCCCGTACTGCTCGACACTCTATGTCTACGACGTCGCGCTCAAGCCCACACAGAGCGAGCCTGAGGGATGCCTCTACATTGCCACTGCACCTGCCGGCGCGCCCGCAGCTTAACGCGCGTAGCCGAGGCCGTCTGACATGTCTGTTCTGATTGCCGGGGGCGGCATTGGCGGTCTTACCACCGCCATAGCGCTTGGCCGCGAAGGCATCGAGACATCCGTTCTTGAGCGCACGACATTTGCCGAGGAAAGTGGCGCTGGCATTCAACTCGGGCCCAACGCTACGCGTATTTTGAGGGCGCTGGGTGTGCTCGATGCCTTGGCGCCGCACGCGTTCCGGCCTGAGGCGGTGTGGCTGTTCGATGGCATAAGCGGGCGAAAGCTTGGGACGATGCCCATAAGCGATACCGCCGAGGAGCGCTATGGCGCGCCCTATCTGACCGTTCACCGCGCCGATCTGCATGCAAGCCTGAAGGCTGCGGCAGTTGCCCAAAGCGGTGTCTCACTCAGGCCCGGCTTTGCAATCGCCGGTTTCGATCCGGGCGAGACGGTCAGCGTTGCAAATCTCGAAGGGACAGCAGTCCAAGGATCCGCGCTCGTTGGTGCCGATGGGCTTTGGTCCACTGTCCGCAAACAGGTTGCGCCGGACGCCGAACTATCATTCACAGGCGCCACCGCCTTCAGAAGCCTCCTGCTGCGTGGGAACTTACCCGCACCCTTCGACGAGCCCATCGTCGGCCTTTGGCTCGGCCCAAACAGCCACCTCGTGCACTACCCGGTCCGGAGCGGCAAGGCGTTGAACGTGGTCGCGGTCACCGAGACCGGCCAAAGAGCCGACGGCTGGAACAGGTCGGCGGATGGAGCAGCGCTGAGTGCGAGCTTCACTCACTGGGGTACAGAGGCAAAGGCATTGCTGGCGGAGGCCGAGGCTTGGCGGGCCTGGTCTCTATTCACGCTCCCACGCATACCCAAATGGAGTCACGGGGCGGTGACGCTGCTGGGCGATGCGGCTCATCCCGTCCTGCCCTATCTGGCACAGGGCGCCGGGCTTGCGATCGAGGATGCGGCTACGCTGGCGCAGATGCTGGGGGCAGCTCGCGATCGCCCGACCCTTGCCTTTCGTGCCTATGAGGCGATCCGACGGGTGCGTGCCGAGCGCGTTCAGCGAACCGCTCAGCGCCTCGGGCGGGCCTATCACATGGGCAGGCCGTTGCGCCTTGTGCGCAACGCCATTCTCGGTCTCCGTAGCCCAGAGGCCAGCTTGCGCAGCTTCGATTGGCTCTATGGCACCGGCACCTAACCAACCCAAACGAGACCAGTGAGGCTTTAGTCCGACAGAGCAAATATATGAAGACGAAGTGCCGGTTTCCGGCGACTTTCAGCCTTAATCTGAGTATGATTCCATGACGATGAAATCGTCCTCATTAGCCTATGCCCGCCGCCTTCGGCGGTTGACCCCTCTACAAACCCGGTAGCCTCACGGATGCTGCTCGCTCTTGCCACGCTCACGCCGTTTCTCGGCGCGGTCCTTCCTCTGCTGGCGATCCGCTTTGGGCGCGATTTCTGCGCCATCGCCACGGGCGCTGTCACGCTGACGGCGCTTATGCTCGTGCTGTCTCAGGTACCGGCTGTTTATGCTGGCGAAGTCATCACCTGGAGCGTCCCATGGCTCCCGATAATCGGCCTGTCCTTTTCCTTCTTTCTCGACGGCTTAGGACTGTTTTTTGCCGGGCTGATCTTGGGTATTGGACTGCTGATTATCCTCTATGCCCGCTATTACCTGAGCTCCAAGGATTCGCTCAGCCTCCTGTATTTCTATCTGTTGCTGTTCCAAGGCTCGATGGTGGGCATCGTGCTCAGCGACAACATTCTCTTGCTCATCGTGTTCTGGGAGCTCACCAGCCTCACATCGTTTTTGCTGATCGGATATTGGAACCAGCTTCCCGAGTCCCGCCAGGGTGCGCGGATGGCGCTCGTGGTCACAGGCAGCGGCGGTCTCGCTTTGATCGCCGGCATGCTTCTGCTTGGCCACATCGCCGACACGTACGAAATCACCGAGATCTTGCAGCGCGGGGACGTCATCCGTTCTTCGCCGCTGCTCTTGCCAACTCTTCTTCTGATCCTACTTGGCGCCTTCACGAAATCTGCCCAGTTCCCGTTCCACTTCTGGCTGCCCCATGCCATGGCGGCGCCGACACCGGTTTCGGCCTATCTGCATTCGGCAACCATGGTGAAAGCAGGCCTGTTCCTGCTGGCACGGTTTTGGCCCGTGTTCTCCCCAACGGATGCCTGGTTTCTTATTGTGGCGCCGGTCGGCCTCATCACGATGCTGGTCGGGGCCTGGATTGCCCTGTTCAAGAACGACCTCAAGGCCCTGCTCGCCTATTCGACCGTCAGCCATCTTGGCCTGACGGCGATGCTTTTCGGTATGGCGACCCCCCTGGCGGCCGTCGCGGCGATCTTCCACATTCTCAATCACGCGACCTTCAAGGCTGCGTTGTTCATGAGCGCAGGGATTGTCGATCATGAAGTGGGGACGCGAGACATCCGCCGCCTGGGAGGATTGCTCACCCTCATGCCGATCACGGCAACGCTCGCCTTCGTGGCGGCGGCATCCATGGCGGGCGTTCCGCTCTTCAACGGGTTCCTGTCCAAGGAGATGATGCTCGAGGAAGCAGCCCACACAGTCTATGCGGGTCATGCCTGGATATTCCCTGGTCTGGCAACGCTCGCCGCGCTGGTCTCAGCCGCCTATTCCTACCGCTTCGCGATCAGTACCTTTCTTGGGCCCGTGCGCGACGACTATCCGCGCAAACCTCACGATCCCCCATTGGGGATGTGGCTTCCGGTCGCCATTCTGGTCGTCCTCGTGATCGCCATTGGGCTTCTCCCGGCGCTCATTGCTGGCCCCATTGTCGAGCGCACCTCCCTTGCAGTCGTCGGAACGGCGCTCCCCAAATACACTCTGGCGATCTGGCATGGATTCACGCCGGCGCTGATGATGAGCGCCATTGCGCTTATTGGCGGTGCGCTGTTATTCCGGTGGTACCGTCCCGCCAACGGGCTGCGGCTCGTCTTTGCCGGGATGGATGCTAAACGCGTTTACGACGCCACGATTTCGGGACTCATCCGTGGCGCCCGCGCCTTCATTTGCGCAACCCATACCGGATCGTTTTCCCGCTACGCCGGCATCATTCTGCTGACGATCCTTGCCGTCGGCGTTGCGGGTTTCTTGAACGCTCCGCACGAGGCTGGAGATCGCGCCTCCATTCCGGTCAGCTTCACGGCTTCGGCCGCGTGGATTGTCTTGGCGGCCCTATGCATCGCCCTGCTCTTCTGGCATCACGACCGCCTGCTGTCTCTCATCATGACAAGCGGCGTTGGCTTGATCGCTTCGCTCTTCTTCTTTCAGTTTTCAGCGCCGGACCTTGCGCTGACACAGATCTCCGTGGACATCGTGACAACGATCCTGCTGTTGCTGGCGCTGAATCTCGTCCCGAAAACCTCCCCTGCCGAAATCAGTACCGGTGGACGCTTCGCCCGCGGCGCGCTTGCCACTGCCGTGGGATTAGGCGCCGGCGGTCTCGCCTATGGGATCATGACGCGCAACTTCCACAGCATTTCCGACTACCATCTCGCGGAGTCGAAACCCGGCGGCGGCGGCACCAATGTTGTGAACGTCATTCTCGTCGACTTCCGTGGCTTTGATACGTTCGGCGAAATTATCGTCCTCGGCATCGCCGCCATTACCATCTTCGCGTTGCTCGACAATGCGCTGCGTGGCTCCGCGGTCAAGACTCTCGCCTCGATCCGTAATCCTGAGCAGAGCAAGGACGCGCATCCCGTGATGCTCGTAATCGCGACCCGCGTGCTGTTCCCGCTCGCACTTGTTGTTGCCGTCTTCATTTTCTTGCGGGGTCACAACGAACCTGGAGGCGGGTTCATCGCCGGTCTGATCGTCGCGATCGCGCTCATTATGCAATATATGGCGAGCGGCTATACCTGGGCCGCGGAGCGCATGCGCCTCGACAGTCAGTTAATGATTGGCGCCGGCGTCCTCATCGCAGGTCTGACCGGGGTTGTCTCCCTGATCTTTGGCTGGCCGTTCCTCACCAGCACATACACCTATGTCCACCTGCCGCTTGTGGGTGAATTCGAGCTTGCCTCAGCCATGTCATTCGATCTGGGTGTCTTCCTGGCGGTTGTCGGCGTCGTCATGCTGTCGCTCGCCCAGATTTCCCGGGTCGAGGCCCGCGCCGAGGCCGAGCCCATACCTGAGGGACCAATGGATGTGCCCTTGGAGGAGGGACGCATCGTCAGCTCAAAGAACGAGGAGCGTTGACGTGGAGTTTCTCGTCGCCACAGCCATCGGGTTGATGACCGCCGCCGCGGTCTACCTGATCCTGCAACAACGGACATTCCCCATTGTCGTGGGGCTGACATTGCTGTCCTACGCCATCAACATTTTTCTGTTCACAGCCGGACGGCTTGTGGTGAACGAGCCTCCGATCATTACCGGCGCCGACAGCTACACCGATCCTCTGCCCCAAGCACTTGTGCTGACGGCAATCGTCATCTCGTTTGGCATGACGGCCTTGATCGTTGTCTTGGCCCTGCGCGGTTTCCTTGAGACGGCGACGGACAAGGCAGACATCCCTGCGGACGATCTCCCATTGGACCCGGAGACCGGCATATGACGGACGCTGGGCTGACCACAAGCTGGATCGTTGCGCCGACCATCCTACCTGCGATCACCGCCGCGCTGCTGATCTTGGTATGGCGGCGTGACATCCGCATGCAGCGGATTATTTCCTTCGCCTCGACCGTGGCGTTGCTGGTAATCGCTACCGGTCTGTATTTCGCCGTGAGTGACGGCGAAACGGATGCTTACCGCCTCGGCGCCTGGACCGCGCCATACGGTATCGTCCTAGTTCTCGACCTCCTGTCGACCACGATGCTGCTGCTGACCGCGGGGCTCGGCCTTGCCGTCCTCATTTACGCCATGGCGGGATGGGACCAGCGCGGTCGGCACTTTCATTCCCTGTTCCAGTTTCAGCTCCTTGGATTAAATGGCGCCTTTCTCACCGGCGACATTTTCAACCTCTTCGTCTTTTTCGAGGTGATGCTGATTGCCTCCTATGGCCTTATGCTGCATGGCGGCGGCGCGCCCCGCCTGCGTGCGGGCTTCCAATATGTGGCCATCAACCTCATCGCATCGTCACTGTTCCTGGTCGCGGTCGGACTGATTTATGGGATCACGGGCACGCTCAACATGGCAGATCTCGCTGTGAAGGTGCGCGCGGTCGCGCCAGCGGACCAGGCCCTTCTCCAAACCGGCGCGCTGATGCTGCTTTTGGTCTTTGCGATCAAGGCCGCTTTTGTGCCGCTGCATTGGTGGCTACCGGCAACCTATGCCGCGGCCTCCGCCCCCGTCGCCGCTCTCTTTGCGATCATGACGAAAGTGGGCGCCTACGCGATTATCCGGATCTTCGGAACGGTCCTAAGCGATAGCGCCGATACGCTGGCAAGCCTTGCAGGACCATGGATCGTCCCCGCCGCACTTGTGACGCTGGCCGTCGGCGCCGTAGGCGTTCTTGCAAGCCGCAGGCTGCTCGATCTAGCTGCCTTCAACATCGTCGCCTCCATGGGCATCTTGTTGATCGCCATTGGGCAGTTCGACGTGGATGGGCTCACGACGGCTCTCTACTACCTGGTCCACAGCACCATCGCGAGTGCCGCCCTCTTCCTGATCGTCGACCTTATTGCGGAGAGGCGTGGCGCGGTGCTGGATGCCTTAGTGCCAGCCAATCCGATCAGCCAGACCCCGATTCTTGGGGCGCTCTTTTTCCTCATCGCGCTCGCCGTGATTGGACTGCCGCCCCTGTCTGGCTTTATCGGCAAGCTCATGGTCCTGAATACGACGTATGACAGTCCTGATGTCTTGCTGATCTGGGCACTGGTCCTTGCGGCCTCTCTCATGATGACGATTGCTTTTGCCCGTGCCGGCAGCGTCGTTTTCTGGAAAGCCAAGGGTCGAACGACAGGTCCAACCTGGGCAACAGCGCGTTTCACGCCTATGATTGTCGTCGGTTTCCTCGTGGCTGCGAGCGCGATGCTGACGGTCTTTGCCGGTCCAGCCGTCAAGGCTTTCCACGCGACCGCCGAGCAGGCACTCGATACCGAGAGTTACGTCAATGCCGTTCTGGGCGTCCGGACGAACACCGAGCCTGAGAGGCCGATTACGGAGCCGGCTGACGCCGCACCCATGCTGCCCGCTCCGAAGCAGGAACCCGCGAGGCCTTAGCGATGTTCAAATCCCTGTTGCCTCATCCTCTGCTCACACTGCTCATCGTCTTCGTATGGGTTCTCCTCAACGGTATCTCTTGGGGCGCCGGATTGCTGGGCCTCGTGCTTGGGGTTGCCATCCCACGTCTCACCAGCGCCTTCTGGCCCGACCGCGCGCGCATCAGCAGCCCGCTAACGATCATCGAATATGCGCTGATTGTGCTGTGGGACATCGTGGTCGCCAATTTCGAGGTTGCCTATTTGATTCTTTTTCGCCGGGGCGACGACCTGCATTCTTGCTTCATCACCGTGCCCCTCGATCTCAGAACACCGGAGGCCATTACAGCTCTGGCTGGCACCGTCACCATGACCCCCGGCACGGTCAGCGCCAGCCTCAGCGCCGACGGCCGCGCTCTGCTCGTCCACTGCCTGGAGACCGATGACCCCGAGGGCACGGTGGCGACAATCAAGTCACGCTATGAAACCAGACTGCAAAGGATCTTCGAGCGATGATCGCAATTGCCTGCATGATCGGCTTTGTCGCCATTAGCGCAGCGATGCTGCTCTGTCTTTACCGGGTGCTCGTCGGCCCCGACATGCCCACCCGCGTGCTGGCTCTCGACACCTTGACGATCAACGCCATCGCACTCGTCGTTCTGGCCGGCATTTATTGGGGTACGGAACTTTACTTCGAAGCCGCATTGCTCTTTGCCATGGTCGGCTTTCTGACAACCGTCGCGTATTGTAAATACATGCTGCGCGGCAATGTGATGGAGTAGAGCCATGATTGACTACGGCGAACTCGCAATCTCGGTCCTGATCTGCCTCGGCGCTTTCTTTCTCTTCGTCGGCTCGTTCGGGCTTGCCAAACTTCCAGATCTGATGCGCCGGCTGCATGGGCCAACTAAAGCGACAACGCTTGGCGTCGGCTCAATGCTGATTGCCTCGATGCTGTTCTTCATCCTCGAGCGCGGCATCGTCTCGATCCAAGAACTCTTGATCACAACGTTCTTGTTTCTGACCGCGCCCGTGACCGCTCAAATGATCTCAAAAGCGCATATCCTGCGCGACAAGACCGATCGCAAGAACCTCTCACCAACGGGGCGGGACGTAGGTTGGTCCGTGATTGATTCCCCGAAGCCGAAAGAAGCAGACTGAGACTGTTGAGCACAGTCGCAGAAGACACATTGTCTTCTAAACAGAAGTCATCTCTATACGGAGCGACACGATGTTTATCGCCATGAACAGGTTCAAAGTGAACAAGGGCGCCGAGGCTGACTTCGAGGAGGTCTGGCTTTCCCGCGAGACGCATTTGGAGGATGTGCCCGGCTTCGTCACGTTCCACCTTCTAAAAGGTCCGGAACATGACGATCACGTGCTGTACGCCTCCCATAGCGTTTGGCGTTCGCAAGCCGCATTCGAGGCCTGGACGAAATCGGAAGCCTTCCGCAAAGCGCACGCGCGCGCCGGCCAGGGAAAGCCTCTCTATCAAGGCCATCCCGAATTCGAAGGCTTCAATACGCTGCAAGAAGTGCATGCGAATGAAGCCGCGGCGTAGAGCCTAGCGGCGTGCGGCGCTAATTCACCCGCCTCACCTGCACAAGGTTGTCGGAAAATGTCGGCGCGTGGCCCAGGCTCGCAAACTCATCCGAACTGATGCAGTTCACCGAACCGTCCGAGCGGTTGAGGCTTCGCCAATAGCCAAGCGTTGCAACCACCACGCCCTTGTTCACATCGTTCGTAACCCGCGCAAGGCCTTCGAAGTCGCCCCTATCGTTGTAGACCCGGACCGGATCGCCATCGCGGATCGAGCGGGCCTTGGCATCGGCTTTGCTGATGAGCACGAACTGCTCTCCCTGGCCTTCGATCTTGTGGGGCTCGTTGGCATAGCAGGAGTTGACGAAGCCGTGGCTCTTCGGGGAGATGATGTTAAGCGGATAGCGATCAGCGAGCTTGGGATTGGTCTCGTGGCTCTCGCGCGGCGGCAAATATCCGGGTAGCGGATCCACATCCTCGCCGGATTGATCCTCCCCCAGTGAAGTGGTCCGCCGTTATGTTTAGGAAACGGAGGATCGAAGATGGGAAGCAAGCGACACAAGCCGGAAGAGATTGTCACGAAGCTGCGACAGGTTGAGGTCCTTGTCGGGC
>Ga0316193_10000639_pt1 | contig 22270 bp, 13 predicted proteins | sample MerIslsedime2_MG_FD_207735 | JGI IMG/M metagenome (GOLD analysis project Ga0316193, IMG submission 207735) | Coastal sediment microbial communities from Maine, United States - Merrow Island sediment 2 | ecosystem: Environmental > Aquatic > Marine > Coastal > Sediment | place: USA: Maine... | reverse complement strand
CCGCTGTCCCTGGTGCCCGTGATCCTCGACTGGGAAATGCGGTGGTACATAGTCACCGACCGCAGTTTGCGCATCCGCGAGGGGGTGTGGAAGGTCAGCGAGATGACCCTCACCTTCGCCAACGTGCAGGAAGTCTCGATCCGGCAGGGCCCGATCGAGAGACTCTTCGGGATCGCCAACCTCCGGGTCCGCACCGCGGGCGGTGGGGGCCGGATCAACCCGCACGAACCTCAGAGCGAGGAGAAGAGCGGACACATCGGCTACTTCCGTGGCGTCGACAACGCGCCGGCGATCCGCGATTTGATCCTCGAGCGGCTCAAAAGGCTGCGCGACGCGGGTCTTGGTGATCCGGATCAACCGCAGACCGAAATCGAGGACCTGAAAACAACACAACGTCCCGATGTCGCCGATGCTGCCCGAGAGCTCCTGTCCGAAGCCCGCGCGCTCCGCCACGTAGTCGGATCGTAAGCCCTGCAGGTGAGCAGGGAAGTAGAGGAGAACAGGGCGTTCTTCGGAGGTGCCATCTTTTGCATTGTCTGGACCACCGCGCCCAAGCACCCACGGATTTCCAGCCAGACAATGCTAAAGGTGGCTCCTCTCGGGAAGCGCGATCAGAGTACAGCGCGTTGAACGCGCTCTATCATGACGACCCTGGAGGCGCTGCCAACGAGGTCTCGGACGATTTGGAGATCGGAGGGGAGCGAACCGGCGACATCAGCCTTGGCGGGACACTCGAGACATGCCAGGGCGCCAGCATTCAGCAGTCCGTCCTCGAAGAGCTTTGCCACCACCTCGAGTCCCTCGTGCCAGATCTCAAATGGCGGATCAGCCCACGCGATGTCAAATCTGTCTCCGCGCCCAGTCAGCTGTCTGATGGCAGTGGCGGCGTGACTGACCACCAGCTCTGCTCGATCGGCCTTGAGATCAAAGGACGCGCAGTTTTTCTCGATGAGGTGGGCAGCGGATCGGTGTCGCTCCACGAAAACCACCGACCGGGCGCCTCGCGAGAGGGCCTCGAGCCCTACCGCACCGGTGCCGGCAAAAAGGTCGAGGAAGCGTGAACCGGTGACCCGGTCTCCGAGAACGGCGAATCCGCGTTCGCGCATCGAGTCTGGAGTCGGTCGCAGTCCCTTGCCCTTTCCCGGCCCCTGCAGCCGCCGTGATCGCCACTCTCCGGCGGTGATTCTCACAGCTCGTCTTCCACGACCCGGAGGATGACCTGGTCACGCATGTCCGGCGGAACCGACTCGCGGACGTAGGTCAGATCGTGCTCGAGAATCAGCAGGCCTTCTTCCCAAACCTCGACCACCGTCGCGGTCGCGCCGTTGATCAGCTCGACCCGATCGCCCTTCGCCGGTTCCCAGATCCGCATTGCCTCCGCCGACGGACTGGCCTCGAGCACCTGGAGCTGGAGGTCGTCAAGGGCCCCTTGAATTCTCGCCAGCGGCAGTTTGACCACCGACATCGGTGAGAAACGGATCAACCGTGGCGCGTCCGGTCCGACGTGGAGGGAAAGCACGACTTCAGCCTGCGACGTGTCGACCTGTGAGGAAACAGGTTGTTTGTCGAGTTCTTCCGCAGCAGTTATGAAAGACGCCAGATAGACCATGTACTCATTTTCTGGAAGCGTGATACGCCGCATGAATTCCAGCTCGTCGCTGCGGTGGATTGCGACCACAATGACGCGGTTCGAAAACAGCGAAACACGGGTCGCGACCTCTCCCTGGGTTGTCGTCCGCTCCACGACCGGCACAGGCGTTTGGCCCGAGGCCGTGGTCGCGACAACCGAAAGAACCATCAATAAAACTGAACGGGCGATCATGGGTGTGTTTCCGTCTCCAAAGAGCGGGCTGTCTCCAGGGCCCACGTCAGGGCTTCGTCGGCCGCGATCATGTCATCGATCAGTGCATCGCGAGTCAATCTGAGGGCTCGGCCGATGTGTGGTCCCGGAGAAACTCCGGCATCGATGAGATTCTGCCCGGTCACCGGCAGCTGTACGCGTGCTGCGGCGACTGCTGCGTTTGCCAGGTTCCGTCGAGACTGCAGGGGCAGGTCGGACATCGCCAGAAGAAGGGCCTCGGCGGTGTGTTGTTCCACCACCTGTGCCTGTTGGGAAAGTGACAATCCGGAATTGGCCGCTGCTTTGATCTCGTCAACCGCCGCGGGTAGGGCGAGGAAGAGCTCGCGATTCGGACCTCCAAGCTGGAGACGTTCGGCGAGTTCGTTTATCACCTCGCTCCCTGTGGTAAGGGCTAATCCGCCGAGAAACAGGATCAAGGGCTCAGGAGGTACGCCGAGCTCTTCGAGTTGATGCCAGGCGAGCTGGCCCTCGACCTCCATGAGGTAGCTCCGTACCTCTTCCGACCACTTCAGGCCGGAACAGATCGCCGGCAGCAACCCGAGGTCGGCGATCAGGGCGAGTGCGGCCGTCGGGTGAGGCTCTGCGAGGAGGATTTCGAGCTCGCGCCGCAGGCGCTGTCCGGAGAGGCGTTCGAACACGCCCTCCTCGAGCGCGGTGGAGATCAGATTGCGGGTGTCGGGAGCAATCGTGAAACCGAGCCTGCGGGCATAGCGAACTGCCCGCAGGGCGCGGGTCGGATCGTCGATGAAGGAGAGCGAGTGGAGGACCCTGATCTCGAGCCGCTGAATGTCCATGCGGCCGCCGAAGAAATCGACCAACTCGCCGTAGCGTTCACCGGAGAGCACGACAGCCAGGGAATTGATGGTGAAATCGCGACGGTACAGATCCTGGCGGATGAGCGAGGTGGCGACCTCGGGAAGCGCCGCCGGGGTGCGGTAAAACTCCGTGCGCGCCGATGCCACGTCGACCCGCAGACCATCTGGAAGCGAGATGACCGCGGTCAAAAACGGTAGGTGCGGATGGGCGCGGCCATCCAGGGCCTCGGCGAGTGCCTCGGCGAAGGCTATACCGTCGCCCTCAACCACCAGGTCCACATCCTCGTTGGCGCGCTCGAGGAGCATGTCCCTCACCATGCCTCCGACAAGGTAGACGGATGCGCCGAGCCGGTCCGCGACCTCCCGTGCGGCAGCAATCAGGCGCTGCACCCAGGGTGGCGATACCTCACGCAGAATCCTGGAGATCGGCTGACTTATCGGGCGGGTGCCGGCCATGCGGTGATCGAGGGAGGAGCCCGCGGCGTGTTGTTGCTCGAAGAGACGGCGGAAGAGCTCCATGCGGGTGATGATTCCAGCGGGACGCCCGGCCTCTTCGACGATTACAAAACGGTAGGAACGCTCGAGGAAGATGTCGCGGAGATCGTCGAGCGGGGTTACCGCAGACACGATGGGGAGTTCGGGTTGCATGATGGAGCTCACCGGTCGATTGCCCATATTGTGACTGAGGGCGCGGTCGAGGATCTGGCGGGTGACCAGGCCGGTCAGTTCTCCGGTCTCACTGTCGCGAACGGGCAGCGCGTTGACCCGCAGGTGGTTGATCCGGTCCTTCGTCTCCTCGACGTCGTTGGTGTCGTCGACCGAAAAGATCGTGCGAACGGCGATATCAATGGCTGTGGTTGGAGGCGGCATTTCGACCGCAAGAGTCTCGAGGAGGGTCTCCCGGAGTTCGACCGGCATCATTCCGGTGACCCTGGCCGAAGCGGCAGTCGGGTGGCCGCCACCACCGAAACGCTGTGCAACGCGTCCGATGTGGAGGCCGGGGAGGCGCGAGCGCAGGATGAGGTTGATATTCGGGGGATCAACCAACATCACCGCGCCGACGGCGATTTCGAAGATCTCGATCCAGCGGTGGACGACGAAGGCCGCTTCTTCGTAGTAGTGGTCGACCTCGATCATCGACAACGCCACGGGGGAACCGGCGACCATCACTTCTTCGGTTGCCTCGACCATCCGGTTCAGGAGTTCGAGCTGCTCGGGCTGGAGGGCCTTCAACACCCATCGCCGGACCCATTCAAGCGACGCGCCGTTTTCCAGGAGCCAGGCGCTGATTCGAAGATCGTCCGGGGTCGTCTCATGGTAGGAGAGGCCGCCGGTGTCTTCGTAGATTCCCATTAAAAGAAGGGTTGCCTCCTCGGCGGTCGGCTCGATGCCCCGTTCGTGGAAGAGTTCGGCAACGATCGTGCAAGTGGCGCCGACCGGACGTTCGAAGATCTCCTCAGCCTGGATGTCGTCCGCGTCTTCCTCCATGTGATGATCGATCAGGGTCACCGGGCATGTGTCCCTCTGGATGAGATCGAAGACTTCTCCGAGCCTCGATGGGCTCCTGGTATCTACCACCACCGCGTGCTCGATCGTCTCCGCGCGGGCTCGGCGAAGCTTGGTTTCGGGGTAGCTGACGTCGGACTCTGCGAGGAATCGGCGGACCGCCACTTCCTGGGAACCGGGGAAGAGAACTTTGGAACCGGGAAAGAGCCGCACCGCACACACCGCAGCAGCAAATGCGTCGAAATCCGCCGAGAGATGGGTTGTGATGATCCTCACGCGCCCATTGTATTGAATTCGCGCCTCTTGCGAGCATCGTTTTGAACCCGTGCCCGTCTCCGCTTGTCACGGCGAAGCCGAAACCGGAGCCGGATCTCCGTGCCCGTGCCCGAACTCTGCGTAGCGGAAACCCGGGTCGTCGCAGTGCGTACATCCCCCATGCGCCGTTTCATCATTGTTCTGTTTGCCGTCTGTGCCGCCGTTCCAGCCGCAGCCCAGGTACCGCCGCTTCAGGTTCCGATCGGAGAGATGGTCGAGGGTATCGCCTGCCACTTCGATCCGACTCAGACCTACACTCTCTTCATCCCGTCGACGTACACCAGTGGTCAACGGTTGCCGTTGCTGTTGGTCTTTGATCCGCGTGGGCGGTCCTTGCTCGCCGCCGAACTCTTCCGCGACGCGGCGGAGACATACGGTTGGATCCTTGTCAGCTCCGACAACACCCGTTCCGACGGGCCCTGGGAACCCAATTCAGTTGCGGTTCAAGCCCTGTGGCCGGAGATCCACTCCCGCATCCCGACCGACTTCAGACGTATTTACGCGACCGGATTCTCCGGCGGCGTCGCGGTAGCGACCGTGCTCGCGAGATCGACCGGCGAGGTGGCTGGGATCATAGGTTGTGGTGGTCTGAATGTGGGTAACCAGTTCGAGGACAGCAAGTTGCCGTTTTTCTCGACGGCTGGCAACACCGATTTCAATTTCAGCCAAATGCACGGGCTGGACGAGTTTCTGGCTGAGCAGGGCAACCCGCACCGATTGGTGATCTTCGATGGACCTCACACCTGGATGCCGCCGGCGGTGGCTCGAGAGGCGGTTGAGTGGATGGAGCTCATCGCCATGCGGCAGGGGACCCGAGATCGTGATCAAGAGTTGATTGACACGCTGTGGTCCGCCGACCTGGAAAGGGCGCAATCTGTGGCGGCGGAAGGTCACGCTCTTGAGGCAGCCAGGCGGTTTCGAGAAATGGAACGCACATACGTCAGTCTGCACGACAGCTCCGAGGCGAAGGTGGCTGCCGACCGGATCGAGGCAGGTGACGAGCACCGGATCCAGCTCAAAGAGGCCAGAAAGGGGCGCGGCTATGAAGCCAAATGCCAGGAGAGACGGAGCGTCGAGATTACACGGCTGAGTAACTCCGATGTTCCTCCTCCGACAGCTCAACTCGCCGGCAACCTCCATATCAGGGACCTCGAGCGGACCTCTCGAAAACCTGGCGAGGAGGGCCTGGCGGCCCAGCGTTGTCTCAACCGTCTGTACGTTGCGCTGTCATTCTATCTGCCGCTGAATGACCTGCCTCAGGGCCGCCACGCGCAGGTCGCCACATCGTACGAGCTGTCGCTCATGATCCGCGACGACAACGCCGTCGTCTGGTACAACCTGGCCTGTGTCCGCGCGCAGCTCGGCCAGAAATCAGATGCGGTAGAGGCTTTGGCGAGCGCGCTCGAACACGGTTTCAACAGATACGAATTGCTGGAGACCGACACCGATCTCGATCCGCTTCGTAAGCGCGACGACTTCAAGGCGCTGATGGCGTCGATTCCGGCGCCGTAACGGCCGAATAACCACAGAGACACAGAGAGAGGGACAGAGCCAGCAACCGACCCAGACTGCCCACAGATCACACAGATGAGTACGGATCCGTTCATCCGGAGAAACCGCAGATCACGCAGATCCACCCGCCCACCCGACAACGCAGAGGCGCAAAGACGCAAAGACGCAAAGGGGCGGTGACTGAGTCGGTAGGGCGCTTCCGTTTCTTTCCGGCAGAACGACAGGCGATCCGGAATCGCCTGTCGCCGGTGAGAAGCCCGTCAGCTCCGAACGCGAGCGTTCGTCGCCGCTACGCTTCTCACCGGCCGACGCGCCTTCGGCGCGCCGGTTCTGCCTTTCTTCTGTATTTGTGGGGAGGGGAGTGAGCCTCTCCCAACTATTGAATGAAGAAGAGGGGTGGCGAGGCCAGCGCTCTTCGAGAGCGCAGGCCGCTGTGTCGGGAATCCGATTCGAAAGCTCGTTTTCGCTACGGATTCCCGACACAGCGGTATCCGGCCGTCTGCGGACGGCCGGGACCTCGCCGTGTGATGAAGTCTCCGACAACGCCCTCTGCGCCTCTGCGTCTTTGCGCCTCTGCGTTAAGGGATGGGTGGGCGGCTCTGTGTCCTCTGTGCCTCTGTGGTTATTCGGATGGTTGAATTCGTCTGGTCCGGTCAGGCGTCGCGGAGGATCTGTAGTGCCTCGTCCCGGTTCGAGAGCGACTCGGTCTTTCCCTGAAAAATGGTGCCACGACCGCCGCCGCGGCCTCCCAGAGTCTGGGCAATCTTCGGGCCGATCTCTTCGAGGCTCACGCCCGAGGATTCACCGGCGACAACGAGGAAGATCCCGCCGTCTTCGCTTTCCGATGTCAGCAGGGCCCGCCGGTCCGGCGCGGCTTCCGCGATCGAGCGACCAACCCGCTGCAGAAACGCCATGTCGCGGTCGCTCCAGTGAGCGTCAAGAAGGGGTGACCCTTCCGCACATAGGGTTGCCGCCGCGACATCGGCGAGCTCTTCGCTCAGTCGACGGACAGTGCGGGCGAGTTCCTTCTCCCGATCCAGCCGCAGCGCGACCACCTCGGACAGCTTTTCGTCTCCGGTATCGAGCAACGACCGGAGATGCAAGTTGCGATCTTCGTGGGCCGCCATCCTCCGCCGAATGCGGTCGCCGGCAACGAAGAAAACCCGAGTGCCGCCGCGCATGGGCTCGGTCCCGAGGAGGCACAGCAGGCCTATCTCCGCAGTGGATCGACAGTGGGTGCCTCCGCAGGTATTGAGGTCGAGACCCTCGATGTCGACCAGCCGGACCGTGCCTTTGAAACCCTCGGGAAGGAGACGCGACCGCACGCCGAGGCGATCGAATTCGCTGACTTCGGCGGTGCGATATCTCACCGGGCGGGCGGCATTGATTTCTGTGGCCACAGCTTCCTCGAGGCGGTCGAGATCGGCTCGACCGAGGCTCGGTACGTCGAGCTCGATATCGCTCCAATCGACGCCGAGGTGAAAGGCGGTTGTGCGCCATCCAAAATCTCGCAGTGCCACGGCGGTCAGCACGTGCTGGCCGGTGTGTTGCTGCATGTGGTCCCAACGCCGAGGCCAGTCGAGCTCCAAACGAACCGGCCCCTGCGCCACCGGTCGCGACAGGAAGTGACGGATCTCCTCCCCGCGCTTTTGTACGTCGAGAACCTCGGCCTCGCCGATTTGCCCGTGGTCGGCGGGCTGGCCGCCGCCTTCCGGATAGAAGAGGGTGTCGGCGAGGACCACGAACGGGGATCCGTTCTCCTCGCCGATTGCGACAACCTCAGTGGCGAGCTCGGTCAGCAGACAGTCGCGGTGGAAGGCGGATTCGCTCACGGGTTCTCCTTCGGTCCTGTCACCGCCCGCGGTCCGAGGGCATATCCGCTGCGACGGGGATCGCCGACTCCGGAGAAAATCCCGGTCGCGGGGTCATAAATGACCGCGTTAACGCCACCAAAGAATGCCAGGTCTCCTGGGGGCACAGGCGGAAATTCGAGTCGAAACATGTGGTCGAATCCAAAGGTCTGAAGCCTGTCGGCGTCTTTCTTGGTGATCGGATCCGTGATTTCGATGCAGATCCGTTCCGGATCGTGGGCGCTGTTCCACAGCACGCGGGGTGCAACGACTGCATCCCGAATACCCATGTCACGGTCGATCACCTTGCTGATGACCTCGACCACCGACGGCGTGATGCGGTCGGAGCCCGCGCTCCCCAGAATCATCACCCGGCCATCGCGGCGCACGATCGTCGGCGCCATGGTCGTGGCGTAGCGTGCACGGGGCGACAAGTAGTTGGGGCTTTGCGGATTCTTGAAATCGAAGAACTCGAGGCAGCTGTTGTACGGAAAGCCCAGACCCGGGGTCGCGACCTTTGCGCCATACTGGCGGCACAGGGTCTGACTCAACGCCACCGCGGTGCCGTTGCGGTCGATCACCGACAGGTGAGTTGTGTGCTCGCCCATTCTCGGGCCGGCGCCGGCGCCGGCGCCACCGAGGACCTCGTCGCGGATTGCTCGGCCCGGTGTGATCAGAGAAGCGCGCTCGCGGGCGTGTTCTTCAGACAGGTAGCTGAGGGCTCCCACCGCCTGTTCCGCCGTGTCATGACCGAAGAGGACGTGGTCGGTATGCGCGATCCGGAACGCCTCGATCATCACATGGAGACGATCCACCGAGTCTTCGCTGAGGAATTTGCGCGAGAAGGTCTGGAGTATGTTGAGCGTCTCGGCAACCTCGCCGCCTCCTCCAGGCCAGGGAAAGGAGATGACCTCCGCCTCCCGGTATTTTGTTCGCAGCGGTGGAAGTTCTTTGGCCCGTACACGGGCGAGATCGACAGCCTGGATGTAGCCTCCGAGGCTTCTGAGATCTCGCACCATCATGCGCGCGATGTCTCCGCGGTAGAACGAAACGGGGCCCTCTTCGCCGAGGCGGCGAAGGGTCGTCGCGAGATCCGGGCGGCACACGATATCGCCCACCGAACCGGCTCGGTCGCCATCGTCGAGGACGACGAATCGAAGGTAGCGAGAAGCCAGGATTTCGTCGAAATAGCCCGTAGTCCAGGCGACTGTGTTGGAGCTCAGTCGAAAACCCCGATCCGCGATCTCGATTGACGGCTGCAGCACCTCCTCGAGCCGCATGGTGCCGTAACGCGCAAGGGCGTGGTCCAGGGCGGCAAGGGTCGCGGGCACTGCCACTGCTCGGCCTCCCATGTGTTCCCCGGCATCCCGCAGTTGGAGGAGCGTGGCGGCGTCTGCGGCAAGTGGCACGATCGCCGACCCGTCGATTGCAATCGCGCGGCCGTTCGGCAGCGAGATCAGGATGTATGTCATCCCGCCGAGGCCGGATCCACCCGGATCGGCGACCCCGAGGGCAAATGCCGCGGCGACTGCCGCGTCGACCGCGTTTCCTCCCTGTTCCAGGATTTGGACCCCGGCGCGTGTGGCTTCCACCGAACCGGTGGACACCATCCCGTAATCGGAACGGGCTTCGGGAGCGTCGAGAGATGCTGGTCGCACCTGTCGCGATCCGCCACTGTGATGAGCGCACGCGTCTGCCAGCATCGCGGCGGCGATCAGAGCCAGACATCCGAAAATGCGTGGATTGATCGCGCGCGAAAAACCGGCTTCAGATCTCATGACGGGGCCATTGTTCCACAGCAGGGATCAATACATCAGCGGGTTGGGACCGCTCCAGCAACCACCCGGGCACCCTGGGCCGCACCCCATCGACGGCTGTCGCCGACGCCGACAAAGGTCATTTCGTCGGCGTCCCACCCGACCGCGTTGACGCCTCCGTAGAGCACGATCGTCCTCGAAAGGGGTGGATAGGAATATCGCTCGACGATTTTGTGCCCCATGGACTCGAGCGCATCGACGTCGTCGCCTGTGACCGACCCGGTCACCTCAATGTAGGGACCGAAGACATCGAGGCCGCCGAGTAGGACGCGGGGAACGGAGAGCGCTTCTTCGAGGCCCATGCGACGATCGACGAGGTTGCTGACGACATTGGCGATGATCGCGGGAATGAGGTCGCTGCCCGGGGACCCGAGGGCGGCCAACAGGGAGCCGTCGTCTGCGAGCACGATGGTTGGTGCCATATCGGTCGGACAGGGTATGCGGGGCTGTAGATAGCCGGGACACTGAGGTTTGTCGTAGTTGAAGGTTTCGAGGAAGCTGTTGTAGGGGAAGCCGAGACCCGGAGTGGCGACCTTTGCACCCCAGGACCTCCCGAGAGTCTGGGTGAGAGAAACCACGTTTCCTGACCGATCCACAACCGAAATATGGGTGGTGCTCTCCCCGGGTGGAGCGCATTCGGGGCCGACCTCTCCGTAGAGATCGGAGTCGGGAATCAGCTTGTCCGGTTCGATCATGCCGGCTCGCCTGCGCGCATGTATTTTGCTTGTCGCCGGTGAAAGGCCCCTCTGGAATGGGTCAGAGGTCGCCGGTGAAAGGCCCCTGTCGGCGAGGGCGATGCGGAAGGTCTCTAGGAGGACATGATGGCGGGCAGCTGTGTCCTCAGCGAGAAAGGAGGTCGGAAAAGCTTCGAGGGTGTTCAGAACCTCAACGAGCGTCGCTCCCCCTCCGGGTGGAGGAAAGGTCAACACATCGGTGTCGCGATACGTCGTGTGGAGGGGTGGCACCTCTCTGACGCGCAACATGGCGAGGTCGGTCTTCCTGAGGAAGCCTCCATTTTTAACCATGTCGGCCTCTATTTGATCGGCCATCCGGCCCCGATAGAAAGTGTGGATCCCGTGACGAGCGATCCGCCGCAGAGTTTGAGCCAGGTCCGGACGACATATCAGTTGCCCGACCTGTCCTACATCTTTGCCATCGGGATAGGCGATGCCACGAATATAACCGGAGGAGAGAAACTCCTCGCGATAGTAGTCGGTCCAGATAATCTGGACAGGAGCCAGGCGGTAACCGCTTTCTGCCGCTTCGATCGCGGGTTCGACGAGAGTTGCCAGATCCAGAGTTCCGAAGCGGGTTCGCGCGCGTTCGAGAACGGCCAGGGTGGTGGGCACGGCCACCAATTCGTGGCCGAAGAGTCTGCCCTCTAGCTTCAGCTCCTGAAGCCGGTCAGGGTCCACCACCGCGGGAGTCGGAGAGGTGCCGTCGATGGCGAGGGTCTGGCCGTTCGCGAAATGAATGACCATATAGGTCATTCCCCCGATACCCGATGCGTCGGGATCGGCAGCTCCCAACGTCAGAGAGGCAGTAATTGCGGCGTCGACGGCGTTGCCCCCCATTTCCAAGATCCTGACTGCTGCGGCGGTAGCTTCGGGTGAACCGGTGGCCACCATTCCGAAATCTGAATGGGCGACCGAGTGGGTTGGAGGCGCCGGCAGGGGAAGGCCGGTGCGCGTTGCGGCGATGATTGGAGGGTGACCGCTGAAGACGGCCGCTGTGAATGCGAGGGTCGCGGTTATCCGAACGAAGCATCGGCTGGGTGTTCTTGGATGGCGTTTCGGCCCTCGATTTCGCCACGAGGTTTCACTCATTTTCGACAACTACCCTCGGTCCCATGGCCGAACCGAAACGTCGTGGGTCGCCGATGCCGGTGAACTGCCCGGTTCGGCCGTCGATTGCGACTGCGTTGACACCGCCGAAATCGGCTAACGTCATCAGATCCGACGGCGGGTAGGTCAGGACGATCAGATCGTCAATATCCATCTCCTCGAGAGCGGCCACAACGTCCTTCTTGACCGGGTCGACCAGTTCGAGATAAATGGAGGTATCGACGTCCCAAGCTCCCCAGATGACCCGCGGAGAGAGGATCGCGTCACCTACGCTCATGCCCGAGTCCACCATTCTGCTGATCACGTCTGCAATCAGCGGTGAAATCTTGCTGCTGCCGGGAGCGCCAAGCGCCGCAAAGAGCCTGCCGTCCTTGAGGACGATGGTCGGAGCCATTCCGGATTTGGCCGGACTGTTGGGCTGGAGGTATCCCGGGCATTGCGGTTTGTCCGCATTGAAAAACTCGACGAAGTTGTTGTACGAAAAACCGAGACCCGGCGTAGCGGTCTTGGAACCGTAGGATCGGGCGAGAGTCTGAGTCAGCGACACGGCGTTACCCAGGTTGTCGGCGATGGAAACCTGGGTGGTGCTTTTCCCCTTCGTTTCGCATTCCGGATCGATAGGAGTCGCGAGTTCTCCGGGCGGGATCGCTTTTCCGGGGACGATCAAGGCGGCGCGATCGCGGGCATGGCTTTTTGTCAAGGGGTCGGATCCGAGGCTCGGATTGTGAAGGGCCGCTAGCGGCGCATCTGCGGCGGCGATTCGACAGGCCTCGATGAATACGTGCTGTCGTTCGGCAGAGTATGTGGCCATGAAATCGCTCGGGTACGTTTCGAGGAGGTTGAGGATGGACACCACGTTGGCGCCGCCTCCTGGGGGTGGAAAGGTGAAGACGTCGAATCCGCGATAGGTTGTTCGGAGCGGTTCAACCTCTCGAATGCGAACTCCGACCAGATCGGATTTTCGGAGGAAGGAGCCTCCTCGGATCATGTCCGCTTCGATCTCGTCGGCGATGCTTCCGAAGTAGAAGCTCTGCACCCCTTCCGTAGCAATTCGTCGATACGTGTTGGCGAGGTCCGGCGCACAGCGACGGTCTGCGGGATTACCGACGGTGTGGCCGTCCTCCATCGCCAGATACCGCATATAGGCGGACGATTTCATGATGTTTTCGTGGTACTTCTCTGTCCAGACGATCTGAAGTTTGCTCAGTGCGTACCCTTCTTCGGCAACCTCTATGGCGGGTTGGAGAAGTGTTGCCATGTTCAACGTGCCGTACCGCCGCCGCGCGAATTCGAGAGTGGCCAGCGTGGTTGGGGCGGCGATGAGCTCGTAACCGAAATTTCGTCCGCTCTCCTTGACCTTCTTGAACCCTTCGATATCAACAGCAACTGGCATACGGGAACCCCCGTCGATGGCGAGCGTCCGGCCGTCCGCGAGATGAACGACCATGTAGGTCATTCCGCCGATACCCGAAGCGTCGGAGTCGGCGACGCCAAGGGTTAGGGCAGCGGCGACCGCGGCATCTATTGCGTTGCCGCCCATTTCGAGGATTTCGACCGCAGCCTCGGTAGCCTCGGGAGATCCGGTGGCGACCATGCCGAAGTCCGACCGCGCCTCGGATACGCAGAGCATGTGCGGATCGCCCTGGTTGTCGCAGGGGGTACCAGCTGACAGCAAACCTGCGACGCATGTCGCCATCACGACAACGACCCACCGCAGCGGGCCCGCCGGTCTCCAAACTGCGGACACTCTGCGGACCACCCGGAAGGTGCAGCCGTTGTTACTCACGTTTCGCAACCGTCCTCGGGCCCATCGCGGAGCCGTAGCGGCGCGGGTCGCCGACTCCGGTGAAAACCCCGCTCTCCGGGTCGTAGGCCACCGCGTTGATACCGCCAAAGTCGTTCATCTTCGTTTCTCCGCGAGGCGGATAGCGGAGGTCGTAGATTTTGGTGAAACCCATCCGCCCGAGGGCCTTGACGTCTTTCTTGGTGATTGGATCAAAGACTTCGATATAGACCCCAGCCTCATTGAAACGGTCCCACCACAGCACGCGTGGCGCTGTGACCGCGGCTCGGACACCCATTTTTCGGTCCACCAGGTTGCTGATGATTTCTGAAACCACCGGTGGAATCATTTCGCTTCCCGGGGTGCCGAGGGCTACAAAGAGTCTGCCGTCCTTGAGGACAATGGTCGGAGACATGGGGGTCATGATGGGTGTGTTGGGACGCAGATAATCCGGGCACCGTGAATCGTTGGCGTTGATTACCGCGAGTGAATTGTTGTAGGGGAAACCGAGTCCTCGAGTCGCCACCTTTGCGCCGAAAGACCGGCTGAGCGTTTGTGTCAGCGAGACAACGTTTCCGTGGCTGTCGGCCACGGAGACATGGGTCGTGTTTTTCCCCGCTTGAACACAATCAGGGTCGGGCGAGGTCGAGAACAGATCTTCGGGGACCATTTTCCCGGGGACGATGAGTTTGGCGCGATTGCGGGCGTGCTGCTTACTCAACGGGTTCAGGCCATTTATCTTCTGGCGGCTGACTACTTTCCGGGCGTCCGCAGCGGCGATCCGAAAGGTGTCGAGGAGCACGTGGTGCCGTTCGGCGGAATTTGCGGCGATGAGATCGCTCGGATAGTTTTCCAGGAGGTTGAGGATGGATACCACACCGGCGCCGCCGCCTGGAGGCGGATAGGTGAAGACGTCGAATCCGCGATAGGTTGTGTGGAGGGGTTGAATCTCGCGAACAGCGACCATGGCCAGGTCCGACCGGCGGAGGAACGAGCCGCCCCGGATCATGTCGGCCTCGATGTCTCTGGAAATACTCCCGGAGTAGAAGCTCTCCGCGCCCTCTGCGGCAATTCGGCGATAGGTGTTGGCGAGATCCGGCAGACGGCGGCGATCTCCAGCCGAGCCGATATTTCGGCCGTCCTCGAGAACAAGTGACCGCATGTAGGCCGATGAATTCATGATGTCGTCGTAGTATTTTTCGAGCTTGACGGTCTGGTTTTTGCTGAGGGGGAATCCCTTCTCAGCGAGTTCGATGGCCGGCTGAAGGAGATCTGCCAGATTGTAAGTCCCGTATTTGGCTCGGACGTATTCCAGGATTGCCAGGGTTGTCGGCACGGCAATGGTTTCGTACCCGAAATTTCGACCGCTGCTCTTGAGCGTGCGGAATCTCTTGATATCGATAGTCCTCGGCGTGCGGGAGATCCCTTCAATGGCGATTGTGCGGCCGTTCGCCAGATGCAGGACAATTGTCGTCACTCCTCCGATGCCCGAAGATTGGGATTCGACAACGCCAAGAGTGAATGCGGCGGCAACGGCGGCATCGATGGCGTTGCCGCCGGTTTCGAGAACCTCTACGGCAGTTTTGGTCGCCTCTGGTGCTGAGGTGGCGACCATGCCGAAGTCCGAACGTGCCTCGGGTACGCAGAGTTCGGGAGGGAGGCGACTGTCGGTACATGGGGAGCCCGCGGCTGCGATCGCTGCAGCCGCACATATCGCTGTTGCCGTAGCGAAAGCCCTCATTCGGCGTGCATTGGACGGACGCAATGGAAGATCCAGGCCTTTCTGCAGGTCGCAAACCAACGCGCCTTGTGGCTGCTGATGATCCGCTGCGACCGGACATTCGGTTTGATCATTGTACGACGGCAATTTTCCAGGGTGGGTGGGGCCAACCCCTTGACAAATTTCTGTACAGAATGTATTAATACACTATGACATTAGTAAACTAGGACACTGGAGAAACGGGTGACCATCGAAGTAAAGCTCGACGTCAAGAGCGGCGTTCCCTTCTACCGCCAGGTCATCGACCAGGTGAAGGCCGCCATAGCCACCGAAACCCTCTCGCCCGGCGACCGTCTGCCCACCGTGAGGCAGCTCGCGGTTGATCTTTCCATCAACCCAAACACCGTAAGCCGAGCTTATACCGAGCTCGAGCTGACGGGTCTGGTGGAAACGCAGATGGGGTCGGGGACATTTGTTGGTAACCGACCGGTCGAGCGTGACGATGTGGAGCGTCGGCGTTTGCTCGACCAGTTCTGCCAGGAGTTTCTTTCGCGGGTCTCGACCCACGGTTTCACCCTCAACGATGTTCTTTCAAACCTCGAACAACGCAGAAAACGCTAAGAAAAGGAGATCGCGATGAACAAACTGGGCCAGATAAAGTTGGACGCTCTCGAAAGGTTCGCGACATCGTTCAGAGCGGACTATCGCTTCGCGCCGCTCAACATCATGATCCTGGTGGGGGTGTGTCTGGTGGGTCTTTCGGTCCATCTGGCGGTGTTCCCGTTCCGTCTCGAGGTGGTGATCACCATGATCGGCGTTGCCCTCGGTCTGGCGATGACGTTCCGGCTCTTCCAGATCTGGGAGTCGGTGGTTGTATTCACGACCGGTGCTGCGCTCTTGACCTACCTCAGACACCGACCCGAGGCCTGGATCCTGGTCACCGCGGTTGTCGTCGCCGGCCTCCTTTCACCGTGCCTGCAGATGGCGTATCAGTGGGAGCGGGCGGTCGTCCTGCGCTTCGGGCGCTTCCGAGGTCTCCGTGGATCGGGGTTGTTCGCGGTGTTCCCGGTCATCGACAAGGTCGCCAACTACGTCGACCAGCGGATCCGGGTCACCGACTTCAAGGCCGAGACCACCCTCACCAAGGACACGGTGCCGGTCAATGTCGACGCCATCGCATTCTGGATGGTGTGGGACGCCGAAAAGGCGGTGCTCGAGGTCGAGGACTTCGACCTTGCCGTCAGCCTCTCCGCGCAGACGGGTCTCCGCGACTCCATCGGTCGCCACGAGCTCGGCGACATGCTCTCCCACCGCGACCGGCTGGGCCAGGAGATCCGGGAAGTGCTTGACGCCAAGACCAACGCCTGGGGCATCACCGTCCAGTCGGTGGAGATCCGCGACATCATCATCCCCAAGGAGCTCGAGGACGCCATGAGTCGGCAGGCGCAGGCGGAGCGCGAGCGCCAATCGCGGATCATTCTCTCCAAGGCCGAGGAAGAGATCGCCGAGAGCTTCGCGAGCGCCTCGGAACATTACAAGCACAACCAGGCGGCCCTCCACCTGCGCGCCATGAACATGGTCTTCGAAGGCCTCAAGCAAAAGGGCTCGATGATCATCGTGCCCTCGACCGCAGTGGAGACCATGGGTCTCGGCGCGATGGGCGGACTGACAGCCTTCGACCGCATCATCGAGTCCGGACAGGAACCGGCCGAGGATGTGGATGCGCCCGAAATCCCCGACGCGAAGAAACCATGAGAGGTGCGAGATGTTCGATGACACGAATACCCGACGCGCGACGTTCGTTGCAGGACTGATCCTGCTCATCGTGCTGGCGGCGGTTGCCGTAATGTCGGCCGGACTGGAAACGGATGAGATCAATGGAAGTGCGTCCGCCAGCCAGGCAACCAGGCAGCGTGTCAGCCCCACGATCGTAGGACAGATTGCGGCAGCCTCGCAGGGCTCAGCCGGGGAACGCCTCCTGGCCTCGCTGGCACCGATCGGCGAGAGCATTTCCGGATCGTTTCCCGACAATGCCCTCGTAGCCTATGACATCGGAATTACTCCTAGCGCAGCCATCGAGCTCATGGAGACGCTGCTCGAGTCCGCGCTCCCGGATCTTCATGTGTGGTTGGATGAAGTTCTCGATGAGTTTCGGATGGCCACGGGTCTCGATCCCGAAATCGATTTCCTGCCCTATCTCGACCAAGGCCTGGCGGTCGGGCTGCTCCCGTCTGAAAGCGACGTCGACGGATGGCCGTTCCCGCGCAAGGTCGTGATCATGCGAGTTCTCGACGATGTGGCCGTTTCTCGGTTCCTCGAGGCCTGGATCTCCTGGGAGGCGGGAGCGATAGCCCCCAAGACTCAGGGCGTTCTGGGCGCTTCGGTGGTTTCGGAGGAGGTCGCCGGATCTGATCTGGTGGGGCTGCAATTGGATGGATTGTTGCCGGCAGGACTTCCACTGCCGTCGCCGTCGTACGCGGTTGCGGGGGATTATCTGATCGTATCTTCCGTCAGGTCCGGGGTGGTCGAGACCCTTGGCCGTCTCGAAAACAGATTCTCGTCACCACCTGTGATGATCGGCGAGGAATCCGTAGTTGAGGTGGTGCGGCTGAACTTCCCTGAGTGGCCCCGTGCCTGGCAACGGGCGGAACCGTTTGTTGAATCGTTGGTCGATCGGCTGGGCGGAGATTCACCGGTGGTCATCCGATTCTGCAGGACCATGATCGAGTACCTTGGAGAGTTCCAGCCTGGCTTCGGCACGACGACCGTGACGTCGGATGGCGGACTCGTGTTCCGCTTCGAGTTGGAGCCGGCGAGACACCTCAGGGCGGGTGATTGATGCTTCGACCCATTCCGTAGTTTCGGCGCCGTAACGGGTGGCTCGCGAAAGGCGGACCATGGACCACTTTCGATCGCTCAACATCCTCGGCTGGGTCGTTCCCCTTTGGATGGTGGCTTCGGCCTTCGTCCTCCTCGGCTTGCTGGCCTATGCTCCATACTTCTCCTCTGGTTTCGCCGCCGATGATTTCATCTTTATCAACATGATCGAAGGGGCCACTCCACACGACCCCTGGCTTGGATTCTGGGCCGTGCCGGCGGATCAATATCGCGGCTTCACTCAGCTCTGGTGGGTGGACACACCTCCCGTGGGAGCATTCCTGCGGCCCGTGCCGAGCTGGACGCTGACCGCCCTTTATGGGGCGTTCGGCCGCAACGCGGTACCCTTTCATGTCAGCTCGGCGATCATCCACTCGCTTGTAGCCTTCACCGCCTTCCTCCTCCTGCGCCGGCTCTCCGGGCGCGACCTTCCCGCGCTCCTCGCCGCTCTGCTATTTCTCATCTGCGAGGACCACGCGATGACGGTGGCCTGGATCGCCACTATCACCGATCTGCTCTGCGCCTTGTTTCTCAATCTGGCGTTGCTGTGCCATGTTGCCGGCCGCGAGGAAAGGAAACCGTGGCTCTTTGCCTCGAGTTTGTTGTTCTTCCTGATCGCATTTGCCTCGAAGGAAACGGCCGCTATCTATCCCGTGATCGTCGGTGTTTACGAGCTCTTTTTCGCCGATCGTCTGGCCGGCGAGGAAAGCCCGATCCGGCTGGCCGCCCGCATCAAGCTCACGCTTCGAAGCTGGTGGGCGTGGGCCATCCCCCTGGTCGTCTTTGGCGCTTACATGGCCTTCTACCGAAGCCTGTTGCCGCCCTTCACGACCATGGTGTATGTGGACCCGTTCAGCAATCCGGCCCGCTATCTGGCCCAGGCCGGTCCAAACGTCCCGGTGTTGTTCCTGGCTCTGCTGTCGCAGTTCCTGCCGTCGATCGCCCTGATGGTGCCGGGAACCTTGTACCTCGCAGCCGTGCTGGGGCTGGTTCTGACCCTGCTCCTGGTTTGGGCCCTGCTGGCCTATCGTGGCGAGCCCACAATTTGGTTCTCGCTGTTCGTCTTCGCCCTCGCCCTACTGCCCGGGCTGGCGACGGATCCGGGCGAACGCCTTCTGTACTACCCCAGCGTTTTCGGCTTCTTTCCTATTGCCTGGCTGGTTCTCCACATTCCGACCCTGAAGGATCGATTCATGCCGGAGAGCCCGGCGGGGATTCGAGTGCTCGGTTCTTGGTGGGGTTGGTATCTGTTGGTTTCGGCGTTGATTCTGCCGGTGGTGCTGCTCTTCGTTTATCCCTCAATGTGGATCCCCAGCATGGCCTGGCCGGAGAAGACTTTGGTGGAAAGCCTGCCCTTCATCGACAGCGATGATCACGAGCACGTCATCTACCTGAACACCAACTCCTCCTTCAACACCTTTTACCTGCCCGACATCTATCGCTACCATCGAAACGAGTATGTGGATCTCCGCGTGCTTTCCAGCTTCAACGGGCGCGTCGAAGCGCGGTCCGAGTTTCCAGACACACTCGTACTGCGCACCAGCGATATCGGGTGGTTGAGCAATTTATTTGCCAGCGTCATCCGCGTCGACCCTGATTTTGCCGTCGGAGAGGAGTTCGTCACGGACACCTTCACCGCCACGGTCCTGCAGGTAACGCCCAAGAAACGGGACGTGCTCGAAGCGCAGTTTGTCTTCAACCTGCCCCTGGATGACCCGTCTGTCGTTCTGATTTCTTGGGATGGGGAGGGCTATCAGCGCTGGCAGCCGACGAGCGAGTGGTCGTTGCTCAACTCGACCGTCCAACGGTTTTCCTTCTAGTCCGAAAGCACGCTCCCCTCCGGCTGCTTGGTGCGGCGGCCGGAGCTTCGGATCGGTAGCGCGCGCAGGAAGGCGGCGCCGACATCCTCCAGCGTCGTGTACCAGACCGGTAGCGCGAGCAGGGTGAAGAAGGTCGATGTGGCGAGGCCGCCGATGACCACTACCGCGATGGAGTCGATGTAGGTGCCGGCGACGGTGGCTCGAGCCACGACCAGTGGGATGAGGCCGAAGATCGTGGTGATGGCGGTCATGACCACAGGGCGCAGCCGATCGCCGCAGCCCTCGATGAGCGCTTGGCGTCGCTCGACACCGGAGACCCGCAGCGAATTGACGTGGTCGACCAGCACGATGCCGTTGTTGACGACAATGCCGATGAGAATGATGATCCCCATGAAACCGACAGGATTGAGGTCAAAACCGCCCAGCCAAAGGCTCCAAAAGGCACCGAAAAATGCCAGCATCAGGGTGATGAGGATGGCGAAGGGCTGGGTGAAGGACTCGAAGAGAGCGGCCATCAGTAGGATCACCGCTACCAGCGACAGCAGCACCCCCCGGAACATGGTTCCCAGCGCCTCGTCGCGGTCGTGTCCCCATTGTCCGAAGTCCCACGAGTAGCCTTCTGGGACCGTGAACCCGAGCATACGCTCCTCGACCAGCGCCTTGGCTTCTTCCGTCGTCACCGCCTCCTTGTCGAACTGGGCCGTCACCCACTGGGTCGTCTGGCGATCTTCCCGCCGGATTCGCTCCGGTGTTCGGGCGATCACGACCTCGGCTACCGAGCTCAACGGGACATACCCGCCGGAACGGTTAGGGACCGGAAGATCGGCGAGAGCGTCGATCCCGGGCTGCGCCTCCTCGGGGAGTCCGAGCACCATCTCGACCTCGCCATCGGGGCCCTGAAAGCGCCGCAGGCGCCGCCCGCGGAAGGCAAAACCGACGGCCTCGGCGACGCTGCTCGGGCTGACCTCCAGGCTGTGGGCGGCTTCGGCATCCACCATCAACCGCAGCTCTTTGGTTCCTTGCATGGTCGGGCCCCAGACCTCCTCGAGATGTTCCAGGCCACGCATCCGGTCTTCCACCTGGAGAGCGAGCTCCTCGATGAACTCCGGGTCCTCGCCGTGCAGGGCAATCGAAACCATGCGCCGGTCCTGGCCGCCGCGGTGGCGCCAATTGTCGCGGTCGCCGACCTCGACCTTGACGCCCGCGATCTGCGGCAGTCCTTCGCGGAGCTGGGATCGAAGGCGGGCGACCGCGTTGGGGTTCGCCTGGTCGGTCGGCAGGTAGACGATCGTCATGCACATTCCGTGCTCGGAGTAAAAGGAGTAAACGCTCTCGAAACCCAATTCTTCTTTGCGGCTGAAGACCCACTCCTCCATCTGGTCGACGTAGCCTTCAAGAACCTCTTTGGAGGAGTCGTCGTGGATCCGCATCATGATGTTGACCTGACGGCTCTGTTCCGCCATATCTCCGGATTTTTCGATCTTCCACAGCGGCCAGGCGGCCGATCCCGCGACCAGGAAGAGACAGGTGAGAGTAATCAGGCGGTGGTCGAGGGTCCAGTCGAGAAGCCGGCGGTAGGCCGGAACCACCTTGCGAACGACGATGCCGGGCTTGGGCTCCTCGGCGGGTGCGAATCGCGCTGCGGCCAGTGGAATGAAAGTCAGGGAGATCAGGAGCGAGCAGGCGACCGCCAGACAGATGGTGAGTGCCACCGCGCCCATAATGATGACCATCTCATCGCGCTCGGAGACGAAAAGCCAGGACCAGACGATGATCGAGGTTGCGGTGGAGGCGATCACCGCCAGCGCCACCTGTCGCACGCCGAGCCGCGCCGCTTCCGGTGCCGGCTTGCCCATGCTCTGGTAACGGTGGATGTTTTCGATCACCACCACCGCGTTATCCACCAACATGCCGACGCCGAGCATCAGGCCGAGCAGGGTGAGGATGTTGAATTGTGACCCGAGGGCGTACATCGCCCCGCAGGTGACGAGCAGGGAGAACGGGATGGCGGTGGCGACGATCAGTGTGGTGCGGAAACGGCGCAGAAAGAAGTGAAGGACGGCGACGGCGAGAATGCCGCCGTAGATGCCGGCGTTGCGGAGACCCGTGAGCGAGTTGCGGATGGCCTCGGCCTGATTCTCCCAGATCAAGAGGGTGATGCCTTCGAGCTGCGGGTCTGCCTTGATCTCCTCGATCCGTTTCAGTACCTGGTCGACGACCTCGACGGTGTTCGCGGAGGGCTCTTTGTAAATATCGATACCGACCGCAAACGATCGATCGAGGTGACGCCCGTATTCGAGACGTGGCTCGCGCAACTCGACCGTCGCGACGTCGGCAACGCGCAGGCCGTCGTGACCCACCCACAGTGCCGCGATCTCGTCGGCAGATTGGAAGCGCGTCACGGTGCGCACCTCGTAGCGGACCACGTCGCCGCGAATCACGCCGGCATCCACATCCTGGTTTGCAGCGTTGACGGTTTGCAGAACCTCGCCGGCATCGATACCGTGGCGCCTGAGGGCATCGAGGTCGAGATCGATGCGGACCTGTTGT
>Ga0316193_10000638_pt1 | contig 22322 bp, 20 predicted proteins | sample MerIslsedime2_MG_FD_207735 | JGI IMG/M metagenome (GOLD analysis project Ga0316193, IMG submission 207735) | Coastal sediment microbial communities from Maine, United States - Merrow Island sediment 2 | ecosystem: Environmental > Aquatic > Marine > Coastal > Sediment | place: USA: Maine... | reverse complement strand
GAAGATCATACAGGTGCCAATATGACCGCCTTCACCACACATCTTTGCCACCTTAATTAACAACACCCGTTCTGGGATATTGATCATCATGGTCATCGGCGGTGGCGAATCGGCCGGGCAGGCGGATTGCTCAAGCAGAAACCGCACCTTCTCGCGGCTTTTGTCCGGATGAAGCTGCAATACTTCTTCACCAATGAGGTTACCCTTGAGGTCCCCCAGGGTTTCTGCAGCCAGGGCATTCATGGCGGTAATCTTGTTCTTGGTATCCAGCCAGACTATGCCGGGGTCGAACTCTTGCAGTTTATGTTGTATCGATTCCAATCATCCAATCCTGTCGTATTTCATTGAGCACCAAATGCAGCAATGTTTCAGTATCCGCACTTGCGGGAGTAAAACAGATCAAGCAATCGCGTATTTCTTCATCCGGTATAACAGGGCACTGCGCGTTAAACCCAATAATCTGGCCGCCTTACTCTGGTTGCCACGACTCTGGTCCAGCGCCTGTTGGATCAACTCCATTTCCAGGTTTTCGAGCACAATGCCGCCTTCAGGCAGAGAGAAACCGCTAGTGCCTGGGTGACTGTTTGCCTGTAGTTTGATTTCCTGGGGCAGGTTTTCGGGCCTGATGGTTTGACCGCTCAATAGGATCAACATGCGTTCACAGAAGTTTCTCAGTTCGCGGATGTTGCCCGGCCAGTCATAGTGTTGCAGGTGTTCAATGGCGGGGACGCTGTAGCGGGGGGCATCAAGCCCGTGTTGTTGTGCCAGTCGGCCGGTCATTGAGATGATGAGTTTTTCGATATCACCATGACGTTCACGCAGGGGAGGCAGGGGCAGGGGGACGATATTCAAGCGGTAGAACAGGTCCTTGCGAAAATGTCCGTCCTTGACCGATTGTTGCAGGTCACGATTGGTGGCAGCCACGATGCGGGTGTTGACCTTTTCCGGCCTGCTGTCACCCAGGGTATGACATTCTCCCAACTCGAGAAAGCGTAACAGCTTGGCCTGTACCGTCAGGGGGAGTTCGCCAACCTCATCGAGAAACAGGGTGCCCCCTTCGGCCGCCTTGATGCGCCCCAGGGTATTTTCATTGGCGCCGGTAAAGGCACCCTTGCGATGACCGAACAGTTCGGATTCGGCCAGGGTCTCGGGCAGGGCCGCGCAGTTGATGGTGATAAAGGCCTGCTTGCTGCGTAGGCTTTCCTGATGAATGGCCCTGGCCAACAGTTCCTTTCCTGTCCCGCTTTCACCGAGCAACAACAGGGTGACATCCGTCCTGGCGGCGATGCGGGCCGTGCGTATCAGACTGAGGAAGGCGGGGGAATCGCCTTGTAACAATGTGTCGAATGTATCCACCTCAGTGACCTCCGTCGGTGTGTGTATATGTCGTTGTTATACCCTGCAGGGTCATGCCAAGACTCAACAGGGCCAGGATAATAATCAGGCTGCCTACAATCGGGCGGATATGCGGCGTATGACTCAATTTGAACATCCAGCCGGTTAGCATGCCTGCGGTCATCACAGGTAATAGTGTACCTGTCCCGAAGGCCAACATGAAGAGCGCACCGTGAGTTGCATCACCGGAAGAAGTAGACCATATCAGTGCGGCATAAACCAGACCACAGGGTAACCAGCCCCAGATCAGGCCGAATAAGAATGCCTGGCTGGGGCGTTGTACGGGTAAGAGTCGATGACCGATGGGCTCCAGCCTTTTCCACAGTGGTGCGCCAAGCTTTTCGATGGCATTGAAGCGGGGGAACCAGCCGGCCAGGTGTATACCGATACCCACCATAATGAGCGTGGCCAGGATTTGCAGCCACAGGTGGGCATAATGAGGGCTGATGTATTCCATCACGGTCTGGCCAAAGGCGCCGGCAATGGCACCGGCCAGGGTATAGCTGAGCAAGCGGCCCATGTTGAAAATAGAGGTATAACTCAGCAGGCGTAAGGTATTGTTACGCACCGCCTCGGGCAGGCTCATGGTCAGGGTGCCGATGATGCCACCACACATGCTCAGGCAATGGATGGTGCTGAACAGGCCGACAATAAAGGCGTTAAAGATACTCAGGCTCAAGGTGCTGTGTCCGAATTGAATCGCTACAGTGTAATGGCATGCACACCGAAAAACCAACTCCACCCCACCGTAGCGGCCGAGATGGGCAGCTATGAGCACCCTATTTGTGAGTCTAGAACCTTTCTCATCACGAGCTTCCTGCCCGAACGGGAATTTAATTGATCTCGATCAATGTCCTTGGGCGTAAGCGGGGATTTAAATTGGGTTCGACCGATTAGTCTCACGGTTTCCTATACTAATCGGTATGTTTCACCACGGCTCAGTATGGTTATCATGCATCGAATTATCATTATTTCCACCTTGCTGTTTGTCCTCACCGCCTGCTCCGAATCGGAGGAGGAACGCCAGGCCGCCCTGCTGGATGCCGCAGAACAGGGTAATCTACCGCTGATTCAGACCCTGCTCGATGACGGTACCAACGTCAACAGCCGTGATGTCTGTTTCTTTACGCCACTCATGAAGGCGGCGGCCAATGGTAATCTCAAGGGGGTGGAGATGCTGCTGCTGGCCGGTGCCAAGGTTGATGATGGCGATAAAGGGGGTTATACCGCTCTGCTGTTGGCCGCCTCGAAAAACCACCACCATGTGGTCAAACGTCTGCTGACTGCCGGGGCCAATATTGACCACCAGGAGAAGACCCAGGGCTGGAGTGCACTGATCTGGGCGGCCAATCTTGGGCATCATGACACCGTCGAGGTGTTGCTGGCTCACGGGGCCGACACCGCCCTGCGTGATTCCAAGGGTCAAAACGCCTTGCAGTGGGCCCAGAAAAACAGGCATGAGTCCATCATTCGCCTGCTGCAGAATAATTGAAACGTTTCCCCTCCCTGCCTTTTTTATAACAGTAATTGTTATGCTTATTGGCAAGACAGCGTCTGTCTAATAGGCATGATTTTATTATTAAGATGTCTGATATCAGACGGCGTGTTTGATTTTGATCAAGGTTTTTTACGGCGGCGGTGTATTTAATGCCGATGATGAGACTGCTTAGTGCGCCTACAAAATTGTTGTCCCACTTTAGACACTGTTTAAATGCATGAGTAGTTGATCTGGATCAGGAAATAGAGACCATTAGCAATTGATGATGGGCTAGTATAGCTTTAGTGTCTTATATCAGACAGGTATATTACCAATTGCCAACAAGCCGCCTACCTCTATCAGGGATGGTACATTTCTCAGGAAGCCGGTCTCTGTCCTAGGGAATAACCCGTTTGAACTTTAAGAATAATTAACCTGAAGCGCCTGGAGGGTAAGAATAGTGAACAAGATTAAACAGAAAGGGCTATCGATTCTGATAGGTGTCGGTCTGGCGCTGGGGGCAGGCTCAAGTGCCTGGTCACAGGACTCACTGAAAGATGTGATGAAGAAGCGCGGGCTGACCGAGAAAGATGTTCTGGCCGCGGCCAAGACCTATACACCGACCGGCGGACGCGATGAGTACATCGCCCTGAGTTCCGGCGGTCAGAGTGGTCAGTTGATCGTCTACGGCATCCCATCCATGCGTATCCTGAAATACGTGGGTGTCTTTACCCCGGAACCCTGGCAGGGTTACGGTTTTGATGATGAATCCAAGGCCGTACTGGCCCAGGGCCGCATCAATGGCAAGGACATCACCTATGGTGATACGCATCACCCGGCCATCTCCGAAACCAAAGGTGACTACGATGGTCGTTACGTGTTTCTCAATGACAAGGCCAACCCGCGTCTTGCCCTCATTGATTTGCACGATTTTGAAACCAAACAGATCGTCGTCAATCCCTTCTTTAAATCTACACACGGTGGCGCTTTCGTCACGCCTAACACGGAATATGTCATGAATGCGGCCCAGTATGCCGCCCCTTTCAGTAACAAGTTCGTGCCTCTGGAAGAGTTCAACGAGAAATACCGTGGCGGTCTGACCTATTGGAAGTTCGACAACAAGAAGGGTCGACTGGATCCTAAAAAGTCCTTTACCTTCGAGTTGCCACCCTACAGCCAGGATCTGTCTGATGCCGGTAAGGGCCCCAGCATGGGTTGGGGTTTCACCAACTCTTTCTGTTCGGAGCGTTATGTCGGTGGTATCGAGCGTGGACGCCCCCCGTTTGAAGCGGGTTGTTCTTCCAAGGATACCGACTTTCTGCACGTGACCAACTGGCAGAAGGCGGCCGAACTGGTCAAGGCCGGCAAGGTCAAGAAGGTAAAAGGGGCCTATCTGATCACCATGAAACAGGCGATCAAGGAGGGTCTGTTGTACCTGATCCCTGAACCAAAGAGCCCGCACGGTGTGGATGTGACACCGGATGGTAAGTTCATTACCATTTCCGGCAAGCTGGACAGCCACGCCTGGGTCTACAGCTGGGAAAAGATCCAGAACGCGATCAAGAACAAGAAGTTCGAAGGCAAAGACGCCTACGGGATTCCGATCATTGCCATCAAAGATGTCCTGCATAAATCAGTGAATGTGGGGCTGGGGCCATTGCATACCCAGTACGATTCCAAAAAGTGTATCGCTTACACCTCGATCTATGTGGATTCCATGATCACCAAGTGGAACTACTGTGAAGGCAAGGTGCTGCATCAACTGCCTGTGCACTATAACGTCGGTCACCTGATGGCTATGGAAGGCGACTCGGCCCATCCCGACGGCAAATACCTGGTTTCGTTGAACAAGCTGGCCATCGATCGTTTCAACCCGGTGGGCCCGCTGCATCCGCAAAACCACCAGTTGATCGATATCTCCGGTGACAAGATGGAACTGCTGTATGATATGCCGATACCCTTGGGCGAGCCGCACTATGTCGTCGCCATCAAGGCCGACAAGTTAAAGCCGGCCGTGCGCTACAAATCGGGCTGGAATTCCCGTACCGACAAGCGATCTAAATACAAGACACGCGCCGGGCGTGAAAAGACCAAGCGGACCTGTAATGCCAAAGGCAAGTGTACGACCGAGGTCAAGGGTACGACCATTCGTTCTCACATCACACCTGAGATCATCGAGGTCACGGAAGGGGATACGGTCAAGATCCACCTGACCAACCTCGAGCGTGCCGAGGATGAAGTACACGGCTTCGCCATGTATGGGCAGAACGTGCAGCTCTCCATCGAACCGGGCAAGACGGCATCGACCACCTTTGTCGCTGACAAGGCGGGCGTTTATCCATACTACTGCACCGAGTTCTGTTCCGCATTGCATCTCGAAATGCAGGGTTACCTGCTGGTCCAGCCGAAGGGCTACAAGGCCACCAAGGCCGTGATGAAGGAAGGCACCACCTATACCAAGGCGGACTATGACAAGCAGGTCAAGACCAATATCGATACCCAGGCGGTCATCGACAGCGTCGTAGGCTTCATCACCAGTCACAACTACAAGGATTTCCCCCCGGTAGTTGCCCTGGTTGAGGATGCCACTGACCAGCTTGGTTTCGCCAAAGAGTCCAAGGCCAAGGCGGACGCCGCTGCAAAGAAGAAGGACTGGAGCAACGCCATGCTGTGGGCCAACCAGTGGTGGCAATACCAGGTCAAGACCGCAGATATGGGGCTGCGCGCCAAGACCTACCTGGAGGAACACGGGGCCAAGAAGGTCAAGTGATCTGATCCTTGTGTAAGCCTTGAATATGATGTGCCAAGGGGGGGCGAATCATCGCCCCCTTCTTTGTTAGCAAATTTATAAGCATGAGAATTTATCAAGAGGTGCCAAAATGAATCGATCCATTATTAGCAAAGCTGTACTCAGTATGAGTGCTGTACTGATCACGCTGTCCATGGGTACTGCCGTGGCGGCCGATGGTGCGGCCTTGTACAAGACCAAGACCTGTACGGCCTGCCATGGCAAGGACGGCAAGACCCCACTCCTGCCGACTTATCCGAAGGTTGCAGGACAAAATGCGGGCTATGTCTTGCAGCAGATGAAGGACATCAAGAGTGGTGCCCGCAGCAATGGACAGAGTTCGGCGATGAAGGGCGTCATGCACCTGGTTTCGGATGCAGAGATGAAGGCCCTGGCCGATTATATAGCAAGCCTGAAGCCATAGTTCTCGCGCCACTGTGTTGTAGCCTGCTTCAGTCAAGCTGCCGCAGGCCGTTTTCCATGGGTCTCCGCATTACTGAACAGACTGATCGTCGTGATGGTTAAAAAGGTTCCACTGTTCACGGCCCTGGTGTTAATCATGATGGGTATTGTTTTATGGGGCGGGTTCAATACCGCCATGGAAGCAACCAACACCATGTCGTTTTGTATTTCCTGCCATGAGATGAAGGCGACGGTTTACCAGGAATACCAGCACTCTGTGCATTATTCCAACGCGTCCGGTGTACAGGCCACCTGCCCCGATTGTCATGTACCCAGGGAGTGGGTGCCAAAGGTGATTCGCAAGATCCAGGCATCGAATGAACTTTTCCATTGGATGATGGGAACAATCAGTACCCCTGAGAAGTTCGAGGCCAGACGTCTGCAGTTGGCCAAAACGGTCTGGCAGACCATGAAAAAGACCGACTCAAGGGAGTGCCGTAATTGTCATCAATTTTCGGCCATGAATTTGTCGGGTCAGGGGCGCTTTGCAAGCCGTATTCATGGCGGTGCCAAACAGGAGGGTAAAACCTGCATTGATTGTCACCAGGGTATTTCCCACAAGTTGCCGGTACAAGAGGCCACGATAACCGCAGTTGGAGAGGCGGAGATCGATATGGAATACGGTGAGGAGATCAACCAGACCTGCGCGGCCTGTCATGGTGAATACGGGGAGGGCTCCAGCGACGGGGAATATCCCCGCCTGGCTGGGCTTGACCGCGATTACCTGGTTCAGCAACTCCGGCTGTTCAAGAATCGCGAGCGTATCAATATACCGATGTTGCCCTATGCCACCGAGCGCGAGCTACCGGAGGAGGATGTCCGCACCATCGCGGCATACCTGTCCAGTATCGAACTCCCCCGTAAATTGCCAGCCATCGATGAATCGACTTTTGACGCATATGAACGCTTGCAGGCAGGCAAGCGGGTGGTGAATATTGCGCCTTATCCGGGCAATGTGGCGACAGGACGCCGCATCTACGCTAAGGAATGTGCCAGTTGCCATGCAGGGGATGCCAGCGGAAATGCCGGGCGTCTTATCCCGCCGCTGGTCGGCCAGCATAGCCTGTATTTGCTGCAGCAGGTGAACCGGTTCCGCAAGGGTGAACGGGTCCATGATGCCCCTCGTGATGCGGAGGTTTTCCGGGAATTCAGTGATGCCGAGATAGGCGACATCCTGGCTTGGCTTGCCACACTGGACGATGTATAAAGTAGAGACTATTGTGACTTGACATAACTCAAGGAACATCAAATAAATCGGGTGCAATATCATCTTTTAAGTATACTTTAATGTAGTAATACGCCATACGTTATACCGTAAGGTGATCAACCAAGAGGTAACAATATGAACAAGCAATTACGAGCCTCCCTGGCTATTGTGCTGTTCGGTCTGACATTCTCAACCGCATCACAGGCGTGGCTGGAAAAGGGCGGAGAGCGAGACATAGCTCTCAAACTCAAACCGGATCTTGAAAACGGTGTTGACGTTTATGAGGTCTGTGCAGCCTGTCATTTGACCGAGGGCTGGGGCACAAAAGAAGGGACCTTCCCCCAGTTGGCCGGTCAGCTCAAGGGAGTATTGATCAAGCAGTTGGCGGATATTCGTGAGGGCAACCGCGATAATCCGACCATGTATCCCTTTGCATTACCCGAGTCCATCGGCGATGCCCAGGCACTGGCCGATGTCGTGGCCTATATCGAAAAGCTGCCGATGAATCCGGACAACGGCAAGGGGCAGTGGGCCAAAGGCACGCCGGAGTTTGCCAAGGGCGAGAAGCTCTATAAAGACAACTGTGTGAAGTGCCATGGTGAACAGGGTGAAGGCAACCTGAAAGAATTCTTTCCGCTCATCCAGGGGCAACACTATAATTACATGTTGCGCCAGTTCGAATGGATCCGTGATGGCAAGCGCCGTAATGCCAATCCGGATATGGTCAAACAGATCAAAGAGTTCACCGATAAGGATATGAAAATGGTGATCAACTATGTCTCACGGATTCCGGTGCCGAAGAAGAAGCTGGCGCCATCCAAAGACTGGCTCAATCCTGACTTTGACTAGCAAGACCAAGCTTGTCTGCCGCAGGGAATACGTCCCTGCGGCTTTATACCTTCTGCATATAAACTCCGGATAGTCGCTTAACTATGGACACCAAACGCACCGCCATCTCAAACATACTTATCCTTGCCGCCATCGGTTTGTTGATCGCCATCTATTATTTGCCGACCTGGTGGGTTTCGCTCACGGCACCCAATTATCCGGAAGAGGCCTTCCCGGATGGTGTACGTATCCACTTTCACATGAATGGCGTCTTCAACGGTTGCGAAAAGGTTGAAAAGGCCGAGATCGAGGAAGAAGAGGCGCTGGACTGTGTGCATGAAATGGACACCATTAACCACTATGTGGGCATGTATCCCATCGCCTCCGGTGGTGTCATTGAAAAGGCCTTCTCACCCTTCCTGGTTTCCCTGTTAGCGGTCATGCTGCTCGGGTTTATGTGTACCAAACCCAGGCTTCGTCTTGGCATCATGGGGGTCGGATTTGCGGTGATCGTGGTCTGGATGTATCTCACCTGGTATGGCAAGGATGGACTTAATTACCAGACTACCGGCTATGTTTCGGGCCTGGTTACCGCGCTGAGCCAGGATACCGAGAAGGAATCGGAGACGGAAGAACTGAGTCCGGGTCAGGCCCTGATCGAGCGGCTCAAGCAGTCGCTGGGAGAGGCGCCTGTTGAAGAGGAGAAGATAGGGGAAATAAGCGGTAAGGCCGACATGATCGATAATCTCCGCGTTTCCTTTAAGAAATCAGAGGAACGTAAACCCGCAAATGAACGACAGGAGTGGGACGGTAGTGGCGCGCAAATGATGTCCTGGCACTATGAACAGAGTCTCAGCCGATATTTTAACGAGCCGGCCCTGATCAAACCCATGGTGGCCACCATGACGACCGTCGCGTATGTCGTGTTCTGGGCCATCATCGTTGCCATGCTCGTGCTGCTCTATGGTGCGCGTCAGAACAAAGGCCTTTTATACTGGCTGCTGATTATCGTGCCTTTGGCCCTGCCGGTATTCTTCATTATCGAATATTCCGCATGGTTGTGGTGGTATGGTCATAATCTGAATGAGATGGGTGCATTTACGGTTAAACCCTTCATGCCGACCGTGTTCGGGCAAGGCAAGGTGGCGCAATTTACCACCCATTCCTATCCGCATTACGGTTTTGGCATGATGATGTTGATGTCCGTGCTGCTGGCCCTTGCAGCCCTGATGCGGCTCAAGCAGCAAAGGCAACAAGACTGAGATATCATGTCTTGTTGGTCTAAAGCGCTCCTCATTTTCTGTTGCCTGTTTCCCGCGCAGCTGCTGGCGGCATCCTATCCGCCGCTGCAGCCCTTGATCGATAAGACACCGAAAGGTGAAACGCTGCGCCCGCCACCAGGGATTTATGCCGGGCCGGTGGTGATCAGCAGGCCCATCATCCTCGATGGGCAAGACAAGGTAACCATCGATGCCGGCGGTACGGGCAGTGTCATCGTGCTGAAGACCGATGGCGCCACACTGCGTAATCTGCATCTGACCAACTCCGGTGAGTCCCATAATGATCTCGATGCCGGGGTACAGGTGCGTGGCAAGTTCAATGTCATCAGGGATAACAAAATCGACAACTGTCTGTTCGGTGTTGACCTGCAGCAGTCCGAACACAATGTGGTGCACCGCAATCAGATCAGCTCCAAACCGTTTGAGCTGGGCCAACGCGGGGACGCCATCCGGCTGTGGTACAGTTTCCATAACAAGGTACTGGACAATACCATCACAAATTCCCGCGACACCGTGGTGTGGTATTCCGCGAATAACACCATCTCCCGCAATCGCGCGTCAAACAGCCGCTACTCGTTACATTTTATGTACTCACGCTACAACCTGGTTGAAGACAACTATTATGTTAACAATACGGTGGGCATTTTTCTGATGTACAGCGATGGCGTGATCGTGCGGAATAACCATATCGCCCATGCGTCGGGCCCTACCGGGGTTGGTATCGGCTTTAAGGAAACTTCCGATCTGATCATTGAGGACAATAAGATCCTGTATTGTGCCAGTGGTCTGTATATCGATGTCTCCCCGTTTCAGCCGGATACGACCAACCGTTTTAACTACAATCTGATTGCCTACAATGGTATTGGCATACGTTTCCTCAACGACTGGACGGGCAATATTTTCAAACAGAATCAGATCGTGGATAACCTGACCCAGATTGTTGTCTCCGGCGGCAAGACGGCCAACCGCAATGTCTGGGAGGGAAATTACTGGAGTGACTACCAAGGCTTTGATAAGGATGGAGACGGGGTCGGGGATTCCCCTTATGAGCTATATGCCTATGCCGATCGCTTGTGGCAAGATGAGCCCTATGCCCAATTCTTCAAGGGCTCGCCGATGCTGGAGGTGCTGGATTTCCTGGAGCGATTGGCGCCGTTTTCCGAGCCGCGGATGCTGGTCAGGGACAGGACCCCTTCCAAGCATGAGATCATCAAGATGGTGAAACAGGAACAGACGAAAAAGGATTCCCTGGACCTGTTACGAGAGAGTCTGGGTAGATAGATGAGCAAGGTGCAAAAAACAAAGCGCAAGACTCCACGTTCACGCCGCAGCTTCCTGCGCACCGTGGTATTGGGAGTGGGGCTGGTGAGCGCCTCGCTGCTGGGTTTCATCCCGGTTCTGCAGCACTGGGTGAAGCGGCTGCGCCCGCCCGGCGCCCTGCTGGAGCAGAAATTTCTTGCCTCCTGTATTAAATGTGGGCAATGCGTGCAGGTCTGCCCGGTAGAAGCCATCAAGCTGGCCGACCTCGACGAGGGTTTTGGTGTAGGCAGTCCCTATATCGATGCCCGTGCCCAGGCCTGTGACTTTTCCTGTGATGGGCTGCAATGCGTGTTGGCCTGTCCAACCGGTGCCCTAACCCATGAGATCAACTACCCGCACGAGACCGATATGGGTATCGCCAAGGTGGTGCGGCCCGAAAGCTGCCTGGCGGTACTGGGCCAGGGTTTCAAGGGGCAGGCGCGGGGGGCGAAATTCACCGGCAAGCTGCGCTATGACGAGGTGGACCGCTGGAACCCGATCCCGGTGCGTGAACACCCCTATGATCTGGAACTGTGTGATCTGTGTGTGCGGCAGTGCCCCATCGAGATTCGCATCGCCCAATGTGAGGCGGGTAAGCCGCCATCCGGGGATAAAAATCAGTGCCCGCCGCAACACGCCATCCGCCTGGAGCCAATGGAAAATGGTCAAGGTGGCAAGCGCATGCGCCCGGTGATTCTGGACGGTTGTGTTGGTTGTGGGGTATGCGAAATGATCTGTCCAGTCGAACCCACCGTGATCGCAATGGACAGCAGTAAGAGCAGGGGTATGAGCGTATGAGCCAACTAAGCCGATCCTTAAGTGAACTGTTGGGGCGTGACCCGAAAAAACCACGGCCGGAGGAGGTCGCACCCAAGGCCAAGGAAGTGCTTGCCGCACAGCGCAGTGATAAAACCCGTATCGAGGAGATTCGCATCGAGATTGCGCACAAGGCGCAGAACAAGATGCCCGAAAAGTTACGCCGCAAACGCTGGGCGGTATTGATCTTCATCAACCTGCTGTTTCTTATCTCCTATGTATTGGATATCCAGATGCTGGAAGGGGCGCTGACCGCCTCCCGTTTTGTTGGTTTTCATATGGCGGACCTGAATTCTGCACTACAGGTGATGCTGGCCTACAAGCATGTGGTGATCAATCTGTTGATTGGCACGGTGACGGTGTTCATTATGTGGTGGCTGTTGGGTGGCCGCACCTTCTGCTCCTGGGTCTGTCCCTACCATCTGCTGGCCGAATGGGCGGAGATCTTGCACCTGAAACTGGCCAGTAAAAAGCTGGTCAAGGACCACCCCTTTGATCGTCGGGCCCGCACCTGGTTCTGGGTGATCTTTTCCATTCTGGCGCTGGTGACGGGCTATACCGTGTTCGAGACCGTTTCCCCCACCGGCATCCTCAGCCGCGCCCTCATTTATGGACCGGGCCTGGCACTGATTTGGGTAGTCTTGCTGCTGCTGTTCGAGATCTTCTATTCGCGTCGTGCCTGGTGCCGCTATGCCTGTCCCATCGGTCTGACCTATGGTCTGGTCGGTGCCACTTCACCATTCAAGGTGCAATACACCCTGGAAAACTGTTTCCACGAGGGGGAATGCCGCAAGGTCTGTCTGGTGCCGCATGTACTGGATACCGTCATCATGGGGCGTGCCCGGGAGCTGAAGGTCGATATCGGGGCAGACTGTACCCGCTGTGGCCGTTGTGTGGACGCCTGTCCCACCAGTTCACTCAACTTCAAATTCAAAGGCCTGGGTGATCTGCTCTGATGATCAGATTTCAGCAGGTATCCAAGCACTTTCATCGTGCCAAGGTCTTGTCCGATATCAATCTGGACATAGACCGTGGTGACCGTATCGCCCTGGTCGGCTCCAATGGCGCGGGTAAGACGACCCTGATTCGTTGTCTGCTTGGGGAATACCATTGCCTTGGCCAGGTGAGGGTGGATGGGCTTGATCCTCGCCTGCACCGCACGGAGGTGCTCAAGCATGTGGGCTTTGTACCCCAGATCTCGCCACCCTTGAAGATGCCCGTGGGCCAGCTTATTCACTTTGCCGCCGGGCTTTGCGATAGCGATCCAGGGCGAATGTTTGATATCACCGGCCAATTGGGGCTTGATGCGCACAAGATCCAGCGCCAGCCGTTTAATAAACTTTCCGGCGGCATGAAACAGAAATTGCTGATCAGTATCGCCCTGGGTCGGGATTGTGATCTGCTGGTGCTCGACGAGCCGGCGGCCAACCTGGACCCCGAGGCGCGGCACACCTTCTTCCAACTCCTGGCCGAAAGACAGCAACACGCCGCCATGATCGTCTCCAGCCATCGCCTTGATGAAGTGGCTGCCCTGGTCAACCGGGTGGTGGAGCTGGATCAGGGCAGGATCGTGCTGAACGACCACGTGGCGGATCAGGTGGACATGAACAGCCTGCTCGAATGCCGCCTGAGCTTGAGCCGTACCAATGCCGCTTTTGCCGAGACGGTGCGCGAGTGGGGATTTTCCGATGCGGGAGACGGCATGGTGTGGCTTGGCCAGGTCTCCGGTCCGGACCGCCTGCGCTTTCTCGGGGTGTTATCCCGTTATGCGGGGCTGTTAAAGGGTATCGAACTAAAAGAGTCGGGTGAAACTGAGATCGATAGAGGGGCGACTCATGCGACGATTGTCTAGGCTGGTGTTGCTGGCGTTTCTGATCACAGCTTGTTCCGAGCAGGATACCGGTCCCGTCAAGGTGCGTTGGGATAGGGAGAGCTGTGCCCGTTGTGCCATGGCGGTCAGTGACCGCAACTATTCCGCGCAGATACGTGGTGGTCCAGCCGGGAAAGGAACCCAGGTGTACAAGTTTGATGACATTGGCTGCGCGGTGATCTGGTTGGACCAGCAGGCGTGGAAAGATGAAGCGCGAACCGAGATCTGGGTGAACGACCACCGTAACGGTACCTGGATCGATGCCCGCAAGGCATACTATGTCACCGGCAAGATCACGCCCATGGGATATGGTCTGGGGGCGCAGCTGGAGCCCGTTGAGGAGGCGTTGGGGTTCGCCGCCGCCAGCAGGCATATCTATGAGATTGAGACCACGACCCACAAGCACAAGGGTGGCCACATGCACCCCATGGCCCCCGGCAACTAAACGGATATGAAGCATCTATTACTGACGGCAAGCGCCGATATTAACGAGTCCCTGCGGGCGCGCTGGTTTATGGTCTATAGCCTGGTGTTCGGCACTGTCGTGATCGCGCTGTTCGCCTCCGGGCTGACCGAGTCGCGTATCATGGGTTTCACCGGGCTGTCCCGTATGCTGGTGACCTATCTGCAGATTACCATGGCCATTCTGCCCGTGTTCGTGCTCATCACAACCGTGCGGTCTGTGGCGGGCGACCGTGAGGCGGGGATATTCGAGTATATGCTGTCGCTACCGGTCAGTCTGGCGGTGTGGTTTTGGGGCAAGCTGATCGGGCGCTTTGTGGTTGTGTTTCTGCCCGTCGTGCTCGCCATGTTTGCCGCCGTTGCCTGGGGTGCGGTCAGAGGCGTGGACATTCCCTGGGCACAGGTCCTGTTCTACACCGGCTTTCTGTTCTCACTGGCCTTGTGTTTTCTCGGCATTGGCATGCTGATTTCAACAATAGCGCGTTCCTCGGATGTGGCCACAGGCACCGCCTTCATCATCTGGCTGGGCCTGTTGCTGTTTATGGATCTGATCCTGCTCGGCGTGCTGATCAATAAGGGACTGCCGTCCGAGGGCATCATCGTCATCGCCCTGGCCAACCCCTTGCAGGTCTTCCGTACTGCCGCCATGTTGTTGTTCGATCCCCAACTGGTGCTGCTTGGACCGTCGGCCTATGTCATTCTGGATCACTTTGGCCGGGCGGGCTATATTGCCTGGGCCCTGGTCTATCCGGGGGTCATTGGCCTGCTTAGTGCATGGCTGGGTTATCTGATATTTCGCCGTGGTGACCTGCCCTAGCGGATGGCGGCAGGCTGCACCGGGACAAATAATTCGTTAGCGTGGAATGTTCAAGTTACTATGGGACATCCAAATTGATGATATCTCACAACCCAGGCTGGAGCTGATATGAATATTGCCGAACCGACTGTTGAACAGTTTTCCAACCCGCTCAAGATGTATCTCGCTGCTACCCGGCCGCCCTTCCTGCTGGCCGCGGCCATGCCCATTTTTCTCGGACTGGGCTACAGTGTCTACGCCGGCCATGCGGTCAATTGGCTGCTGGCATTGTTGACCTTGCTGGCCGGCCTGTTGCTGCATGCCGGCATCAATGTATTGAACGATTATTACGACGCGCTGAACGGCACGGATGATGCCAATCAGGACAGGGTGTTTCCATTTACCGGTGGCAGCCGTTTCATACAGAACGAGGTGCTGACGCGCAAACAGACCCTCGTCTATGGCATAGCTCTGGTGCTGGCAGTAATAGGTATCGGCATCTATTTGATCAGCCAGACCGGCATCGATCTGTTTTGGTTGGGCCTGTTCGGCATCCTGTTGGGCTGGGGTTATTCCGCTCCGCCGTTGAACCTGAATAGCCGTGGGCTGGGTGAGCTGTCGGTACTGAGCGGCTTTGGCCTATTGCCCCTGGGGACCTATCTAGTGCAAACCGGTGAGTTATCGCTGCCGCTGGTGCTGGTGTCCCTGCCGGTGGGCCTGCTGACGGCCAACCTGCTCTATATTAACCAGTTCCCGGATCGCAAGGCCGATATTCAGGCGCACAAACTGCACTGGGTCGCCCGCCTCTCGCCACGTGTTGCGCGTTGGGGTTATTTGCTTATCGCCATGTCGGCATGGCTGGTGGTGCTGGCCCTGATCGTGGCGGGATTATTGCCCTTACTCGCCATCATTGCGGTATTACCGGCCCTGTTGAGTTTTAAGGCGGCCCGTATCTTGTTGCAGTATGCCGAGACACCGCAGAAGTTGGCACCCGCGATCCAAATGACCATCCTCACCATGTTGGCCCATGGCGCCTTGTTGACCCTGGCGCTGGTAGTTCATTCGCTGCTCCGGGTCTGACGCTGAAAAGTTCGCCTTATTAAATCCACTCCTACGACGATACATAAAAAAAGCCGGCCTGGTGTGGGCCGGCGAAGGGAGTGAGCAAGGCAGGGTTTTTTAACTTCTTTTATTAGAACTTGTACGCCGCATTCACATACGTATAGCGACCGGGCGCGTTCAATAACATAATATCGCCACCACCATCGGATAACAGGGTCAGGTCCTGGTAGGTATTGGTATCCGCATAGGTTTTGTCAAAGACATTGTCAACGCCCACCGTCAGCTCAAAGTGACGACTTATGTCATGTTTTAGCTTCAGGTTGACCAGGGCATAGCTGTTCAGTTTCTGTTCGCCATTGTCGGCATCGAACTTGTCCCAGGCATCGGCGGCCACCACGGAGATACTGGCGGTATTCTTGTTGCCATAGTCATAGTTCAAGGCAAGGTTCGCCTTTAACGGCGGGATTTCCGCCAGGTTCGTATCGGTCTGGCCGGCGAGTGGCTCGTCTTTCTGACCCCTGAGATAGGCAAGGCCAAAGTCCAGATAGACCGCATCGCTCGCAAAATAGGTTCCGCTCAGCTCCAGCCCGTAGATCGTTGCATCGATATTTTCGAATACATTCGTCGACTTATCGGCATTGTAATAGATGTAGTCCTTCAGCCAGCTGTAAAACACCTTGGTCTTGACCACGAGACGGTCATAGGTTTTTTCCACCCCCAGGTCGATTTCATAGTTGCTGGTTTGATCCAGGGTCGGTGTGCCCTTCAATGGTGTCATGCTTGGCGTCATGGCCGCGCGGAAATACAACTCACGGGCATCGGGCACACGGCTTGCTTTACCTATGCCGCCGAAGTATTTGGTATTTTTACTGGTCTTATAGGTGGCAAACACATTGGCACTGAACGCGCTGTAATCATTGGCTTGCAGCCCTGAGCTTGCGGCGGGGGTAATGCTGGTATCGTCATAGCGGGCACCGGCCTTCAGCGTGAGATTGTCGTAGCGTTTTTCCACTTCGGTAAACAGGGCCACGTTTTCGGTATCGACATCATCGATGCTCTTGACCCCGGTAATTCCCGCCTGGGTCCCTTCACCATAATAAGTCCCGTCCCAGTTTCTGCGACTGGTATCCAGGCCAATGGTCATTTCCGATGCAGGACTCAGGTCGAAGCGATCCTTTATCTTTACTCCTTTCATATCCGTGGTGAGGAAACTGATCTTTTCATTCACCGAATCCGTGCCGGAAGAGTTGCGGTAAAAGGTCGACATGGGATGTTCGACTTCGGAGCTATAGACCTGGATATCCAGCGCCTTTGAATACCGACCCAGATCCTTAATGCGGTATTCCAGGTTAAAGATATCGGAATCATCGTACAGCGCATCCATTTTACTGGAGGGATACAGCACGTCATCGCTGCGATTGGCTGTGTAGCTGAGGCGCATTTCCTGATTATCGGTCACATCAAAATAGAGCTTGCCGAGAAAGGTCCTCTTATCATAGGCATCCAGGTCCCGGTATATGTCCTTATATTGCACACTCGTGGGGGCAGGCGGGTTGAGGTTTGCGATCTGTTCATAAAAATCGTGACCGTCCCCATCTTCATACTGACCGCTGGTCTCCTTGGAAATACTGACCAGGAACCTGGCCGTGTCGTTACCCCCACTCATGGTGGTTGCCGCCTTGCGGTAATCCCAGCTACCGGCATTCACACTGATCTCACCCTGGAAATCTTTGGACGGTTTTTTCGTTTCAATCTTCACCGCGCCACTCAGGGTGCCGAAATTCTCGACATCATAAGGCCCTTCGATGATTTCGATGCCGGCAATGTTATTGGTGAGGATGTGGGACGTGGGAGGGTCCATCCGGTTGGGACAGGCACCATAGACCTTGATATCGTCGATCAGGATATTGATATTATCCTTTTTCTGACCACGCAGAATAATGTCATTGGCAATGCCGCTGCGGCGTACGATGGATACACTCGGCACGTTTTTGGTCAGCGCCTCGGCCAGATCGGCTGACTTGACCTGCTCTCCACTGACATCACTCAGCTTCGTGCTCTCTACTTCAATGGTACCCAGTTCTTCTGCAGACAGGGCGGAACTTACTGCCATGGCGACCAGGTTCAAGGACAACAACGTTTTTTTCATTACTCACACACCTCTCGATCTTATTATTCAGGTACGCCGGTTCCCGCTTAGAGGAATCGTCTGCCTGCATCAGCAGGCAACTGCGCGCTTGGTTTTATCCAAAGTACTAACGCAATTATTAGGCCATTATGTAAGCTGATGATTTTTAATGAAAAAATTGAGGACGATGCTGCGAAACTGTGTCATATCAAGCACTTGGTGCGCGATATTGCGCTATTTGTTTCAGGTGTAAAAAATAAGAGCCCCTGTACCGGCCTGTTGAGGGAGGCGACTCTGGAGGGCAGTGTCGGAAGGGGAGGGCTGATAGTCGGATAAATAACATAACTTGTTGAATTAAAAAATAAATATATCAGTTTCTGGCATACAGACATGAATTATCTGGAGACAACTCCTGTCCCTATAATGTTGCAATTGCACGCTTTATAACATATATTTTGCATATGCACGTTTTGAGATTAAGCAATGTCGACACTAAAAAAGACCGAACCGGAGCGCCGCCTGGTCCTGGCCAAGGCGCTATTAAATGCGGCAAAGGAGCTCGGTATCTCCCAGGCCGATCTCGGCCGGATAATAGGTAAGGATCGATCCTCGATTTCACGCTCCGGCATCAACCCCGAGAGCAAACCGGGGGAACTGGCGTCCCTGCTGATCCGCTGTTACCGCTCCCTGTATGTGCTGGTCGGTGGTAAACCGGCGGACATGCAGCACTGGATGCAAACCCGCAATCTCCATACGAATGGTATCCCGCTGGAGCAGATCCATTCTGTCCAGGGGCTGACCCGCGTGCTCGAATATCTGGATGCCCTGCGAGGCAAGGTTTAGTGGTCGATATCTGGGGCGAGTGCCATGCTGAATCCGCCGTACAAGGCCTTAAAGGGTTTGGCCATCGCCTGGTCGAAAATCAGGAGCAGGTGGCCACGACGCAGCTGGTCGACAACCTGAGCGAACAGGCCGTGCTGGAAGAGGTGCTGGAGTGCAGTAAGCCGGCCGTCAGGGCGGGCACGGAACATCTGCATTATCTGCTCAGTACCCCGTTTCGCTATCCCCCCTTGCCTCATGGCTCCCGCTTTGGCAGCAGACTTGAGCCGGGCCTGTTTTATGGTTCCCTCAGCGAGAATGCGGTATTGGCAGAAGCGGTCTTTTATCGACTGATTTTTTGGCATGGTATGGAGACACCACCACCCTCGGGTAAATTGACCACGCAACACAGCATGTTTGGATTTCGGTATAGGTCAGTAAAGGGATTGAAACTACAAGCCCCACCATTTGATGGGTATCGAAAGCAGCTTATCGATCCCGTGAGTTACACAGCGACGCAAACACTTGGAACGGCAATGCGGGAGGCGGGCGTTGAGTGTTTTGAATATGTTTCGGCCCGTCTGCCTGCGCAAGCGATCAATATCGCCTTGTTCACACCGCATGCCCTGGCCAGTTCGGCGCCTGAATACAACACGCAGTGGTTGTGTGAGATCGATGAAGCCCAAATCACATTTCTGAACAGAGAGAATTCCGAGGTGCTTGAGTTTCCTACAGAGTCCTATCGGTACAATGGCCAGTTTGTCCTGCCGGGATGACAAGGGCCCAGCGAGCAAAGGGGTTGAGCGTGGCCCGCTTGCTCGACCTGCTTCAATCTTGTGCAATAAATTTATTGTGAAGACTTTTAGCAATAATCAAGATGATTAACCATGCCAATATCATTGTAATAATCGTATGGCTGAGAAAGTGATCGCCGATTAGCATCTTATATCCACCCATACTCCAGCCGATAATCATCACAGCCACTAAGGCACGACGTTTGTCCTTCCTGTCCTTAAACAAGAATAACAGGGATAACAGGGCAAATCCTCCGCTGGCGTGACCTGCCGGGTAACACTTTATTTTCCCTGTTTGATGGAAATCTTTAGGATATTTTTCCAGTACAGTAACATAAGGATAATCACCGCCATAGTGTGTAATGTTCTTGGGGCAAGGGATATTGGTTATCGTCTTCAAACTACCGATAGACAAGGGTACGAGAAAAGCAGAAATACATACTATCCATAGTCCGTATTTGTAAGTTTGTATTAGTCTGGAATTACGAAACAACAACAGTCCTGCCAGGAGCAGAATAATAAATATAATAAATAGTTTCTTGATGCCATCATAAAATATAAATTTTGTTATTTTATCATCTCTATCCAGGATCCATTGTTGCAATTCAAAATTATAAAAATGATCTTGAACCCATATGTCTATATTAGTGAATTCAAATAATATGAAAAAACAGAGTAAAATAGCACTTGTTAATGCAATTTGTTTATTTATCATTCCCATTTTGTCAAAGAGACTATTATCGGCTGAATATTTCAATATCGGGTAACTTCATTTCGACCCTGATGCCATGGACACTTTGATTAGCGATTTCCCCAAATCTTTGATACAGCCCGATCACTTCCGAGAAACCCTACTATAATGCAAACGAATCCCACGCTGAAAAATACGGCTACCGGTATTAGATAACCATACCCATTTTTACCGCTAGCTACGTAAATTATGATTAAGCAAAGCGTATTAAATAGAAGGCCCACGACAATCAATATTGTACGGTTAAGCGGTTTATAATTGTAAGGTTCGTCTCCCTTCTCAAAGACTCGAAGAATAAACCAAAGTAGTTTTCTAAGTTGCATTTTCATGGAATATCAATTAATTGCTTCATAGGCTCGAGGTATTATACACATAACGTTTTGGGTAGGTTCAGCAGGGTGTACGTTAGTTGGCAGGTTGTTCCCGGTACTATTATCAATCAAGCGGGAAATTTTCCAGGAATTATCCGCCTGGCGCTGCACGATAAATATCGATTTCCCTTCGTCATTGATGGACAGCCCTCCCACCTTGGGTGTCGCTGTTACCCCATCCAATGTTCCAATCCCGTGCAAGCTGCTTGAGCGCGTCGATGTCTTTGCGGTGCCTGGTCATTTTGGCCTTCTGATGAAACGGAAATACATAAACTTTTGCTCCTTGTCAGCCGGGGTGATATGTACCTCGTGTCGTTCCTCGAGCAACTCAAAATCTTCCCCCAACTCTGCCATCAGTTTTTCTGCATCATATTGCACAATATCGAGACCGCTGCATTTTGTTGGCCCACCGATGGCGAATGCCGCAATGATCAAGTGGCCACCCGGGCTTAGGGAATGTTTTAATATCTTAATGTAACTCTCCCGATCGGATTTATTCGTCAAAAAATGAAACACGGCCCGATCGTGCCACAGTGAGAACGGGTGCGGGGCTTTGAATTGAGTTATATCGTCTTCGTACCATTCGACTATTTTTGCAGCATCACCAAGCCTATCCTTCGCACAGGCCAGGGCCTTTTCAGAAATGTCCAACACGGCGATATTCGTGTAACCCTCATTACAGAGATAATCCACCAGCACCGAGGCACCACCCCCGACATCGATGATGGGCTCATCTCTAGCAATTTGCGTGCGGTGGATAAGCTCCAGGGACAGAGAAGGCTCCTTTTGGAACCAACTCACCTCCAGGGGTGAACTTTCCTGATAGACGCTTTCCCAATGCGCTTTTCGGTCAAACATGGTGTGTGATCTCTACTTTAAAACCTAACGTTTAAACTCAGGCGCGTAGTTGATTGACTTGTTATAAATTTTTGCACCACTCAAACTCTATTGTCTCTATTTTTTTCCACTAGCGGCGACCTACCGAATTTTTATACTAAGTGAACGGATGTCAAAAGGTCAGTGTATTTGAAAAGTGAAATCCCAGCAGATCAAGTATACTGCCCCTTCAAACCTGTTCTTCAGTCAGTTTATTTCATCCACCCAGGACTGAAACTGCTCCAATGTCTTTTCATGGTGGCGTTTCAATTTGAAAACGTTACAAATGTAATTGACTGGATCATTAGGTGATTTCTGTAATGCCAATCGAGCGAGCCCTTTGGCCTCTGGATAAGGGATCTCACTCCAATCACGCTCTTCACCCCATGGATCGAGCCCTCTCCAAGATATTTCATCTACAATCTCTTCAGGACGCAACCAGACTACAAGCTTATGAATGCCATCGTGCTTTAATCCTGCCCAAGGCTTTATAAGGCCGATAATATGATGGAGTTGTTTTTTACTAGTCCTAGATAAACCATGTAGATTTGCAATATCCAATGCCAACTCATGAAGCGTGATGCCATTTTTCTCGGCAAGAATACCTTTCGCAATATCAATAAGTGTGGATTTGTAGTCATCATCAAAATACCGAGAATGATCATATTCAGCAGATATTCCACTCGCTGAATCTTTTTCGGCTTCTACATCAATAGAATTACTATTGGGGCTGATATTTTCTATATCGCTAACATGCTCCAGGCCAGACACTTCTGAAGCCTCAATCTGGGTAACCTCATTTTGCTGCTTCAATTCAGCTTTGCTTCTATCTTCTTCTAGA
>Ga0316193_10000637_pt1 | contig 22329 bp, 20 predicted proteins | sample MerIslsedime2_MG_FD_207735 | JGI IMG/M metagenome (GOLD analysis project Ga0316193, IMG submission 207735) | Coastal sediment microbial communities from Maine, United States - Merrow Island sediment 2 | ecosystem: Environmental > Aquatic > Marine > Coastal > Sediment | place: USA: Maine... | reverse complement strand
TCATTTGCGTCGCAATTGACGGGCCGCACACGGCCCCGATGTATGACCCTTACTCCCACATGGTATTTGCCGCGCGCGCAGCCGACGTTCGCCACGTGGTGGTGCAAGGCGCTGTCGTGGTTCGAAACCGCGAGCTGCAGACCCTCGATCGGGAGCGCATCGAGGCGCAGGCAAGGAAGTTTTCGGAGAACCTCCGACCGAGCTGAAGGAGATAGTAATGACCGACACGCCAAAGACCATTCTCGCGGCCACTGATTTTTCGAAACCCGCGGAACGTGCAGGCGACTTCGCGCGCGATCTCTCGCGTCGATTTCAGGCGCAGCTCCACCTGGTGCACGTCACTGTGATCCTCGAAGACCCTCATCTCGAGGAGAAACACCGGCACCAGATGGATGAGCTCGTAGCTTCCGGCGACGATGCTCGCCTCAAGGATCTCGAAAGCGGCTCTGAGAACCAGCCTGGGCTCGACGTCACACCTCACATGGTGCGTGGCCTCGCCCCCGCCGAGGTGATCGTCGAAACGGCTTCCAATTTGGGGTGTGAGCTCATCGTCATGGGCACGCACGGCCGCAGAGGTCTGCCACATCTCCTTTTGGGCTCCGTTGCGGAACGCGTGGTGCGCACGTCGACCCTACCGGTGTTGACCGTACGGGGCGATGCCGATATCAAACTGGACGGCGAGCCGCGGATCCTCGTCCCCCACGACTTTTCCGAAGCGTCGGGCGGCGCGGTGCGGCGCGCGACGAAGTGGGCGGACGCCCTGGGGGCGGAGATCACCCTGCTACATGTGGTTGAACCGGTTGTGTACCCGGAGTTTTACTCGGTGGACGTGCTTTCGGATGACCTCATGGAACGACTCGTCGAACGCTCGGAAAGAGCGCTCGCCGCCGCAGCGGAAGACCTCGTCGGAAAGGTGCGCACCGAAGTCGAGGTCGGTCGGGCTGCAGACACAATCGTCGATTTTGCCGACCCGGAGCGATTCGACCTCGTCATTATGGCGACGCGAGGTCTTTCAGGACTCGAGCACGCCCTCCTCGGATCGGTGGCGGAATCGGTGCTTCGCCGCTGCCGTGTGCCAATGCTGGCAGTCCCCGGAGAATAATTCTCAAGTCTCAATTTTCAATTTTTAATTCCTCCACCCACCCCAATTCCCTGTCGGAGGGGGCCGGGTTGGAATTGAGAATTGAGAATTGAGAACTGAGAATTCGACCCCGTTCTTATTCGTGCGCCAGAGGACGGTTGTAGGCGTTCATCGCAGATTCGAAACGGTCGCGAAGCGCTGTCTCGACCGCATCGGCTGCCCTCTCCACAGCCCCCTCCCCTGCCCCGGTCTCGTCGTCTGTGAACGGGGACGTTACGTAGTCTGCGAGATCACCAATCAAGTCGTCACCGCGCACTCCAACCCGAAGGCGCGGAAAACCGGTGCCGACCTCTTCGCACAGACTTCGGAGCCCGTTGTGGGTGCCGGGCCCGCCGGAACGACGCAAACGGAGCTGCGCCAGCGGCAGGTCGACATCGTCGACCACCACCAGCATGGATTCAGGCGTCAAACCGAATTCTTCGAGGAGCCACCGCGCCGCCTCTCCCGACCGGTTCATATAGGTCAGCGGACGAGAGAGCAGGACGAAGCGACCGACGGTCATCACCCCAAGCTCGCAGGATGGACGTTGTGCCCAGTCCATCACACCGTGCCGCCTCGCCACCTCTTCGACCACCCGGAAACCGATGTTGTGGCGGGTATCTCGGTAGTTGACACCCGGGTTGCCCAGCCCCAATACCAGATCGATGGTCATGGCGAGATGCGAAATAGAGTTGAGTCGAGTCCTACTCGGACTCTTCGCCCTCTTCCCCGTCTTCGCCCTTGCCCTTGCCGATGACCTCGGGCTCGGCAGCCTCGGAAATAACCGCTTCGTCCTCGAGGACCTCTTCTTCGACCTCTTCCTCGACGACACGCGGGATCTCGATGACGACCACGACTCGATTCTCGTCGTCCAGGAACTTCGCGTTTTCGGGTAGCTGCGACGCGAGATCGACGACCCTCATGTGCTCACTGACTTCGAGATCGGAAATGTCGAGGACAAACTTGTCGAACATCTCCCGCGGGAGAATTTCGATCTCGATCTCGCGCGAAACGAAATCAACACGGCCGCCGTGGCGCACGCCGACGCAGTCACCGATGAGCTCCACCGGCATTTTGACCGTCAACTTGTGGCCGCGAGTGATGCGGATGAAGTCGATGTGGATGAACTTGCCGCTGATGCGGTCCACCTGGAGTTCCTTGATCATCGCGAGGCGCTCCTCGTCAGTGTCCTTGAGCTTGAGGAGGAAGATGGTGTTCTCGCCCGCCGCACCCTTGAGGATTTCCTGGACAGCGTGCTCGTCAACCGAGATGGCGACCGGGGGCATTTCTCCTCCGTAGAGGACCGACGGCACCCTTCCCTGATTGCGCATCCTGCCGGCTTCGCCGGTGCCGCGGCCTTCGCGGGCCTCGACCGTAATCGTGATTTCTGGGGTCTGTGTTGCCATTAACGTAACTCCCTTGATTCTTACTTTGTTTCTAGACGAAAAGGCTCGAGACCGACGCGCCCTCGTGGATTCGGCGTATTGCCTCTCCGAGGAGTACGGCCAGGGACAGCTGCTCCACCTTGGGGCACGTCCTGGCCTTCTCGCTGAGGGCGATAGTGTCGGTCACTATGACCTTTTCGATCGGTGATGCATTGAGGCGGTCGATGGCGGGGCCTGAAAACACAGGATGGACGCCGGTCGCGTAGACCGAGCGGGCACCGCGTTCAATCAGCGCCTCCGCCGAGTTGACCAGGGTCCCGGCAGTATCGATGATGTCATCGACGATGACGCAGTCACAGCCTTCGACATTTCCAATGACGTTCATAATCTCTGCCCGATTTGCTTCCGGCCGTCGCTTGTCCATGATCGCGAGGTCGAGCTTCAGACGTTTGGCGAAGGCCCGAGCTCTTTCAACTCCACCCGCGTCCGGAGAAACGAGCATCGGATTTTTGAGCGCTTTGCGACGAATCGCCTCGATGAGTACCGGCGCCGCATAGAGGTGGTCCACCGGAATATCGAAGAAGCCCTGAATCTGTGCTGCATGGAGATCGATCGTCAGCACCCGGCCCGCGCCCGCAGTTGTGATCAGATTCGCGACCAGCTTGGCCGTGATCGGCACCCGCGGCGCGTCCTTCCGATCCTGACGGGCATATCCCATGTAGGGCATCACCACGCAGACCCGTGTCGGCGAAGCCCTGCGAAAGGCATCGAGCATGATGAGCAGCTCCATCAAATTATCATTGGGCGGCGACCCGGTCGGCTGGACGATGAACACATCGGCACCGCGGGCGTTCTCCTCGATCTGGCAGTACAGCTCACCATCGGAGAAATTGCCGAGACGCATCCTCCCCATCTCGATCTGCAGATAGCCGCAGATCGACTCGGTCAGCGCCGGGTTGGCGCGACCTGAAAAAACCAACAGTGGCGATTCTCTCAGCATGTGTCTCTCTGTCTCTTGGCTGGGGCGGCAGGATTCGAACCTGCGAATGCCGATTCCAAAGACCGGTGGCTTACCGCTTGCCGACGCCCCAAGCGCCGGAGAGTATACAAGATTTCATGATGGACGACTCAATCCTTGTTGCCGTCAACCGACGGTGCATCGCTCGTCCAGAACTCCTCGTTGAAAAGCCTGGCCGATAACCGGTCAAGCACCGATGTGCTCTTCTCCTTGTCCTCTTCTCCTTGTTTGCCGCGGTCTGCGACCATGCGATTTTGCCGGGCGGATTCGTACTCCTCGAGAACTCGCTGCTCGATCTGCTCGCGTGTATCGCTGTTGAGAGGGTGGGCGATGTCGCGCATCTGGCCGTTCCGCGTTTTGCGAGCCGGCATGGTCACAAAGACCTGCCCCTCACGCCCTTCGATGACCCGCAGGTCGTTGACGATGAAACTATCGTCGAAGACAACGCTGGCAAAGGCTCGTACCTTGCCGCCCTTTGCCGGACTGATGCGTACCTCGGTCACCTTCATGCTTTCCTCCTCGCGGTGCGGTTATTTCACCACCGGACGCCCTCGTGAACGCCTCAGGGTGAAACCAACATGTACATCCCAGCTTTCATCCAAGCCAACTGGTCCGTCTCCCGCGGCCTCGAGATCGGGGAAGACGGCGAACGCGGCTGCGCCTGAACCTGTGACTGCCGCGCACAGCGGGCCCATAGCCTTCAACGCGGTCACAGCACGTCCAACCTCCGGCCAATTTTCGACCACCACTGGCTCGAGATCATTTCCCAGTTCCTGCCATGGCGGTACGATCGATCCGGCTTCGTCCAAACCGGTCGCGAAGGCATCTACATTAGCCGCCGGTCCCCGTGAGGTCAACCAGGACCCACTCGCAAAGCGGTCGTAGACGTCGGTGGTCGCCACCTGAATTGGCGGCGTGCAAACAACCACGCCACAGTCGACGAGATCCGGCAGCGGTCGAACGACCTCGCCGCGCCCGGTCGCGAACGCAAGACCACCGGTGAGAAAAAACGGCACGTCCGAGCCGATCTCGGCCGCAAGCGCCTGAAGCTCAGAAGGCTCGAGGTGCAAACCCCACAAGACATCGAGGAGAACAAGAGTAGCTGCCGCATCCGATGACCCGCCGCCAAGACCGGCGCCAATCGGGATATTCTTGGCCAGCTCGAGCCTCGCGCCAGCCTTGACGCCGGCGTACCGCCGGAGGACTTCGGCCGCACGAATCATCAAATTGTCACTGCCGGACGACACAACTCCGCCAGGCTCCACCTCTAAATCGAGAACATCGGATGGAGCCACCGTGGCTCGTATGTCGTCGGCTAAGTCGATTGTCTGGAGCAGCGTCTGAATCTCGTGATACCCGTCGCTTCGTCGACCCAGAACCCGCAGATCGAGGTTGATCTTGGCTGGAGCGATGACCGAAAACGTCATCGTTTGGAAACAGAAGTGCAGAGCGGTAGATCTGGAACCGGCGGCAGTTCGCTGCCCTTGCTCCACTCGAGCCGTACCAGCTCGAGCTCCGCCCACCGACCGTCGGCGTTCTCTACCCGGACGAAACCGGGTACCGAGAAATTGTGATCGCTCAGTTCAAAGCTCCAACCATTGCCCCTGGCACTGACCTCCTCGACCGACACCACCCGCCAGGGTTCGGCAGCGACCGTGACCAGGGCGGCCCAACGCAAGCCCTCGACCAGGATTCGGCCGTCCTCCCGGGGGGCGACCCAATCATCACTGGTGGTGGGCAGTCTGCCGACAAAAAGTCGAACCGCCTGCGGCAACGGCATGGCCGCCACCCCGAGCGCTTGCTCGAGATCCATGGCCTGGATCTGACATCCCTTCCGCAGGTCGAAAAAGGTCGGCTGCTGGGAACCGGACCAGGATGTCAAGGACACCGCAGAGCCGAACGGTTCGGACACCGTGAGCCGCCCGTCCTTGCCGCTGGTCAAGACCGACATTCGCAAACCGCCCGACGACGATACGCGCAACCTGTAGAGGGCCGCGGGATCCCCGGACAGCGGTCGGTTCAGTCTTTCGATGGCCGCTTCGGGATCGATGGGTACGGTCACGGGCGCCGTTGACTGGCATCCCACGAGTCCAAGAAGAAACAGCAACGGCACCGCGATCCGGCCCGCCGTGGTGGCCCTGACGGCGGCGCTACGGGTCTGACTCACGCTGATCATCATCGGTTCGTTCGAGCAGAGAGCGCACATGGTCAGGGTTTTCACAGCCCATATCGAGTCCAAGCACCAGGTAGCGACGGGCCTCCGCTCGCTCGCCGCCTGCAAGCAGTACTTCCCCGAGATGACAGTAAATAGTGCCATCCCCGAGGTTTCCACCGAGATCAACCGCTCGGCGAAGCCAGCGTTCGGCCTCCGCGATATCGCCGAGCCGAAAGTGGACCCAACCCAGGCTGTCGAGGTAGGCCGAGTTCTCGGGGTCGAGCGACACCGCGCGAGCAATCAACTCCAGCGCCTCTTCGAGGCGCACCTCACGGTCCGCCCACATGTAGCCGAGATAGTTGGCGGCGTTGGCATCGTTCGGCTCGTTGTCCACCAGCTGCCGGAAGAGGGCTTCCGACTCTTCAAACTGGTCGAGCCGCTCCAGGGCGGCCGCGCGGGTGAAAATGAGGTCTCGATCATCGCCGAAGCGATCGATGGCCGCCGCCGTCTCCCGGTCTACTTCCTGCCAGCGCTCCAGCACCTGCAGGACCTGCAGACCTGTTAACACGCTCTCCAGTCCGTCGGCGTCGAGCAGCGGCCGCAACCGGCGCCACGCTCTCGGGTCTCCCAATCTCAGACGGAACTCGGCCTCGATCGCCTCCGCCTCGGTCTGCACCCTCCCAACAAGCGACGGTTGGAGTCGTACCAGCGCGGCGATTCCGTCCTGCCACTGCTCATCGCGTCGAAACGTCTCCGCGAGAAGACGTACGTAATCAGCTCCCACGCTCCCGACATCGGAAACACGATCGAGCCATTCCCTGGCCACCAAAGGATTGCCGGAGATCAACTCGAGCCGGGCTGCGGTCGTCGCACATCGTACGGCTTCGGGGGAATCAGCGCGATCCTTGACGAGCTCCCACGCGCGGTCCAGCCACTCGCGGCCCTTTTCATGGTTGCCGGTGCGGCTCGAAGACCAGGCCATCGCCATCATCAGATCGAAATCTCTCGGATTCTTGCGGAGCAACCGTTGCAGGCGCATCGTCGCTTCGTCGTGACGGCCCAGCGAGGACAGGAGATGGGCTTCCAAAGTCTGTGCACGGGCCGAATCGGGCGCCCGTGCCAAAATGCGCTGAACCGTTTCGAGGCTCAGCTCCAACCGATTGCCCTCCCACAGGAGGACCGCGGCGCGCATCAGCGAATCGAGATCGATGTCGTCCAGCCAGCCAAGCATCAGTTCACCAGCATCACCTGGACGTCCGAGCTCGACCAACATTTCGACCAGCTTCTCTTGACACGTCTGCGCAAAGGGCCCGCCATCCGCACACGAGGTGTAGAGCTCGACGGCTTCCTCGGATCGACCGGTCGCGTGCAAGAGATCGGCATGGAGAGCCTCGAGCCGCGGATTCCCGGGACGGCCCTGCCTCAGACCGGCAACGATGGCCTCTGCCTCGACGAATTTTTCCAGGCGCTGCAGGACCTGAGCGAGCGAAAAGAGGAGGTTTGGATCGCCCTCGTTGCTGTCAATCGCTGATCTCAAGGCCGCCTCTGTCCTCGTCAACAACGAAGGATCTCGAGACGACAGCTGGGCCAATGCCAAAGCACGTACACGAAGGCCTTCCGGACCAGGGTCCGGTGCGCCGTCGAGGACTTCCACAGCCCGGCCGGCCATGCCGACATCGACAAGAAAAGTCGCGAAGGCGAGCCGGATCTCGTTGACTTCGGGCGCTTCTTCCAAAGCGGCCGCGTACGCTTCCATGGCTTCCCGAAAGCGGCCGTTGGACTCCAGGACCCGGGCTTCGAGATACAGTTCGAGACCGTCGGGCAGGCCGTTGGCCGGATCTTTCGCCACATCCTCCGCGACCACCATCGTGGCCGCCATCATGATTGCGCTCAGTACAAGACTCTTCTTCAGCATTTAATCCCTTTTCGATGCCGCGGACGGCGATCCATCGCTCCGTTCGAAGCATGCAATCACGAGTGTACCCTGTATTGTTCCCACCGACTTTGGGGTTCTCTGCTAGAATCCCCGCCGATGACGGAACCAGATCAACCGGGATCGCTGTTCACCGACCAGACATTCGATGGCGTGGATCTTCCAGAACCGATTCAGCGCGCCATCGACGATCTCGGTTTTACAAACCTCACAAAGGTCCAGGCCGATGTGCTGCCGATTTCACTCGCCGGTGGCGATGTCGTAGCTCAGGCGCAGACCGGCTCCGGAAAGACCGCAGCATACCTGCTGACGATTTTCACCCATATCTTGCGAGTCCCCAAGAGCTCTCCGCCCGAGGTTCCGCGGGCTTTGATCGTCGCCCCGACCCGCGAGCTGGCGGTGCAGATTTCGAATGATGCTGAGAGCCTCGGGCACCACGCCGGCATCCGCACCCACGTCGTCTTCGGTGGGCTGGATTACCGCAAACAACGCGAGATCCTCGAGCGTGGCACCGACCTCCTGGTCGGCACGCCAGGTCGGCTCATCGACTACCACAAGAAGGGCTCGTACTCGCTCCGACAGACCGAAATGGTGGTCATCGACGAATGCGACCGCCTCTTTGACATGGGCTTCTCCGAAGACCTGCGCTGGATTCTGCGGCGCATGCCGCACCCCACCGAACGGCAATCGATGATGTTCACCGCCACGCTTTCACAGCGAGTTATGACTCTCGGCTGGCGACAGATGAACAATCCGACCGAGGTGGTTGTGAGCGCCGACCAGCTGACCCCCGACACCATCCACCAGGTGCTCTATCACGTCGCGACCCGCGAGAAACTTTCCCTGTTGCTCGGTATCCTCGAGCGGGAAGGCAGCTCGCGAACCATGATCTTCGTCAACACGAGGTATCGAGCGCAGCGATTGGTGGATGATCTGCGGCGTCACGGTTTTTCGGCTCGCGGTCTGACGGGCAACGTGGTGCAAACCAAAAGGCTGCGTGTGCTCGACGAGTTTCGCGACGGCAAGCTGCCCATTCTGATCGCCACCGATGTTGCCAGCCGCGGACTCCACATCGAGGGCGTCAGCCACGTCATCAACTACGATCTACCCCAGGATTCCGAGGACTACGTCCACCGCATTGGCCGCACCGCCCGTGTAGGTGCCGAGGGGAAGGCCATTACGCTCGCCTGCGAGGACTATATCTACTCCCTCGACGCCATCCAACGATATGTCGGGTACGAGCTGCCCACCGAGTTCGCCGACGAGAAGCTCTACGCCAAGGTCCGACCTCAGGATCGCCGGCCCCACCGCCCGGACTCTCGACGCCCCCGGTCCTCACAATCCCGACCCAGTCAACCCTCCGGCGGTGAGGGCGATGCCAAGCCACAAAAAAGGCGACCCAGACGGAGGAGGCCGCGACGAAAACCGACCGGTGGCGGCGGTGGTCAGGGCGAGTCGAGCAGTTAGCTGTTAGCTATTAGCCATTAGCTGGGTTAGCACAGAATTGCACGACGTTCCGTCAATTTAAGGGCGATCCGGACATGACCTGTTCAAGAAACTCCGTGGTGGGCTACTGTTAGCGCGGTGAGTTTCGATCTCTCACCCTGTCAAGGCTCGTCGAAAAGCCATGAATCCACAGTCCCCTGCGATGAGCTAATAGCTAATGGCTAACAGCTAATAGCTTCCCTTCCTGCCGCTTTTAACGGCCTCCGAGACCGAGCGTCGGTGGGTCATCATCCGACCAGTCCGGAAGCAGGGGCCCTTCGATCGAGGGATCGCACCACACGACGTCCCTCGGCGCAGCTTTCAAATCGGCGGTGGCCACCACGGCGCGGGAATCCAGCTCGACGATCTGAAGCTCGCCGGTCGTCAACCCGACTGCAACGTGGCGACCGTCGGGCGAGATCGCCAAACGCACGGGCTCGGCGGCGAGTGGGACGGTCCATTCCTTCTTCTTCTGCAAAAGGCCATTCTTATCCTGTTTCATTTTCCAGATCAGGATCCCGCCACCTCCGCCGGTTCGCTCGACCGCGGTCACCAGCGTTGACCCTTCTTCGGCAAAAACAAGGTCAACCGGCGTATCTTCAATCGAGAACGCCGCGACGGGCTTCAGGGTTGCCGGTTCGACGACGATCACCTGGTTCCCTTCAGCCTGGGCGAGAGCCATCAATCCGAAACTGAGCGAGAGGGCGAAATGACGGACATCTCCCGCCATGGGGAGACGATAAACCACCCGCCCCTCGGTGAGATTGACGGCGGTCAGGCTCGCCTCACTGCCGGCGTCGGGCAACCTTTCCAGAACCAACAGCACGGTATTGTCCGCCAGGACGGCCACCTGCCACGGATGTTCGAAAGGGATTTCGAATCTGTTCATCAAAGCGCGTTCCGGGTAGCTCATCACCAGCAATTGCTTCGCCAACACCAGGTAACGGTCAGCCAACGTCCCGAATCGAGGCATCGTGACCCCCGGGATCGAATCTCTGGGAGTCAGGGTCCGGAGATCGAGAACAGAAGTCCGGCTGTTGACGAGATCCGGCGCGAAAAGAATGCCGCCCGGGGCGGGGAAAAGCCAGGCGACCGGGCCCGATGCAACAGACCTCGAGTTGCCCGTCGTCGGATCGACCATGACGACGAAATCGCCGGCGGACGCCGCCACAATTCCGACTGGTGGATTGTCCTTGGCGTCTGCGATCGACACACAGAACAACAGCGCAATCGGGAGTGAGCATAATCTCGAATGTGATCTCACCATGCACCTACTTTAACGTGCGTCACGTTGATCCCGACTATTCCGGACGACAAACGAAACCCCATGAGGAGCGCTGAGCCGCATCGATGACACCGGTGCCACCTTCACAATTGTCGTTGTTGCCCTGCCGTCCCGAGCGCGCTGGTGACAATTGTGAAAGTGGCACCCCGCACGTCGAAGCGGGAGGCGCGAAGGAGCTTAGGTGGCACCACTGTTCTACTCGACCTCGAGGGGACGACCACGCGCCTTCCAGCTCAGAATCCCGCCCTTCAGGTTGAAAACCTCTTCGTAGCCGACATCGACAAATAACCGCATCGCTCGCGTCGAGCGCCGACCGGAACGGCTCACCAAAAAGATCCGGCGATCGCGCGGAAGGTCTTCGACTGCACTCACGAGGTCTCTCAACGGCAGCAACCGTGAATCGGGGAGGTGCCCGAGCGAGTACTCCTCGGGTTCGCGAACATCGATCAGGAGCGCACGATCGCCAGCTTCGGCCACGGCGTCTTCGAACTCCACGACCTTGAGGTGTTTCAACGGGAAACGGAGCCGGCCAGAAGACGTTGGCAGACGCCCGTCATAGGGATGTTTGACAAGCGGCTGGCACTCGGCAAAGACCCGGTGCTCGCACTCGTAACAGCAGACGGCGGAATCGATGACCTCGTTGAAAAGGAATTCCACGGCGTGGTCAGGTTCGAGAAATCGGTCGCTTCCCAGGATGTGCTCGAACCCGGTCCGACGCATGAAATCGCGGACGCTTGGCCGAACGTGGGTCAGGTACAGATCGCCGCCCGCGCCGCGGTAGATCCGCAGGATCCCTTCGAGCACATCGATTCCCGACAGATCGCACCGGTCGACCCCGTGCATACGAAGCAGCAGCAGGGTCTGCCCCGGGTTTGCCTCGAGGTTGGCAAGCAGGGCATCCTCGACGTGAGTCGCCGCACCGAAGAACAACGAACCCTGGATTCTCATGATCCCCAACTGGGGGCAAACGGGGGCTTGCGGGCTGACAACGAATTGGTGAAAATTCTCATCCGGAACGACAGATTCAACCGTCGGCATACTGGAGTTGTAGATGTAGATCGCCAGTGACAAGATGATCCCGGCCAGAACCGCAAATTCGAGTGGAAGCACGAGGGTCGCGACAAAAGTAGAGACCATGATCCCGGTTTCGGAACGGGAGCCCCGCATGACTCGGCGCACGCCCCGCCAATCGACCATCCGATAGGCGATGAGCATGATGAGGCCGGCCAGGCTGGCCCGGGGCAGGTAGGCGGCGAGAGGCCCGAACGCGAGCACACCGGCGAGGATGAACAGACCGCAGAACACGCTCGACATCTGGCTGCGAGCCCCGGTCTGGAAGTTGACGGCCGAGCGGGTGAAGGAACCAGAGGAGGCGTAACCGCTGAAAAGACCGGCGGTAATGTTGGCCATCCCCTGACCGATCAGCTCCTGGTTCACATCGAGATGCTCGCCACTCTGACGGGCGATCTCGCGCGCAATCGAGATCGCTTCGACGAGACCGAGGGCGGAGACGGCAAGCGCCCCCATCAGAAGAGCACCAAAAACATCTTGCTCGAACATCCACCCGATCGAGAACTCCGTAACCCTGGGCATTGCGCGAGGCACCTCGCCGACTACGGCGACTCCGAGCCGATCGACGCCCAATGCCGCAACGAAGCCGCCCGTGGCGACGAGAGCCAGAATCGCGCCCGGCAGCCGCCTCGTGAAGCCGTCGATCACGAGAATCACCAAAACCGTGACCCCGCCGAGGACGAGGCTGATGACGTGAAGCTGGTCGAGGTTGGTGGCGAGGTTCAGAATCGTGTGCAAAGGGTGCGGGCTTCGGGGAATATCAATGTTCAGCAGATTTCGCAGCTGGCCGACGGCAATCAATACACCGGCTCCAGCGGTGAACCCGAGTAGCACTGATCGTGACGCGAAGTTGACGAGCATACCGAGCCGGGCAAAGCCGAAGACGATGCACAAGACGCCGACCATCACCGCCATCGCGCTGGCCGCAACCAGGTACTCCGGGGCCCCGATCGCGGCGAGCGGCGTCAGGATGGAGAGGACCAGAATCGAGATCGCGTTGGTCGGTCCGGTCGAAAGGTGCCGCGAGGACCCCCACAGAGCGCCCGCGATCGTCGCCACGACCGCCGAGTAGAGTCCATAGGTGGGGGGCAGGCCGGCAATCGCCGCATAGGCAATGCACTGTGGAATGGCGAGCACCGCAACCGTCGCACCGGCCACCAGATCGGGACGTATATGACGCCGACGATATCCGCGCAGAATCTCCAGCGGTCGAGTGAACGACCTGACGTATCTGCTGACGGAATCCGCTGAGACCACTTTCACCCCTCCTGCCCTAAGCATAGCTGAATAGCCATTAGCTCTTAGCAGTTAGCTATCAGCTTAGCTTCGTGTAAAAACCAGGATCTCTCGTAACACCCCCCCTACGACACCAGGATCGGCGATCTGTAGGGGCGGCATATAGCCGCCCTTGAGAGACTCGGTGGACTTCAATGAACGAGGGCGGGATATATCCCGCCCCTACTACAAGAGAGGCGCCGGTTTTTGCGTGAGGCTCAGATGTCAGCAGTCAGCTTTCAAATATCAGCTTTCGGCACACGCTCCGCGATTGGGAGAGCTGACGGATGATAGCTGATTGCTGACATCTTTTCGGGGTGCGTGGTGAAGCTGACAGCTCATTGCTAATAGCTAATAGCTTGTAACTGACACCCGTCGAGATTCGCCGATGAGATACCCTCGACGCGTGGACGTTCTAACCGCCGACCTCAAGCGCCGTGCCATCAACGAGGGGTTCGACCTCGTCGGTGTGGCCGAAGCCGGCAGGGCGCGGAGTGCCGGCAATCTCGAGCGTTGGCTCGACGCCGGAATGAACGGCGAAATGGAGTACATGGCGCGCACCCGAGGCGTCCGTTCCGATCCGCAGCTGCTGCTGCCCGGATGCGCCTCGGTGGTGGCGGTGGCCATGAGCTACCGCTGCGACCAACCCGATTCGACCACGCTCACGGCCGCTGAAGGCCGCGTGTGGGTTTCCAGATACGCATGGGGCCGCGATTACCATCGCATCCTCAAAAAGAAACTGGTCCGACTCGGGCGCTGGCTCGCGGAACAACGGCCTGGTGCCCAGTGGCGAGCCTGTGTCGACACCGCACCGATCCTCGAACGGGAGTGGGCGGCACGGGCGGGTTTGGGTTGGATCGGCAAAAACACACTCCTCCTCAACCGCGAGTTCGGTTCCGAGCTCTTTCTCGGTGTTCTTCTCACCGATCAGTCCCTGGAGCCGGACGGCCCACGACCCGAACACTGCGGTACCTGCACGGCTTGCCTCGACGCCTGCCCGACCGCAGCATTTCCCGAACCGAAGGTGCTCGATGCCCGCCGCTGCATCGGATATCTCACGGTGGAGCACCGGTCCGAGATTTCAGACGAATTCCGGTCTGGTGTCGGGACGATGATCGCCGGCTGCGACATTTGCCAGGAGGTCTGCCCCTGGACGCGACGCGCTCCGGCCGACCTCCATCCGGAGTTTGCCCCGGCAACAAGCCGTCTCCGGCCGAAACTCGAGGATCTCGAGGGTCTCGATGAAGAGGGGTATTCCCAGTGGCGGCGCGGCAGCGCCCTTAACCGCATTCGCTTCGAGCAGTTCCGCCGCAACCTGGGGATAGCTCGGAGAAATCTGACCCACAGCCGAAAATAAGCGCTCAGTCGTCGGCTTTGGCGGGGGCCGGCTGGGCTTTTTTGCTCGGTCGCATGACCATGGTCAGGTCACGACCCTCGAGCCTGGTCGGCATGCGCTCGATGATCGCCACGTCCTCGAGATATTCGCCCACGCGTTTGAGCAACTCGAAACCGTTCTCAGGACGCCTCATCTCCCGCATCCGAAACATGATGGTGACCTTGACGTGTTTCCCTTGTTCAAGAAACTTGCGCGCGCGGCGGGTCTTCGTTTCGAAGTCGTGGATGTTGATGTTGGGTCTATATTTGACCTCTTTGACGTCGACCTGGTGCTGCTGTTTCTTGGCTTCGCGGGCTTTCTTTTCCTGCTCGTAACGGAAGCGCCCGTAGTCCATGATCTTGCACACGATCGGTCGCGAGGTGGCCGCGACCTCGACGAGATCGAGCCCCTTTTCTCGAGCGAGAGCGAGGGCCTCTTCAACCGGTACGACTCCGACCTGATTTCCTTCGTCGTCAACCAGGCGCACCGGAGAGAGCCTGATTCGTTCATTGATCCGCACCTGCGGTGCATCGGGGTCATCACGAAACGCGAACTTTCTGATGGTCGTCCTCCTTCTGTCAGTGTTTTCGAAGGTTTGTCCATGACCGTCCGCGACGGCTGACAATACAAAGCGGAGTATAGCATCCGGGAGGCGAAAAACAGCGGTCTGTCAAGGTTTTTCGGCGGATCTTCACACCGGACCTACAGATCGGCCGACCACCCGCACCCAGGCCGTGATCACCACCACCCCGACCACGAGCAGAATCCACGCCTGCACCCCGGTGGCGGCGTAGGCCAGATAGCCGACCAGCACGGCGACGACCGCCGCCAACAACGCATAGGGGAGCTGAGTTCGCACGTGGTCGACGTGGTCGCACCCCGAAGCCATGGATGAGAGGATCGTCGTGTCTGAAATCGGTGAACAATGGTCGCCAAAGACCGACCCGCCGAGGATCGCGGCAACCGAAGCTGCCAGGATGCCAGGATCATCGCTGGTCGAAACGAGCGCAAGCGGTACCGCGAGTGGCGTGAGTATTGCCATCGTGCCCCAGGAGGTCCCGGTAGCAAAAGAGACCGCCGCAGCGACAAGGAAAATGGCCGCCGGCAACAACGATGGTGGCATATTCGGCCCGACCGCGGATTTGAGGAAAACCGCCGTCTCGAGGTCGGTGCACACCTGGCCAAGGGACCACGCAAGGGTCAGCACGACGAAGGCCATGAACATGCTCTTGAATCCATTGACTGTCGCTTCCAGCGAGGACCGGACGGTCAAGATGTTCTGCGCGACCGCCAGAACGACGGCCGCCGTCAGACCGATGAAGCTCGCCCACAGAAGTACGGTGAACGGGTCCGACGCGCCGATGACACGGCTCAGCGACACCGATGTCTCGCCGGCTTCGACCAGGCCCTGGCGTCCCGTGTGATAGAGACCGATCAGGGTCGCCGCAATCACCAGCGCAATCGGCACGACCGCGTTCCACCAACGGCACGGCACACCCTCCTCCGGGGCGAGATCTGAACCCTCGAAGTCTGCAAGGGGTTGCGCCCCTGCCGCCAGCAACTCGCCCTCCCTCGCCCGCTTCTCAGCCCGTAACATTGGCCCCCAGTCCCGCCCCGTAACGGCGATAACAAAAGTGGCGGCAAGGGCGAAGACCGGGTAGAAGGAATATTGAAGCGAGGCCAGGAAGACTGAAAACGGATTCATATCCGAACCCGACTTTGCGAGCGCATCGCCAACCAGAGAGACCTCGTAGCCGATCCAGGTCGAAACCAGGGCCACGCAGGCAACCGGTGCGGCGGTGGAGTCGACGAGAAAGGCCAACTTCTCGCGACTGATCTTGTGCCGGTCCGTCACCGGACGCATCGTGTTGCCGACGATGAGCGTGTTTGAGTAGTCATCGAAGAAGATCAACACACCCATCACCCAGGTGACGACCTGGGTGCGGCGTGGTGTGGTCGCCAGCGGCTCGAGGGCATGCACGACTCCGACCGTTCCGCCGCTCTTGCTGATCACCGCCACCATGCCACCGAGCAGCATCGAGAACACGATGATGCTCATGTGGTCAGAATCGATGAGCGCCTCGCGCACGTTGGTGTCGATGAGTCGCAGGAATCCAAGGAAAGGGCTTCCGCCGGCGAGCATGGTGGTACCGACCCAAACAGACATCAGGAGGGCGACCAGGACGTCGTGGAAGGCGAGGACAAGAGCGATCGCGACCAGCGGTGGCAGCAGGCTCCACCACGAGTTCACTGCCGAGTCCGCACCCGGCAGCAATTGCAGGACCCCGAGAGTCGCAAGCAGGATCAGTACAGTCTTCAGCCAATGTGGCACGGGGGGGAGGGTAGCACGGGTGAATTCTGAATTCGGAATCAGGAATTAGGAATTAGGAATTCCACCCTCCCTCCCCTGGATTTTGGATTTCGGATTTCGGATTTCGGATTTTCGCCCACCGACCCTTGCACCCGATACTCGATACTCGATACTGGATGCTGGATGCTGGATGACACGAATGAACGTCCTCCGAACGGGTGGGCGGACGGATCGAGCATCGAGAATCCAGCATCGAGCATCTGCTTTCGCCTCGTGAGCCCATTTCGTTTCTCAAAGCTCGTCGGCTAGGATGACGCGGTGCCAATCATCGAAGACGAAGCCCTGGTCCTCGACCACCACCCCTTCGGCGACCGCCACCTGGTGCTGACGGTGCTCACCCGCCGGGCCGGTGTGCAACGCGGCGTATTGAGGCGCGCGCGTGGCGGCAAGGCGCCGGCGGCGGCGGCGGCCCAGATCATGTCCTTAGTGCACGTTGGCCTCTTTCAGAAACCCGAGGCCGAACTCGCCACCTTCCGTCACCTCGATCTGGTGACGAGTTCGTTCCCGCTGACCCGCGAACTCGACCAGTCGGCGGCGTCAGCAGTTGTCTCCGAGCTCCTGATCACCTACTGTCCGCCGGCCGAACCGTCGGAGCGCGCTTTCCGGCTCGGTGTCTCGTGTCTCGAGGCTCTTCTCGAGGGAACCCCGCCCGACACCGTAGTCGCCTATGCGGAGTTCTGGATCCTCGCCCTCGGCGGGGTCCTGCCCCAGGGAAAAACGATCACGGAGGCGCTTGACAGGGATGGCGCCGGCCTCCTCGCCGCGTTCCGGAACACCCCCGTGAAAGAGGTCCCGACGAAGGTGACGCTAACCGTCTCGAGGTGGCTCGACAGCCTGGTTCGCGAATCGGCGGAAAGGCCTCTCCGTGCGTTGAGCTTCTACCGGCAAACAGCCTCGCCCGGGGGAGCAAGCGGTGGATCGATCCGCTAACCCGCATATCTCACCGGGTTTCGTCGCGAGGGCGGCGAGGCGCCGCGCCCAGTGGGGTTTTCGACCCGAGGGGCGCGGAGCGCGTACTTGCGGTACGTCGAGCACCCCGAGGCGAGAAAACATCGCTGGGTGCGGTGCATCGCCGGCCGCAGCAGGAAGCTCGTGAAATATGCGGGTTAAAGGAACCAGCACGATCGGAATCGAGCGCCTGCCCGGCGTCTCGGTGCTCGAGTTTGCGTCGCCAATCCTCTCACTGGACGTCCTCGATCGGCTCTCCTCAACCCTGGTAGCACTGGCGGCGGAAAAGGCGCACGATCCCCTGGTCCTCTGCTCAGCACACCCGAGCGTCTTTCTGGCCGGCGCCCACCTGGCCGAGATCGCCAACCTCGACGCCTCGTCGAGTGGACCTTATGCGCAACGCGGACGGAGCGCCATCCGGCATCTCGAGAACCACCCCGCACCGACCATCGCCGCGATCAACGGTTCCTGCTCCGGCGGCGGTTTCGATCTCGTCCTTGCCTGCGACGCGCTGATCGCAGGTCCAGACGCGCGCTTCAGCCATCCCGGCATCCGACGCGGCCTGGTCACGGGATGGTCCGGGACCACCCACCTGCCCTCAACGCTCGGAAGCGCCACCGCACGCGCTGCGTTGTTGGAGACCCGCGAGCTCGATCCGGTTTCTCTCTCGATCCACGGAGCGATCCTTCGGACGGCCGATGATCCTCGTGCAACCGCAATAGCGTCGGCCCGACAAATGGCCTCTCTGGATCCCGCGAGATGTCGTCTGTGGCGTGCGCTCCGAGGGCCCGGTTTCATTGACAGATTCCACGCCTTCGTGGTACATAAGTTATGACAGTGGAGGACTTGCCACAGTTTATTCGGACAGTCTTTGGCCTCATTTGACGGTCGCACCGCGGTCAGGTGATGCGGCCGCGATAGGGAGTTGGGAGAGCCATGAGCCGCACGATTCTGCTAGCCGACGACAGCCTCACCATCCAAAAGGTCGTGGAGCTCACATTTGCCGACACTGAGTACGAAGTCGTGGCGGTGTCGAGCGGCGATGATCTCCTCCAGCGGCTCCCCGAGGTCCGACCGGATCTCGTAATCTGCGATGTCATCATGCCGGGACGTGACGGCTATGACGTGTGTCAGGAAATCAAATCGAGCTCGGATTTCCTCCACCTTCCGGTCATCCTGTTGACCGGGACCTTCGAACCCTTTGATCGTGACCGGGCGATTGCCGTCGGCTGCTCCGAAATCATTACCAAACCATTCGAGGCGAAAAAGCTGGTCGACGCTGTAGAGCGCCTCGCGGCCACCCCCGCTGCACCTCCGCCATCGGCCGTAGACACCCAATCGATCGGTCCCGAGGATTTTTCGGCGCCGGATGCTGACGACGAGCTCGACGACACCAAAGTCAGTCAGGAGTTCGGACCTGGAGAGGTGGTCGCCGAGGATGCACCCGCCGTGGATCCGGTTGATGAAATCGCGGCCGAAACACCACTCGCCGAACAGGCCGTGGAGCCGCCGCAAGACGAGTTCGAGCTCGGCGACGACATTGGAGGCCTGGAACTGGATACGACGGAACTCCCCGACGTTGACGCCCCGCTCGAAATTGACGAGTTTGGCGATTCCACACCCGACCCCGCCAAAACCCTTGCGGCCGACGATTTCGCCGCAATCATGGAAACCGAAGAGGTCGGGACCGTCAACGACGTTGCGGAACCCGTGCTGGCTGAGGAGCCCTTCATCGATGCCGGCGCGGAGGACGAGGTTTTCCCGTCCGAAGAGGAGGATGTCGAGTTGGCGCCTCCCAAAGAGGTCGAACCCGACAGCTCGTTGACCACGCCCATTGACGTCGCCGCGGTGATGGCCGAACATCAGCCAGAGGTTGTACCCGCCATGAGCAACGAGGTCGAAGAATCGTCCAACGACGCAAAAGACGACGCCGACACGCAGGACTTCGGCGACAAACCCCCGGCGCAGGAGGCACCCGAGGAGGCCGGTGGAATTGGCCTCAGCGATGACGATGTGGATCGGATCGCGAGACGCCTGCTGGAGTTGGCCTCCGACCGCATCGAGCATATTGCCTGGGATGTGATTCCGGACATGGCCGAAGTCGTTGTGCGCGAACGAGTGCGAGAGCTCGAGGCCAACGCCGAGAGCGAGCCCTCGTAGGATTATCCGTTCGCACCCCTGTATAGTGATTCGATATCAACCTGAGGTCGATCAGTACTCGTGACCGAAGGTGTCCAGAAGGATTGAATTTGAGAGATCGTCTCGATCATTTCATGGAGGAGCTGGCAAGGCACGTCGAGAACCTGGTGCTCTTCGAGGTCACGGACTCGACCCATGCCCTGGCGAGGCAGATCATCGCCGAAATGGACGAAGAGAGCCAGAAGCTCGGAGCCACCCTGATTCTCGCCGACCGCCAGGAGAAGGGCGAGGGTCGGGGCGACCGCAACTGGGAGTCGCCGGCCGGCGGCCTCTACATGAGCTGGCTGAGGTCGGGAATCAAAGCCGAAACCATTACCCAGCTGCCGATGTTGGCAGCCTCCGCGGCCCAGCATGCGATCACCAGGATCGGGGTTTCGGATGTCCGCATCAGATGGCCGAACGATATCCTGGTGGACGGACGCAAGCTCGCCGGAATCCTCGTATTCGCGCGACACGGTGACACGACCTGGGTGACCGTCGGACTTGGAGTCAATCTCGAGACAGCGCCGGTGATCGACGAAAACGAAGGCCTTCCGGCGACCTCGATCGCCGACATTCTCGGCACGGGCGACGTGATGTCCTGGAGGCACGATCTCGTCTGCACCTTCATCGATCAGCTTGATCGCCTGATGGAAGATCCGGCGCCGGCGATCGATCGGTGGCGAACTCTCCTGATTCAGCGACCGGGTGACGCAGTCAGCGTTCGTCTCGCATCAGGAAAGGTTGTATCCGGCACCCTGCTGGAGCTCACCGAGGAGGGGTTTCTGAAGATCCGGGAGAACGGCAAAGAGCGCGTCATCACCGGCGGCGATGTCATCGAGAGCTGACGCCCACCCACCCGCCCCACCCAGGTACAAGGCACAAGGTTCAGGGCACAAGGATGAATGGCACCATCGAGTCCGCGGGTGCGGGCGGGCGGCCCTGGACCCTGAACCTTGGACCCTGATCCTTCAATACCTCTCCTACTCCGTTATGATCCGTATTGAGTGAATTCGTTCACCGCAGTTCATCCACCGCCGGTCAGGAGCTTGGTTTGTCGCAATCGGTAGTGCTGATTTCCCTTGTCTTCGGAAGCTCGCTGGCTTCTTCTCTGTTCTTCGTGCTGTCGGCTCGCATCCTCCGACAGGCGGCCGAAGAGCACCCCCCGAACGCCACAGGCATGGTAGCCGTCACCCACCTCAGCGCCGCTCTCTTCCTTTTGCCGTTCCTTCCGGCAACCGGCGTCGGCACAATGTCAGAGATCCGGACGATCGCCTCTCCGTTCGTCCTCGCTCTCATCTTGCTGACGGCCGTGCTCCATCTCGCCGCGAGGCTTTTTCATTTCAAAGCCCTGAGCCTGACCGACGTCAGCCTGGTCAGCCCCTTCGCCGCGCTCACTCCGGTGCTGACGATCTTGACGGGGTGGGTCATCCTTGCGGAGCGTCCAAACGTTGTCGAGTTCATCGGCATCATGGTCATAGTCGTGTCCCTGTTGGGCCTCACCAAAGCCAGGCAGATCCTCAGGACCCGGTCGAAATCGGCCACGCCTGCTTCAAGGGCCGCAAGACTCGGTATGTGGTTCGCTTTCCTCTCGACCATCCCGCCCGCCTTCAAGATCGCGTTCCAGAAGAAGGCGATCTTGCTTTCGAGTCCGTTGAGCTACGCGTTGATCATGCTCTTGTTGACGGGTGCGGGCGCGTTGCTGATCTGCACCATCCGGTTTCGAGGCAGCGATCTCCGCGCCCAATTTCCACCTCGCAGGCTACGAGTCATTTTTCTCATCTCGACCCTGCTGGCCGTGAACACTCTCCTTTTCAGCGCGGCTCTGACGTTTGGATTGGCGGCAGGCGTGAGCGCCATGGCCCGTATCAGCATCGTTTTTCAGGGAATCCTGGCATATTGGATTGCAGGACAGAAGACCGATTTTCGCCGCAGGCTTCTGTGGGGGGTCGTGATTTTCCTGGGGACCGTCATCATTGGGTTCGCCACTCCCTAAAGCCTCAGAAAGGCCCCCGTAGAACGGTCAGTCCCTCGGGGAGATCGGATCATCTTCAACCCGTCAGTCGTGCTCTGATTCGTCCATCTCGAAACCCGGGAACTCGACACCGTCCTCGGACCGATTCCCCAGGAAAACCTTCAGGATCCCCTTCTCCTCCAACTCCTGCCGAATCCGACCCTCGACGTCGACAGGGTGCAGATCAGCCGGCTTCTCAATATGGTCCTCGTAATACCGGTCCCACACACCCTCGGCGTTTGCACCAAATCCGAAAACATCCACTTCGTCGCAGACGTGCACCGCGATCATCAGGGCGATGAGGCCCGTGGAGGGGAACTGCCCCTGGCCGTTCATCCAGTTATCATGAATGTACTTGATGAACTCCGGGTGAATGATGCGCACTCTCGTTGGTTCCCACGGAAGATCATGCTCTACGAGAGAGAGGATCTCGCCGAAAACATCTTTCGAGTGCAATGTGAGTGGGTTCATCAGGAGATCGGCCCGCCGATCGGCCTGTTCCGGCCCGAGGGCCGTCGGCCACATGACGTGATGGGTCGTCTTTTCACCGACATCATGGTCGAATTTAGCCGTCGGCGCTCGATTCACCCGAAATACCATGTCGTGCGCGTCGATCAGGTCTCCGTAGCGCGACCCGAGAAGATTCCGGGACGCACCAACAACGGCACAGATCTGTCTTTCGCTGGGCTGTGAAAAGACCGGGGATGTCGCCGAGA
>Ga0316193_10000636_pt1 | contig 22375 bp, 22 predicted proteins | sample MerIslsedime2_MG_FD_207735 | JGI IMG/M metagenome (GOLD analysis project Ga0316193, IMG submission 207735) | Coastal sediment microbial communities from Maine, United States - Merrow Island sediment 2 | ecosystem: Environmental > Aquatic > Marine > Coastal > Sediment | place: USA: Maine... | reverse complement strand
GCGGGCGAACGGGGACAAACTGGCAGCGGACAAGGCTGGAGTTGTCGTCAACGATCGCGGTGTCATCGAAGTCGATAAACAGATGCGTACCAATGTGCCGCATATCTTCGCTATTGGTGACGTAGTGCCCGGTCCCATGCTCGCCCACAAGGCAACGCATGAAGCAAAAGTCGCAGCAGAGGTTGCGGCCGGGGAAAAGAGTTTCTTCGACGCTCGTACTATCCCGTCAGTTGCTTATACCGACCCCGAGATTGCGTGGGTCGGCCTGACGGAAAACGAAGCGAAAGAGCAGGGTATCGACTACGGGAAAACGCAGATCCCCTGGGCAGCCAGTGGACGAGCATTGGCGCTGGGTCGTTCCGAAGGTTTCACCAAGATGCTATGGGACAAGGAGACAGACCGTGTCCTCGGCGGGGCGATAGTCGGCCCTAACGCGGGCGACCTTATCGCGGAGATCGGTCTTGCTATCGAGATGGGTGCCGATGCAGCGGATATCGGCCTGACCGTGCACCCGCACCCGACCTTATCCGAGACCATCGCATTCGCGGCCGAGGCCTTCGACGGCACACTGACCGACCTGTACATGCCGAAGAAGCGCTAGCTTGCATGGGGCCCGATTGGGCACCCATTTTTCGTTAACACCGCATCTCCGCCAGGCGCTTGATCTCCAGCAGCATCTTGCGGCTCATCACGAAGGTGATGGGCTCGATGGGGATGCGCCCGAAAGTGAGCCGAGCTGCCCACCCCGGGGAGAAATCACTGCGGCCACGCGTGAGGAGCCGACTCCCCCCGGCCGATCCGGGCCGGACGTTGAACTGCCACGTAGAAATTCCCCAGCATTCCTCAGCAGCGAAATCGGCCGGCGAGCCGAATAGAACCAGCGTGTGCGGCGGTTCCACGCGTTTGACCTGCAAAGGCGGTGCCGTTGGATGCAGGTAGACCTCATCCCCGACCTCGGGATGCTGATACTCGGGGAGGATCTCGGTGGTGTTGTTGATATTGCAGCCGAGCATATTCTCCAGCGTCTGATAGCTGTAGAAGCCGCCGCGCCCCTGCCCGATTTGAGCGATCCACGGCCAGATCGCTTCCGGCGGTGCATCGACGTCGAGGCCGAGTGTGTAAGACCACTTCGGGTCCGGAACGAGTTCGTCGCCGGGAAATGGATCGGCCGCCTCGGTCTCCTTCGTGCCCCAGCGCAGGCGACTCCGTCCCAGGAACGGAGTTGCGACGAGATTCCAGGCAACGAGGCCGACGCCCTCGAGAGCAGCAAGAAATCCGACGCCGGGGAAATGCGCGCTTGTGGCCATGAGTTGCTCCTACGACAGTTCGAATGGCATGTATTTCACTCAGATTATGAGCGTCTGAATAGGTAGCCGCTGGCGTAGCATGCTAGTGAATCCCTTCTTGCGCGCGCCATTGCGGGCAACCCGTCTACCAGGCGATGTGTGTGTGGAGTCAATCATTGAATTGAGCATTGCTAATGCACGCTAACAATGCCATGGCGAACGCGCGTCCTGAATACGGAGTATCCGTAATAATTGCCGCTTGTGAAGTTGCCCCGCGTGGTACAGCGGTCGCTTGAGCCAAGACGTGTTAGTGACTCACGGCTTCAGTAAGAGCCTGATACAACGCGATCTGCCACGCCCAGTCCTCCGGGTTGCTGGCTTCATCTCGTGCGCTGTGGACAGCGATGACGACATTGTTCGCGCGATCGATATGGATACCCTGGCCGAATACGCCCGACGCGCCAAACGTATGTTCATCACCAAGCCACCAGAAATAGCCGTAGCCCGGATTACCTGTTGAGGGCATTGTTGAACCGTTCATCCAGTCGCCAGGCAGAACTTCGGTACCGTCCGCGAGGCGTCCGTTTACCAGTGCAAACATCCCCAATCGGCCGTAATCCCGCAGCGTCGCACTAATGCAACATCCGCCGAACTCGCCGCCGCCGGGCTCCGTCAGGGTCCATGTGGCATCGGATTCCATACCGAATGGCTTCCATATTTTCTCGGACAGGTACGTCGACAGGTTGTTTCCAATCGCCGATCTCAGCACAATGCCGGCAAGATTGGCCTCGGCCGAGTTGTAGTTGAATACTTCGCCAGGCTCGGCTGCGCGAGGCTGGCTGGCCAGCGCCTCCAGAAGTGGCAGGGTTTCCCAGTTGACGCTCGCAACATCCGATTCCGGATCGGCATAGTCTTCGTCCCATGCGACACCCGATGCCATTTGCAGCAGGTCGCGAATTGACGCTCGGTCGTAGGATGAGCCTTTCATTCGCGGCAGGTAATCAGTCACCATCTCATCGACACTGCCGATGTAGTTATCCTGGATGGCTGCACCAACAAGCATGGATACCACGGACTTCGTTACCGAGAACGAGACCCACGGGCTGTCCTGAGTATTGCCCAAGGCGTAGCGCTCGTAAGCAACTTCCCCGTCTTTTATGACGAGCAAACCTGCGACATTCTTGCGCTTGATGTATTCATCCACTGCCAGGCTGTCGTCACCCACGCGCACAACAACGTCGTCAAGATTGATGATTGCCTCTGGTAGTTGCTGCGGGTCGCCGTTTGCCTTGATGGTGCGTGTTGAAAACAGGCGATCTGCGTTTCGGAAGCCGGCGACTTTTTGTTCCGCTGTCCAGAAGAGAACATCTTCCGGAGGACCGAAGTAGTCGGCATCGTCGGCTGGGTCAATGAACGGCGCATCAGCGAGAGAAATTGGCGTGCCGATCAGGTAACAGGTAATAACAATAGGTAGGCGCATAGTTTGTCGGTTGTGCTCCCCGTTCTGGAAATCGGGATGATACACGCTTCTGCGCAGCCTCATCTCGCATATGCGAACGACTCTGCATCGCGACTGCACGAGGTCATGGTGCCAGGCTGTGTAAACTACGTATTGCTGCGATTGCCGCCGGGTTCGAAGCTACGGAAAGGATTGCAGGAGATTCGCCGTGCAGGATTATCCCCACCACTATGCGGTTGCCGCTACGTCGGCAGCTGAGAGCAATGTTGTACTCAGAAGTCCGGGCCTGGAGTCGCTCGAGTCGGCAGGACCGGCTGAATTTGGTGGCCCCGGGGATTTATGGTCTCCGGAAACCATGTTGGTCGCTACGGTGGCGGGGTGTTTTATCTTGTCCTTCAGGGCGATCGCCCGAGCGTCAAAATTCGAATGGTTGTCGTTGACTTGTGATGCTGTGGGTGATCTCGACAAAGTAGGGCGAAAAGCACAGTTCACCGGGTTCAAGTTGCGAGTGACACTTGAGGTGCCGGAGGGCACGCGTGAAGACAAGGCGCTGCGCCTGCTCGAGAAAGCTGAGAAATCGTGCCTGATTACAAATTCACTGAAAGCGGACTCGCACCTGGACGCCAAAATCCTGACCAGGGAGATGGCCGTCTGATCAGCTACCGGCCGGTATCCAGTTTTCTCTGAGGTAGGACTCTTCGAATCCTGCCCGCAGGATGTTGGTGTATGAGTGTTGCTCGTCGCCAGGCACCGCCTCACCGGTCATTGTCACAATAGACGAACATCCTGCGTCCAATGCAGCCTGGATGCGGGTATTTAGCACGCCTGTTTGCCCACCGCGACGTCGGAAGTCCGGGTGGGTGGCGCCGAAGTCCAGGTAGGCGACGCCATTTTTCATATACAAGCCACCGGTTCCGGCAGGTTGGTCGCCGTTGAAACTCATGTACAGATACCAGTTTGGATCATTGACGAGCGCTGCGATGGCCGGTTGAAATCCAGCTCCAAAGTCGAACGCGTTGCCGACAATTGACGCGAAATCCGCTGCGCTCTCGGGGCCAATGCGGCAAATCGAGAGATCCGTTGCGACGGGGGCCACCTCACCGGTGTCGCGCTCGAATTTCATCCAGCCACGGTACTTCTCATAACCGGCTTCTGTAAGCAGCGCTTCGTAGTCGGCGCCCAGCTTTTCCGGAACGACGTGCAGAAAGAAACGCGAAATCCCCGCGTTGGAGTAGATCGTGCGAATGTCGACCAGCTGTTCGAGTGTCGGTGCGTACTCAGACCCTAAGTTAAGCACCCGGTTGATCAGGATGCTGGGCTCGGTTGCGGAGCCATAACAATTCGCATCGCCCTGTCGAAAGCGCGTCCAGCGGAAATCGCCGGAGTCTGTCGCCATTGCGGCACGAAACCAGGCTTCAAAAGCCTGATGTTCGATTGTTTCCAGGTCGTTCATCGAGCCTACCTAAAGCGTTTGGAGAGAACGTGATCGACACTGAGCTTGCCAGCGCCCTTAAAAACCAGCGGTATCAACATTGCGATAAATAACAATGGGATACGGTAGTTTCCGAATCCTTTGTCTGACACGGAATAGCCCTTCCATAGCTCTGCGAAACTGGAGTAGTCATCGGGCCAGTGGACACCTGAAATGGCAACAATCGTGAGGATAACCAGGCTGAATGCCCAGAACCGGGTGAACAGACCGATGACCAGCCCGAAGGCGCCCAGGATCTCGGCCCAGGTGGCGAGGAACCAGCTGATCTCGACCGGAACCACGTTAAACGGAAACGGGAAGTTGTCTTGTACATTCGCGAACCAGTTATTGCCGTTAAGTTTCATCATTCCTGCCTTGCCGTATTCGTAGGCTAGCAGCAAGCGTATTGGCAGCAAGGCGACCCAGTCGCCGGCGGGGTCGAGTACGTTGACCACGCGTTTCCAGAAGGTGTGTAATCTGTCCATCCAGGTTCTCCTCAGGTCGGAACGCGTGTCCCGGTCAGTATTTCCAGTTGTCTCATTTCTTCGAGGGCCGCGGCGCCGTGCTGCACAAGCGCCTCGACGTCGGCGTAGTTGATCTCTTCGGCAAGCGCTCGCAACAGTGCCTCGCCGGTCAGTTGTCCGTCATTGTCATCAATGGCATCGAGCAGTCGTGCCGTTATCGGGTTCAGCTCAAGAAAACCGACTGTGTCATCTGCGCGTCGGTAAACGGCGATGAATACCGGCTGCTCGGCGGGTTCCGATGGTGTGAAGTCCTTGTTGATTCGATGCACCGGGTACTGATACGCATAGGTCCAGGCAAGCGCGGACTTGACCGGCACCTGGTGCAGCAAATCGCCATCAGGATCAACGTCTTCGAGATTGTTGCTGTCCTCGGAGATTGACAGCGCGATTTCGATGTACTCGTAGTGCGCAAGTTCAACGAGGAACGGATAATCATCGTCCCGTGCCTGGTACTCATTTTGCAGGAAGGCCAGGAATTCCTGGGGCAATTGCAGGAAGTAGGGTGTCTCAGCCCGGTGCTGCCGCATGAACTGGCGAATGAAGTCATGCCACCTGTCGTCGCTGTGCAGTTTCCGCAGTACCGGAAACATGGTGGCCAACAGGTTTCGAATGTTGTTGAAGAACAACTCGCGATAAATCGCCATGCGGCGGTCTTCAACGCCCTCCGGCGCAGCAACGTTCTCGGGGTCACGAATATGCGCGGCGAACGCGTACTGCTTCTTCTGAAATTCCGGAATTTCAGCCATTAGCGACCTCCTTCTCTGCGGCCGCCTTTTGCAATGCCCTGATGTGATTCACCTCGTGCAGCAATTCTTCAACCGGGGGAAAGTTAAAATCGCGCTCGAGCAGGGTAGGCACAACGCCAAAGTGCTTATAGGCATCGGCAAGCAGCTGCCATGCCTGGTCATCTACCGGGGTGCCATGCGTATCGATACGCAGGTCCTCTGCCTCGACATAGTGGCCCGCGAGGTGAAAGTAGCGGATCCGATCGGCCGGCATTCGATGCAGGAATTCGAGTGCGTCATACTTGTGGTTGATGCTGTTGACGACGATATTGTTGATGTCGAGCATCAGGTCGCAATCGGCCTCTTCGAGTACCGCCAGCGTAAATTCCGCTTCACTCATCGCCGTATCGGTTGGCGCGTAATAGGACACATTTTCGAGCGCGATGCGCTGCTCGAGTATGTCCTGAACCCGGCGCACGCGAGCGGCAACGTGTCTGACCGCATCCTCGGTAAATGGAATTGGCATCAGGTCATAGAGTTGCCCGTCGTCACTACAGGCACTGAGGTGTTCGGAGTACATACGGATGTTGTGATCGGCCATGAACTCCTTGATGTCATGCACCAGCTGTTCGTTAAGGGGGGCAGGGGACCCGATGGAGAGCGACAGGCCGTGGATCAGGAACGGGTAGCGATCCGTGAACCAGCGAAGTTTCTTGGCGAGTTTGCCACCAACGTGAATCCAGTTCTCCGGCGCAATTTCCATGAAATCGATCTGCCCGGCAGGGACATCCATGAGCTTATCGGCCAGGGGACGCCGAAAGCCGAGGCCGGCGCCAGTCACGGGGTATTGGGGCATCAGATCATTCATACAGCACAAGACCAGTGGAAAGACCTGATTATTACATCAGAGTTGACGCAATCGCTCGAGGTAGATTTCCTCATCCGGCGGCTGGTTCTGGCGTTGGGCCTCCCACAGCGCTTCAGCCAGGCAGTCGATCATACGATGTTCCGCTGAGTGCGGATCACCTATTTTCGCGGCCAGGCCCTGGAACGCGCTTGTTATACCCGCGGGTCGGTTCGTGGCTACTTGCTCACGGACGCCGAGGTGCAGACCCATATGCAGAAAAGGGTTTGTTTTTCCGCCTTCGACGGAAAAGTCTTGCTCAAGGTCTCCCGTGACAGCCTCGTGGTACTCAGGATGATCTTCGATCACCTGCACGATTTGCATTTCGAGCGGCGACAGGACTTCCTTGTCATGATGTTTCTGCCATGCGCTGGCATACATCTGTCGCAGTTCGCCACGGTCCTGGCCGAAAATCATGACCGCTCCTTTTGTTTGTACTCACACCATTCGACGATAGGGCATTCGCCACAAAGTGGTTTACGTGCTTTGCATACATAACGGCCATGCAGGATCAGCCAGTGGTGAGCGTCCTTTTTAAATTCATCGGGCGTCAGGCGCACAAGTCGCTTCTCAACCTCGAGTGGTGTTTTGCCTTTGGCGATTCCGGTGCGATTCGAGACGCGGAATATGTGCGTGTCGACGGCTATAGTCGGTTCACCAAAAGCCGTATTGAGAATAACGTTCGCCGTTTTGCGACCAACACCAGGCAGACTCTCGAGTCCTTCACGTGTTGTCGGTACCTGGCTGTTGTGTTCATCAATCAGAATTTTGCAGGTCTTGATGATGTTCTCGGCCTTGTTATTGAAGAGGCCTATCGTTTTGATATAGGGCTTCAGCCCTTTTACGCCCAGCGCCAGTATCGACTCAGGCGTATTGGCAACCGGGTATAACTTATCGGTCGCCTTGTTGACGCTGATGTCTGTCGCCTGCGCGGAGAGGATTACTGCGATGAGAAGCTCGAACGGGCTGGCATAGTGGAGTTCAGTATCCGGACTTGGATCGAGCTCGCGAAGTTTCGCGTATATGGCGCTGCGCTTTTCGGTGTTCATCGGCCGGGTTTGCCGTCAATGCGATTCTTCAGGGCCACGGCCAGTGCAAGTGCGAAAAATGCGCCGGGTGGCAGGATCGCCAGCAGGAACCCGCTGTCGGCAAACGAAAAACCCAGTATCGAGGCTTGCCCAACGAGTTCGCGGAATACGCCGAGAGCGATGAGCAGCGCGGCAAAGCCGGCGCCCATACCAAGTCCATCGACGATGCTGGCACCGATCGTATTGCGCGATGCAAATATTTCCGCGCGCGCGACGATGGCGCAGTTTGTGACGATCAGAGGAATGAAGATTCCGAGCGATCGGTCGAGCGTCGGGAACCAGGCTTTGAAAATGAGTTCAACGCATGTAACAAGGCTGGCAATTATCAGGACATATATCGGGATGCGTATTTCCTGGCGAATCCAGCGGCGGGTCGCAGACACCAGTGCGTTGGAACAGGTGAGGACCAGCAGAGTCGCAACGCCGAGTCCTACGCCATTGATGGTCGTCGTCGTAACGGCTAGCAGCGGACACAGGCCGAGCAGTTGCACGAGTCCCGGGTTGTCCTTCCACAGCCCGGTGCGCAGTCGTTCAATAAGACCGCCCGACGTCATTCGTTTTCCCCGCTGGTTTCGGCCAGGAATATTTCGTCCTGATGGGCCTCGAAGTATATCAACGTGTCGCGAATAGCCTTGATGATTGCTCGTGGCGTCACCGATGCACCGGTCAATTGATCAAATTCGCCGCCATCGACCTCGATCGCCCATCTCGTTGCAATCGGGTCACCCATTGAGCGGCCGTCGAATTGAAAGACCCAGTCGGAGCGAGCCGGCTCGATTTTGTCGCCAAGGCCCGGTGTCTCGCGATGCTGGAGAATTCGCACACCGGTGACTGTGCCGTCGACACCGATGCCAACCAAAATTCGTATAGGCCCTGAGAAACCATCTCGCGCAGTTACTGCGAATAACGCGGCTACTGGCTCGTCCTCAGCGAAGACGCGGTAAATCACGGCAGGGTCATTGCCCGGCAAACCATGTGGTGGCGGCAGGACAAGGCGAGACTCACTGACGCCGCTGTCGTAAAAAGTACCGGCGAGCGCTGGTTGCAGACTTTGTTCGAGCAATGCCTTCTCATTGGCCGCAATGCGTTCTCGCGTCGCCTGGAAAGTCAGTGCCACGAGCGATGTGCAAATAGCGGCTATGACGGCGAGCGTCAACCCGGTTTTGATGATCGACTGGTCGCTCACGGTTTATCACCACGCCGGGAATGGCCGACGATATGCGGTCGGGTGACGTAGTCGATTGCCGGCGTCGCCATGTTCATCATGAGTACGGCGAACGCAACACCATCGGCGAAAGAGCCCCATTTGCGAATAGCGAAAATGAGGAAACCGATGCCGCAACCGTATATGAAACGGCCCTTCGGGCTCGTCGCAGCCGATACAGGATCTGTCGCAATAAAAAACGCGCACAGGATCGTTGCGCCCGAGAACAGGTGGAAGCCGGGGCTGGCGTTGGCGCCTGGCGAGATAATGTAGAACAGCCCGGCCGGGATCAGTAAACCAAGCAGGACACCCGTCGGAATCTGCCAGCGGATGATTTTTTTGACGAGCAACCAGGCACCGCCAAACGCAAAGAAGTTGCCGATCCACTCCCAGCCGCGGCCACCAAAGTCACCCATCATCGGGTTGGTTCGAACCTCTGCGTATGTGCGCATATTGCGCAGGCCTGACTGCATGGCATCCAGTGGTGTTGCGCGGCTGATAGCGTCAAACGTCAGCGCATCGGGCAGCGCGCCGGTGAGCGTGTACTTAATGGTCTGCAACACGCTGAGGCTGATGTAGTCGATGTCACCCATGCGTGGCGCGACCCAAAGATTCATTTCCATGGGATAGGCGACGAGAATGACGACATAGCCGACCATGGCCGGGTTAAATACGTTAAAGCCGATGCCGCCATACAGGTGTTTGGCGACAACGATGGCAAACAGCGCGCCGGTCGCTGTAACCCACCACGGTGTCAGTGAGGGCAATGCGAACGCCAAAAGCGCTGCGGTGACGATGGCGCTGTAGTCGGAGAGTGCGACCATCGGGTCACGGCCGCGCGCTCGCATCATGAGCGTCTCGGCACCGACACAAAAAGCGGTCGCAATGATCAGGTTGAACAGGAAGCCCGGTCCGAAATACCAGACGTGCGCCAGCGCTGCCGGGATGAGTGCTGCCAATACCTGCAACATCATCGATCCAACGTCGATTTTCGGTCTGATGTAGGGCGCTTCGCGGCGGGCGAATTCCATTACTGGTCCTCGTCCTGTTGTTGCTTGCGCTTCATTATCTCGGCGATCGCATCGGCTCCGGCGTTCCTGGCCGACGCTTTCTGGCTGGCCAGCTCGTCATCACGTTCCTGCTGTTCCTTTTCGATTCGCATATTGCGCGCCTCGAAGCGCCGGCGCGCGCGTTCGGCACGGGCTTTTTCGTCAGCCAGTTCTCGTATGCGGGCTTTCGCTGTACGAAAATCTGCGGTTAGAGGAATGTGGCTGGGGCACACGAGGTCACAGCAGCCGCATTCGATACAATCGATCAGGCCATGGCTGCGCATCTTGGCTTCGTCATCGGCGCAGGCGTACCAGAACAACTGTTGGGGCAGCAGTTGTACCGGGCACACGGCTGCGCAGTCGCCACAGCGGATGCACGGCATCTCGTCGCCAATCGTCGGCGCCTCGGACATGACCAGTATGCAGTTCGTTGCCTTGACCACGGGAACGCGGTCCGAGGTGACCGACTTGCCGGTCATCGGTCCGCCGATAATGAGTTGCTGGGCGTGTTCGGTGTAGCCGCCGACGTATTTGATGATGTCAGCAATCGTAGTACCCAGGCGTGCTTCAACATTGACGGGGCGGCTGACGCCATCGCCGGTTACCGTCGTAATGCGGGAGATAAGTGGCTCGTTACGGACTACCCAGTGATAGATCGCCGCCGCCGTACCCACATTTTGTACAAGGCATCCGACATCTGTTGGCAGGCCGCCTGATGGAACCTCCCGGCCCGCAACCAGCTGCACAAGCTGGTCCTCTCCGCCGGACGGGTAGATCGTTGGAACCTGCTTCAGCACCAGGCGATCATCGTCCAGCGCGGCCAGCACTTCGCCCAGCCGTTCCAGTGCAGCAGGTTTGTCACTTTCGACGGCGATGTAGCAGGTATCCAGCTCGAGTGCGTGCAGGAGGATCCGGGCGCCGCCAAGTACTTCGTGCGCGTACTCGCGCATGAGCATGTCGTCACAACTAATATACGGTTCACACTCAACGCCATTGAGAATCAGGTAGTCGGGGTCGCAGGTGATAGCCTCCATGAGTTTCTGTGCTGTTGGAAACACAGCTCCACCCAGGCCGACAATTCCACCCTTCAGAATCTTCTTCAGCAGTATGCCGGGGAGTAATGTGCTCCAGTCGGGCATTGCATCTGCAGCGTTGATGGGGCGATCCTCACCGTCGCACTCAATGACGATGCACGGCGCATTTTCCCCATGGCGCCGGGATACGGGCCAGGGTTCTATCGCGACGACCGTGCCGGACGATGATGCGTGCACCGGAGCGCCGAGCGATCCTCCAACTTCGGCGATCAACTGGCCTTTAAGCACGTGCTCGCCAATTCCGACGATCGGCTGCGCCGGGTCGCCGGCGTGTTGCGTGATCGGCAGTATGAGTTGATCCGGAATCGGGATTTGCAGTATCGGTTCCGCTGTTGATTCGGCTTTGTGAGCCTGTAGCCGCAGGCCGCCATGGAGCTTGCCGAGATCATAAGTAGGTGCACTCACGCAAGGCCCCGCATACTAATGCAGTCGACCGGGCAGGGCGCAACGCAGAGCTCGCACCCCGTGCACTCTTTTTGAATGACCGTGTGCATCAACTGATGTGCGCCGACAATGGCGTCCACAGGACAGGCGTTGCGGCAATGCATGCAGCCAATACACAAGGACTCATCGATGACGGCGACCGCTCGCTCGAGCGGCTGTTTTTCAGCGAGCGGTAATACATCGGTGCCAAGCAACGTTGCGAGGCGTCGAATTGTATCGTCGCCGCCCGGCGGGCAGAGATTGATCGCAATACCGTCGTCGACGATGGCCTGGGCGTAAGGGCGACAGCCCGGGTAACCGCATTGCGCACACTGGGTTTGTGGGAGCAGCTGGTTGACCTGTTCAACGAGCTCTCCTGAATCGGCAGGCAGTGATCGCGACGCGTAACTCAGCGCGAGTCCGGCAAGCAGCGCCAGCAATGCGATTGTAATTATGGCTACCAGCATAGCGAAAGGCGCCCGTCACGGCCGGGCCATGCCCGAAAATCCCATGAATGCGAGCGACATGATGCCGGCGGTCAACAGCGCGATAGCTGTGCCCCTGAATGGCATCGGGATATCTGCTGCGTCGAGCCGTTCGCGAATTGACGCAAACATGACAAGCACCAGGGCAAAGCCGGCAGAGGCACCGAAACCGAAAAACACGGATTGCACGAATCCTTTGGATTGCTGCACGTTGAGCAATGCGACGCCGAGGACGGCGCAGTTGGTCGCGATGAGTGGAATGAAAATACCGAGCACCTGGTGCAACAGCGGACTTAGCCGGCGCACCATGATCTCCGTGAATTGCACGCTGGCGGCGATGACAAGAATAAAGCTGATGGTTCTGAGGTATTCGAGTTCAAGCGGAACCAGCACGTACTGGTGCAGGAGGAACGCCGTTGCCGATGACAGGGTCAGGACGAACGCCGTTGCGAGTGACATTCCGGTTGCCGCTTCGAGGTTGCGCGACACACCCATGAAGGGACACAGGCCCAGGAAACGCACGAGTACGAAGTTGTTGACGAGTACGGTGCCAACAAGAATGACGATAAGTTCGCTCATTAAAGTCCTGAACTATTTGACGCGCATTCCCGGTTCTGCGCCGTCGTCCGGCGATAGCAGAAAGATATCCTCGCCACCTGGCCCGGCAGCGAGCACCATGCCCTCCGAGACGCCAAAGCGCATTTTCCGCGGTGCGAGATTCGCAACAACGATGACCTGACGACCAATGAGGCTTTCCACGTCATAGGCCGCCTTGATGCCAGCAAACACCTTTCGAGTGCTATCGCCGAGGTTAAGTGTCAGGGCCAGCAATTTGTCGGCGCCCTCGACAGGACTCGCTTCATCGATGCGCGCAATACGCAGATCGACCTTCATGAAGTCGTCGATTGAGATGGTGTTGTCATCGGTCACGGCTTTGGATTCCCCGGTTGTTTCTTTTGACTGTTCGACCATATTGTCGACCTGCTGTTGCTCCACGCGGGTTAACAGCGGCGTGAACTTGTTGATTGTTGCGCCGAGCAGGGGGGTGGACGCGGATTCCCAGTTCCAGTTTTCTTCACCGAGGAATGCCCGCGCACCATCGGCGACAACGGGGATGACGGGTGTCAGGTAGACCATCAGGCTGCGGAACATATTCAGGCCCTGCGTGCACACCGCCTGCACTTCGTCGAGCTGTGCCTCGTCCTTGATCATGACCCACGGCTTCTTTGCATCGATGTAGCGATTTGCGGCATCGGCGAGGCTCATAACGACCCGCATGGCCTTGGAATATTCCCGCTTCTCGAAGTGTTCGGCAATCGTCTCGGAGGCGTTCGCAAACTCTGCGAACAGTTCGGGTTCCGGAAGCGAGTCGGTTAACTTGCCATCAAAGCGCTTGCCGATGAAACCGGCACAGCGGCTGGCGATATTAACGAGTTTGCCAACGAGGTCCGAGTTAACACGGGCTGTGAAGTCCTCGAGGTTGAGGTCGATATCTTCGATCGTCGGTCCGAGCTTTGCGGCGTAGTAGTAGCGCAAGTAGGACGGGTTCAGGTTGTCGAGGTAGGTGCGTGCCATGATGAACGTGCCACGTCTTTTCGACATCTTCTGCCCGTTGACGGTCAGGAAACCGTGGGCATAGACACTTGTGGGTGTGCGAAACCCGGCGCCCTCTAACACGGCTGGCCAGAACAAAGTGTGAAAGTACATGATGTCCTTGCCGATGAAGTGAAACACCTCGGTGTCGTGACCGGGTCGCCAGTACTCGTCGAAATCGAGATCGGGACGGCGTTCACAGAGATGCTTGAAACTTGCCGGGTAACCTACGGGTGCGTCCAGCCAAACGTAGAAGTACTTGTCCTCGGTGCCCGGAATGCGGAAGCCGAAGTAAGGCGCATCACGTGAGATGTCCCAGTCCTGCAGACCCGCTTCGAACCACTCCTCGAGCTTGGAGATGACGTTCTTGTCGAGTGTTGCCTCCTGCATCCATTGGCGCAGGCGCTGCTCGTATTCACTGAGTTTGAAAAAATAATGCTCCGACTCTCGTTTGACCGGTGTTGTGCCTGAAATCACCGACACCGGGTCTATGAGATCCTCGGGAGTGTACGTAGCACCACACACCTCGCAGGCATCACCATCCTGGTCTTCGCTTTTGCAGCGGGGACAGGTGCCGCGCACGAATCGGTCAGGCAGGAACATGCCTTCCTTCTCGTCATAGGCCTGCTCAATGGTCTTCGTGTAGATGTCACCGACTGCTCGCAGTGCCTCGAACATCTCGACCGTCAGCGCTTCGTTTTCTGGTGAATGCGTGGTGTGGTAGTTGTCGAAATCGACACCAAACGCCTCGAAAACATCAATAAATTCTTGCGAATTCCTGGTCGTGAGTTCCTCTGGCGTGACGCCGAGTTCTCTGGCCTTGAGCATGATCGGGGTGCCGTGCGCATCGCTTGCGCACACATAGATGCAGCTGTTGCCGCGCAGCTTCTGGAACCGCACCCAGATATCCGTCTGAATGTACTCGACCATGTGCCCCATGTGGGGTGGCCCGTTGACATAGGGCAGGGCACTCGTCACAAGGATTTTTCTAGGTTTTTCAGGCATGGGTAGCAGTCGGTTTCTGCACGATCTCAAAGGCGGCGATTATGCCACGTGCGGATGGATCCGACGCGATTTATCGCCGTATCAGTTGTCGTTCTTGAGGCGTTCAAACTTGGATTTGTCGTTCGCCTGCAGATACGCCTCTTTGCCAGAGACAAATGCTTTCTCGACGAGGGCCATCAGGGCTGAGTCCATCGTCTGCATGCCGATATTGCCGCCTGACTGCATTGCGGTTTCGAGTTGATCGAGCTTGCCCTGGCGTATCAGGTTCGCGACAGCAGTGGTGTTCATCAAAACTTCGAGAGCCGCTATTCGACCCGGTTTGCCCTTGGTTGGTAGCAGTTGCTGGGATACGACGCCGCGCAACGATGTCGAGATCATCGTACGAATATGCGCCTGCTTATTGGCCGGGAACGAATTGATAATTCGGTCGACGGTCTGGGCGGCGCCATTGGTATGCAGTGTGCCCATCACGAGAATACCCATTTCCGCTGCTGTTACAGCGATGCTGATCGTTTCGAGGTCACGCATTTCGCCGACCAGGATAACGTCCGGGTCTTCGCGCAAAGCCGAATGCAACGCTTCGGCAAATGAGCCGCTGTGTAAACCAATCTCGCGTTGGCTGATCAGGCTGTTCTTGGTGCCGTGAACGAACTCGATCGGGTCTTCAATGGTGAGGATATGACCCTTCATCGAGTTGTTGATTGCGTCAATCATGGCAGCCAGCGTTGTCGATTTGCCTGAGCCAGTCTTGCCCGTAACGAGGATCATGCCTGACGTCTGCTTGCAGAGATCGTAGATGACGGGGGGCATGCCGAGTTTTTCCAGCGTAAGGGCTTTCGATGGGATAGCGCGAAAGATGCCACCTGTGCCATTGAGGTGGCGGAACACATTTACGCGAAAGCGCGATACATCGGGAATCTCGTAGGCAAAATCTGCGGACTCGTTTTTTTCAAAAGTCTGTTGAGTGGTGCCGTCCATGATTTCGAAGATACATTCCTGCACCCTCTCCGCGGTCAGTTTCTCTTCCATCAGGATCTGTAGTTCACCGTGGATGCGTGCTCGCACCGGGTCGCCGGAGACGAAGTGCAAGTCAGATGCATTCCGTTTGAGCGCTTCCTGCAGGTACTGGTCAATCCTACTCATTAAGCAGTCTCTCGTTGCCGCCGGTGTCTATTGCGGGAACTATATTGGTGTCAGTTACAAACCGGGTGAACTTGCGCTTGTCACTGGCGTATCGATACGCGTCGTCCGGATCGATTTCCTTGCGGTTGATTGCATCGAGCAATGCCTGGTCCAGCAGCTGCATGCCCTGGTCCTTGCCGGTCTGCAATTGCGATGGAATCTGGTGCGTCTGATCAGTCGTGATCAGTTTGGCAATTGCGCGAGTATTGACGAGAATTTCGAGAACAGCGCGACGGCCCCGGCCATCGGGTGTCTTGCAGAGAACCTGCGTGACGACAGCTTTGAGGCTCATGGACAGGAATGCCTTGGTCTGTTCACGCAGTTCACCAGGCAGTGCATCGATAATTCTGTCAATGGTCTTGACGGCGCCTGTCGTATGCAGCGTACCGAGCACCAGGTGGCCGGTTTCAGCGGCTGTCATGGCCATCGAGATAGTCTCGGCATCACGAAGCTCGCCAACAAGGATGACGTCCGGGTCTTCGCGCATCGCCGCGCGCACGCCGTCGGCGAATGACGTCAGGTGCGTACCGAGTTCGCGCTGAATGACCTGGCTTTTCTTGCTTGGATGCACGAATTCGATCGGGTCTTCGAGGCTAATGATATTAAGGCTACGTGTCTCATTAAGGTGGTTGATCATCGCCGCGAGCGTCGTTGATTTGCCGGTTCCGGTAGAGCCTGTAACGAGCACCATGCCTTGGTGGTACTCGCAAAATTCGTTCAATATCTTGGGCACATTCAGTTGTTCGAGTGTTGGAACATCGGGTGGAATGTGCCGAAACACGGCGCCATACCCGGTGACCTTGCGAAACACGTTAACGCGGAAACGTCCGCCTTCGTCTGCGACATAGGAAAAGTCGAGGTCGTGGCCACGTTCGAGGGCTTCGATCTGGTTTGCGGTCAGGATTTCCCGAATATAGGTCTCGAGTTCTGTGTCGGACAATTCGCGAAATTTGATCGGTAGCAGGTCGCCATTCATACGCAGCATCGGCGGTACGCCGACAGACAGGTGAACGTCCGAGCATCCCTGTGCAAGGCCGAGCTTCAAAAATGCGTCTATTCGTGCCATTGCGGCCGGAACCCTATTCAAATCATGGCTTTGCGCCTATCGTAGGCGGAAATTATGTCGCATACCAGAGCGACATCACACTTTTGGGAATTGTGCCGGCGTTACAGCTTTATTTGGTCGAGCGCTTCGGTCAGTTCGTCCATCGACTGGTAGCGCTTGGTCTTGTCGACCGACATCGCCTTGGCGATGATTTCGGCGTAATCATCAGGAATGTCGGGGTTGATCTCCTGACTTTGCTTGGCCTTGCCCTGGACGTGCTGGTACATGACCGACATGTGATCACCGCGACTGTAGGGTGGAATCCCGGTGGACATTTCGTACATGATGACGCCAATACTGTAGATATCGGCGGTTTCATCAACTTTCTTGCCAAGAATCTGCTCAGGTGCCATGTACTTGGGCGAGCCGATGACGTAACCAGTCTTGGTCAACTGCGTATCACCGCTTGAGGCTGCTGCGGCAACACCAAAGTCCACGATCTTCAGCAGGCCTTCTTCATTGACAAGCACGTTTGCCGGCTTGAGGTCGCGATGGATGACGCCGGCCAGGTGGGCCACGGCCATGCCGGTGGCCATATCCTTTGAGTATTTGAGCGCTTTCTTGATGTCCATCGGTTTGGCATTCGGGATTTCTCCGCTCAATGTGTGCGACGGGAAATACTCCATCGAAATAGCGTAGCTACCCTGCAGATTCAGGAAATCATAAATTCGAATGATATTGCGATGCGTAATCTTGCGCGAATAGCGCAACTCGTGGACGAAGCGTTTCATCATCTCTTCGTCCGATGAAACGTTCGGGTTCAAGAATTTGAGAATCAGCTGCTCGTCGACGATCTCGTCCTGCATCAACAGCACGGTGCCGAATGCGCCCTTGCCGATCTTCTCGATGTATTTGTAACGACCTTCGATGACATCGCCTGGATTGAGCGTGGATATATCGAGGCCCATCGGTGCATTCGCAGCGGGTGCAACTGCCGCTGTGTCTGGCTGGCCTTCGATAGGCGCGACCTCCGACCGGGCCTTTGCCTGCTCATCGAGCAATTTCGACAGATCCTCATCGTCGAGCAACATCGTCTTGGTGTGCTCGCCGATTTTCTTGGCGCGCTCGTTTTCGGCGAGCACGGTTGCCGAGAAGCGAGCATCGAGCTCCTTGAGCGCCTTGTCTGCACTGTTGATGATGGTCGGCTCGTCGGCTTGCTTGATTTTTTGCAGGACGCCGCGGATCGTCTCGGCGTGCGAGTCGTCAGCGAGGTGCGACAGGGCTTTGATTGCCTCAAGCTGTACATCGCGTTCCGGGCTGTTCAGCAACGGTACGATTCTCGTGATGTGTTTCTCGTTGCCGATCTTCGCGAGCGCCCGAACGATGACAGCGTCGGTCTTGGGGTTCTCGCCGAGCATCTGTTCCAGCCGCGGCAATGCCTTCGCACTGCCTATCTTCGACAGCGCATCAACTGCGCGTTCGCGCACCCACCAGTCGGAATCGTGCGTTGCCTGTATCAGGTGCTCGACGGCACTTTCGTCCTTGGTGGCATTCAGGATTTCGATCGCTGTGCGGCGAATCTCTTCGTCCTCATCCTGGATCAGTTGCACCACAGAGCTGACAACCTTCGGGCCACCAATCTCAGCGAGTGCATCGCCAGCACGTGAGCGAACCCACCAGTCGTCGTCCTTGAGAACGTTGAACAGCTCCTTGACGGAGTCTTTGCTGCCGAGTTCATTCAGGACCTCGACCGCGGAGCGTCGCGCATACTCTGACTCGTCTTTAAGAGCGTCGGTCAGGTACTTGACGGTGTCGGGATGGTTGAGCTGAATCATCATATCGACGGCCTTATTCTGCACATCAATATCGGGGTCTTGCAGCAACCTGGCGACGGAAGCAATGTTCACGGCGTCGCCACGTGTGGCAAGCGCCGACAAGGCGGCGCTACGCACCATCTTGTTGGGATCACGAAGCTGCATTTCGAGGGCTTGGTTGACTTCCGGGCGGTCAAACTTCGCGACGAGGTGAATCAGGTGAACCTTGATGACGGGGTCGCGGCCGCCGAGGCGCGAGACCAGATCCGCTACCATTTCGGGTCGAATCGTGTCCTCAATGATTTTGAACAGTGCGGCCGATTCCTTTGGATCGGATTCATAGGCGCGCTGTAACAACTCGTGAACGCTAAGGTCCTGCTTGTGGACGCGCAGGATTTCGATCAGGGCGGGCTTGGAGACCTCTGGATCGTCGAAAAAAGCGAGCAGGTTGTTGGCGTTATAACTGGTGCTGCTGGAAAGCGCCCAGGACGTGCCCGAAACGACGCGCTCGTTACCGTCGGCGAGCCCTTCCTTGAAAAGTTCGAGGGACTTGTCGTTCACAAGGCTGGACAGGATATCGACGAACACCATCGTGTGAGACTTATCAGAGAGCGCGAGTGCGTCAATGGCTTTCGGAATGACTTGGGGGCCAATTTTCTTGATGCGAGTGACCAGACGTTTCGCTGCCGGGGAATCCGGCTTTTGCTCGGCGACCAGCTGATTTACGAGCTGGTCGGCGCGAAATCCTCCGAGCAGACTCATGTGCACACACCGACACGGGAACTGCCCGTGACTGGCATCCCTGCCCTAAAAAAGTGTGCGCATGCGCTATGAACAGTCAATCGTCGTTCTTCTTTTTGCCCAAAAGGAACATGGTGCGAGCGCTTCCGAAGCGCCGGCACTGCCCCAATAATCCCAGATGCAGCTTTATACCACATCGCCTTGGACGCTTTGCTACGCAAGCCCTTGAAAACCAATGCTTGGTTCCGGCTGTAGCTTCGTTACAATGTGCGCCCACGAGCCTACGTCACAAGGCACGTGGAATTGATTTTACCTAATACCGAGGGCGGAAATGTGACGCCGTCAGCAGATTCTAATGTGAATAAATTCCTGAATTCCCTTGAATTACCGGGGCTTGGCCGAACAATCGGTGAAGTTGCCCAAAAAGTCGATGTCAACAGCGACAAGTCCGCGATTCGCGTGCAAATCGAACTCGGTTTTCCGGCGGCGAGCCGGCATGACGAGTATTGCGCATTCATTGCGGACGCTGTTCGTGGCGAAAGTGGTATCGACGACGTCAGTGTCGATTTCAAAACACGCGTTGTGGCCCACGGGGTGCAACGCAACCTGAAGCCTATGCCGGGTGTGCGCAATATCATCGCTGTGGCCTCGGGCAAGGGCGGTGTTGGCAAATCGACAGTGTCGGTCAACCTGGCATTGGCGCTTGCCGCTGACGGCGCGTCGGTGGGCCTGCTCGACGCCGATATTTACGGTCCGAGCCAGCCGCAGATGGTTGGACTTGCCGGCCAGCAGCCGCAAAGTGAGGATGGTAAGACAATGCGGCCGATGGAGGCGCACGGGATCCAGGTCATGTCGATCGGATTCCTCGTTGATGCTGACCAGCCTATGATCTGGCGTGGACCGATGGTGACATCCGCATTACAGCAATTGCTGCACCAGACGACCTGGCGGGACCTGGACTACCTGATCATCGACATGCCGCCCGGAACAGGTGATATCCAGCTAACGCTGTCACAACAGGTACCCGTCAGCGGTGCCGTCATCGTCACGACGCCGCAGAATATTGCGACGCTCGATGCGCGAAAAGGCCTTGCCATGTTTAACAAGGTTGCAGTGCCGGTACTTGGAATCATCGAGAATATGAGCACGCACGTGTGCTCGAACTGTGGTCATGAGGAGTCCATCTTCGGCGCCGGGGGCGGTGAGGAAATGGCGCACGATTTTGGTGTCGAATTGCTCGGTCAGTTGCCACTTGACGCGTCAATTCGTGAGCAAACAGACAGTGGCAGGCCGACGGTTGTTGCGGCGCCGGATTCTACTGCCGCCGCAGCCTATAGAAACGCAGCACAGCGTATGGCAGCTGCGCAGGCCGTTCAGGGTCGCGACTACAGCAGCAAGTTTCCGAAAATTGTGATCGAGGACAGCTGATGAGCATCAAGTCTGATCGCTGGATTCGCAGGATGGCCAGTGAGCACGGCATGATCGAGCCTTTCGAACCCGGCCAGGTTCGCCATAACGGAGATGATCGTATCGTGTCCTACGGTACATCGAGTTATGGCTACGACGTACGTTGTTCCCAGGAATTCAAGATATTCACCAATATCAATTCGGCCATTGTCGACCCGAAGGCGTTTGATGATTCAAGTTTTGTCGATATGACGGGCGATGTCTGTGTTATTCCACCGAACAGTTTTGCCCTGGCACGCACGGTCGAGTACTTCCGGATTCCCCGCAATGTACTTACGATTTGCCTTGGCAAGTCCACCTACGCGCGCTGCGGCATCATCGTCAATGTCACGCCACTCGAGCCCGAGTGGGAAGGCCATGTGACCCTCGAGTTTTCGAACACGACGACGTTGCCCGCAAAAATCTACGCAAATGAGGGCGTCGCGCAAATGCTGTTTCTCGAGTCCGATGAGGAGTGCGAGACTTCGTACAAGGACCGCGGTGGCAAGTACCAGGGGCAGACCGGAGTTACACTGCCCAAAGCCTGATTGGTAGAGTCACAGACCAGGGCTCAGGGGAAATCCCTGACGACCGGTTCATCGAGCCGCTTACCATCGAAGAGGGTTTGTCCACCTCGGAATAGCAGACGGCCCTGGCCGAACCAGTTGGCCGCCTGCGGGTAGATCTGATGTTCGATGGTCTGCACGCGGGCGCATAGCTTGTCGGCGGTTTCACTGGAATCCACAGCGAGTCTGCCCTGCAAAATGCGCGGGCCACCGTCGAGCTCTTCGGTTACAAAGTGCACCGTGCTGCCGTGCCATTCTTCCCCTGCATCGAGCACTCGCTGGTGCGTGTCCAGGCCGGGGTATGCGGGCAACAACGCCGGGTGGATGTTCAGAATGCGGCCTTCGTGATGCTGCACAAACCAGGGGCTCAGGATGCGCATGAATCCGGCGAGCACGATGAGGTCTGGCTGGTAGGCGTCGAGCACGCCGGCGACCGCGCGGTCGAAGGCCTCCCTGTCAGCATAGTCGCGATGGTCCAGGCACTCGGTGGCAATGCCTGCCGTTTTCGCTCTTACCAGGCCATAGGCATCAGGCCTGTTGCTAAAGACAACACTGAGGTCGAGATCAATCTCGCCCTGTGCCGCCTTGTCGATGAATGACTGAAGATTGCTACCCGATCCCGAGATCAGGACTGCGGTCCTGCAACGTGACTGGCTCAATGGAATTCGACCGGGCCGTCGCCCTGGTCAATACGCCCGATTTGCCATGCATTCTCACCAAGCGCCAGGAGCGTCGACAACGCGGCATCAACATCTTTGCTATCGACCACCACCACCATGCCAACACCACAATTAAACGTGCGCAGCATTTCCTCGTCAGCAATGTTGCCGTGCTGGGCGAGCCAATCGAATACCGCGCCCTGTTGCCAGGTTGAGCGATCGACAACCGCATGGACATCGGCAGGATATACCCGCGGCAGGTTCTCGCTGATGCCGCCGCCCGTGATGTGGGATAGCCCTTTGACCGGGACTTTCTGCATCAGTGCGAGGATAGACTTGACATAGATGCGCGTAGGCGCGAGCAGCGCCTCCCTGGCGGGCCGGCCGTCAATTTGCGCATCGCCGGCAATTTCGAGCACTTTTCGGATCAGTGAGTAACCGTTTGAATGCGGCCCACTCGATGCGATTCCGATCAATGCATCACCTGCAGAGATGGACTGACCGTCGATCATCTCATCGCGCTCAACGGCGCCGACGCAAAACCCTGCCAGGTCGTATTCTCCGTCCGGATACATGTCCGGCATTTCCGCGGTTTCGCCACCGATCAGGGCG
>Ga0316193_10000635_pt1 | contig 22376 bp, 20 predicted proteins | sample MerIslsedime2_MG_FD_207735 | JGI IMG/M metagenome (GOLD analysis project Ga0316193, IMG submission 207735) | Coastal sediment microbial communities from Maine, United States - Merrow Island sediment 2 | ecosystem: Environmental > Aquatic > Marine > Coastal > Sediment | place: USA: Maine... | reverse complement strand
GGCGGGGCCTATTTCTTCAACCCGCGCTGGAGCCTCGATCTCGAGCTTGGCTATGCGTACATCCCCACCGACGACATCGTCACGCACGAGGTGAGCGCCGCTTTGGCCGGGGCCTACCACTTTTGAGCGACCTGGCGCGCGCACGTTGAGTCCAAGTCATTGTGGGTTACATTCGCCAACCTGTGATCTCTCTTCGCGATGTCCGATTCGAGTATCCACACGGGGGCTTCTCTCTGAGCGTGGCTGAGCTGGTGGTCCCCTCGGGCACCAGGGCGGCGGCGATTGGGCCGAGCGGCTCGGGAAAGACCACGCTGCTGAATCTGATCTCCGGCATCGAGCGGCCGGGTTTGGGCGAGGTCAGCACAGCCGGGATGCGGGTCGATCGCTTGTCACCCGCAGCTCGGCGTTCGTTTCGCATCACGACAATCGGCTTCGTGTTTCAGGAGTTCTTGCTTCTGGAATACCTCGATGTGCTCGACAACATCCTCTACCCCTACCGGCTCCACCCTGAGCTGCGCCTGGATGCTTCGGTTCGATCACGCGCGCGCCAACTGGCTTCGGACCTGGGCCTTGCCGAACTGCTTGCTCGGCGGCCGAGCGAGCTCTCGCAAGGCGAGCGGCAGCGCGTCGCGATCGCCCGCGCGCTCGTGACCGCGCCGAGCCTGATCCTTGCCGATGAGCCGACCGGGAACCTCGACCCCGCGACCAAGCAGCAGGCACTCGACCTTCTGTTCGAGCAATGCGAAGCGCGTTCGACCACCCTTCTGATGGTCACCCATGATCATGGCCTCCTCGACCAGTTCGCACAGATCGTGGACGTGGAAGCACTGGGCCCAGCCGAGGCATGAGCCGATGAGAGACAGCATCTACCTCGCCTGGCGCTACCTTCGTCACCACCGGACCAAGACGCTCCTGCTCGTGCTGTCTCTTTCGGTGTTCCTGGGTCTACCCTTGATCATGCGTGCGATGAGCCACGCGACGCAACAGTCGTTGCTATCCCGCGCCGAGGCGACGCCACTCTTACTTGGCAAGAAGGGCAGCAGCCTCGATCTGGTCGTGGAGACCCTGTACTTCCAGTTGAAGGGCGCCGAGCCGATCACCAAGGCCGATGTCGACGCGCTCCAGGCGACGGGTCTTGCGCTCGGGATTCCCATCCGCACCGGATTGATGGCGCGTGGCTTTCCACTGGTGGGTACGAGCCTGGACTATTTCCCATTCCGAAAGCTTCGAATGACGGAAGGCCGAGGTCTTGCGATGATGGGCGAGTGCATCCTGGGAGCGGAGGCCGCCGAAGCACTTGGACTGGGCCCGGGGGATGCGCTTCTGACCTCGCCCTCCACGCTTTTCGATCTGGCGGGCGTCTATCCCTTGAAGCTCCACGTCGTGGGCGTCCTCGAGCCGAGCTACGGGCCCGATGACGCGGCTGTCTTCGTCGATCTCAGAACCGCCTGGGTCGCCGAGGGCATGGGACACGGCCATCAAGACCTGAGCAGCGCCGGGCCAGATGTGGTGCTGAAGCGCAAAGAGGGCACGGTCACGGCCAACGCCAAGCTCGTTCAGTACAACGAAATCACCGAATCCAACGTGGACAGCTTTCACTTCCATGGGGACCCATCGAGTTATCCCGTGACCGCCGCCATCGTGGTGCCTCACGATGAGAAGTCCGGCGTTCTGTTGCGTGGCCGCTTCGTCGATGCGGAGACGCGGCAACTCGTGCGCCCTGCTCAGGTGGTCGACTCACTCAACAAGCAGATTTTTCGCTTCGAGCGTGTCCTTCGGATCGTGGTCTGGACGGTGGGTCTGGCCACCGCTGTCATGTTCGTATTGGTGATGGTGCTTTCCTGGAGACTTCGAGCCGAAGAGCTTCGCACGATGAAGCGGCTCGGCTGCAGCCGATGGAAGGCCGCTCAGATCATGGGTTCGGAGATTGCACTCATGGTGGGCGCGAGCGTGCTGCTCGCCGGCGTCTTTGGAATTGTCATGGCACAGTATGGTGAGACCTGGCTTCAGACCCTCATCTTGAGGGGATCCTGATGCGAATGGCGAGACCTGCGCCAGCGAGAGCGGCGACGATCGTGATGATGGCCGCGTTCGTCGCGACGGTGGTCGGTTGCTCGAAGAAGCCCGACCCCAACCCGGCCGCGGATCCGATGCAACCCGCACAAACTTCCATCTACGCGGTCAACTACCCGCTCAGCTACTTCGCGGAGCGGATAGCGCCGGCAGACGTGCGGGTCGTGTTTCCCGTTCCTAGGGAAATCGATCCAGCATTCTGGAAACCTTCGGCAGACGCGGTGCGAGAGTACCAAGCGGCGAGCTTGATCCTTTTGAACGGCGCCGGCTACGCACGATGGACGAGCTACGCGACTCTTCCCCAAGCCCAAATCGTCGTCACGGCCGACGGATGTCGAGATACTTATCTTCGCACTGAGCGAAGCGTCCGGCATCAACATGGTCCCGAAGGAACGCATGCGCACTCGGATCTAGCCTTCACCACATGGCTCGACCTCCGGCTCGCAGTTTGTCAGGCGAGCCACATACGCGACGCACTGATCGAGCGAATGCCCACAGCGAAGGACAGCGTCTCCGCGGGCTTTGAGACCCTCGCGCGTGATCTCCTCGACCTCGACGAACGGCTGCGGAATCTGGGCCAGGCTCTGGGCAATCAACCGCTTCTCGCTTCTCATCCCGTCTATCAGTACTTTGCGGATGCATACGGTATTTCAATCCAAAGCCTGCATCTCGAGCCCGACCGGGAGCTGAGCGACGACGATTGGAAAGAGGTCGATGCGATGTTGGAGCGAGAGCGCGCGAACTGGATGCTGTGGGAGGCCCCTCCCCTCGCGGCCACCGAAGCTCGCCTCCGCGAGCGCGGCGTGACGACCGTCGTGGTCGATCCTGCAGGACAATCTCCCTCGGAGGGCGATTTCCTATCGGTGATGAGGGCAAACGTCGCTCGCCTCGAATGCGCGACGGGAGTGAAACCATGTCGCTGAGTGCCCGCGGCGTGCTCGTCGTCCTGGCCGTCACGCTCCCAAGTGCGGCGTCCGCCGATGCGGTGATGGTCACGCGCGCCATGACGGCGAGCACCATCATGGAAGCGTTCGTCAACGAAGATGCGATCCTGGTCGAGCTCGAGATCGGTGGACAGGAGCTCGCTGGGTTCCCTTCGCTCGTCGAGGCCGCCACCGGCGCCAAGGGCTTCCCGGTGCCGATTTCGCCCGCGTCCAAGCTTTCGTTCGTGGCAGACGGAGCGCGACTCCGGGGCACCATCGAAAGCGCGGAACGCCGCAAGAAGGTGGAGCGCGACGAGGTCAGCGGGGAGCCTTTGCCCACGCCCGCGGCTCAAGAGGTGCTGTTCGTCGTGTTGCGATACCCCCTGCGGAACGCACCCAAGACGCTCGTCCTCAGCCCGCCGTCGAAGGACGGTTACGCCACCGCAGACATCGGCTTCGTCGTCTACCACCGTGGCGTTGCGGTCAACGACTTCCGGTACCTGGCCGCCTCGGAGCAACTGGAGCTCGACTGGGAGGACCCCTTCTATTCGCAGTTCGAACGCAGGACATTGAAGCGGCGGTTCAGCTCACCGATGAACATCTTCCTCTACGTCGAGCCCTTCGAGGTTCGAAAGGAGTTCGTCGTTCGACCGCTCGACCTCGCTCGCTTCACCGACCTCGACATTGAGCCACACCAGCCTATCGCGGCTGAACGAAGAGACGCCCTACTCACGCAGATCGCGGAGTTTCTCTCGAAGCGCGCACCGGTCACGATCGACGGAGAGCGGCCGGAGCCGATCCTCGACCGGATCCACTTCCTGAAACGCGGGCTACGAATGACGCGGGTCGTGACTCCGGATGAGCCGGTCGACGGCACCAATGCGATCGTTGGCGCGATCTTCGTCTACCCAGTCGACGGCCTGCCCAAGGATGTTCGTCTCGACTGGGACCTCTTTGACGAGCGCATCCAGCGCGTACCTGCCTCGGCGACCGACGAGGCCGGGCCCATGCCCTCCTTCCTCGTGCCCGCCGATAGCCAACTTCACTGGGTCAACTACCTCAAAGGAACAGCTCTGCCCGGCAAGCTAGATGTCCAGTCCCCGAAGTCGCACGTCTCCATTCCAATTGGTTTCAGCATCGGATTGATCCTCGCGCTCGGACTCTGGATTGCGGCCTGGCGTCGGCGCTCCTGGGCGCTCGGCCATGCGGCGGTCGCGCTAGCGGTGGTCGCTTGGTTCGTGCCCGCTCCTTCCATCGATGTCCCGGTCCCATCGAGGGTGCGTATGCCGTCGGGCGAGGAGGCGGCGCCGACGATTCATGCCCTGCTCTACAACGTGTATCGCTCACTCGACTTCCGAGATGAAGAAGTCGTCTTCGATCGCCTGGCACAGAGCCTCTCGGGCGAGGTACTGGAGCGGGTCTACCTAGAGATGCGAAAAGGGCTTCGGCTCGAAAACCAAGGCGGCGCGCGCGTCCGCGTCCGCGAGGTCGCCCTCCTCGAGGTGGTCCCGGCGCAAGCCCAGGAAGCAGGGACCCTACGCTACCGCACCAAATGGAACGCGACCGGGTCCGTGGGGCACTGGGGCCACACCCATATGCGCACCAACCGATACGATGCGCAGATCACTCTCGCTCGCATCGAAGGTCAGTGGAAGATCGCCGACATCGAAATCTTGGAGGAGCAGCGCGTGCTCGCTGCCCAAGCGCCGGAATTGCGTCGTTCCAGGTCCGATGTCGACTTCCTCGGAGACGAAAAAGGCCGTTTGGAGTTACCATCCGCCTTGGAGCTTCAGGGTTATCCACGACTCGTAGCGAAACGCTAATTTGATCAAGAAGAGGAGCTCTGATGTCGATCGAAGCCAAATACCTTCCGCTCGAGAGTGCCTACCATTGGGAGAGCGAGACGCCTGATCGGGTCTACATGGTTCAACCGGTTGGCGGTGGCGTGGTGAAAGAATACACGTGGTCGCAAACTCTCGATCAAGCACGCCGCATGGCCACGCACCTCAGGTCGTTGGAGCTCTCGGCGGGTAGCCGTATCGGAATCGTCTCGAAGAACTGCGCGCACTTCATGATGGCCGACCTGGCCATTTGGATGGCAGGCCACGTCTCGGTGGCGTTGTTCCCGACCCTGCACGCAGAGACCGTGTCCTATGTTCTCGAGCACAGCGAGGCAAAGCTCCTGTTTGTCGGCAAGCTCGACACTTGGGAAGAGATCCGACGTGGTGTGCCCGAGGATCTGCCGGGCATCGCGTTCCCCCTGAGTCCACCCACCGACTACCCGAAGTGGGATGACGTTGTGGCAGCAAACGAACCCATTGCCGACAGCCCCACCCGTGCCCCCGAAGAGACCGCGCTGCTGGTCTACACGTCCGGGAGCACCGGCAGACCCAAGGGCGTGATCAGCACATTTGGCAACATGGGAGTCGCCACGCAAGGAGCCGGTCACATCTTCGAAATGCAACCGGACGACAGACAGCTATCTTACCTACCGCTGGCGCACTCGTTTGAACGCGCTGTAGTGGAGAATGGTTCGTTGCATTTTGGCAACCAGGTCTATTTCGCCGAGTCGCTCGAGACCTTCGTCGAGGATCTCAGACGGGCGCGCCCGACGATCTTCCATTCGGTACCCCGGCTGTGGCTGAAATTCCAACTCGGGGTCTTCGCCAAGATGCCGGAAAAGAAACTCCGCCGGCTGCTGAAGATCCCGATCCTAGGAGGCATCGTACGGCGCAAGATCATCGACAGCCTGGGCCTCGGTGCAACTCGCCTCGCAATCAGTGGCTCGGCGCCGATACCAGCCGACTTGATCACCTGGTATCGCGACCTCGGTCTCGAGCTCCTCGAAGGTTACGCAATGACCGAAAACTTCGCCTATTCACACATCAATATGCCGGGAAAGACGCGGGCGGGCTTCGTTGGCAATTGTTTGCCCGGCGTCGAGTGCCAGATCAGCGAGGAAGGCGAGGTTCTGGTCAAGAGCGGGGCTACGATGCCGGGTTACTACAAGGCCGAGAAGCTAACGGCGGAGGCTTTCACCGACGATGGTTTCTTGAGAACGGGTGATCGCGGCGAGATCGATGACCAAGGCCGATTGAAGATCACCGGGCGGGTCAAAGAGCTGTTCAAGACCAGCAAGGGCAAGTACATCGCACCTGTGCCGATCGAAAATCTACTCAACGCGGATCATCACGTCGAGCAGTCCTGTGTCTCGGGAGTCGGTTACCCACAACCGTATGCGACGGTGCTGCTGGCCGAGGATCTCCGCGAAGTCAGCGCAGACCCGGCATCTCGGGAGCGCATCGGCACAGCGCTCGAAGCCCTGCTTCTGAAGATCAACCAGCAAGTGACGGGATACGAGCGACTGCAGTTCATCGCCGTCGCCAAGGACCCATGGCTCATCGAAAACGGCTTCCTCACGCCAACCATGAAGATCAAGCGACGCGTCCTCGAAGAGACCTATGCGCCACACCTCGACACCTGGTATTCGGCACAGAAGTCTGTTGTCTGGGAAGCGTAAGGCTAGGCTATTCCGCTCCGACGATGCCCTGGCTGATCATCTGCTCGATCTCGTCGTCGGAGTAGCCGAGCTCGGCCATGACCGCGCGCGTGTGCTCGCCTTTGCGGGGCACGTCGCGGTGAACTCCGAAGCGGCGATCGTTCATGGCGAGCGGCAGGGCCGGTAGGCGAGCTTTCTCACCGGCACGATCGCCATCGGATACAGTGATGTCTAACAAGCCTTCGTTCGCAAGGAGGTGCGGATCGTCGAAGAGCTCCTCCGGCTTGCCGATCGGCGCGAATGGCAGCCCGCTCTTCTCGAGCTTCTCCATGAGCTCGCGTTTCGCGTACTTGCGAAATGTATCCTGAACGGCGGTGACGAGCCGTTCCTTCTGTGCGGCCCGACCATTGTTCGTTGCAAGGCTTTCATCGGCGGCAAGCTCGTCGAGTCCAAAGGCTTCGCAAAGCAGCTTCCACTGCTTGTCGCTGACGACGCCGACAAAGACCTGGTCGTTGTCGGCCGTTTCGAAGATCTGGTAGATGGCCCAGGCAGACACCCGTGCCGGCATCGGCGCCGCGGGCTCCCCGGTTACCGCGTACTGGGCCATGTGCTGGCCGACGAGGAACACGGTGCTCTCGAACAGCGACGCAACGACGTGCTGCCCCACGCCCGTCGACTCGCGCTGCAGCAGCGCCGCGAGGATACCAACCACGCCGAACATGCCGCCCTGAACGTCGATGACCGAGGTTCCGGCCCGCAGGGGACGCCCCGGTGGGCCGGTCATGTACGCAAGCCCGCCCATCATCTGCGCAACTTCGTCGAGCGCGGTGCGGTCTTCATAGGGGCCACTCAGAAAGCCCTTCTCCGAACAATAGATCAGCCGAGGATTACGCTCCTTGAGAGCCTCGTACCCAAAGCCGAGGCGCTCCATGGTGCCCGGTCGAAAGTTCTCGATGATCGCGTCCGCGCCGTCGACGAGACGCAACACCAGCTGCTTTCCTGCGACGGACTTCAAATCGACGCACAAGCTGCGCTTGTTGCGGTTGTACATCGGGTAATACCCGGCACCCGAGCCTGGTAGGTCCCGGGTGCTGTCGCCGCTGGCCGGTTCGATGCGGACGATGTCGGCGCCGAGGTCTGCAAGGACCAGCCCTGCAGCAGGACCCATGACCATGTGCGTGAACTCGACGATCTTGATGCCGTCCAAGGGCAATCCGTGGGTTTCTGCCATCGGCGCGATAGTAGCTTGGATTCTTGCGTCAGAACAGCAGCTGGAGCTGCACGTTGAAGCGGATCCCGTTGCGTAGCCCGGTGTTCCAGAGCTGATTCAACCATGCAATCTGTGTGACGACCTTGAGACTGTTGCCGATGATGTGTGCACTGCCCGCAACCACGAGCTCTGCGTTGGTTGTTGTATCGCCGTTACGACCGTACTGCTCCATCGCCGCGACGGGGTCCGTGGCTGTCATGATCTGAAATTCCCCGTAGCTTCTCGCGTCACTTCGAAGCCAGGGCGTTAGGTACGTGATGCTGTATCGAAGCGCGAGCTCCCACATGAGTGAGAAACGATATCCGACTTCGCCCATGAACCCGATCGGGCCGAAGAGAATCTTGCCTCCCTGCCAGGGCTTGTACCAAGCGACGTAGCTGATCGCGTTCATATGGAAGCCGCTGATCTTGCCCAGCCACTCGAGGGTGAACCGCAGGTCCAGATCCTCGATCGCGTTGGGCCGCACATCCCATGAAAAGCCCGAGCCCAGGCTCTGCCGGAAATCTTTGGTTCCCAAGAGATCGCTGTTCATGTCGGTGTTGATCTTTCCGAAATTCTTGGCGAATCGGCCGGTGATCTCGGGATGAAACTCGCTCACGACCTCTCCAAAGCCAATATCAGAGCGGTTTTGAACCCTTTCCCCGTACACCTCGGTGATGCCAACGCCATGAGCGGCGCGCACATTGGTCCCGTTGAAGACACCGAGGGCGTACTCCAGATCACGAAAGCTGCGCGCGAACATCTCGGCTCCGATTTGGCGTTCGGACCCAAACATTCGGGTGGTGGGCGGCCAGTCGACGAACGAAAGAGCCGCATACGAAGTCGCGCGGTATCGGTCGAAGGGGATCTTGAACTGTCCGACGCGGAACGCCGCAAACTTGAACCGCGTGAACGCGAACCACATGTCGATCAGATCGAAGGAGCTGGGCGTGAGGTTGATCTGAAAGCGACTTCGGATCCGTCCTTCGATGAACGAGCTCGAAATCGTGAGGCGGATGCGGCGAAACTCGAGGAACTCCTTCGACTGCCGCGTGAACCCTGCGCTCTCGAGCTGCTGATCGTATTCGAACTCCAGCTGCGCAGCGAACCCGATGCCGATCCAGTCCTCCGTCTTCCCGATCCGAATTCGTACCGGTCCAAGACGCGTGGGCAGCTTCCGACCTTCAGGCACTGCCGTTTCGTCGAGCTGGGTCGTGCTCGGCTCGGCCGCGAGGGCGTCTCCCTCGTCATCCTGCACCTCCTCGCCGATCGATCCGGATTCCCTGCCGACCTCGAGGGTGCCCTTCTTCTCTTGCTCCTCCTGATCTTCTTTATCGAGTCGAGCCTCGATGCAGTCGAGATCGCACCCCCCAGAACTCCCCTCCCCGTCTACCTGGGCCGCCGGCTCCTGCTTGGTTTCGGTCAGGGATGGCTCTCCGCCGAGCTGCTCATTGTCTTCGTGCTGGCCGTCGGTCTTGATCAGCCGTGGGCGTTCTTTCTTCGCCTCCTGCGGCGGCGCACCCGCGTCCTGAGCTTGGGCGAACGCCCCGCTCGCGCTAGCGAGCGCAACGATGAACAGGATCCATCGTGTCCAAGAGAGCCACAAGGTACTTAGCCTGCTGTGCTCTCCGTTTTGACTCCGCTGGACCCCTGCTCAGCCACGACTTCGTCGTACCAGGCGTCATGATGCAGCTGGGCCCAGCGCTCGTCGACTTCGCCGCCGACCATGGCTTCGAACGTTCCCTCGTTGCCGATGGTTGCCATGTAGATATGCACGAAAGAGAAGCAGATCAGACCGATCCCGGAAGCGATATGGAATAGACTGGACAGCTGCATGGTGGAACGTGTCCATTCGAAATTCGGTGTCAGCAGCAAGAGGCCCGAGACCACCACGACGACGCCAACGAGGAACAGAAACCAGTACCAGACCTTTTCGCCGGCATTGATGAAGCCCGCACGCACATGTTCGCGGGTCAGATAACCGCCAACCTTCTTGAACCATTCCCAGTCATAGGACTTGAAGAAACTGTACTTCATCCAGGCAGCCACGCTCAGCACCAGGAAGGCGATGAAGAAGGGTGAAACATAGTCATGCACCGGCTTGGATACGGCCGACATGGCCCCGAAGGCTTCCTTGCCCATCAGGGGCATCAGTACGTATCTGCCGAACAACAGGCCTAGTCCTGTCAATGCCAGCAGAATGAAAGTGACGGTCAGCCCCCAATGGATGACGCGGTCGAAGACCGACCAGCGCGGAATCGTCTTGCCGGTGCGGTAATCCAGTTTCCACGTTCCTTTGAAGATCTGGAGCAACCCCACGGCAAGCAGTACCGCGGCCATCAGCCAGGCGCTGATAGTCAAGCCGGGCCCGTTGCGCAGCTCACGCCAGGTCTGGCCGCTGTCCTGAATCAGCACATTCGCTTCGGGGCCGGTGACGGCGGAGTAGCCCTCCACCCCGTGGCGCACCGCGCGCCAGTACTCCGCGCGCGGATTCGCCGAAGCCTCGCCGGCAGCCTCCTTAGAGTCCGAATCGGCCGAAACGGACGAGCTGGTCAGCACGAGATACAGCGAGACCGGCGCAGTCAGGGCGACCAAGCCGCCAAGAAACAGCGCCAGCCATCTTGAGCGCTGGCGCTTAGATTTCATGGCTGCCGTCCTTGTAGGCAACATCCCAGCCCCAGGTGTCGGGGCGGCTGCTGCGCTTCATGCTGCGCTCCCGGAAGATATCCGCGACCTCATCGCCATCTCCGGCCAGCAGCGCCTTGGTGGCGCACATCTCCGCGCACAGGGGCAGCTTGCCCTCGGACACGCGGTTGCGGCCGTACTTTTCGAATTCCGCTTCGGAGCCGTCTTCTTCCGGGCCGCCAGCGCAGAAGGTGCATTTGTCCATCTTGCCGCGCACCGCGAAGGCTTCCTTTTCCGGGAACTGTGGCGCACCGAAAGGACAGGCATAGGAGCAGTAGCCGCAGCCAATGCAAATGTCCTTGTCGTGGAGCACGATGCCATCGTCAGTGGTGTAGAAACAGTCCACCGGACAGACGGCGGCGCAGGGCGCGTCAGAACAGTGCATGCAAGCCACCGAGATGGATTTCTCACCCGGCTCGCCGTCGCCGAGCGTGACCACGCGGCGACGATTGACACCCCAGGGCACCTCGTTTTCGTTCTTGCAGGCGGTCACGCAGCCGTTGCACTCGATGCATCGTTCGGAATCGCAGAGAAATTTCATTCGTGCCATGACGTTCAAACTCCTATGCTGGGCTGATGCGGCAAAGACTGCACTTGGTTTCCTGCATCTGGGTCACCGAGTCGTAGCCATACGTAAAGATGGTGTTGGCGGCTTCGCCACGAACATACGGCGCAGTTCCCTCCGGATACTTGTCCAGAAGATCCTTGCCCTCGTAGTGGCCGCCGAAGTGGAACGGCGTAAACACCACGCCGCGCGCCACCCGGCGAGTGACCATGGCCTTGACCTTGATGCGCCCGCCTTCCGGACCTTCCACCCAAATGTCGCTGCCGTCTCGAATACCGCGGTCATTCGCGTCGGCCGGATTGATCTCGGCAAACATGTGCTGCTGCAGCTCGGCCAGCCACGGGTTGGAGCGGGTCTCTTCACCGCCACCCTCGTATTCGACCAGGCGTCCACTGGTATGAATCAGCGGATAGTCTTTTGAATAGTCCGTTGCCTGTATCGATGCGTAGCGAGTCGGCAGACGCCAGAAGCTCTTGCGATCCTCGTAGGTCGGGTACTTCTCGACCAGGTCACGGCGATTCGTGTACAGCGGCTCGCGATGGATCGGAACCGGATCTGGGAAGGTCCAGACGATGACGCGCGCCTTGGCGTTGCCAAAGGGGGAGCAGTTATGCTTGATCGCAACACGCTGAATCCCGCCTGACAGGTCGGTCTTCCAGTTCTTGCCTTCGGCGGCCTTTTGCTCGTCTGCGGTCAGATCGTTCCACCAGCCCAGTTGCTTGAGCAGGTCTGCCGAGAACTCCGGATAGCCGTCCTTGATCTCCGAGCCCTTCCCGTACGACCCCTCGGCCAGCAGGTTGACGCCTTCGTACTCGACACCGAAGCGCGCCCGGAACGTGAGGCCGCCTTCGGCCACGGTCTTGCTCGTGTCATACAACACCGGTGTGCCCGGGTGCTTCATTTCCGGTGTACCCCAGCACGGCCAGGGCAAACCGTAATACTCACCGTCGCAAGGCCCACCTTCCGCTTTCAGTGTGGTCATGTTGAAGGTGTGTCGGTTCTCGGCCTGTAGTTTCAGGCGCTCCGGACTTTGCCCCGTGTAACCGATCGTCCATGTGCCGCGATTGATCTCGCGCAGGATGTCTTCGACCAGTGGTTCGTCACCGTTGACCTCGATGTTCTTGGTCAGTTGTTCGGCAAAACCGAGCTTCTTGGCCAGCCGGTACAAGATGGTGTGATCCGGTAGCGACTCGAACAGCGGGTCAATCACCTGCTCGCGCCACTGCAGCGAGCGGTTGGATGCGGTGACTGAGCCGTAGGTTTCGAACTGGGTCGCCGCCGGCAGCAAGTACATGTTGTCCTTGCGATCCGGCAGCACGGCCGAATGCGTTGGGTACGGGTCGACCACGACCAAGAGGTCCACGGTTTCCATGGCCTTTTTCATCTCGGGCTGGCGCGTCTGGCTGTTGGGTGCGTGCCCCCAGAGGAACATCGCCCGGATGTTGTCTTTCTGGGCGATGTTTTCCTTGTCTTCGAGGACGCCGTCGATCCAGCGTGACACTGGAATGCCCTTGGTGTTCATCGCGCTGACCGGTGCGCCGCCTACTTCTTCATAGCTTTCCGGATCGAAGCGGCTCTTGACCCACTCGAAGTCGAGGCCCCATACGGCGGACCAGTGACGCCAGGCGCCTTCGGACAGGCCGTAATAGGCGGGCAGCGTGTTGGCCAAAACGCCCAGGTCGGTGGCCCCTTGGACGTTGTCGTGACCGCGGAAGATGTTGGCGCCGCCGCCCGACACGCCAATGTTGCCCAGTGCCAGTTGCAGGGCGCAATAGGCGCGCGTGTTGTTGTTGCCAATCGTGTGCTGCGTACCACCCATGCACCAGACGATGGTCCCTGGGCGATTCTCCGCCATGGTCTGTGCCGCCAGTTTCACCTCTGCCTCGGGTACGCCGGTGACGTCTTCCACGACCTTCGGCGGCCAGTTCGCGGCCTCCTCGCGAATCTTGTCCATGCCGAATACGCGCTGACTGATGTACTCCGTGTCTTCCCAGCCGTTCTCGAAGATGTGCCACAGCAAGCCGTAGATGAGCGGCGTATCGCTGCCAGGTCGCAAACGCACATACTGGTCTGCGTGGGCCGCGGTTCGCGTGAAACGCGGATCGATGACGATCATCTTGGCGCCGTTCTCCTTACCCTTGAGGATATGCAACAAGGACACCGGATGCGCTTCGGCCGGGTTGGACCCGATGAAGAGCATCGCCTTGCAGTTGTGCATGTCGTTGTAGGAGTTGGTCATCGCGCCGTAGCCCCAGGTGTTGGCTACGCCGGCAACGGTGGTGGAGTGGCAGATGCGCGCCTGGTGATCGACGTTGTTGGTACCCCACATCGCAGCGAATTTCCGGAACAGGTAAGCTTGCTCGTTGCTGAATTTTGCCGAGCCCATCCACATCGCGCAGTCGGGACCGGACTCCTTGCGCATGGAGAGCAACTGGCCGCCGATGTCATCGAGCGCCTGGTCCCAAGTGACGCGTTGCCACTTGCCGCCCACGAGTTTCATCGGGTACTTCAGGCGCTTTTCGCCATGGCCGTGTTCGCGCAGCGCAGCGCCCTTGGCACAGTGCGCGCCCCTGTTGAGCGGTGAATCGAAGTCGGGCTGCTGCCGCGTCCATACTCCATTGCGAATTTCGGCGAGCGTGCCGCAACCCACCGAGCAGTGCGTGCAGATGGTATGCTTGGTGACGGCCTCCCCAGCGCCGGCCGCCGCCTTCTCGGCACGGGCACGCCGCACCATCTTTGGCGCCAACCCCGTAGCGATGGCACCGCCGCCGAGGGTCAGTCCGGTGCGCCGCATGAACGTACGGCGGTTGATGGCTTTTCCGAGCCGGCCTTCCTGCGAGGCCTCTGCTGGGGGTTTGATTTGTTTGCTGGTCTTGATGAGTTTCACGGCCGAATCTCCCGACTACGTGGCTACCCGATGTTTCGGGCATTTAGGACAAGAATCAGAACCTGGCGGTTTCGTAATAGCGGCGGATGTGCGCCGTCTCCCGATACCCCTCTTGTGGGCCTTCGGGTTTGGCCGATTGCTCGACCTCTGCGGTTACCGGGGCTGCAATGGCGGCGGCGACCGCCGCTGTGGTCCCTGCCGCTGCGATAGCACCCAAAAACTTTCGTCTCTCGATGCGCTTTTTCAATAGTTGTTCACTCACGAGGCTGCTCCTACGCCGAGATAACGGCCTTCGATTTGCACTAGCGCGCGACCCAAGATGCCCACCGCACGGTAAAAGCGAGCGGAGGGAGCATTCACCAGGTCGGTAAACAGAGTCTGCATCCACGGTGCGATATGCCGGCTGAAAAACTGCTGCTGCTCGTCCAGCTCATCCGGTGATGCATCGGCGACGATCGACGCCATGACTTCGCACACGGCGGCGACGTGATCTTCGGGTTCCCGCACGTCCGGCTGACGTTCGAAACCAAGCCGGGCCAGGTCATCCCGCAGGTCGGCGAGCGGGCGATCGTTCAGGAAGCCGGTCAGATACCGCGAGGCATAGGGAACCACCTGACCGTGACCAAGGCCGATAAAGAGATCGTGGTACTCGCGTGCGAGTTGTTCCGGTTGCGCCTCAGTCGCGGCATCACGCAACGCGCGCCAAGCCGGTGCTAGGCTGCCGCTCCCATTCGTCGCGGTTTCGCTGTCTGTGGTGGTGATGCCAAGCAGACGCTGGAGCGTCGCTTCGTCGGGTGCGGCGGAGAGCAGGTGCGCGACTAGGCTGTATGCATTCGCCCGCAGCTCCTGGTAGCGGAGGTCGTCGAATCCTGCTTCTGCGATGTCCTTCTGAGCGGTCACAGTCGCTTGCTCCGATTGGCACCTGAAGAACGAGTTATCCCAATGGCGTGATTATACGCTTTTGGCCGTGGAGCGATAGATCTAACAGTCACTCACCCGGGGGGGTGGGAGCCGATTCTCATCCCAGGGGCCCACTGCCCCCACGCATCATGTCGCGGACGCGGCAGTCGCCACACATCTGAAGCCGGCGGAACGCTTCCTCAGACTGGAACATGGGATTCCCCTGCAGTTTGCGAGCCAAATTGTCGAGCATCGAGCGGGTGGCCAGGGGCTCGCCACAGCCGATGCAGTGAACGGCCTCCTCTTCGTGCAGCACCCGGCGCGAATCGCGCAGTTGGTGATCAGTCAGAAAGCGGGCGCGGAGGTCGATCGCGTCTTCCGGGCAGGCGTTCTCGCACAGACCGCACTGGACGCAGTTCCATTCCCTGAAACTGAGAGTGGGCAACTGGCCGCCGGCCTTCAGCGCCGAGGTTGGGCATACCGCCACGCAGCTCATGCAGAGGGTGCACTTGTCGGAATCCACCCGAACCGCGCCAAAAGCAGCCTCGGCCGGCAGCGCGATCTCGTCCGGCCGTTGCCGGGCCTGCTCCACCAGGTGCATCAGTGCCAGTTTCAGTGCAGTGCGTTTGTCGCTCAGTGCATCGAAGCTGGCCAGGGTGGTCAGCGATGCCTCCGGCAAGCGATCGTCCGAGCACCAGCTCAAGTCTTCGTCGCTGTCCGGGCGGACGATTTGAATCATGCGGGGGTCGTAGCCCAACCCCTCGAGCAGAGCCCGAGCCACGGCCGCCTGATGCACGAGCTCCATTGTAATGAGCTCGGGCGTTTCTGGCCCAACCCTGACAAACACGGCGCGGGCGCCATAGGTAAGGCAGCTCAGCCAGGTATCCAGGCCCACGGACCCGCTTTCTTCCAGCGCGACCGGCAGCAGATTGCCGGCGTGTTCCAGCGCGGCCGGCATCGCGCTTGCGCTGCGCTCGTCATGAAACACGATGCACGGGGCAGTGCCACCGAGCTCACCGTAGGTGGCAAGCAAGCGCCGGATGTAGGTGGCCAAATCGCCTGCCTGTGGCAGCGCGTAGGTCATCGCGCCGGTGGGACAGGTGGTCGCGCAAATGCCGCCGCCCTGGCAAAGGTTCGGATTGACTTGCACCGAATCGCCGAGCGAAAAAATGGCTTCGGTGGGGCAGGCATCGATGCAGCGGCTGCAACCCTCGAGCCCTTTCTGACCGTGCGCACAAATGCTGGTGTCCAGGTTGAAGAACTTGGGCTTTTCGAACGAGCCGCGCAGCTCGACGAGCTCCTCGAGTGCCTGTTCCAGTGCCTGCGGGTCATTGCCGGCGTGGAAATAGCCCAGCGGCGGCATTTGCTGGTTCATGCAAGGCGTGTCCGACAAATCCAGCACCAGGTCGGTCGCGGCTTTCGTTCCGGGCAGCAGCTCGGCAAGTCGCAGGGTCAGTCCATGGCTGAGAATGCTGACCTCGAACTCGCCCAGCCAGCCACTGATCTCGGCTTGGCCACCTGTGATGATCGTGTTGTCCCCGAGTTCCTTGACCTTCGGCGCCTGCGGGCCCGGCGTGAAAACCATACAGGAAAATTCAGCGGGCATCCGGGCGGCAGCCTGCAACGCAGCCTCCCGTTCACCGATGACCAGCAGGCGACCGGCGGAGCTGAACTCCACTACGGAGGTCGGGGTGACCTCCAGGTCGCTCAATGCACTCAGGGCCGCAGCGCGGGCCTCGTGGTTGGCGGTGCTTGCAGGCGCCATCGCGGACCTCGGTTCATTGATAGCCCGCGAAGCCGCGGCTTCGAGGCGCGTCCGCATCTCTGCCGGCACGATATCTCCGAGCGGAGCATGTCGGCTGTAGTCTTCAGCGTAGTCGTCTAGCCCGTCCGTGACGTTGAACTTGGCGCTGGAGAACAGCTTGCGCAGAGCGGCACGCCGGAGTTTGGGACTCACGACCCGCGACAGAAAATCACCGTAATCGGAATCGGGGCCCAGGCTGTCCAAAACGGACACGTCCTCGTCCGAGACTTCCTTTTCTGAGGGCTCGTCTTTCGATGGCTCGCCCGCAGGAGCCTCATCCGCCGGCCCGGGCTCGGACTTCTCGTCCGAGCTCATGATGGATCGCTTTCGGTCCATTTCTGACGCTTGCGCTTCTTGCGTTCGCGCGGCACGTAATTGTCCACGACGAATTTCTCGATGCGCAGGTAGATCTCCGGCGGAATCGGCGTTCGGAAAACCTTGTCGTCGCCCTCTGTGGAGGCGCTAGCCTCCAGGCCATCGGCGGTGACGATCATTGGCTGCACGCCGCCGTCTTCCGTATCGGTGCAAATGACAAACAGCGAGGGCTGCTCGCCCGTGAGGTTGTGCCAGTAGCTTTCGCAGCTATCCAGGTAGAGATTGAGGCGATACCCACCCCAGAGATACTGATTGTTTTCGTCACGGACGAGCACCGGCTCCGAGACCTCGCTGCCACTGTGTTCGCCACCGAGCACGCCGACCACATTCCATTGAGGCACCGACCAGCCGTTGCCCTGGACGATCTTCTTTTCTAGCAGTACGGCGACGGGGATGCTGAGCGAATTGCTCATGGCTGTTTGTCCGGATCGGTGCGTTAGTTCAGTTTGAGGTCGGCTTCGATCACTACGGTCTTGCCGAGATCAGGCAGCTCCATGGTGACCCGTGCGTGCACGGTCCCGTCGGCGTCCAGTTGCCCGCTTTCCACGGCGCCATAAATGGCGCGTTCGATTTCGCGCTGGGAGCTGATGCCGACTCTCTTCAGAAACCTGCGGATCTCGAGATTCAGCTTGTCGTCGTCGGGTTTACCGTCGCTCATGGGGGGCCTCGTCGTTCGTTAGTTGGGCTACCTGCGACACTATACTCGCTCCTAGTCTTTCGCAAACCACTGAAACGCAGTATCCAGGTCTGCCATGAACGAGTTTTCCAACGCCTTTCGCACGGCGCTGCACCTGCTGGTCGAAATGGACCCGGGTCTGCTCGAGGTCGTGCTGCTGTCGCTCCGTGTCAGCCTGTCAGCGGTCATTCTCGCGGCCGTGTTCGCCCTGCCCTTGGGCGCATTCGTCGCGCTGACGCAATTCCCCGGTAGACGCGGCGTCGTCATCCTCATGAATGCGATGATGAGCTTACCGCCCGTCGTGGTCGGACTGGTGATCTACCTGCTGCTGTCGCGTACGGGCCCGCTAGGTACCACGGGGCTGCTCTTCACCCCTACGGCAATGGTCATTGCCCAATGCGTCTTGGTCTTTCCCATCATTGCAGCGCTGACCCGGCAAACCGTCTTCGATCTCCATGAAGAGTACGACGAGTACCTGCGTTCGGTGGGTGCCGGCACCCGGCAGAAAATCGCCACCCTGCTCTGGGACGGCCGGGCACGCTTGCTGACTGCCATCCTTGCTGGTTTCGGGCGCGCGATCGCTGAAGTTGGCGCTGTCATCATCGTCGGTGGCAATATCCTGCATAGTACCCGCGTCATGACCACCACGATTGCCCTGGAAACCAGCAAAGGAGATCTGGGAATGGCGCTCGGGCTCGGGATCATCCTGGTGCTGATTGCGGTGGCAGTGAACACGGCCGTGGTAACCATCGGGGGCGGCGCGAACCAGCGCACCGTTTGAGTCGGCAACGGAGTGCGCATGCAATCGCAGCATCACATGTTGCCGCTCGTCGTAAACGGCGTGAGCTATGTCGTGAATGGCAAAGCCATCATCGAGGATGTGTCCTTCACGATCGAGGATGCCGGCCTCACTGTTTTGCTCGGACCCAATGGCGCCGGCAAAAGCAGCCTGCTGAAGCTGTGCCATGGCTTGTGGCCCTTGAGCTCCGGTTCGATTCGCTGGGGCGATGCCGATGTTCAGGACGCGAAGCAGAAGCAAGCCATGGTCTTTCAGCGGCCGGTGTTGCTGCGTCGCTCGGCCGCGGAGAACGTCGACCATGTCCTCAAGCTACGCGGTGCCTCGTCGGCGGATCGTGCGCGCGTCATCGAGGAGTCCCTCGAATGGGCCGGCCTTGCCGACATCGCCGACATGCCAGCGCGCAAATTGTCGGGTGGGGAGCAGCAGAGCCTGACCATCGCGCGCGCCTGGGCGCTGAATCCCGAGGTGCTGCTCTTGGACGAACCCACCGCCAACCTGGACCCAGCCGCGACGAGGCGAGTCGAGGACCTGATCCGTTCGTTTGCCGAGGCCGGCAAAAAAGTCATCATGGCGACGCACAATATCGCGCAGGCACGGCGCCTGGCCGATGAAGTCTTGTTTCTCAATCATGGCCGTCTACTCGAGCAGGCGCCGGCAGAGCAGTTCATGAGTGGGCCATCGGATCCGCTAGCGGCGCGATTCATTGCAGGGGAGTTGGTGGAATAAGAATGGAGACACCCCAGAAGAAACTCTTGACTGGCGCGATCGTGCTGGCAGGCCTTGCAGCGCTCGGGTCCTATGCGCTCCTTTCCTCGCCGAAAGGGACGACCATCACGCTCGCGTCGACGACCTCGACTGAGAATTCCGGCCTGCTTGGGTACCTGTTGCCGATCTTCAAAGGTGAAAGCGGCATAGGGGTTCGCGTGGTGGCTGTGGGCACCGGGCAGGCCATGCGCATGGCGATGAAAGGCGATGCGGATGTGGTCCTGGTGCATCACCGGCCTTCGGAAGAGCTGTTCGTCGAGGAAGGCTATGGCGTCGAGCGCATCTCGGTGATGCACAACGACTTCATCATCGTGGGCCCGGCATCTGATCCGGCAGGCATCAAGGGCGTCACCGATGTGGCTGCCGCGCTCGGGCGCGTTCGTTCCAGTCGTGCGCCTTTCGTCTCCCGAGGCGATGACAGCGGCACGCACAAGAGAGAGCTCAGTCTATGGGGAGCGCTCGGTTTACAGCCCGGAGACGACGACGGCGACTGGTATCGCGAGTCCGGTTCGGGTCAGGGCGCGACACTAAACGTCGCCAGTGAAATGGATGCGTATTGCCTCTCGGATCGCGCGAGCTGGGTCACGTTTGGCAACAAACGCGGCCTCGAGCTCCTCGTCGAGGGTGATCCGCTACTATTGAATCCGTACTCGGTGATTCTGGTCAACCCGCAGAAGTATCCCCACATCAAAGCACCGGAGGGTCAGCAGTTCATCGACTGGCTCGTGTCCGAGCGCGGCCAGCAACTGATAGCGGCCTACCGAGTGGAAGGTCAGCAACTGTTCTTTCCTGACGCACTCGAAGCCACCGAGGAATGAGCTTCCATGAGACCGCACGACATCACCGGAGTAGTGCTGGCGGGCGGTCGCGCGACCCGGTGGGACGGGCGCGACAAAGGTCTGATTGAAGTGTCCGGCCGGCCGATGATCAGCCACGTGCTGGAGACGCTGGCGCCACAGGTTGAGCAGGTCATCATCAACGCGAACCGCAACCTCGATGCGTACGGCGCCTTCGGCTGCCCGGTCGTCACCGACGCCAGCCGAGATTTCCTCGGGCCGCTCGCCGGAATTGCCAGCGGCCTGGCAGCTGCAGGCACCAACTGGGTGGCGATTGTGCCCTGTGATTCGCCGCTGTTGGCCGCTGACTGTGTGAGCCGTCTGGCCTCGGCTTGCGAGGACGACGAGCGCACCGATCTTGCCGTGGCCCACGACGGTGATCGTATTCAGCCGGTGTTCGCGTTGATCCGCCGCAGCCTGCTCGAGGGTCTCGACACCTTCCTGGAATCAGGCGGGCGCAAAATCGACCGCTGGTACGGGCAGCAGCATATGCAGCTTGTGGATTTCAGCGACAGCCCCGACAATTTCCTCAATATCAACCGGCCTGAGGACCGGGACGTGTTGGAAGCACGCATGAAGCAACGGAATGCCAGCGAATGACGACTAGAGACAAAGCCGGTTGCGGCCACGACGGTCCGGCGTTGCCGTTGAGCGAGGCCCTCGGTCGCGTGCTTGCAGCGGTCGCGCCCGTCACCGATTCTGAACAGTTGCCGATCCGGCAAGCACTTGGACGAGTGCTGGCAGGCGATGTCAGCTCGACAATCAACGTGCCGGCGCATGACAACTCCGCGATGGACGGTTACGCCCTGCGCAGCGCCGACCTCCCGGATGCGGCGCCACTGGAGCTGAGGCTCATCGGCGCCGCGCTGGCCGGCCGGCCTTTCGACGGCCGGGTGGGCTCAGGTGAATGCGTGCGCATCATGACCGGGGCGCCGGTGCCCGAGGGCGCCGACACCGTGGTCATGCAGGAACGTGTCACCGCCGACGACGAGCGGGTGAAGATCGAGGCGTTGCCATTGCGCGGCGCCAATGTGCGCCCGGCTGGTGAGGACGTCAGAGCGGGTGATGTCGCGTTGCCAGCCGGAGTGCAGCTGCAGCCTGCGCACATCGGCCTGCTCGCGTCCATTGGCATCGCCGAGGTGGATGTGCTGCGGCGTCCACGAGTGGCGTTCTTCTCTACTGGGGACGAGCTGTGTGAGGTCGGCACGCCGACGCAGCCGGGCCAGATTTACGACAGCAATCGCTACACGCTGTTCGGGATGTTGCAGCGACTGGGTACGGAGATCGACGATCTCGGCGTCATTCCGGATCGCCCCGACGAGCTCGAAGCGGGCTTGCGGCGCGCGGCAGAGAGTGCCGATCTGATCTTGACCTCCGGCGGCGTGTCGGTCGGCGAAGCCGATTACCTCGTTGAGATTTTCGATGAGATCGGCCAGATCGACTTCTGGTCGGTTGCCATCAAACCCGGCCGTCCGACCGTGTTCGGCACGCTGGGTGACGCTCTGTATTTCGGTTTGCCGGGCAACCCCGTATCGGTGATGGCCACCTTCTACCAGCTAGCGCGTCCGGCGATTTTGAAGCTCAGCGGCCTGCAACCACAGGCACCGGTGTCGATCACCGCCACCTCCGCGGCTGCGATCAAAACCAAGGCTGGCCGCACCGAGTTCTTGCGCGGCGTTCTATCGCGCGACGAGCACGGGCAATACGTGGTCGCGAAAACGGGTCAGCAGGGCTCCGGCATACTCAGCTCGATGACCCAGGCCAACTGTTTCATCGTGGTTCCCGAAGACGCCGAGATCATAGAAGCGGGTTCACAGGTCGATGTGCAGCCCTTCGAGGCGTTCGTCTGAGGCAATGGCTCCATGACCGACCGCAACAGCGTTACCCTTTTCGTCGGCACACGCCGAGGGCTGTTCCGTGCTCAGACCGATGCGGCGCACAGGGAGTGGAACATCGGGGCCCCGCAGATCGAAGGGCATGAGATCGCACATGTCTGTGCGCATCCGACGCGTTCCGGGCGTTTGTATGCCGCTGCCAATCACAACGTATGGGGGGCGCATGTCTACGCGAGCGACGATTCCGGCACGAGCTGGGAGCCGCTCGCATCCTCACCGCATCACCCCGAGGGCAGATACGAGGAAAGCCTGAAAGCCATCTGGTACCTGGCCATGACGCCTGACGGCCGGCGTTTGTATGCCGGTATCGATCCCGCCGGGCTATTCGTCTCGGATGACGACGGTGAGAGCTGGCAACCGGTAGAGGGGCTCAACGAGCATCCGACGAATCGCTTCTGGGAGCCGTCGAAGGGCATCTTCGCCGTGCACTCCGTGTACTTCGACC
>Ga0316193_10000634_pt1 | contig 22383 bp, 27 predicted proteins | sample MerIslsedime2_MG_FD_207735 | JGI IMG/M metagenome (GOLD analysis project Ga0316193, IMG submission 207735) | Coastal sediment microbial communities from Maine, United States - Merrow Island sediment 2 | ecosystem: Environmental > Aquatic > Marine > Coastal > Sediment | place: USA: Maine... | reverse complement strand
AGAGCCCTCGGCCCCGGATGGGGCGACGAACAAGAACTACCCAACTCAGTCCCGCACAGCCAGGGCAACTAGCCCGCTCGCGCCGACGACTTTATCGACAGTATCGGTCATTAGCCGCCATCAGGACGCGACTTGGGCGCGACTGCTTTACACCCCTAAGCTGACATCCTCAGCGCCTGTGCATTGAGGTGGGCCAAGTGCCAATGGCAGCCGTTGCAAAGGTTCGCCACCATGCCCCCCAATACCGATAGTAGGGTTGAGGACCATACGGGAGCAGCCAGTGATGGAAGATCCCACTAGATCACCACGCCAGTTCCCGGCTCCGCAGATGCAGAATGAAACGGATGGCCTTTGCAGAATGCAATGAAACGCTTTTGCATATTGCAAACCCGGACCGCCTAAAGGGCCATAAACCTCCGCACACCAGCACCTAAGGGATTGGCACACGGTTTGCCTATGGAGGGTACGGCTTTGCAGCCGCCGTTTTATCCGCAGTCAGAGGGAATTTGGCAATGATCGACAATACAGCCACTGAGATGCGCTCGACAGCGCGAGCAATCATGCAAGACTATTTCGACCCAAGCAAAAAGGTGATCGACAAGCGTGCACTCTATTACGCGATCGTTCAGGCCCTAACAGAGGCGAGGATGGAGGGACGACAAGAAATGGCTTAAGTGGCCTCCATGGCCCAAGGCAGGGTTCGCACGAGCGCTTACCTCGGATGAAACGCCGCATGGAGAAGCTCCGCGTCTCTCCCTTGGGGCTCTCTCTTGTCGGCGTGTCGACCGCATGAACATACCAGGGGCGCGAAGTGCGCTTTGGGTCATAAGCGGCCCTCGGACCTGGACGCACCTATGTCCGGTTACCACCCATAAGCCGACATTCTCGGCCTCGCGATTGAGGTCAGCTAAGCGTCAAAGGCGGACATCACTATTGCGGGAATAGCAACTGCACCTGGAAGCGTAACTGCCAGTCAGCTCCACCGTTCGTGGTGATGACGTTGTCATAGGCTTGAAGCGACATGTTCACGGGCTGTGCGCCGATGTTAAAGACGCGACCAAAGCCGCCACCGAGCGGAAGCGTTCACTGGTCCCCTGTATCACGAGTCCAATCAGCGGTGATGATCGGAGCAGACACCAGATACCAACCCGTTTCGCCCAAGTTGTAGTTGACGAAGTATTGCAGCAGGAACTGATTCACGTCGGGATCACCGGAGTCACCTGCGAACGACCAGATGTTGTTGGCGAGTGCCCCAATGACCCAGTTTCCCGGCGTGAGGACAACAACAGCCGAGGGACCCGCACCCCACTTGTCCGGTCCAAGGCGACTGTCCGTATTGGTAGGTAGGAGCAAGGTCGGGCCAACGCCCCATGTCACGTCCGAGCCGGCCTGTGTGGCGAAGAAGAAGGTCGGATTGAAATTTCCCAGGCCGAAGTCGCTGCTGTCACCCTCGAATAGGGCCGGTTGGTAAACAACAGGCAGGATCCACCGCGTTATAAGGTTCCAATCCTCGTTTAGCTGAAATGGTACGACCGGTTGAATGTTGAGGATATTCTGATCGTTATCGAGACGCCCCACGTTGAAGTTCGTGTTGTTCTGGAAGGGCACGGAAATCAGATTAGCGATGGGGTTCTGTGACTCTTTGGCGAGTTGCTCCGTGTCCTGGGCCATCGCCTGGGGAGACAAACAGACAAGCCATGCAGCGGCTGCAAGTATGAAGCTCGACCTTGCCACGGGTCCCAACCTGCTCGTTATATTTCGTGCCAGCTTAGCCGACCGGTAGCCGGCGCTGGTATGACGTAAGAGCAACACTTGTGGACGTTTCTTCCGGATATGGCAGCTTTTGAACAGCTGACATTCGAATGAGAGAGGATAACTTGGTGTCGCGCAGGGACAAGCATGCAGACACTTTGGTCTCGATTCCGTCAAAACGACGTCTGCTCACTTAATTGGACATCTGGATGCCGCGGCAATCACAACAAACTCCTCACATCCGATATCAACATTGGATTTTCAAGCTTCCCTTTGTTCGACGGTATCACGGGATGGTCGTCGCACGAACGATTCTGCTCAAGGACGCTGAGACGGAAATCACACCGGCATCGCTCCGACATGAGCTAGCTCACCTGGAGCAGATAGATCGATACGGAATTACCCGTTTCTATCTCATCTATTTTTGCGACTACTTGGCCAACCTTTGGCGCTTGCGCAATCACGATGCTGCCTATCGGCATATAAGATTTGAAAGGGAGGCTCGCGAGCTGGAACGGCTCGAGCGGATCTGTGAGCGCTGAAGGGTTGGGGCGGCAATCGGCGCTCTTGCGCACACACCGTGAGGTCTGCTTTGGGTCATTAACAGCCATGGCACCCAGATAACGAAGGCCGATTTAGTCCGATAGCGGACGTCGCAGGCCCATGCTCTGAACTCCTACAGCAGGAGGTTCATCATGGACACGATACAATTTGTTCCAAGTTGCCGACCGGCTCACAGTGAGCCATGGAACAAGGGAAAGCTGACCGGAAGCAAGCCACCGCTTCTGCCAAAACATGTCTGGGCGATCCGAACGCGACTGCACATGCTGGGCAAGAAGCGAGATCTCGCCCTCTTCAACTTGGCGATTGATAGCAAGCTACGCGGGTGTGACCTTGTTCGGCTCCGGATGCTGGATGTTGCGCCCCGCGGTTACGCCGTCGAGAGAGCGTCGATCCGGCAGCGCAAGACCTGTCAACCGGTCAAGTTCGAGATCACCGAGCAGACCAAACTGGCCATCGATGCGCATCTGGCTGCGCTGCCTAGCACTGGGGATCGATTCCTCTTTCCAGGAAAAACGGTGGGATCGCACCTCAGCACAAGGCAATACGCCCGACTGCTCAACAATTGGCTGGCACTGATTGGCCTCGATCCGTCGATATTCGGGACACACTCGCTTAGAAGGACCAAGGCCACATTGATTTATCGAAAAACGGGAAACCTGAGGGCCGTCCAGCTGCTTCTGGGACACACCAAGATCGAGAGCACAGTTCGATACCTGGGAATTGAGGTCGACGACGCCCTTGAGATTGCAGAGAAGGTAGACGTCTGAAAACTAGGGTGAAGCGGACATGTTCCGCTCCACCTTAAATGTCTCATTCGTGCCAATAGCGGACGTACGGACCACGAGATTACCGTCATCAGAACGACATGAACGTGTACTGTTTTGGACTGGCCAAGCGCAAATAGTTCAAAGAGGGAGCTCAGACTTATGAAGCGAACTTGGAATACCACGGTGCTACCCATCGCAGTCGCGCTTTTGTTCGCCGGCTCTGCGTCCGTCTTAGCCCAAGTTTCGCAAGAGACGCTCGAGTCGCTCTCGACCCCGGACAAGGTCGAGACGAGCATTGGGACGCTCCAGTTCAAGGACGGTGCGGCGAGCGTCGAAACGGCCGAGAAGGTTTATGACGCCCTCGCCTTCACTCGGGCTTTAAATGCCTACAACAACAGCTTCCGCGGCGCCTCGGCACTGGCGATCAAGAAGGGCTTGCAGAGCATCGGACTCCAAAGCGGAGAAGTCGCCATCACCTCGGAATTGTTGGATGCAGACTCGCTGTTCCTGACGGCGAACGCCGACACCGTCTACTACATGGCCTGGATCGACTTGTCAGATGGTCCGGTGGTCATCGAGCAACCGCCGGAGGGTCTCGGCACCATTAACGACATGTGGTTCTCCTGGGTCATCGATGCCGGCAAGCCCGGTCCCGACCGCGGTCTTGGCGGAAAGTATCTCATTGTCGGACCAGGCTATGACGGCCCTCTGCCCGAGGGCGGCTATTTCATCGCCCATTCCAAGACCAACAATGTGCTCTATGCCATGCGCTCTTTCCTGGCCGACGGGAAAGACCCGAAGCCGGCGGTCGAGAACATCAAAAAGAATTTGAAGATCTATCCGTATGAGCCGGGCTCGTACGGCACCAGCGTCGCAGAGGCGCTGAAGGGCAAGGTGAGGCTCGGCGGGGAACCGAAAATCCCCGAGACGAAGTTCATCGAGATCAGCGGCAAGTCGTTCAACACGATTCCGCCCAGCGACTACGGATTCTTTGAGCTAATCAATGAGAATGTCCAGGAGGAGCCGGCCACCAGCTATGATGTCGAGCTCGCAGGACAGCTCGCCGCCATCGGCATCGTACATGGCAAAGAATTCAAGCCCGATGCGCGGATGAAGAAGATCCTCTCGGACGCGGCGGCCGTCGGCAACGCCACCGGGCGCGCCTTGAACTGGCGGTACGCCCTTGCCCATCCGGGTTGGGCTTACTACACCGACTCCCAATGGGGAAACATGCTGTTCGAGGGCGGCGCGTTTTTTGAGACACCCCCTCCCGCTTACGAGGGCAAGGGCATGTTCAAACCCTACCCACCGACGGGCGCGAGGACTCTGGATTCGCGGGCGGCATTCTATTACGCTTACACGCTCGATTCCCCGGGCATGATAATGCGAATCCCCGGCGTTGGGTCCCAGTATTTGATGGGCTTCCTCGACGCGGACGGCGATCCGTTTGACGGCGCCAAGACTTACAAGGTGACGCTACCCAAAGACATCCCCGCCGAGGCGTTCTGGTCCTTGACGCTCTACGACAACCAGACCCGCTCCATGCTGCAAACGCCGCAGAAGTATCCGCGGGCGGGCAGCCAAAGCTATCCCTCGCCCGCGGCGGAGACGGCCAAAGACGGCTCCACCGCCGTCTATTTCGCACCCGAGCAGCCTGAGGACGTGGCGCGCGGCAACTGGATCCAGACCGATCCGAAAAAGGGCTGGTTCACGATCCTGCGTCTCTACAGCCCAATGCCGTCGTTCTTCGACAAGAGCTGGCGGCCGAGCGAGATCGAGCTAGTGAATTAGGGGTCCGCCATGTCCGCTTTGGGTCATTAACGGAGATCAGCGGCCTGATCGGAAATGTCTGCTTTGCGCCAGAAAGCAGACATACCAAATTGTGCGCAGTGCGGAGCAGGCGCGCCCATTCGTTGCCGCCAGGGGCCGCCACGATGTGCTGGCCACATGATGGTTGAGAGGAGATAATTACTATGCACCTTCTGGTGGACTGAACACGAGGATCGCAGTCCCACGCTGTCCACCCGTCCACCGCACATGCTCAACGCGCCTAACGACCAAGAAGCCAAAAAATCAGACTCAATACGACGCTAATGAGCAAGCAGGTTCCGATTGGCAAATAGAACCGGAAGTTCTCTCGTTCAATGACAATATCACCAGGCAATCGGCCGAGCCCCAGCTTGGCAAGGAAGGGCCAGAGGAGCCCTGCGGCGACCAACACCAAACCAAAGATGATGAGTGTCCGTGACATGGTTCCTAGTATCCCGACAGGCCGGGCGGGACGCTGCGCGCCCCTTACCCCCTGGTTATAATATCTATATGTGTCATTACCAGTGCGACAGTAGGAGGCCCTTCCCTCACTAATGGTCCTTTCCATTATTCGCGGGTTTCGGCGATTTCGACAGCGTCGGTTCTTCCATCGCTGCTTTCTTCAGCTCACTACTGTCCTTGCTGGCGCGACAGCACTGTCTCGCCGGTGCGACCTGTGCTCGCTCCCAACTGGTCACTGCGGGCCTTCCCGTTACATGGCAATCCCAAATCGTGATGCCGTATTCGGTTGCCTTGCGACCACCCCAACTGCCACGCGAGACGATCTCGATAAGGCCCCAGTCGAGAAGTTCATTGATGCAACGGTTCGCGTTGTCCTTACTGATGTCACAGGCCACACCGATATCGCGCATCGATGCAGCGAGCATGCCATTGTTTTTCCCGTGGGACCGGGTGCAAAGATGCGCAAAGACCTTGATCGCATCACCGCTACAGCTGCGCCACGCCTCAGACTTGATCACGTTGTGAAAGATCTGCACGAACTGGTCGGCGTTGGCCAATCTCTTCTTACGACGACCCTTCGGCGGACGCTTCTTCCTATTTTGAGCCATTCGTCTTGCCTCCTACTAACTTGAGTGCGCGACGAATGGCCGTCAGTGCGGAATAGGTGTACGAACCGGGCGCGAACTCATACGCCTTTTGCGCATGCTCTTCGGCCCGCACCAAGGCCGCTAAGATCGAAGGGGTATAACGGGTCATGACTGCCCCCTTCCGCGCGTCCTTGGCGACCCGTCTCCAGGCTTGAGGGGCTTCCATCGGACAAACCGAGGCCCCTCCTGCGCGGTCTCGCGAACGGTGAGCAGTGCAGCTTTCTCAATATTGACCGTGTACCGGTGAACGCCGCGCTCATCGACAACCTTGACGTGGCCGGTCACACCGCGTGCTTTCAGTGCCCGCGCCAGGTCACACGCCGGGTCGGACGAGCGCTCAACGAGCAGCTCGCCGTCAACCTCCACATCGTAAAGATAGACGTGACGCCGACCCGTCTTCGGTGGAGTCCGCCTTGCGAAGAGCAGAGCGGTTGACGGGGGTTCTTCGCTTGGGCAATCTGACGAGGCTTGACTATCAAATTGGCCCTCGTTCTCGGCTGCAACCGAGGCGGGGGCTTTTCCATGACCGTCCATTACTCCGCCCCCTTATTTCTGAGAGCTTCGTCTAGCTCAGAACGCCGGGCGGCGATCAAAGGGCCGATCTTGAAGGTCGGGATGTAGCTCCGCGTCGCCCAGTGGTAGACGCGGCGTTCCTTCACTTTTAGATACGCTGCAATAGCGGGGCGCCGACCAGAAGATCGTTGCCTAATTCGTTGCCTTTCATGTTTCTATCCGACGAGGCGGAGTGGCTTAGCGCCGAGCCGTTGGCAGGCCTCGAAATCCGAACGGCAGACGCAACTTGGCTTGAAAGCCAAAGTCATCAGCCGTGTCGGATGGAATCATTTGTTGTGGGAGGTAAAAGTTTGTCGCCCCATTTCCGCCCCAGCGTCAAGCGTCAGCGTGGATAGATTCGTGGAGAAACGTAGGATAACCCACATTTCTCAAGAGAAATCTACGCCTCTCTTAGTGACATCTCGCTGCTTGTTGATGCAGCTTTCTTGTCGCGTTCATGTTGCATGGAGTTGCCGAGACGGGATGGAAACCCTTGAAAATCACTGGGTCTAGGTTGCAACATACGCAACATGAAAAAGGCCCCGATTGGGGCCCAACCTCTTGATTTATATGGTAGCGGAGGAGGGACTCGAACCCCCGACACGCGGATTATGATTCCGCTGCTCTAACCGGCTGAGCTACTCCGCCCCAAGGCTTACAGGCCTCTGTATGTAACTATGCATGTAAGCAGTTTGACGCCTATGCCTGCCTCTGTCCCCTCCAAGTAGCAAAAAGCAGGTTCAGGTAAAAGTGACAAAATACGATCAATGTGAGCACAGCCCCTGCCCCGTCCCTTCATAGCCCTCCCTGCGCTTTCAGGAGCAAAGGCCAGTCCACCATCTATCCTTCTTGATTCCTCTCAAGGCGACAGCAGCCTTACTGAGTTGAACTGTTCCCTGAAGTCCTGGGGCTGACGAAAGGTTCAGAGGCTATGTCCAAACTTCTCGCTGCGTTTGTGGTCATCGTCGTCTCAACGGTGGCGACGGGCACCTTATTGGCGCAGGATGTTGATAGCGGAATAACGGCATACCAATCATTTATTAGCGGAGCAAAGGCATACCAATCAGGTGACTACGCAACTGCGCTGAAAAAATGGAAGCCGCTGGCTGAGCAGGGATATGCTACGGCGCAGGTCAGTCTTGGTTTCATGTACGACAAGGGCCAAGGCATGCCTCAAGACCATGCGGAAGCGGTGAAATGGTATCGCAAGGCTGCCGAGCAGGGAGATGCTATAGGGCAGTTCAGTCTTGGTAGTATGTATTATGAGGGCAACGGTGTCGCTCAAGACTACGCTGAAGCGGTGAAATGGTATCGCAAGGCTGCCGAGCAGGGAGATGCTAGAGGGCAGTTCAATTTTGGTGGGATGTACGCAACGGGCCAGGGTGTCGCTCAAGACTACGCTGAAGCGGTGAAATGGTATCGCAAGGCTGCCGAGCAGGGGCTCGCTGCGGCGCAGAACAGTCTTGGTGCGATGTATTACGAGGGCACGGGCATAATCCAGGACACGATGGCTGCTCATATGTGGTTCAATATCGCCGCTGCGAATGGGAATGAGAACGCTCTAAAAAATAGAGATAACGCAGCCCGTACGCTCTCTTCATCACAGCTCGTAGAAGCACAACAAAGGGCGAAACGCTGTATGGCGTCTGGCTACAATTATTGCGATTGAATGACGGGCTAATAAGGCTTCTTCCCCCAAAGCCTCGCTTTCACTCTCCAATAAATAAGAAAGAAGCAGTCAATTCTGGCTGCTTCAATAAGAATAGAGGAGAAAGCGATGAATACCCAAATCCCAAAACAAAACCCCGGCAGAGTGAAGCGATGGAACCGCAGTTTACGTCCCTTGAGAGAGGTTCTTTCCGATCCAACAGACAACCTTCCCAGAACGCTCGGCAGGATGAAGAAGAAGGCAGCGAGCGGGTCAGCGAATAGGCCGCTAATGGAACGAGCAACTGACGGCACCAAGACCCGGAGCCACCGGTTGTTTAGATTCAACGAGTTTGTGGCGCTCAACTATCCAGAAGACAGCACCAAAGAGACGCTCTCCAGGTTGCGCAAGAAAAGAAAACCTGAAGAAATACATCATTCCTAATGTTATCCAACCAAGTGCTTGAATCCATGGAATTTTTTATTCAGTCACAGACCGCTTGAGTCAGAAAAACCTTATATTATATTGTCTTATGAAGCTTTTTTTCAAGAGACAACACCATTATGGGGCAAGCATCTGTTCTGAATGATCAAGAGATTCGACGGGTCTTTCGGATCATCGAGACCACAAGACATTAGGCTCGCAACCGGCTTGCTTTTGTTCTCTCCGTCTACGCAGGGCTGCGAGTCGGCGAGGTAGCGGCTCTGAAAGTCGGTGATGTAGCCAACTCGGATGTGGAGGCTCACAAAGAGATCAAGCTTTCTGCTTCACAGACGAAGGGATCAAAAGGCCGAACCGTTTATCTAACAGGCGTGTTCAAGCGGAGATCGCTGCCTTCCTAAAGGAGCGTTCATTCGCTGATCCGAATGCCCCCTGATAGCTTCTCAACGCCGAGAAAGGGCCTTTTCTCCAGTCACGCTCGGTATGTTGTTCAAGAAAATCTATGAGCTTGCGGGGCTACGCACTTCCTCTCATTCAGGACGGCAGACCTTCGCCACCAGACTGAACGAGCAATGGAGGAGACACTACAACACGAAACGACCGCACAGTGCTCTGGGCTACCGTCCGCCGGCTCCGGAAACCATCGTCCCGATGGACCGCAGGCCGGTCATGCACTAACAATCAAACTGGACCACTTAGGTGGCGCTGATCAATAGCGCAAAAAAGCCCGCGCTCAAGTAGCGCGAAGCGCGGTAGCGCAAAAAAACTTGCGCTCAAGGTGCGTGACGCACGGTCGCGCAAACCCAATTGCTCTATCGTTCGGCCAATTGGCTCTGAAGCCGGCGATATAGAGACCGCCAGTAATTGCTGTCAACCAGGCGCCGCACAAACAGCCCCATGCGCACAGCCGGAGAGACCGCAGGGCTTTCGGAGGCTCTGTCAGCGACCGCGCGCCGTCTCTTCACGCCCTTGGCCAGAAAGTCCTTTGCCGCTTGTGGCGCCACGCCGAAGCCCGGCTCCTTAACGAAGCGCAGCATGGTGAAAAGCCCCACAGGACGGAGCGGCCGACGCTCCAGCAGGCGCAAATCTTCGCAGATCAAGACCCGATCGACCTCAAACACGGCATGCCAGCCAATGAGATCGGCAAATGGCGCAAGTTTCTTTTCCAAGGCGCCGCGCACACCGTCTTCCTGGCTAAAATGATTGACCAAGATCACCTCGCCGCCGGGGGCGCAGACGCGCTCAAGCTCACGCATCACCTTGTCTGGGTCAGGCACCACGGTCATCACGTACATGGCCACCACCGTATCGAAACTCTCGTCGGCAAAGCCTAGCGCGCTCGCATCCATCTCGTGGAGACCATCCACATTGCCGAGCTTTTTCTTCGTGACCTTTTCGCGTGCTTTATCCAGCATCTCCGGCGACAGATCTATCCCGGTCACTGACAGATGCTCGCCATAGCAGGGCAGTGACAGCCCGGTACCGACGCCGACTTCGAGGACGCGGCCTTTGCGCGTGTTGATGATCTTGACCGCATGTTTCCGGCCCGCATCGGCAACACGACCGAACGTATAGTCATAAACCGGCGCCCATCGGCGATATGCGTGGCGGACAGAATCCGTGTCCATCACAGGATGATTGGAAGACAACGCTGCACCCTCCCGAGGCTTTCTAACCGCGCCCCAGCGCGCGGTCTTATCGCGACTCCGCCAAGAACGCTTCCGACGGCAGCGGTGCTGCCTGAGCCACGAATGCGCCCTTAGCCATAAAAGCTCCTTCAGCGGACTTAATCCAGCCGCCACCAAGAAGCCGCTCCCCACCGCCCGTCGCGGCATAAAACACACAAGCCTGTCCGGGAGAGACCCCCTCCTCGCCATGAGCGAGATCCACAAGGACAGCATCACTTTCAATTGAGATCGTCGCCAGCTGCAATGGCCCCGTCGAGCGAATCCGCACCAAGACTTCGAGCCCATGCGCCACCGCCGTCTCGAAGGGCTCATCGCCCAGCCAGTTGACGTCGCGCAACATAACGGTCCGTGTGCGCAAGGCCTCACGCGGCCCGACTACGACCTCATGCCGATCCGCATCGAGCTTCACCACATAAAGCGGCTCAGGCGCCGCAATCCCGATGCCTCGGCGCTGGCCGATCGTGTAATTGATGATGCCGCTATGCCTAGCCAGCACGCGGCCATCCACATGGACGACATTGCCGGGCTCGGCGGCGCCGGGGCGCAGACGTTCAATCACTTGGGTATAGCGGCCTGTCGGCACGAAACAGATGTCCTGGCTGTCAGACTTGGCGGCAACATCCAGCCCAAAGTCACGCGCGAGCTTGCGCGTCTCCGCTTTCGGCATATCGCCTAAGGGGAAGCGAAGGAAGGACAGTTGAGCCTGCGTAGTGTTGAATAGGAAATAGCTCTGGTCACGCTCTTTATCGGCGGCGCGGCGTAGCTCCCAACCCTGGGCGCCCGGTGCGCTCTTCACGTAATGCCCCGTGGCGAGGGCGGCGGCGCCAAGACCTTCCGCCGTCTCCAGAAGGTCACGGAACTTGATCTTCTGATTGCAGGCGACGCACGGGACCGGCGTCTCACCGTTGAGATAGCTGTCGGCGAAGGCACCCATCACCGCCTGCTCAAAACGCTGTTCGTAATCGAGAACGTAATGGGGGATATCGAGCGCGGCCGCGACTTGGCGCGCATCCTTGATGTCCTGCCCGGCACAGCAGGCACCCTTCTTTGTGACCGCCTGACCATGGTCATAGAGCTGCAGCGTAATGCCAACCACGTCATAGCCTTGGGACTTGAGCAGACCTGCAACTACGGACGAGTCGACGCCGCCCGACATGGCCACAACCACCCGCGTCTCATCAGGACGCCCCGAAAGATGTAAACTGTTAAGCATGATGACTGCTAAGCACTTTCTTGCTGCAAAGCGTTCTTGCCTGTGACTGGGGGAATTCACTCGAATCTCTCGGAACGGCCGTGTTCTCGCTATTCGTCCCAATACCGATGCGTTCGATCCCGCACGGCGCCTCGCGCGGATCGTGATACCAAGCCAATCCTTGGTGGCTCTGTGGATCAGCAAAGCAACATAGGCAGCGGGCCGCGCCGACGCAAGACATGGAACGGGCCCCCGCCAAGCCCTGGCTCAAGACCTTTCTAAAATGACACGGTATTTCAGTAAGTTTTGAGAGTTTTCTTGCGCTTTCTTTTACCGCGCGGCTTAGGCAATTCTTAAATCGCGGTCTGCTAGCGTCCCCTTAGTTAGACGCTCATCAATTTCAGTGAGTACTGCGTAAGATGACTGAACACTATAGGCCACGTGTCCGATATGTGATTGGGCCGGACGGCAGCCCGCTGACGGTCGCCGACCTACCCCCGAAAACCACCAAGCGTTGGGTGATCCGCCGCAAGGCTGAAGTCCTGGCCGCTGTGCGCGGCGGACTGCTAAGTCTTGAGGAAGCCTGTGATCGCTATACGCTGACCGTGGACGAGTTCCTGAGCTGGCAGCGCTCGATCGACAAGCATGGCCTCGCCGGCTTGCGCGCCACACGCATCCAGGACTACCGGGCGAACTAGGCCCTCAGCCTATCAAGAACGGAATTTCAGATGGCCGGGCTCGCCCCGGCCATTCGCATGATTCCAGACTGCACACACTTCTCTTCTGCGTGCATTCGATCCTGCGCGCACTCCGAGATAGACGCGGAAGGATGTAAGCTGCGAGGGCGCGCGCTAGCGCGACGCAGTCGTGGGCAATGCCCGACTGCAATTTGTCTGCCCGCTCTTCCAGCGATTGATGTCGAACTGCATTTTTGCTGCTTGCGCCGGCGTCATAGTCCGGTTCTTGGTCGTAATGATCGTATTCGTACCGCTTTGCGCAAAATCGATCGTATAGGCGACGGAGCCCGCAAGACCGCGGGCATCCTTCTTGTTGTGGATGGCGATCTTCACCTTCTCCCCATCCGGGCTGACATCGGCCCGATAGACATGGCGAGGCAAAAGCGGTGCGCTCGCATTGAACCAGCAGGTTTTGATGCGGCCGCCCAACATGACGTACGCATCGACAGGCTTAGCCGTCGCAATCGACAAATGCCCGGTATTGTAGGCTGGAACCGCACCCGTCTGCTCCGCCGCAACGAGCTGTGCCTTAGCCGCGGAGGAATTGTTTCTGCAAGCCGCCAGTGAAACGAGGGCTGCTGTGAGCGCGAAACCAAGCCCCGCAAGTCGGAACATTGTCAGAGACATTGACGGCTCCATGGTGATTAGTCCCGGAAGTTCTCGAATTGAAGCGGCTGTTCGACCGGCAGCTCCTTGATAAATTGAATCACGGCCTGGAGGTCGTCGCGCTTCTTGCCTGTGACCCGGAGCTCATCGCCCTGGATAGCGACTTGAACCTTGAACTTCCCACCCTTCACATCTTTGACGATGCGCTTGGCCAATTCCTTGTCGATTCCCTGACGCAAAATAGCCGTCTGCCGCACGGCCTGCCCGGCCGCCTTCTCCACGGGCTTGTAATCGACGACGCCCGCGTCGATCTTGCGGCGTGCCAGGTGACCCTGAAGAAGTTCGTGCATCTGCTTAAGCTTGAGATCGTCGTCCGCATTGATCACGATGACGGATTCGTTCCGCTCGATCTTCGATTGCGAATCCTTGAAGTCATAACGCTGGGTCATCTCGCGAACCATATTCGCAAGCGCGTTGTCGACCTCTGCAAGGTCGGTCTTTGAAACAACATCGAATGACGGCATAGCAGAACCCCCGCGCTATTTTCAGATATCAGGAATCGCAGCAATCAGACCGGCGGCAAGCGGGCTGAATACAGCCCGCCACATGTCCGCCGGCAAACCGCGCAGCGGTCCCTTGTCGCCGCTATCCAGCCGCGCGCTGCACGCCCATGACGGCAAACCCTGACGCAGGATCTTCGGCCCGCACACGGTCAGCATCACGCTCTTGTAGGAGTTCGATTTTACGAAGCTCCTCGGCCGCCTCATCCAGCTCGCCCTTCGCGGCTGCGAGCTTTGCCTCAAGGCCTGCAACGGACGTTGCGAGGTTGTCTCTGCGCTGCAGAGCCGCTTTGGCGAAGGTCGGATAGGCGTAGTGATTGACGTCCGTGACGCCTGCGCGTTCCTGCTCAACGTCGACCTGCCGGTCGAGATCGGTCGCCATATTGTTGAACTCGCCGATCATAGATTCAATCTCGGCAACCTTGCGGCGCTTCTCGTCAACCTCGAAGCGCTTCAAGCGTGTGACTGCATCGCGTGACTTCATACTAAATACCCTCAAGCCTGTTCGGTTTTCGCCGATGGCGAAAAATACAATTTCCATGCAAAGGGCCGGGCCCAGCCACGCGAAAGCCCATCAAAGCTCCGCGTCCCGGAAGCGGCCCCAATAACAAGTCTCAAGGACCGGTCCCCGCCCCTTCATGCCAGATCATCCCCGACAGCCCTTAAGGCGCAGTAAACCATAGGCATCGCATCCAACCGATAAACCACTTCGCACAGAGAAAGCATGGTTGCCGGACTTGGTTAGCCCTCGCCTTACGATCAGCTTTTGTTAACTATTGGACGTTAACTTCTTGATTCGAAATTAACCAATCAGCGTCCGATGTATTGGGTCAGGGGATAGCCAGAACATGAGAATATGGGGGAATTGAAATGCGGGTTCTTCTGATCGAGGATGATAGCGCCACGGCTCAGAGCATCGAGCTAATGCTGCAGTCGGAAGGCTTTAACGTCTACAAGACAGATCTAGGTGAAGAAGGTGTCGATCTCGGTAAGATCTACGACTATGACATCATCCTTCTCGATATCAATCTACCAGACATGAGCGGCTACGAAGTCTTGAAGTCCTTGCGGGTCAGCAAGGTTCAGACGCCAATCCTCATTCTTTCCGGATTGGCGGGTATCGAAGACAAAGTCCGGGGCCTCGGGTTCGGCGCCGACGACTATATGACCAAGCCCTTCCACAAAGACGAACTTGTCGCACGCATCCACGCGGTCGTGCGGCGCTCCAAAGGTCACGCTCAGTCGGTCATTCAGACGGGCGGCCTAAAGGTCAATCTGGATACGAAGACGGTCGATGTGAACGGCCAGCGCGTCCATCTGACCGGCAAAGAATATCAGATGCTCGAACTGCTCTCCCTTCGGAAGGGTACGACGCTGACCAAGGAGATGTTCCTCAATCATCTTTATGGCGGCATGGACGAGCCGGAACTCAAGATCATCGACGTCTTTATCTGCAAGCTGCGCAAGAAGCTCGCGGCGGCGACCGGTGGCAAACACTATATCGAGACGGTTTGGGGTCGCGGCTATGTGCTGCGTAATCCCGAGGACGAGATGGACACGGGCGAAGCCGCCGCTTAGGCCTCTCCTTCAGAACAATCCACTTACGAAAATGGCCGGGCTCGTCCCGGCCATTTTTTGTGGGCTCAAAGGTTGAGGCCACGCCTCGGCGAGCGCCTAAATGCAGACGTCCGCCTTCTTGCGGAGTGCGACCCAGACTGCGACGCGATCGAACGCTCAAACCGCGCTCAGATGGTCGGCGACGGTTCGTGTATCTTAGTTTGCGGCCCGGTCGCCGCACGTTTGAGGCGGCAGAATTCAAACGGCTCACGGAGCCTCGAATTCAGTCGGCCTTGAAGACGACCTCGTCCTCGCCTGTTTCCAGGCTCAAGGTCATGTCCGCGGCTTTCGCGACCCGTGCGGCATAATAGGGTTGGATGGAATAGGCATCGACCTCTTCCGCCGCCTCCCCAGCCAGAAGCGCCTTCACCTGATCGTTGAGCCGTGCCGCCTTGCCAGTGGCCGTGACGGTGTAGGCTAACTCCGGGCCATCTTCGGAAATCACGGCGCGAACCGTGCCGCCGCGCGGCAGGGCCACAACACCAAGCGCAACCAAATTCAGCAAGAGCTTGACCTTGTTCTTCGGCAAGATCAGTGCCGGCCCCTCCCAGATGAGGTCGTGCTTCTCGCTTGTGTTGACAAAGGCATGCGCGACTTTTTCCGCGTCCCGCGTGTCGATCTCCGCCCCCGCCGAGCCGGCCGCACCGAACGCGATGCGCGCGAATTGAAGCTTTGCGGAAGCCTGATTGGCGCTCTTCTGGATCAGCTCCATCGCCGCCTCGCGCATGTCGTCTTCCGGCTCCTCGCCCAACATCTCCAGACCATTGGAAATGGCCGAAACAGGATTGATGACGTCGTGGCAGATGCGGCTCGAAACAAGCGCCGCAAGCTCAAGATCACCGAGCACAACCGGCTCCGACATAGCCTTCTCCTTATCGCATCCGCCTTGGTCGGGCGGAGATAACGTGGCCTGCATACGAATTTCTGTTACAGGATGACAGCAATCATCAACGGCCAAAAAACGCGGAACGAATCAACAGCCTTTCGGAGCATTTTGCCTTGTCAGCACCAGGACACACAACCTCGCGAGTTGCAGAACAAGCAACCGGCCTCGACCTTCGCCTCGCAGCCGAGGTCCTCTCGGACGCCGCCGCTAAGGCGGGCGCCGCCATCATGGCGCATTACGGAGCCCTTGCAGAGGTCGAGTTCAAGGATGACAGCTCGCCTGTGACCAAGGCGGACCGCGATGCAGATGCGATTCTTCTTGCGGCTCTGAGTGCGCTTGCGCCCTCAATCCCGGTTGTGTCGGAGGAAACCGCCTCGGACCGTATGGCGCCTCTTGGTCAGAGCTTTTTTCTTGTCGATCCACTCGACGGCACGAAAGAGTTCATCAAGAAACGGACCGATTTCACCGTTAATGTCGCGCTGATCGAGAACCGGTTCCCGCGCTTTGGCCTTGTCTATGCACCCGCACGCGCCCTTCTGACGGTGACCCCCGCCGACGGGGTCGCCATCGAGGCGGAAATGGCGCCCGATGCGAAAGGCGCTGACCTCAACGCGCTCGATCACAAGCCGCTCCATGCGCGGGCCGCAAACCCGGCGGGACTGACCGCCCTTGTGAGCGCATCTCATCTCGATGAAAAAACCGAGGACTTCTTGACCGGCTTCAATGTTGCGGACCGACGAGGCGCTGGCTCTTCGGTCAAGTTCATCGAAATCGCAAAGGGCAACGCGGACCTTTATCCACGGCTCGCGCCGACCATGGAGTGGGACACGGCGGCCGGCCAAGCGGTGCTGGAGGCCGCTGGCGGACATGTTGTGGACATGAACGGCGCGCGCTTCAGCTACGGCAAAACCAATGCCGGACTAAAGAATTCGAACTTCATTGCTTGGGGCCGTACGATCTTAACGCCCCGGTAAGTATTCCACCCTTTGGTAACGCTTTCGGTCAACCATAGTGGCGAGGGCATGTGCCCTCACCGGCCGGCGGCGATTGCCGGCATTTGCGCCCCGGGGGCTTAGTCATGCGTCTCACGAGCACCGCGATTGCCGCGGCTTCAGCGATCCTTGTTTCTTTTCTCCAGATCTCTGGGAGTGTGGCGCAAAATGCGCCCTACGGAGCCGCGCCCAACACGATGCCTGTGCCGAATGGACGCGTGAATGGCGCCTATCCGCAAAATGGAGCCTCCGTGCCAAACGCGGCTCCTGCCCAAAACGGTGTCTACGCACCCAATGGCACGAGGCTTCCGCCTCAGACCAACATGGCCCCAGCACTGCCACCTGCCAATCAGCAACAAGCCTATCAGTCGGGGCAAACCTACCAGCCCGCGCAAGGCTATGCCTCTGAGAAGCTATCGGGTGCGGATGGCGACGGGTTCTCGCCGGAGGAAATCAAGGGTGCCGGACACCGCTTCTTCGGCAAGGTTTCGTCGGGGTTTGCCAGCGCCGTGGAGTACACCTTCCAACGCTCCGGGCGGCCCAATGGCTATATTACCGGGGAAGAAGCCGGCGGGGCCTTCGTGGCAGGCCTGCGCTATGGCGAAGGCACACTCCATAGGCCCGACGGCAGCCAATATCGCGTGTTCTGGCAGGGACCGTCCCTTGGCTATGACTTCGGTGCAGAAGGCTCCAAGACCATGGTTCTGGTCTACAATCTCCAGAATCCGGGCCAGATATACAACACTTTCGGCGGTGTGGACGGTTCCGCCTATCTGGTCGGCGGCGTGGGTATCACATACCTGGCGCGCGACGACATCGTGCTCGCGCCCATCCGCTCTGGCGTCGGCCTTAGACTGGGCGCAAATATCGGCTACCTGAAGTATACTCGCCAGCCGACCTGGAATCCGTTCTAAATAGGCGCTAAGGAAGCAGTAGCGAAAGTCTCGCGGGGTCGCGGCCATGTTGGCGCGCGAGGCTTTATTGCTTATCCGACGGCGGACGACTGCCGGTTGCGGCGGCACAAGGGGTGCCGACAGGGCGCTATGATGTGGCGCGAAGTTCAAGGAACCAAAGACCTTGATGATCGAATGGTTAATGTTCGGGGCGTTGGGCTTCTTCTTGGGATGCCTCCTCGGCCTCATGCTCGCGCCCCCGTTGTGGAACCGCGCGGTCAAGCTGACCACGCGGCGGCTCGAAGCGACTATGCCCATGTCGCTCGCCGACATTCAGGCCGACAAGGATCAGCTGCGCGCGGACTTCGCCATCCAATTGCGCAAAGTGGAAGTGGCCCTCGAAAAATCGAAAGAAAAGGCGTCGCGCGAACTGATCGAGGCCAATAAACGCCGAGTCGAAATCCAACGGCTCAACAGCAATTTGGACACGGCGAAAGGCGAGTACCAGGAAAGCGAAAACGCCAACCGCGTGTTGCAGCAAACCATCAAGCGCCGTCTGCCGGACCTCGACGCCAGACTTAAGGCCGCCAAGAAGGCGTTGTCGGACCTCGAGACGGTCAATGCAGAGCTGCGCAGCGCTGTGGCCTCACAGTCTGAAGCTCTAAAAATCGCGCGCGGCACGGTTCACAACCAGCGCACCGATATCGACCAGCTGCGGCTTTCCTTGGAAAGCGGCAGCGCTGGCAAGCGCGGCTCTTCGAAGTCCGACGGCCGTGCGGTTGCGGAAAGCCAGCGTCTCGCCGCAGAGCTGTCGCGGGCCCAGGAAGAACTTGAGCATGCGCGGACAAGCACCGACGAGATCGAATTCCTGCGCCGCGAACTCAACAACCTCGCATCCCACATTATGGACGCCGCACGGGCGCAAGCGCCGGAGCACTATGCCGCCGCCGCGCCCCAATCCGTTGCCGCCTATGAGGACCCGGAAGCATCCGAGGAGAATTGGCACACGCAAGGCACCATGACAGGCCACCAGATGCCGGCGGAGCAGGAAAGTACCGCAGAAGAAGTGTCCCTAGCCTATGCGGGCAACGGCGCCGCTGAGCATACTGAATACGAGGCGGCGGCCGAATCGCCGCTAGAGACCCATCATGAGGGAGCCTATTCGGAGGGGCCACAGGCGGTAGCCACCGAAGGGGCCGACGAGACGGAACAGAGCTTCGCGGCGCAAGAGACGTTCGAGGTCGAAGAGACTTACAAGGCTGAGGAACCCTTCGAGACCTACGAGCTCGAGGAGACCTATGGCAACGAAGGTGAGGACGACCATACCGACGACGACGCCTTTGTCCACGAGGACGAATCGCAAGAGCCAGAGAAGGAAAAAGTCAGCCTGTCCCAGCGCTTTACCGCGCGCCGCGCCAAACGGCGGGCCGAAAAGTCCGGCGGCGGCAGTCTGACGAGCCGTCTTCGCGGGCTCGTGGCTGACAGCCCTGAGCGGCGCGGCTAAGCCGGCGTTTGCAGAAAACTCACTTCGTCATTTATCAAGCGCAGCGCCGTCAAGCGGTCGGTGAAGACCGCGCCGGTATCGATTCCGATCCGGTTTGACTTGACGACGGGCTCGGGGCCGGGCGTGTGCCCATGCACCACGACTTTGCCAAATGGCCCAGTCGACTCCAAAAAGTCCCCACGGATCCAAAGAAGATCGTTTGCGGATTGCATGCCGAGCGGTACGCCCGGCCGCACACCCGCATGCACAAAAAAATAGTCGCCCACTGTGTGCTGGAGGCGCAAACCTTGGAGAAATGCCAGATGCGATTGTGGCAACGCATCGACGAAAGCGTCCCTCCACCTCTCTGGTCTAACCTCAGCGGTCTGTAACAAATCCACATCAACGCCATAGGATCTCATCGTCGCATCGCCGCCGTTCCTACGCCAATGCTCTACCCTCTGAGGATCCCGAAGAACGTCGAGCAGGAGTTGTTCGTGATTGCCTTTGAGAAAACGGCCCTTGAAGTGCTTGGGCAAACCGTGAAGCAATGTCTCGATGACGCCGCGGCTCTCAGGCCCGCGGTCCACATAATCACCCATAAATATCAGGGTCTTCTGTGATGCGTCGTGCGATGCCGCGTCTTGCTCGATCAAGGCAAGAATCCGGCTCAGCAGATCGGATCGGCCATGAATGTCCCCAATAGCGTAGACGAGTTCGCCTGCAGGCACAGAAACGGTCGGCGCCTCACGCTCCATCCTCGAGCCCTAAGGCCAACTCCCCGTATAGCCGTGCGGGAAAGCTGAAGACCGTACTCACGCAATTCGCGGTGAGCCCAATGAACAGGACCGTTTTTCCATCCCTCATTTGGTCATCCTCCGTGATGACATAGAGGGTATCGACCCGAAGCGGAGGCAAGCCTTTCAGATGCGCCGCCCGCTGCTCGAAGGCCTCCAAACGCGCACCGTCAAACAAGTCGTATTTGGCATGTACCCGGACAATCGCCGAGCGGATATCGCTCTCAGGTTTGCATGGCAAAGGCGGGGCCTTCGGCCCTTGGCCATTGTAGAAGGTGGTCCCGTGCGGCTGGTCGATCCGACCAAGATTTCCCGACGAGGCCCTGAGCCCTGCGAGCCCTAGCAAGGCGATGGCAAGTACCAGCCCTACAGTGATCTTTGACCATACTGGCATGGTCAAGATCCTCCACCTTTATGGCTCTCTATACCAGGAGCCGTGATTGCCGCGAGATCGCATTCTCCGCTCTAGATGGCGGTATCGACCTCACAACGCACTATATCACGGCGACCGCATTCGGGCATCTTCCAAGCGATGATGTCACCGGTCTTCGTATCGACGATCGGGACCGGGCACGCCACGCGCCAGAACCGATAGCTAGATCCTCGATGCGATGCGTCCCAGTTGACACCGAGGGTGATGCCTGCGCGCTGGCAGCGCTGCAAGTTGAACGGCTGTGCCGCCGCCCCCATCGCTTCGGCCTGGTCGAAGAGTTGAACCTCTTGCCGACGGCAAACCATCATGGAGTGCTCCGTCGCCCATTGGCGGTTTTCGTAGCCAGTATAGGCGGCGTTTTGGTCCACCGGGCCTGCGATCATCGTCTTACACACGATCAAGACAACAGCAGATGGCATTGGTACGGGCATGATCTATGCTCCCCAAGTCTGAGAAAAGCCCCGAAACGGGACGGTTTCACCCGCCGAACTGGCGAGGACGGAACGTTCCTGGAAACGCGCCTCCCGACGCACAAACACGGTGTCGCGTCCTTTTGGCTCTGAGGCCTCATCGATGATGTTGATTGTGAAGGGTCCGGCGTCACCGGAGGATAAGCTGTGGAAAAACGCGGCGAGAAAGGCCTCGGATTTCCGATACCGGCTGTGGTTTGCCGGTCTGCGTATCGTGCTGGATTGCTTAAGCGCCTGGACCCATCGGTTCAGTGCGTCCGTCTTGGCTCGGGTCAGTGTCGTAGGCATTAGGCCCCCTGGTTAGGGTTGCACGAACGCTACTCCTTGAGGTCCACTGCGGACCAAACCCTCCCGAAATGGCTTCAAACCGGTTGGAACTTTCGTTTCAACTTGGCCAGACGATGCTGCGTTGCAACACCAGCCCGCTTGATTCCACAAGCTTAGCTTGCTCTTCGCAAGACCCGTGCAAAACCGAACCAAGATTGGCACGCTGCATCAGAATGCCTAAAGACCTGCGGTTTTGAGAGCATTTCGAAGTTCCTTTGACCGGTATAAAGTGCCGGATTTGCAAGGTTCTCGCCTCTCGTCCAGCCCTTGACCCAAATGCTGCACTGCAAAAAGTGATTCGCAAGACTATCCTGAGGGTATGGCAATCAATGCGCAGCCCCTAGAGCAGGGCGGCAACAGACGACAGAAAAATGGCACTGACTTCGCCATGTGCAGTCCCTGTTTGCCGAAAATATAGGCATATTCTCACCGCCTAACGGCGAGGCAACGCGGGCGGCTCAGTGTCCGTGCGCCAAAGTGTCAGGCGTCCGCCGTCTAGACCGCAGGGATCGTCGAGGTAAGCAATGCTGATCGATGGTGTGATGGTATTGAGGTTTGCCCTCACCGGCCTATCCCTGGCGTTTGTGGCCATCGACATTCGTTCGACGCCGGAGCGCCCGGTGATGAAATGGGCCTTTGTGCTCTTCACAGCCTATTCCGGTCCTTTCGGCGCATTCTCCTATACGTCCTTGGCTGCCGCGAGCCTCTGCCAGGGCTCCACGAGCGCTATGTCGCCGCGCGCTGGCGTCAGGCGCTGGGTTCGACGATGCACTGCGTTGCCGGCGATGGCATCGGCATTCTCGTGGGCGCCGTGATCGGCGCTCTGATTTCGCTGCCCTTGGCTGCGGATTTTGCCCTCGAATATGTCCTCGGCTTCGCCTTTGGCTGGAGCATCTTCCAGGCGCTGTTCATGGGCGAAATGTTTGGCTCTTATGCACGCGCGCTCAAAGGAACGTTCTCCTCCGAGCTTCTCTCCATTAACTGCCTCGTGGGCGGCATGCTGCCGGTCTCGGTTTTGGCCTTCCAAGGCAACCCGGACGCGCACGACCCCTCTCAGCCC
>Ga0316193_10000633_pt1 | contig 22385 bp, 24 predicted proteins | sample MerIslsedime2_MG_FD_207735 | JGI IMG/M metagenome (GOLD analysis project Ga0316193, IMG submission 207735) | Coastal sediment microbial communities from Maine, United States - Merrow Island sediment 2 | ecosystem: Environmental > Aquatic > Marine > Coastal > Sediment | place: USA: Maine... | reverse complement strand
GCGCGTCGAGTTCTTCCTCCTCACTGAGGATCGCAATCCGCTCTTCGAGTTCGTCGATTCGCCGACTGATCATCCGCTCACGTCGTCTGTTCCGTGTCGTCACGTCGCACCGCACGAGTTCGTTCAAGTCGGTGAGGAGCGGTCCCGCGTCGCGCACGTAGCGTCGCACGGCCGAGTCGTTCCACCCCATCTGATACGTGTGGGGCCGCATGTGGAGGAGCACCAGGCGAGAAACGTCCTCCGTCGTCTGCTTCGAGTACCGCAGCGCTTTCATCCGCCGTCTCGTCATCCTGGCTCCGACGACCTCATGGTGGTGGAACGAGACGCCGCCGGGCCCAAACTCCCGCGTCGCCGGCTTCCCGATGTCGTGGAAGAGAGCCGCAAGACGGAGTTCGAGTCGCGCCGATGCCTTCTCCACAACCGCGATGGTGTGGGCAAGCACATCCTTGTGCTGATGCACCGGATCAATCTCGAGGGCAAGGGCGGGGAGTTCGGGGATGAACTCTTCTGCCAGGCCGGTATCGACAAGTCCCCAGAGCGCCGGTCCGACGTGGTCGCCGATCAGGAGTCGGTCGAGTTCGCCCTTGATCCGTTCGGCGGAGACGATCTCGAGCCTCGTGTGCATGCGGTGGACGGCGCTGACGGCTTCCTCGTCTGGTGCGAATCCGAGCTGTGAGACGAAACGGAAGAGGCGCAGCATTCGGAGTGGATCGTCGCCGAACGAGATCTCGGGATCGAGGGGGGTTCGCAGCACCTGGCGGAACAGGTCTGTCAATCCTCCAAACGGGTCGATCATTTCGGGTGTCTCATCGCCCGATGTTGGGACCCGGATCGCCATCGCATTCACGGAGAAGTCGCGCCGAGAGAGATCCTCCTCGATGTCGTCGGAGTAGGTGACGTCGGGCTTGCGGCTCTCGTCGCGGTAGATCTCAGATCGGAAGGTAGTGATCTCGTGGACGCGTCCGCCCTTGATTGCCCCGATCGTTCCGTAGGTCCTGCCCGCGAGATAGAGATCCGCGGCCCAGGGTCGAACGATATCCTCGATCTCCTCCGGACGCGCCCCCGTCGTGAAATCCAGGTCGGCGTTCGGCCGGTCGAGAAGAGCGTCACGGACACTCCCTCCGACGAGATAGAGGTCGTGTCCAGCGGCACCGAACAGTTCGGCGAGCTCACGTGACGGAGTTCCCTCGGCCAAGAGGCCCTGGAGCCGCGTCGGAATCACGATTCTCTCCAACGGTTGGCGAGCCGATCGGCGTACTCGTTCCAGGTGAAGCCCACGTGGGCCTTGATCCACTTCAGGTCGAGTTCTGGTCGTTTCCGATACACCGCATACGCGGAGCGGACCAGATCGACATTCTCGACCGGGCCGCTCTTCCGCTTCCACCCCCGCGCTTCCCAGCCAGCGGCCCATTCATTGATGGTCCTCACCGCCAGGTTGGAGTCCGAGTAGACCGGGACCGCGGTTCCTTCGGGGACGAGTCGCGCTCCCTCGATCAGCGCGGTGAACTCCATCCGGTTGTTCGTGGTGTCCGGATCATCGCCGTGGGCCTCGTCGACGATCGTCCCATCAACCACGTACACCGCTCCCCATCCTCCCGGCCCGGGATTCGGGACACAGGCGCCATCGGTGAACACACCCGTCTGCGGGTCATGGCCCGACCGCGCCGGGTCGTGAGGGGCAGGCTTGGCGTCCCGGCACGAACGGCACTCCTTCGGACTCCAGCCCGGGAATCGATCCAGGATGTGCTGGGGCAGCGAGAACTCTTGTGAGCAGGTCTGGCAGGTGAAACTGGGCATGCGCCAAGGAGCGTACCGACCGGACGAGCCGAACAGCGACTAGGCGCTCAAGGCACCGCGGGATTGGGCTGCGAGCTTGAAGTCGGTCGTCGACGTGGCGTGGGAGAGCGCATCCTCGAACGAGACATCGCCCCGCGCATACAGGGAGAGGATCGCCTGGTCGTAGTTGCGCATGCCGAAGAAGTCCCCCTCGGCGATCTCCGTAGCGATCGTCGGAGTCAACTCCTCGTCCTTCAACTTCTCTGACACTCGTTCGGTGTTGACGAGTACCTCGATCGCAGCCGCTCGCCCCGCCTCGTCGGCCCGCGGGATCAGCTGCTGGCTGATGATGCCTTTGAGGGTTGCTGAGAGCAGTTGTCGCACCTGCTTGCGCTGATAGGGCTCGAACGACTCGACGATACGGTTGATCGTTTCGAGGCTGTCAAAGGTCGGCAGGACTCCGATGACAAGGTGCCCGGTCTCTGCCCCACGAAGCGCTGCAGCGAGCGTCTCCCGGTCAGGGAGATCCCCGACAAAGATCACGTCAGTGTCGTTGCGCATGGCGGCCCTCAGACCGCAGGCGAACGAGGCGGTGTCAAGGCCTACTTCGCGTTGGGAGATCAGCGACTGGTTGTCCGGATACAGGTTCTCGATGGGGTCCTCGATCGTGACCACCGAGCACTTGCGTGTGGCGTTCACGTGTTCGATGACCGCGGCGCCTGTCGTTGTGCGTCCCGACCCCGACGGACCGGTGATCAAGAGCAACCCAGGGCGCTCGTCGGCGAGACGTTCGACAACAGCCGGAATGCCGAGTGCCTCAAACCCTCCTTCGAGCTTGCCAACGGTCCGGAGGACCAGCGTGACCGAGCCGCGCTGACTGAAGGCGCTCACGCGGAAGCGTCCGAGACCGGATCGGCCGATCGCAAAGCCCACTTCCCCGTCACGCTCGAAGTCCGCCCGGTCTCGATCGGTAGCGATCTCGTCGAAGTACCGCTGCGTATCGGCCTGGGTGACCATCGGCAGGTCGGATCGATGCACGACTCCGTCGATCCGGAACGCGGGAGGCGAGCCGACCTTGAGGTGCAGGTCGGAAGCTCCAACGGTCGAGATTCTCTGAAGGAGTTCGTCGAGAGACGGCAACGATCCGTGCACAGTGGCTCCTGAAGCTCGGGGTAGGTTCCCGTGTGTATCGGCTCCTCGGAGACCGCCCTTAATCAAGATCCCAGAAGAGAGACTCGACGGCAACCGCGCTGTCGACCCACGGATCGGGGGCATCGGGACGCTCTATCGTCGACGTTCCGAAGGCAAATCCTTCAAGGGTGGCCGTCACGGATGCTGTGATCGCGTCGAGGTTGTAGCCGCCTTCGAGGAGGAAGACCGTGTTCGTTCGGTCCATCACCTGGCCCAGCGAAGCCGCCATCAACTCGTAGTCGAGCGGAAGCAGCCCCAACCCTCCCAACGGATCCTCGGCGTGGCCGTCATAGCCAGCGCTCACCAGCAGCCAATCAGGGTCGAACTGCGCGAGGATCGGCAGCACCACGCGAGAGAATGCGTCCTTGTACGTCTCGCCGCCAGTACCGCGCGGCACCGGGATGTTGATCGACCTCCCGGTCCCGAGTCCGCCCCCGACCTCCTCGACTCGCCCGGTACCGGGGTAGTAGGGAGCGTGGTGCAGCGACAGATACAGCACATCGGCAGACCCGCCGAAGATTTCCTGCGTGCCGTTCCCGTGATGAGCGTCCCAGTCCACGATGGCGACGCGCCTGCCCCGGGCGACCAGCGCCGCGGCCGTGACGGCGATGTTGTTGATGAGGCAGAAGCCCATGCCTTTGCTCTGCGCGGCATGGTGTCCCGGGGGTCGCACGGCGGCGAAACCGAAATCGGCTTCCCCCAACTCGATCGCCTCGACGGCGGTGATGCCGGCGCCTGCTGCGTAGCGGGCCGCCTCCCACGAGGCCGCCGAGATGTATGTATCGGAGTCGAAGGCGCCCCCGCCATCGAGCGCCACCGTCTGGATTCTCTCGAGGTAGTCCTCCTTGTGTACGGCGAGGAGTTCCTTCCGGGTTGCCGAGCGAGCCTCGACGCTGATCACCTCAACGCCACTGGCCTGGATCCCCGCGACGGCAGCGCCGATGCGGTCCGGTCGCTCGGGGTGCTCCCAGGGAGCCACATGGCTCAAACTTGAAGGATGTGTGACAACGGCTACCCGCATGCCCCCATAGTTCCACATCTGCGAGCCTTCGCGCCAAACCGGATCGCCGTGGTTCGGTCGGGACGTCCTGCACCCACGGTACGCTGAGGGCGCACCGGAAGACTCGGAGGTGTCATGTCGGTGGCAGAGAGTCCGATACCGGTACTCCAGCGCGGCTCTTGGCCGGACCCGATTCGATTTCGGAGAGGGTGGGCTCGCGCAGACGCCCGACGCTGGAACGACTGTGTCCCCGATGGCGCACTCCGCTTGGTACGCGGCGGATCAGCATTTCTGAGCCTCTGCTCCGAGCGCCTCAACGATCTCGGAGCTCCCCATGTCTTCTCTCCCCCGCTCCCTGCGTCGAGTCGACGCCCGTGGGAGGAGGCGGGATTCGAGGAATACGTGCCACTCGCCCTGATGCGTCTCGACCTCGGTGAGAGCATCCCCTCGCCGGATCACCTCGTGATCACCCCTCCCGAGACGCGTCTCACGGCGCTGCTCACCATCGACCACGCAGCGTTCGACGAGTTCTGGCGCTTCGACCGTCACGGCATGCAGGAAGCGATGGCCGCGACCGGAACGGCGAGAACGCTCCAGGTCCGCGGACCGGACGGCGAGCCGGTCGCGTTCGCGATCCTCGGCTTCGGCCATGCCATGTCGTACCTCCAGCGTATCGCCGTCCATCCCGACTGGCAGGGCCAGCAAATGGGTCGTTCCCTCACTCGGGGCGCTGCCCGCATGGCTCGCAAGGCCGGCAGCAAGGCGATGCTGCTCAATACGCAGGCGGACAACCAGGCCGCTCTGGACCTCTACGAGTCGGAGGGATTCGTCACACTCCCCGAACCGCTCGCGCTCCTCCGCCGGGACTGACCGATGCCCCCGCGCATACCCGGCCGCTATCGCATGAATGTGCGCCTCGGCGCCGACGGAGACATCGAGGAGTGGCTGGCGACCGACGAGCAACTCGAACGTCCCGTTCTCATCCGATTCCCAGGTCCGGACGCCGATCCGGGCCGCGTCGCCCAGTTCCTCGCTCCGATCCGCGCAGCGGCAGCGACTTCTCATCCCCACGTACAGCGGGTCTACGCCGCCGGTGAGGTCGACCACTCCGCGTTCGCGGCCGCCGAATGGGACGGCGCCGTCACCGTCGCAGATCGTCTCAAGGCGGGAGAGACGCTCCCCATCCCTGAGTACTTGCCGAACGCGTCCGGTGTCGCTGCGGGCTTGGCGGCATTTCATGCGAACGGAGGAATCCACGGCGCTATCGACGCCAGCGCCATCCACTTCTCCGCGGCTCACCCGGCGCGTCTCGCGAGTTTCGGTCGCATCCCGGTGACCACCACAGCGGCCGGCGATACCGCGGCACTCGCGGCAGTCCTCCGTGAATCGGTGACTGGCACCGACAACCCGGCGATCCTGCCCTCGCACGTCGCCGAGGGGATTCCTACCGCCGTGGACGACGCCCTTGAGGCGGCTGAGGCTGGCACACTCGACGCTGCGGGCCTTTCCGATGCCCTCAGCAACGCATTCCTCTACCGCGAACCAGAGGTCGAACACTCCTGGTCGGTGAAGCCTCTGATTCTCTTCGCTGCCGTCGTGACCGCCCTCCTCTCCCTCTCGTTGGTCGGGCTTGCGATCGACGTTGATCCTGACTCTCCGTTCCTCTATCCGGCTGCGCCCGCCGAACAGGTTCCCGGAGCGCCAACCAGCACGGCACCAGTCACCGACGCACCCACCGAGAACGCCATTCCCACGCTCGCGACCGTCTACGACCCGTACGGAGATGGAATCGAGAACGACGAAGTCATCGGTGCCGTCGTCGACGGCAGCCGGGCCACATCCTGGGAGACCGAGCCATACCCGGATCCTCTCGCCGAGACGAAAGAGGGCGTCGGAATCATCCTGGAATCGCCGGTACCGATCGGCGCCATCGAGGTCAGTGGGACACCGGACACTCAGTTCACCATTGCATGGAATGCCACGGTCCCAGACGTGCCGGGCGAGTGGGATCGAATCGGCGCGGCCCAGATCCTCACGGGGACGACGAGACTGGACGTGGCGCACCGGGAGGAAGGCTTCTGGCTCGTCTGGCTGACCACACTCCCAGAACAGTCGGACGGCAACTACGGGACGTCGATCTCCGAGATTCGGCTCCTCCCGTGAACGGAACATTGGCCTCCGCGTCGGCTGCAGACCAGAATCACGGGGAATGACCTCCCGCTCAGCGGAAGACCGCGTTCTCATTCGCCGATACCTCGAAGGCGACGTCGATGCCTTCGAGGAGCTCATGCGTGCCCATGAAGACCGCGTGTTCAGCATCTGTCTCCGCATGATGAAGGACCGGAGCGCCGCTCTCGACGCCACACAGGATGTGTTCCTCACGGTCTTTCGGAAGGTTGATCGCTACAAGGAGCAGGCCGCGTTCAGCACCTGGCTGTATCGGGTCTCCATCAACACGTGCTACGACCACCTGCGTCGCCAGCAGCGCAAACGCACCGAGTCGCTGCCCGACTACGTCGACCCCGCCGACCCCAAGAGCGGGGACGCATTCCATGCCGTTGAACTCCGTCCCGATATCGAGACAGCACTCTTCGGGTTGTCTCCGGACTTCCGCGCCGCGATCGTGTTGGTGGATCTCGAAGGCATGTCGCTAGATGGGGCCGCGGATACCCTTGAAGTGCCCGTCGGCACCGTGAAGAGCCGCCTCTTCAGGGCCAGGAAGCGGCTCGCCAAAGAACTCGGGAACTTCGCGCCGGAGTCTGAGCATCAAAGAGAAGAACCATGAGCGAACACGACCTCAACCTCATCACTGACCTTGTCAGTGGCCGGCTCTCACCCGGCGAGCGCGATGAAGCGCTCAGGTATGTCGCGTCCGATCCTGCTCTCCAGTCTGAGTACGAGACCCAACTCGCAACCGCTGCTCTGCTCTCCGATCTGGCGGCACCTGCGATGACCGCAGAGGAACGCTCGACGCTCCATGCCGCCCTTCGCCAACAGCTTCACCTCGCCGACGCACCCGCACCGGTCGTCCCCCCGACACCGTCGCGTTGGCAGCGCTGGTGGGCTCCGGTGACCGGCCTGGCAGCGGCGGCGGCCGTCATCGTCGGAGCCGTCGTGATCCTCCCGAACAGCGGATCAGACGATTCGTTCGAGGTCGCCTCACCTGCGTTGACGGAGACCACGGTGGCCTCCCGCAATGCTGACGCCTCGGCGGACGGAGGCGCCGACTCGGACGGCTCCTTCGCCGACGGGGAGACCGAACAATCGGTACCTTCCTCGGAGGCCGAGACCACGACAACCGCTGCAGCCGCTGCCGAGGAGATCGCTGGAGATGCCGCGCCCGGGGCGCTCCCCCACATCGTCGACAGCGATCTCGACAGCGTGGCACTCGCCTATGCCGCCGATCCCGAGCGTTTCGCAAGCGGATTCGCTTCCTCGACCAAGGATGGTTCTCCGGACGCCGCTCGTGGCGTCGACGCCTGCCTTGTTGAAGCGTCATCCAACGAAGGTACGTTCGTCGTCGTGCCGGTCGCCACAATCACCGTGGAAGGCGCTGACGCCATCGTTCTCTCGGTGACACCCCCGGACGCTGAGCCCTACTTCGTGGCTCTCGACCTCGCCACCTGCGAGGAACTCGACAGCACCCGACCCTGAGCCGCCCGGGGTTCGACTATCCTCCTGTCGTATGACCGATCGATCGCGCACTGACTACCCGGCCAAGATCGCCGACGCTCTCGAGCAGATCTCCACCCGCATCCGCTCACTCACGGTGGATCGAGTCGCGGTCGGCGTCACCTGGGCCGCCATCGGCATCCTGATCGTGACGCTCGCCGTCATGGCGGTCGTCTGGTTGTTGGTCGCACTCTTCCGCGCTCTCGGTACCCTGATTGGGCAGGAACTCGCGTACGCCGTCGTCGGGGGCATATTGCTGCTCGCCGGGGTGTTTGTCTGGATGAAGCGTCATCCAGTTGACGAGCCCACATCACCACAGGAGTAGCCATGGCCGAGCAGGTCTTGATCATCGGGTCCGGTCCCGCCGGTCTCACCGCAGCGATCTACGCCGCCCGCGCTGACCTCGCACCCGTCATGATCGAGGGGATGGAACGAGGGGGGCAGTTGATGCTCACCACCGAGGTTGAGAACTATCCCGGATTCCCGGACGGCATCATGGGTCCCGAGTTGATGGACGGGATGCGCAAGCAGGCCGAACGGTTCGGCACCCGCATCGTCTCCTCTGACGTCACCACGGTCGACCTCTCAGAACGTCCGTTCAAGGTGTGGGTCGGTGACGACCTCTACGAGTCGCAGAGCCTCATCATCTCGACCGGAGCCTCGGCACGCTGGCTCGGCATCCCAGGGGAGGAGAAGCTTCGCGGTTACGGCGTCTCGGCCTGTGCGACCTGCGACGGTTTCTTCTTCCGTGACCGAGAGATCGCCATCGTTGGTGGAGGCGACTCTGCCATGGAAGAAGCGCTCTTCCTCACGAAGTTCGCTTCGAAGGTGACGATCGTGCACCGTCGCGACGAGTTCCGGGCCTCGAAGATCATGGCCCAGCGGGCGATCGACCATCCGAAGATCGAAGTGATGTGGAACACAACGGTCGACGAGGTACTCGGTGACGATCTGGTCACCGGTCTCACCGTGACGGACACCACAACCGGTGAACAGTCGGTCTTGCCCGTCGAGGGCTTCTTCCTCGCCATCGGCCACGATCCGAATACCAATATCTTCCAGGGCCAGCTGGAGTTGGACGTCGCGGGATACGTCGTCACCGAGTCCGGATCCACCGTCACGTCGGTCCCGGGCGTCTTCGCTGCCGGAGATGTCGTCGACCACTACTACCAGCAAGCGGTGACCGCTGCAGGGATGGGTTGCCGGGCCGCGATCGATGTCGAACATTGGCTCGATAGGGTCGGGGCCTAATCCAATCCATGTGAGCTCCCGAAGGGACGGGCGCTCCGACAATCACGAGGGAGTCAAGATGGGACAGAACACCGTCACAGGGACCGATGCCACGTTTGCGGAACTCATCGGTTCTCCCCTACCGACACTGGTCGACTTCTGGGCTGAGTGGTGCGGGCCGTGCAAGATGATGGACGGACCGCTCGAGGAGATCGCCGGAGACCTGGCAGGGAAGCTCCAGATCGTCAAGCTCAACGTTGACGAGAACCCGGCGACCGCCATGCAGTTCGGCGTCATGAGCATTCCGACCATGATCGTCTTCCAAGCGGGCCAGGAGCAGAAGCGCCTGGTTGGTGCCCGAAGCAAGGCTCAACTGGAGTCCGAGGTCGCTTCGTTCGTCTCCTGACCGGGACCGGCCGGGAGACGGAATCGTGAGGCTCTATCACACTGGCGACCGCGGGGAACCGGTCCGAGACATCCAGCGACGTCTGACGGACCTTGGCGTTCTGGTCGTCGTCGACGGAACCTACGGTCCACGGACGGCCGACTCGGTCGCTCAGTTCCAGGAATCGAGGGGACTTCCGGCCGATGGCATCGTCGGCCCCGACACCTGGCGGGCACTTGTCGAGGCCGGGTTTCGTCTGGGCGATCGGATGCTATATCGTCGTTCACCGATGATGCGAGGCGATGATGTCTCCCGTCTTCAACGGAGCCTCGGATCGCTCGGATTCGATGCCGGGAAGGTAGACGGTCTCTTCGGGCCGGACACGCTGCGGGCGGTGCTTGACTTCCAGCGCAATCGCGGGATGTCCGAGGACGGGATCGCCGGGCGCGAGGTGGTCGACGAACTCCTCCTCATGGCCAAGGCAACGGACAAACCCGGTCGCGAGGAGGTGCGCGACCATGCCTGGATCGACTCCCTCCCGCGCCCGATCACCGGAGCGCGTATCTTCGTGGATCCGGCAGGCGTCGACCCGCCCGATTCGGAGAGTACCTGGGCGGTTGCCACGCACCTCACCTCCGAGATCCAGCTCGCCGGGGCACGCGCCCTGCTCTCCCGGAGCGTCGATACCGCCCCCTCCGAACGCCTGCGTGCCGGACGGGCGAACCGGCACGACGTACACGTCGTCGTATCGATCACCGTTCCGTCCGACGGAATCGAGGGCGTGTTCTACTTCGGGACCGCACTCAGCACCAGCGAGGCCGGTCGCACCATCGCCGTCCACCTCGGCCGCCACCTCGACCTCCCACCACTCCCCCGTGCCATGCCGCTGCTCAAGGAGACCCGATCGCCGGCCGTCGTGATCGCGGTCTCAGATCCACAACCGGAACTCGGCACAGCAATCGGCCGGGCTGTCGTTGACCTCTATGCGGTGGGGCCGGACGAGGACTGAGTCAGAAGTCACCGGTCGCCAGTGGGCAGTCGCCAGTAGGAACGTACCGCTCGTTGCGGCAATCAGCGGCGTCCTAGGCGAAGAGTTGGCGGTAGATCTGCTCGAGGTGTTCGAGCGAACCGTACTTGATGACCATCTGGCCGCCATCGCCGCGGGTCTTGATCGTGACCCTGGTTGAGAGGCGTTCCGACAGACGCTCCTCGAGTTCGAGGATCGCGGCCGGGCGCATCTCGGGAAGCCTCTGGCGCTTCGGAGGGTCTTCGCCCTCCCGATCCTTCACCGCGTCTTCCACGGTCCGTACCGACCAGCCTTCGGCGACCGCTCGCTGTGCGATGTGGACGGCGTACGCCTCGTCGTCAAGCGACAGAAGCGCTCTGGCGTGGCCCGCGGACAACTCTTCTCGTTCCAACATCCCCTGGATCGGCGCCGGAAGCTGAAGAAGTCTCAGTGTGTTCGTGACGGCGCTCCGACTCTTGCCGACCCGGTTCGCTACCTCTTCATGGGTCATGCCAAAATCTTCCAGAAGATTCCGATAGGCTGCCGCCTCCTCGAGGGGAGACAGGTCCTTGCGCTGCACGTTCTCGATCAGCGCCTCACTGAGGTGCCGCTCGTCGCTCTCAACCGAGCGAATCACCGCAGGAATCGAGCGCAGACCGGCAATGGCCGCAGCCCGGAGCCGACGTTCGCCGGCGATCAGGACATAGGTTCCCTCCGGGTCCCCCGGTCGAACCACAATCGGTTGGAGGACCCCGACTTCGGTGATCGACGCAGCCAACTCTCCGAGTGCGCCGTCGTCGAAGTGCACCCGCGGCTGCTGGGGATTCGGGGCGATCTCGGAGAGCTCCACCTCCGCAAATCCGACCGATGGATGGTCGACCGGGATCAGCGCATCGAGGCCCCGCCCCAGTCCGCTCTTACGTGCGGCCATGTCTCCTCCGAAACTCTCGTGCCAGTTCTCGATATGCGATCGCTCCCCGCGACATCGGGTCGTAGGCCTCGATCGGCTCGCCGTAGGATGGCGCCTCCGAGAGACGAACGGTGCGCGGGATAACGGTTCGGTACGTGGTCTCGCCGAAGTGTTCTCGGACCTGGGCGACCACATCGGCGGCGAGCGTCGTCCGGCCGTCATACATCGTCAGGATCACGCCCTCTACCTCAAGCTGAGGGTTGAGGTTGCGCTGGACGAGTTGCACGTTCCGCAGGAGTTGGCTGACACCTTCGAGGGCGTAGTACTCGCACTGGATCGGGATCAGCACCTCGTCGGCCGCCGCGAGTCCGTTCACGGTCAATAGGCCGAGCGACGGGGGGCAGTCGATCAGAACGAAGTCGTAGTCGTCAAGAATCCCCTTGATCGCACCACCGAGGCGAGCCTCCCGGGAGAACATCGAGACCAGTTCGATCTCGGCTCCCGCAAGCTCGATCGTAGCGGGAACCACGAAGAGGTCTCGGACCGACGATGGTTCGACGATGTCCTCGATCGGTACATCTTCGACCAGGAGATCGTACGTCGAGTACTCGATTGCCGACCGATCGATTCCGAGGCCGCTCGTCGTGTTCCCTTGAGGGTCCAGATCGACGAGGAGGATCCGTTCTCCTTGAAAGGCAAGGCCTGCGCCAAGATTGATGGCGGTCGTGGATTTGCCGACGCCGCCCTTCTGGTTGGCGATGGCGACAGTGATTGCGGGCATCAGGCGGGGTTCCCGTCCTTGGTTCGCGAGTCGGTCCGCGTCATCCTAAGGAGCCATGCGGGGGAGTCAAGGACCCCGTGCCCGGTAGACAGCACGTCGATGACGGTTCCCGATGGCGGATCCGGCAGTGAGACCGGCTCTGTGCTCCGGCTGAGGCCAACGACCGCACACCCGCCCGACTCGAGCCGGGGTGTCGCTACGGTCAACGCCCGATCGGGCCTGAGGGAGCCGCGGAAGACGATTGCGGGCCATAGCGTGCGCATCTGGTCGATATCGGACTGCTCGACCGCCACATTCTGGAGTCCGAGGACGCGCGCGGCGCGTCGAGCGAGGACGCAGCGACGTTCGGATCGGTCAAGAAGTGTGACGGCGGTCTCGGGATAGACGATCGCGAGTGGGATTCCCGGCAATCCCACTCCTGCCCCGACATCGAGGAGCCGCTTGGGTGCCGCCGACCAGGCCGCGGCGAAGGTGAGCGAATCGGCGACGTGCCGGTCCACAATCCGGCCGGTCTCGTCCGGGCCGATGCCGCCGGTTTCCGCTCCTTCGCTCGCCAACCAGGTCGCGAAGCCGGCGAGTTGGTCTCGTTTCGCTGGATCGAGGGAGACGCCGGCCCATGCCGCCGCCCGATCGAGGCTGCCGACGGCATGTTTCCCGTGAAACATCGGGTCAGGCGTCGTCGGTGCTGCTCTCGATCTTGGCAATGACCACGGCGCGGCGGGGTTCGTCGCCCTCGGAGTACGTCCGAACGCCGTCAAACGTGCCGGCGGCGTCATGAACCACCTTGCGGTCTGCGGCGTTCATCGGCTCGAGCATCATCTCCCCGCCGTTCTCGAGCAATTGCTCGACCAGCTTGGAGGTGTAGATGGTGAGTGCCTCACGACGTCGTGCGCCGTATCCGGCGATGTCGATACGCATGCGGGGTGCCCCGAACGTGCGGCGCTGAACCGTCGTGCGGGTCAGCTCAAGCACCGAGTACATCGTCGCACCCTTGGGGCCGACCAGGGCCTCGGTCTGTTCTCCGACCACGTCGAGGTAGAGCACCTCGTCTTCGATACGGGTCTGGACCTCGCCGTCAAGACCGAACGAGCCCAACAGACCGGAGAGAAACTCTTCAGCTACCTTGGCCTGGTCCTCAATCGATGACTCTGGTTTGTCCTTCTTGGGTTCTTGTATCCCGTTGTTGTCCATGGGGCGACGCTCCTTCGGGGGTCGGTTCTTCTTCTTGTCTGCCGGCGGCTTCTGCTGCTTCTGCTGCTTCGCTTGCCCGGAAGGCTTGTCCTTCTTGGCATTGCGGCCGTCTCCCCGCCCGCTGGAGTCCTTCTGCTTCTGTCCGCTCCCGTTGTTGTCCGACTTGGCCCCGCGCCGACCCCTGCGGTTCCGCTTCCGGGGCTTGCGTGACACCTTCACGATTGCCGATCGCCCGCCGACGCCCAGGAACCCGGCTTTCGGCTGCTGGATCACCTCGACCTGTGCGTCGTCGGTCGATTCAAGTTCTAGTTCGTTCAGCGCGGCCTGCACCGCTATCTCTACCGTCGTTCCGGTAGCTTCAACCCACTCCATCGTCTATTTCCTCCTGCGGCGGTTCTTCTTCTTGCTGGCATTCTGCGATGGTCCGTTCGCCCCGGTGGCGCCATCGTCCGGCGTGTCGGCCGGAAGTGCCGGCTTCTTCTTGTCGTCGTCTCCCCCGGCGTCCATCCGTAGGATCAGGGCCTGTTGCCCGATCCGGAAGAGGTTGGACGTTGCGAAGTAGATCCCGAGACCTGCGGTGAGCGTCCAAGAGATGAAGCCGAAGAAGATCGGCATGATCTTCATGGCGTTCTGCATGGACTGTGCCGTTTGCGACTGCTCGCCATCCGGCTTCTTGCTCGTTCGTGTGGTCTGCACCTGCTGATAGAAGCCTGCGGCCACGATGATGATGATCAGAAGGACATAGGGGACCGCGTTCAGCGGTGTGAGGTCACCGACACTGCGGATCGCATCCGGGACAACCGAACTGGGGGAGGCCGTGAGGTCCATTCCCAGGAACATGTGATTGATGGCCTCGGTGCCGTCACCAATGTATTTGGAGAATGCCTCGGTTGTCCCGTCCTCGACCTGGATGCTCCGTAGCACCGAGAACAGACCGAACCAGATCGGCATCTGGACGATCAAGGGGAGGCACCCTGCGGCGGGGTTGACGCCACGCTCCTGGTACAGGGCCATGAGTTGCTTGTTCAACTCCTCCTTGTCACCCTTGAGTTCCTTCTGGAGGCGTTTGACTTCCGGTTGGATCTCCTGCATCGCCTTCATCGAACGCGTCTGCTTGAGCGTCAGGGGGAACAGAACGAGTGAGATCGCCAACGTGAGGAGAATGATGGCGATCCCAAGATTTGGAATAATCTGGTAGAAGAAGTTGAGGACCCCACCGAGGAGGTCGAGGAGCAGGTTCCAGGGATTCACGCGTCGCTCCCAGCGTTCGTGTTGTTGTTCTTGTGTTGGCCAGGCTCAGGGACGGGATCGTATCCACCCTCATGGAACGGTTGGCAACGTCCGATGCGTTTGACGGCCATCCACGAGCCGCGACCGGCCCCATGGAGGCGAATCGCGTCGTATCCGTACTCTGAGCAGGAGGGATAGTACCGACAATTCCCGCCCATGGCGGGAGAAAGCACCTTCTGGTAGCCCCGAACCACCACCATGAGGATTCGTGCGGCCGGCGATGGCGTCGGTTCCTTCACGGCACTCATCGTGGACCAGCCACCTCTCCCGAGGTGATCGCTTCTCTCAGGCGGCGGGTCAGCTCGTCGAATCCCATCGTCGCCACACCCGGAGATGCGATCACGATGTATGCCGTATTTGCCTGGAGCTCGACCTTCATCATGGCCTCCCTGAGGCGCCGCTTTGCTCGGTTCCGTCGCACGGCGTTCCCGACACGGCGAGCCGCGACGAACCCGACCTGCGGTGGACCGAGCGATCCCGGGGCACGAAGCACGGTGATTCCTCCCGAGCGACTCGCGGTGCCGGAGCGAAAGACGGTGGAGAACCGCGTCGCCGGCCTCAACGAGACGAACGGTCGTCCGGTGCTAGGCAGTGAGCTGCCGCCGGCCTTTGAGGCGACGACGTTTGATCACGGCGCGCCCGGAACGAGTCCGCATGCGAGAGCGAAATCCGTGCTTGCGCTTTCGGCGACGCACGTTGGGTTGGTAGGTACGCTTCATTGTGAGGTATCCCCGATTGGGAGGTCGCGCTGCGACCGGGAAGATTCTGGACGACACGATTCTACGCCGCTCTCCGTCCTATCCGTCTCGACATCGCCAGAGCGCGAAGTCCAACGAAGGATCGCGAAATCCAGCGTTCGTCCGCGAAACATCGCAGCGCCTCGTTTTGGGGCGAATCGCTCCTCGAATCCGATAGTGGGAATTATTCCCAGTCCCGGAAACCCATGTCCCTTCTGCTTTTCCTCCGATGGCCGCCCGAACCCGTCGCGACCTACCGTCAGATTTCCCCGTCTTGCCGGTGGCTTCGTTCTCTCCATATACTCGCCGCCGGTCGTGAGTGACCCCCCGTACCTCCCCGGAGAAACATCTCCGGTTCTGACGGCTGAAGGGGCAAGCGCTCGGACCGACGAAAGGATTTCTCCACACCCTGTGGACAGGTATGTGGACATGATATTGAGAAGGAAGTGGGGCATTTCGGGTGGCAGAAACAGACTCGTCCACCGTGGAATGGGAGACGTTCCACCAACAAGTACGCAGGCGTCTGACGCCGGCCGCCTGGCAGACATGGATCGAACCGCTCCACTCGAGCGTTGAGTCCGGGAGCCTTCGCCTCGTCGCTCCAACGGACTTCCACTATCGCTGGGTCGGTGACCGCTACCTGCCGGCGCTCGAGGAAGCCGCAATGGACACCCTCGGCCTCGCCGTCGAACTCTCCGTGGTTCCAACCGTCGTCGACCCGGATGCCGAACCGCCGGCAACCGCGCACGCCCGCCAGGTCTCGTTGCCCATTGACACGGAACAGCCGGCGCGCAGCCACATCAGCGACCCGCGCCTCGTACCGAAGTACACCTTCGACAACTTCGTCGTCGGTCAGTCCAACCGGTTCTCCCACGCAGCAGCCCTCGCCGTCGCCGAACAACCGGGGAGCCACTACAACCCACTCTTCATCTACGCGAACGCCGGTCTTGGAAAGACGCACCTTCTCCATGCGGTCGGCCATCACCGCATCGAACTCGATCCCATGGCCGTCGTCCGGTATGTGTCATCCGAGCAGTTCTTCAACGAGTTCATCAACGGCATCCGCAGGAAGCGCATGAACGAGTTCAAGGATCGGTACCGCACGATCGATGTTCTCCTCCTCGATGACGTGCAGTTCTTCGAAGGGAAGGAACAGATCCTCGAAGAGTTCTTCCATACGTTCAACAGCCTCTACGAGTCCGGCAAGCAGGTCGTGATCAGCTCAGATCGGCACCCGAAACACCTCTCGACCCTCGAGGACCGGCTGCGAAGCCGTTTCGAGTGGGGTCTCCTCACCGACATCCAGAGCCCGGACGTGGAGACGCGGCTTGCAATCCTGCGCAGGAATGCGGACTTCGCGCCGACACCGGTGCCGGCGGATGTGATGAACTTCATCGCCGAGAACGTCCATCAGAACATCCGCGAGTTGGAGGGAGCCCTCACCCGGGTCACTGCATTCGCCTCGCTGACCGATGAGACGATCACCCTCACGATGGCCCGGGAGGTGCTTTCGGACATCGTTGCCACCAACCGGACGTCCCCCCTCACGGCTGAGCGCATCCTCCAGGCGACGGCAGACTTCTTCTCGACAAGCGTCGACGAGCTCATCGGTCCGAGCCGTCGTCAGCCGCTGGCTCGGCATCGACAAATCGGGATGTACCTCTGCAGAGAGAACACCGACCTCTCCCTTCCGAAGATCGGAGCACAATTTGGCGGCCGCGACCACACCACCGTGATCCACGCCGTCGACAAGATCAAGTCGCTCATGCAGACCGACAAGGACGTCTTTGACCAGGTCTCCACCCTCGGACAACGCCTGAGGACAACATGACGATTATCCCCACACTCCGCCGTGCTGATCGTGGGCCTGTTGAGTACCCTGTTCTTGTTCACAGACCATGTGGACGGAGAAACCGCTTCCCATCAATGATTTCCGGCCCTTCTCCACAATCCACACCGCCTACTACTACCGCTACCGTTTGAATGAGAACAATCAAGAAGCAGAGGAAGAAGAACTGTGCGTATCCGAGCCGAACGTGATGATCTGGCTGATGTTCTGACCCGGGCGGGCAGAGCCGTCGGAAGTCGATCACCCCTTCCGATTCTTCAGGGACTTCTGTGTGAAGTCGAAGGAGGGCGACTGACGGTCACAGGAACGGACAACGAAGTCACCGTCCGGACCTATCTCGAGGTGGAGGCGCTGGAGGACGGTGCCACGGTCATCCCTGCGAAGCTCGCAGCCGATGCCGTGAGGAAACTCCCCATGGGCGCAGTCTCGATGACCGCTTCGGACGGCGAGGTCGAGATCACCGGCAATGGGCCGCGGTTCCGCTTGCGTGAACTGAGCGTTGGCGACTTCCCGACGATTGATGACACGCTGCCCGCCGAGACCATCGACGTGGTAGGGGAGACGCTGGTGAAGGCGCTGAGCCAGGTCGGTATCGGAGCATCCGGCGACGAAGCGAGGCCGACCCTTACCGGTGTTCTGTTCGAGGAGAACGAGGGAGGGCTGAGACTCGTAGCCACGGATTCCTACCGACTTGCCGTGCGCGACGTGCTCGGCATCGGCGCCACGGGTTCGAAGCTGGTGCCCTATCGCGCACTGCGCGAACTCGGACGAACCATTGGTGATGGACCGATGAAGGTGGCGCTCGGGGACCGCGAGGCGGCATTCATCACGGAACAGGGTCGGCTCACGGCGCGCATCATTGATGCTACGTTCCCGAAGTACCGGCAGCTGCTCCCGGACTCCTATCCGAATCGGCTCGAGGTTCCAAAGACGAGCCTCATGGATGCCGTGGCTCGCGCCGCGCTCGTGGCGGAGGACCACATCCCGGTCCGGCTCAACCTCCACGACGGCGGGATCGAGCTGAGCGTCATTCGTCAAGAAGTTGGCGAAGAGACCGAGCACATCGAGGGTGTCTATGAAGGCGAGGAGATGACGATTGCCTTCAACACGAGATACCTCACCGAGGGCGTCAACGCCATGGACTCGGACACGATCATTCTCGAGACGATCGATGCGTTGAAGCCGGGTCTGTTGCACGGTGAAGGAGACGAGGACTTCCGGTACCTGCTGATGCCGGTGCGCCTCTAGACGAAGCCCGCCACCACCGAAAGGCGGAGGAATCCGCCCGGAGGCGAACGATGTACCTTTCCTGGCTCGAACTCACCGACACGCGTTGCTATGAGAAGCTGCGATTTGAACCGGTGGAGGGCGTCAACATCCTTGTTGGGAACAACGGCGCCGGCAAGACCAGCATTCTCGAAGCAGCCGCCTACCTCGGGCTCCTGAAGTCCTTCCGCGGCACCCCCGACGATGCGATCGTGAAGAATGGCGCCGAACAGGCCGTCATCCGGGGGGAGTTCGTGACTCCGTCGGGAACCACCAGAGTCGAGGTCGTGATCCCGCGGTCGGGCCGGCGCCGGATCCTCGTCAATGGCAAACGGCCCCAACGAAATCGGGACGTTCTGGCGCAGATCCCCGTCGTGGCGTTCCAACCCGACGATCTCGATATCGTCAAGCGAGGACCGGGGCTGCGGCGCGGCTACCTCGACGACCTCGCTGCGCAACTCTGGCCCCAGGCCGGGGCTGATCAGCAGGACTACGACCGTGCGGTCCGCCAGCGCAACTCACTGTTGAAACAGGAGGGGAGACGAGCTGATTCGATCACGCTCGACGTCTGGGACGACCGTGTCGCTCTGTCCGGGGCCGCAGTGTTCGACCATCGGCGCCGCGTGCTCGAGACCCTGGACGGCGCTCTTGGGGAGGCCTACCGCCTCGTCGGGGAGCGCGGCGGGCTGACTTGGGAGTACGCGGCAAACTGGGGGGCGACGATCGATCGCGGGGGAGGGGCTGAGCGTCTGCGCGATATTCTTCTCGAGCGGCGCCAACGAGATCAAGATCAGCGGACAACCAGCGCCGGTCCGCACCGCGACGATCCGGTCCTGGTCATCGACGGCCGACCGGCCCGCACCATGGCCAGCCAAGGTGAGCAGCGCACCGTCGCCCTGGCGTTGCGCGTCGCGGCGTACCGCGTGCTGAGCCAACATCGGCCTTCGATGCCGCTGCTGCTGCTCGACGACGTGTTCTCCGAACTCGACCCGGCGCACGCCGCCGGCGTGATGACGCTCCTGGACGCCGGCCAGGTTCTTGTCACAAGCGCGAGAGATGATGAGGTCCCGACAACCGGTCGGCGATGGAACGTCGACCAGAGGACCGTGACATGACCAGAGCGAACTACTACCGGTCAGGACCGCAACGCAAGGATCCGGCGGTGATCGACGACCTCCTCGGGTCCATCGTCGAACAAGCCGGAGCCAGCCGCGACCTTGGGATCTCAGATCTCGTTGCGACTTGGGATGAGGTCGTGTCTGAGCGCTGGCAGGGTCGCTCCCGGCCGATCGGGGTGCGGGAACAGACCCTCCTCATTGAAGTGCCGGACGGGTCCGCAGCAAGCCTCCTGCGATACGATGTTGCCGAGCTGCTCCGCCGAATTTCGGACCGCTACGGCCCGGATCTCGTGCGGGATATCCGGTTCCGTGTCCAGGGAGACGATCGTGGCGGAAAGCCTTGAAATGAAAGAGGTTCCCGCCGGAATCGGCTATGATTACAACGGTGTCAGTAGCCCCCACTGAGCGCCTCCGGGGGCCAGCCTAAGGAGTCCTGTGAGCACGACAAAACGCGGCCAGAACGCGTCATATGAAGCAAAGGACATCAAAGTCCTCGAGGGCCTCGAAGCGGTCCGACGGCGACCCGCGATGTACATCGGGTCGACGGGGCCGAGGGGTCTCCATCACCTCATTTGGGAGGTCGTCGACAACTCGGTGGACGAGGCGATGGCCGGCTTCTGCACAAGGGTCGAGGTGGCGCTCCTCGCAGACGGCGGCGTGCGTGTCCGGGACAACGGTCGCGGCATTCCGGTGCTCAAGCATCCGAAGACGAAGCAGTCGGCGCTGACGACCGTTATGACGACGCTCCACGCCGGTGGGAAGTTCGAGGCCGGCGCCTACACCGTCTCGGGCGGTCTCCATGGGGTGGGCATCTCCGTGGTGAATGCCCTGTCGACACGCGTTGATGTCGATGTTGTTCGTGACGGTCATCATTGGTCGCAAACCTACGAGTACGGCGTCCCAACCGGGCCCGTCAAGAAGGGTGCGACGGCGAAGCGGACCGGAACCCAGATCGTGTTCTGGGCCGATCCGGAGATCTTCGTCGAAGGTCTCGAGTATTCGTCCAAGACCGTGATGAGCCGCCTGCGCGAGATGGCGTTCCTCAACAAGGGTCTTGAGATCCGATTCCGCGATGAGCGGTCCGAACCGCCGGTTGAAGAGACCTTCAAATACTCCGGCGGCCTCGTCGACTTCGTCAAGCATCTCAACGCGAACCGCGAACCGATTCATCGACAGATCGCCTACTTCGAAGAGACGACCGCCGATGCAGAAGTAGCGGTTGCGATGCAGTGGACCGGCTCCTACCGGGAGACGATCCTGAGCTTCGCCAACAACATCAACACGCACGAAGGGGGAACCCACGAAGAGGGGTTCCGGACGGCACTCACGCGATCGATCAACGAGTTCGCCCGCGGTCGCAACCTCCTCAAGGAGAAGGATCCGAACCTCTCGGGAGAAGACGTGCGCGAGGGGCTCACCGTCGTGATCTCGGCGAAGGTCCGTCAACCCCAGTTCGAGGGGCAGACGAAGACGAAGCTCGGAAACACCGAGGTTCGTTCGTTCGTCCAGAAGGCCCTGAACCAGGCCATTCCCGAGTGGCTCGAACGGAACCCGGGGGATGCCCGGCGCATTGCCGACAAGTCATCCCAGGCTGCCAGGGCCCGGATGGCTGCCCGCCAGGCCCGCGACCTCACCAGGAGGAAGAGTCTTCTCGAGTCCGCAGGGCTCCCCGGCAAGCTCTCCGACTGTTCGTCGAAGGAACCCGAGCGCAGCGAGTTGTTCATCGTTGAGGGGGACTCTGCTGGCGGATCAGCGAAGCAGGCCAGGAACAGCGAGTTCCAGGCGATTCTCCCGATCCGGGGAAAGATCATCAACGTCGAGAAGAACCGCCTGGCGCGGGTGCTCCAGAACAACGAGATCCAGTCGCTGATCACCGGCATCGGAACCGGCATCGGTGACGAGTTCGACATCAGCAAGGCTCGCTATCACAAGATCGTGATCCTCACCGACGCCGACGTCGACGGAGCCCACATTCGGACGCTGCTCCTGACGTTCTTCTTCCGGCACATGCCGCAACTTATCGAAGTCGGGTTCGTGTATATCGCCCAACCGCCGCTGTACAGCGTCAAGGTCGGGTCAAAGACGACATGGATCCAGGACGACGCGGGGCTCGACGAGATCAAGGCACAGCTCGCAGGGAAGAAGCTGAACATCCAGCGGTTCAAGGGCCTCGGTGAGATGAACGCCGAGGAACTCTGGGATACCACGATGGACCCGGACCGGCGGGTGCTGCTCCAGGTCGGTCTGGATGATCAATTCTCCGCCGAAGAGACGTTCTCGACCCTGATGGGAACGGACGTCGAAGCCCGCCGAACCTTTATCCAGCAGAACGCCAAAGACGTTCGATTCCTCGACATCTAGGGACCCCGAATGCCGAACGAAGATCAAACCAGCAGGGTTCTGCCCATCGACATCGAGTCGGAGATGCAGGACTCGTTCCTGGAGTACGCGATGTCGGTCATCGTGTCGCGCGCGTTGCCAGATGTGCGTGATGGGCTGAAGCCGGTCCACCGACGCATCCTATTCGCCATGCACGACGCGGGGATTCGTCCCGGCACGCCATTCCGCAAGTCCGCTCGCGTGGTTGGCGATGTGGTCGGTTGGTTCCACCCGCACTCACCGGAGGCCGTCTACGACTCGATGGTTCGCCTCGGTCAGGACTTCTCGCTGAGGGCTCCGCTGATCCAGCCACAGGGCAACTTCGGCACCGTCGACGATCCCCCGGCAGCGATGCGCTACACCGAGGCGCGGATGGCGCCGATTGCTGCATTCCTGCTCGAAGGGATCGATGAGGACACAGTCGACTGGACCTCCAACTACTCCGGTGAGCGCGAGGAGCCGGCCGTTCTCCCGGCGAGGTTTCCAAACCTCCTCGTCAACGGGTCGACGGGCATCGCGGTCGGCATGGCCACGAACATTCCACCGCACAACCTCACCGAGGTGGTCGACGCCGTCTTGTACGGCCTCGACCATCCGGAGGCGA
>Ga0316193_10000630_pt1 | contig 22469 bp, 21 predicted proteins | sample MerIslsedime2_MG_FD_207735 | JGI IMG/M metagenome (GOLD analysis project Ga0316193, IMG submission 207735) | Coastal sediment microbial communities from Maine, United States - Merrow Island sediment 2 | ecosystem: Environmental > Aquatic > Marine > Coastal > Sediment | place: USA: Maine... | reverse complement strand
CCACATGGACGTCGAAACCTCCGACGTCCTCGAGCAGCACGTGCCGTTGTTGGCGCACGCAGCTGGCCATGTCGGTGACCCACAGGTGCGGCACCGCGGCACCATCGGCGGTTCGATCGCCCATGCCGACCCGGCATCCGACCTTCCGGCGACCACGCTCGCCCTCGGTGCGACCTACGTTGCGCAGGGCCCGAACGGAACCCGCGAGATCGCGGCGACCGACTTCTACCAGACGTTCTTCGAGTCAGCGCTCGAGGCGGACGAGGTCCTGACCGAGATCCGGGTGCCGAAGATGAACGGCGCGGGCTGGAGCTTCCAGAAGTTCAACCGGCGGGCCCAGGACTGGGCCATCGTCGGGGTGGCCGCGTGGCGCAACGGCTCCGAGGCCGGAGTCGGCCTCGTCAACATGGGGTCGACCCCGGTGCTCGCGACCAGCGTCGCTGCAGCAATCGCCGGAGGAGCGAGTGTCGCCGACGCTGCCGAGCAGGCGAACGCCGAGGCCGAGGCCCAAGCCGACCTCAACGCCAGCGTCGAGTACCGCCAGCACCTCGCCAAGGTCCTCACCCGTCGGGCCCTCGACGCTGCCTCTGCCTAGCTGCGACAACTGGGGTCTGACCCCTGTTGTCGCAGTGCCCGTGCGATGCTTGCCCCGTGACGCCGACCGAGGAACAGGTCCCGACGGGGAACACGTACGACAAGTACGGATCGACGAACCCGATCGAGCAGCGGATGATGCGCGGGTTCTTTGCTGCGTTCGACTCGATGCTCGACGTGGCCGCTGCGATTCGAGCACCGGCACGCATCCTCGAGATCGGTGTCGGCGAAGGCATCGTCACCCAGCGGGTGATCGAACGGTTTCCCACCGCAGCCGTGCTCGGACTCGACCTCCCCGACGACGACTTGGCCGAACACTGGGCTGATGGCGAGCTGACCTGCCTGTTCGGCGACGCCACCACGCTCCCCTTCCCCGACGGGGCGTTCGATCTGGTCCTCGCCATCGAGGTGTTCGAACATCTCCCAGACACCGGAGGAGCACTGCGGGAACTGCACCGGGTGTGCTCGGGCTCGCTGATCGCTTCGGTCCCCTTCGAACCGATCTGGCGAGCCGGCAACATGGCCCGTGGCCGCTATCTGCGGGACCTCGGCAACACACCGGGCCACATCAACCACTGGACGAGCCGCGGATTCGCGAAGCTGGTCGGACGACAGTTCGACGTCGCACGGACTGCCAACCCGATGCCGTGGGCGATGTTGCTCGGTACACCGCTGCGATGACATGACTCGCGCCCGCCTGGTCAACCTCATCGGTGTCGCGATCGGCGTCGCCGGGTTGGCGTTCGTCGCCGCGCGGATCGTGCGTGATCGAAACGAGATCACCGAGGCCCTGGAGTCCGCCGACCCGGTCTGGCTGCTGCTTGCAGTTCTCTCGGGGCTCGCGGCGATGGCGCTGCTCGGGCTCAACTGGCTGATCATCATCCGCCATGCCGGCGCCCCGGCTCCCTGGCGGCGCGGTCTCAACTGGTTCTTCGTCGGGCAACTCGGGAAGTACGTACCGGGCGGCATCTGGCCGATCGTCGGCCAAGCCGAGCTCGCCCACCGTGCGACGACACCTCGCTCGATCGCATACTCCACGACTGCCTTGTCGATGGTGGCGACACTGCTCGGCGCTGCAGCGACGGCAGTGATCACCGGACTCTGGTCGCCAGCGGGTTCCCGGATCGTGCCTGCGCTGCTCGCACTCGGACTCGTCGTGTGTGTCGTGCTGCTCGCGTCGCCACAGGTCAGGACGCAGCTCCACCGTCTCGCCGACCGGGTGACCGAACGCGAGCTCCGATTGCCGGATGCTGCCTGGTTCGCCGGGATCGTCGCACGCTACGTTCCGGTCTGGGTCCTGTTCGCCGGCATGAACATCTTCGCGGTGGTGGCGCTCGGCGGCACACTCGACACCTCACTCGTCGTGACGTTGATCTCGGCGACGTGCGTGTCGTGGATCGCCGGTTTCGTGATCATCGGCCTGCCCGGCGGACTCGGGGTCCGCGAAGCGGTGTTCATCTCCATGATGACCGTGCCATTGGGCGCGGGGCTCGCCGTGTCGGTCGCGGTGATCAGCCGGCTCGTCTCGATCGCCGTCGATCTCCTCGGGGCCGCCGCGTCCGTGCCGGTCAGCCGAACAGCGCCACCGATCACACCCCGCGAGCCCCAGTCGACTGACAGTTACGCTGCGCGGTGATGCCGGTCAAGCTGATCATCCAGATCCCCTGCTTCAACGAGGAGGACACGTTGCCGATGACGGTCGCCGACCTGCCCCGTGACGTGCCCGGCATCGACGTGGTCGAGTGGCTGGTGATCGACGACGGCAGCACCGATCGGACCGTTGAGGTCGCCCATGAGCTCGGCGTGGACCACGTCGTCTCCCACGCCCGCAACCGAGGCCTCGCGGCCGCGTTCATGACCGGCATCGACGCCTGCTTGCGAGCCGGTGCCGACGTCATCGTCAACACCGACGCCGACAACCAGTACCAGGGCACATCGATCCCCGACCTGGTCACGCCCGTGTTGGCGGGCGACGCGGAGATGGTCGTCGGCGAACGCCCGATCGACTCGATCGACGACTTCTCGCGCACCAAGAAGTTCCTCCAACGCCTCGGCAGTTCGGTCGTCCGCAGATTCTCCGGCACCGGCGTGCGCGACGCCGCGAGCGGCTTTCGGGCCTACACGCGCGATGCGGCAATGCGCGTGCAGGTGTTCGGCCGGTACACGTACACGATGGAAACGATCGTGCAGGCCGGATGGAACGGCATCGCAATCACGTCGGTCCCGATCGGAGTCAACCCGAAGACCCGTGATTCGCGCCTGGTCAAGAGCAGTGCGCGGTATGTCTGGCGCTCGGCGCAGGCAATCATCCGGAGTTTCGCGCTGTACAAGCCGTTCCGCTTCTTCTTCCTCGTCGGCCTCGTCCCGTTCCTGCTCGGCGTCGCACTCATGTTGCGCTGGCTCGGCCTGTACCTGTTCGAGGAGAACTACACCAGCCGCGTGCCCAGCCTGCTCGCCGGCATCGGCCTGATCGTCGTCGCGGCCCAGATCTGGGCCGTCGCATTCCTCGCCGACCTCCAAGCAGCGAACCGGCGGGTGCTCGAAGACCTCCGGTTGCGAGCCAAGCGCATCGACTACGGAGACGCCGCTCCCTGATGCGACGGCTGACTCCGTTCACCGCGGCGCTGCTGGTCGTCACCCTCGGCGCCTGCTCCAGCGGCTCCGACACGTCCGGGGCCGAGACGACAGCCACGGAGACGAGTGCGGCGCCGTCCAGCACAGGGGACCCCCGAGCGGACACGACCGAACCGACCATCGTCGCGGCTGACTCGACGACCCGACCGGACGACACCGTCATCGAACCCGACGCCACGACCGACGGCATCACCGAAACCACTACCAACCCTGCGCCAGGTGCGCGAGCGGCGCGGCTCGACACCACGCTCGACGTCGACGGGTTCGCGAGACGGCTGTCGGCCGCGCATTCGACGATCGTCGACCCAACCGCCACACCGGCTGCGCGGAAGACCGCTGGCGAGGAGTTCCAGCTCGTCCTGCGAGCACTCGCCGACCAACCCGAGCTCGACGACGCGGTCATCTCCGCACTCGAGCCGGCTGCGCGACCCTCGGTCGAACGGATCGTACGCGCCCGTCAGTTCCTGCAGGCTCGCAGCGCGAGCCGCCCCAGTCAGCCGCCGCCGACCGACGTCCCGGCGTGGTCGGTCGTCGAGCCGGAACCGGTCGACACCCTCCTCGCTCACTACGCCGAGGCCGAGTCGGTCACCGGCATCCCGTGGCATTGGCTCGCTGCGATCCATCTCCAGGAGACCCGGATGGGGCGCATCCAGGGAGTGTCGTCGGCCGGAGCGGTGGGCCCGATGCAGTTCCTCCCCAGCACCTGGGAGCGCTGCTGCACCGGCGACCCCACTGCGACACGCGACGCCATCATCGGAGCGGGCACCTACCTCGCCCAGAGCGGCGGCCCCGACGACATGGCCGCTGCGCTCTACCAGTACAACCCCAACGAGGGGTACGTCGCCATCGTGACGGCATATGCCGAGAGCCTGCGCGACGAACCCGAGCTGTTCCCTGGTTACCGCGGGTTCCAGGTCTTCTTCGGCTCGTCGGCCGGCACGATCCGCCTCCCGATCGGCTACTCCGAGTCGGCTCCGATCGATGCCGCCGCCTACCTCGCCGCGCATCCCGACGACGCCGCCTGAGGCACGTTGGCCGATTCGCTACTGCAGGCCCAGATAGGTCCCGCCGTCGACGTGGAGCTGAACGCCGGTGGTGAACTTTGCCTGCTCACTGCACAGGAACGCCGCAACGGCTCCGAAGTCGGCCGCGTCACCCATGCGCATCGACCGCTGCTGCTCGTCGGTGTAGACCTGGGTCACCCGTGGCGTTCGGTGCAGCCCGGGCTGGACGCTGTTGACCGTCACCCCGTCGCCCGCAACCTCCAGCGCCAACGTCTTCAGAAATGCCGTCGCCCCGGCGCGGGCGGTGTTGGACAGGATCAGTTGCGCAATCGGCTGGCGAACCGACAGCGAGGTGATCGCGACGACGCGCCCCCACCGTCGTTCCTGCATCGCAGGCACAGCTGCCTTGCACATCGCCACCACCGACATCAGGTTCAATTCGAGCGCCGCGGGATACGCGTCGACCGGTGTCGACTCGAACGTTCCCGGCGGGGGCCCACCGGCGTTCGGCACCAGGATGTCGACCGCTCCGAGCGCCTCGATCGCGTCGGCAACGAACGACGCCGCCCCGTCCGGGGTCGAGACGTCGGCCTCGATACCCACACAGCCGTGCCCGACCACCTCGACCGCCGCGGCCAGTCGTTCGGGATCGCGCCCGCAGATCGCCACGTGGGCGCCTTCGGCTGCGAGCGCCGCTGCCGTTCCCAGTCCGAGCCCCGACGAGCCCGCCGCCACGGCTGCTCGACGTCCTGCAAGTCCCAGATCCATGTCACACCTCCGGGCCGCCACCGTAGAGGCCGGCAGCTCCTCGGTGCGCCCTGGGAGACAGGTAGACTGCAAGCCCAGTGAGACCATGAGCGACACCCACGGCGAACCGTCACACCTCGCACTCGAGGCCATCGCCGATGCCGAGCCATACCCCTTCTGGCTCGAGAGTGTCCAGATCCCCGAGTCGAACCCGACACTCGTGCGCGACGAACACTGCGACCTCTGCATCGTCGGCGGTGGCTACACCGGGCTGTGGACCGCTGTCGTCGCCAAGGAACGCGACCCATTGCGCGACGTCGTCCTGATCGACAAGGGCGAGGTCGGTGGCGCTGCGAGCGGACGCAACGGCGGCTTCATGGAGTCCTCGCTCACCCACGGTGTCGGCAACGGGATGGACCGCCACGCTGACGAGATCGACACACTCGAAGAGCTGGGTTTGCGCAACCTCAACGAGATCGAAGCTGCGATCGAGCGGTACGAGATGGACTGTGACTACGAACGCAACGGTGTGATCGACGTGGCCAGCAGCCTCCACCCACCGTCGTATCTCGACGACCTCCGCGACGAACACGACCTCCTTCGTTCGCTGGGTCAACGGGTGACGTGGCTCGACCAGGATGCCATGCGAGCCGAGGTGAACTCGCCGACCTACACCGGCGGACTGTTCCGATCGGGTCGTGCGGCGATCGTCGACCCCGCCAAGCTCTCGTGGGAGCTCAAGCGAGTCGCCGAAGAACTCGGCGTGCGAATCTACGAGCACTCCAAGGCGACCGACGTCACCCGCGATGGTGCCGGCGTCGCCGTGCGCACGCCGCTCGGCACGATCCGCTGCGCCAACGCCGTGCTCGGCACCAACGCCGATCAGCCGCTGCTCAAGCGAGTCCGCCAGTACATGATCCCGGTCTACGACTACTGCTTGGTCACCGAACCGCTCAGTGCCGAACAGCTCGATCGGATCGGATGGAAGCAGCGCCAGGGTCTGTCGGACATCACCAACCAGTTCCACTACTACCGACTCACCTCGGACAACCGGATCCTGTGGGGCGGTTACGACGCCATCTACTTCTGGGGATCCAAGGTCCGCACTGAATTGGAGAGCCGCCCGGAGACGTGGGCGAAGCTGTCCGGCCACTTCTTCGACACCTTCCCGCAACTCGACGACGTGTTGTTCTCCCATGTCTGGGGCGGCGCGATCGACACCAGTACACGCTTCTCGGTGTTCTTCGGCTCCGCGTTCAGGAACCGAGTGCAGTACGCCGTCGGCTACACCGGACTCGGCGTCGCCGCCACGCGTTTCGCTGCCACAACGATGCTGGACCGGCTCGACGGCCGCAAGTCGATCGCCGCCCAGACCGACTTCGTCAAGTCCAAGCCCCTGCCGTTTCCTCCGGAACCATTCCGGTTCGCCGGCATCCAGGCGACGCGCTGGTCGCTGGATCGCGAAGACAAGACCGGCAAGCGCAACGCTTGGCTGCGCACCCTCGACCGCCTCGGCCTCGGCTTCGACTCCTGACGGTGCTCAGCGCTCGAGGACGACGACGGAGCGGGGGCCGACGGTGAGTGTTCGATCGGCCCGGCTGCCAACCCGGGCGGCGCGAGGATCGTTCGTGTCGATCACGACCCACCAGTCGCCCGGCACCTGGATCTCGAAGTCGACGGGTTCCCACCACATGTTCGCCATCACGTAGAGCCCATCGACGCTCCAGGCGATCGCGCGCGACTCGAACGACATGTCCGGAGCACCTCCAGCGCCATGGGGCATCATCTGGTCACCCCACCGCTCGAGGTCCCACAGCACGGGATGATTCGTCCGGATCTCGATGACCCGGCGGACGAACCACTGGAGGTCGGCGAACTCCTCGGCGCGCTCCCAGTCGATCCAGGAGGTCTTGTTGTCCTGGTTGTACGCGTTGTTGTTGCCGCCCTGGGTGCGGGCGAACTCGTCGCCGGCCACGAACATCGGCACCCCGTGACTCAACAGGAGCAGACACATCGCGTTGCGTATCTGACGCTCACGCAGCGCCAGCACGCTGTCGGGGACTCCGTCGTCGCCTTCCCAGCCACTGTTCCACGACCGGTTGTGGTGATGGCCGTCGGTGTTGTCCCAGCCGTTGGCCTCGTTGTGCCGGTGGTCGTAGGACACGAGGTCGTAGAGCGTGAACCCGTCGTGGGCGGTCAAGAAGTTCAACGACGCCATGGGCGATTCGAACAGGTCGGGGCTTCCGGCCAAGCGCTGCACGACGAGCGGCACCATCGCCGGCTCGCCGCGCAGGAAACCGCGGAGGTCGTCACGGAACTCGCCGTTCCACTGCATCCAGCGCTGATCCGGGAAGTCCGGCCCCAGCAGATATCGAGCCATGTCCCACGGCTCGGCGACCAGCCGAACGCCGCGGCGCTCGGCCCAGTCTCCGATCGACCTCACGAAGTCGGCATCTCGTGCGAGTACCGCGGCGAGATCGAATCGGAACCCGTCGACACCGAGGTCCGCCAGTCGATCGAGACCCTCCATGATCAGGCGTCGTGCTGGCGGCGACAGCGCATCTACGATGTTGCCCGTGCCGGCGTCGTCGACGTACGAGCCATCGGTCTGCACCACGTAGTAGTCCCGTTCGGCCAACGCCCTCAGTGTGTAGGTCGGCCCGCTCGGCCCCGACTCCGTCGTGTGGTTGAACACGACGTCGAGCCACACCTCGATGTCATGGTCGTGCGCCGCGGTGATCAGGTCGGCCAGTTCAGTGGCCGGGTCATCCGACCACGAGTACTCCCGGTGGATCGCCCCGAACACCACCGGCATGTAGCCCCAGTAGTTGCCCTCGTCGGGATCGAACTGGTGAACGGGTAACAACTCCAGCACCGACACGCCGAGTTCATGCAGTCGCTCCAGCTCGTCGACAGCGGCTCGAAACGTTCCTGCGTCGTCGCGCTCGCGCCGCTGGGTCAACCCGCGAACATGCGCTTCGTACACGACGAGGGGCCGTTCGGTGTGTCGCTGCGGCCGAGGCGTCGGCCACCGCCGCGCAACCGCGTGGGGAGCGTCGGCCACTGCGACGATCCCACCGTTCTCGGCGGCACGGCGCGAGTGGCCCGGTGGGAACCACACCTGTGTCGCCCTCGGGTCGAGCACCGACCGCCGACCGTCGAGCAGCAGCACGTACCTCGATCCCAGAGGAACAGCACCCACCCAGTCGTCGAGCGAGCGCGTGAGCTCGACCACGGTCCCGTCGTGGAGCACCGCCTCCACACTGCGGGCTCCTGGGGCGTACACGGCCACCTCGAACACGTCGGGCTCGGCCGCGGCGCTCGCCGATGTCTCGATTGGGGTCTGACCCCGATCGAGAAGCTCGGGGTCGCTGGTCTCCGGGGCCCGCACGGCGACCATGATGCCCCGATCCGGCCGCGAAATGCACCGACCGAGCCACTGCGGGAGGGCTCGGGTAACGTCATCGAGATGACCCCGAACGACGTGGCGGATGCACTCTCCCGCCACGGCTACCTCCCCGACGAGGGGATTTCGACCGCCGTCTTCCTCGCGATGACCCTGCGGCGACCGCTCCTGCTCGAGGGCGAGGCCGGAGTCGGCAAGACCGAACTCGCCAAGACGCTCGCCGCGGCGACGGGCGGTCAGCTGATCCGGCTGCAGTGCTACGAGGGCATCGACGTCTCGCAGGCCGTGTACGACTGGGACTACGCGCGCCAATTGCTGCATCTTCGGGCCACCGAGGCGACCGGCGAATCATCCACGCGAACGGCAGATGACCTCGAAGCGGAACTCTACGGCGACCGCTTCCTGATCAAACGGGCGCTGTTGCGAGCGATCGAGCCCGTGGAGGGCCCTCCGCCGGTTCTCCTGATCGACGAGATCGACCGGGCCGACGACGAGTTCGAGGCCTACCTCCTCGAGGTGCTCTCGGACTACCAGATCACGATCCCCGAAGTCGGCGTGTTCACCGCCACCCGACCGCCGCTCGTCGTGCTCACCTCGAACCGCACCCGTGACGTCCACGACGCGCTCAAGCGGCGGTGCCTCTATCACTGGGTGGAGCATCCCGGCTTCGAACGTGAGGTCGCCATCGTCAAACTCCGCGTGCCGGGCATCGAGGGCGACCTCGCGCGGCAGGTCGCGGGTGCTGTCGAGGCGCTTCGGGAACTGAACCTCTACAAGCCGCCCGGCGTCGCGGAGACGATCGATTGGGCGACAGCACTGGGCCGGCTGGGAGCGTCGACGCTGGACGAGCGGCTCGTCGCCAACACCCTCGGAACGGTGGTCAAGTACCGCGAGGACACTGTCCGCGTCGAACAACACGGGATCGCCGACCTGGTGAAGGCCGCGACCGAGAAGGCGATGGCGAGCAAGACCGTGCCCGGCCAGCTCACCATCGACGACGCCTGAACACGCCCATGGCCCCCTCCACGACAGCATCGTCAGTCGGCAGTCCCGGGGCGACGCCCGCCGACATCGCGGTCGCATTCAGCCAGATCCTTCGCGGCCTCGGGCTCAGCGTGCCGACGAGTTGCACCCACACCTTCGCGGAGGCCCTCTGCGCCACCGGCGTCGAGCAACGTGATGCCACCTATTGGGCGGGCCGAGCCACGCTCGTGCGCCGCCCGGAGGACATCGCGCTCTACGACCGAGCGTTCGCCGTGTTCTTCGAACAGCGGCGCGGCGGCCCCGACGATCCTCCTGCGGAACCGCTGAGCATCTCCATCGCGGTCGACGCCGACGACGCCGAGAACGAGGGCGAAGGGGGCGGGGACCCGAACGAGGACGTGATCGAGCTGCGGTTCTCGACGACCGAGATCCTGCGGAACAAGGACTTCGCGGAGTACACCCCGGACGAGTTGGTCCAAGCCCACGAACTGATGTCGCACCTGCGGCTCGTCGGCGCGCCGCGGGCGTCGCTCCGCTTGGGGCCGACCCGGCGGGTGACTTCACGACCCGACATCCGCCGCACCGTGAGGTCGGCGATCCGCGCGGGAGGAGAGCCGATCGAACGGCACTTCGCCGCCCCCACCCCGCGCCTGCGCCGTCTCGTGCTGCTGCTCGACGTCAGCGGTTCAATGGAGCCGTATGCGAGAGCGCTGCTGCGCTTCGTGCACGCGGCTGTCGCGGGCCGTCAGAAGGTCGAGGCCTTTGCGATGGGGACCCGGCTCACACGGATCACCCGCGAACTCACGAGCCGCGACCCCGATATCGCACTGCATGCTGCGGGCCGGCGCGTCGTCGACTGGAGCGGTGGGACACGTCTCGGCGCCGACCTGCGCGAGTTCAACGACCAGTGGGGCGTGCGGGGACTGGCGAGGAACTCGATCGTCGTCATCCTGTCCGACGGCTGGGATCGCGGTGATCCCGACGAGCTCGGTGAGCAGATGCAACGTCTGCAACGGGTGACGCACCGCCTCATCTGGGTGAACCCACTCAAGGTCACGCCCGGCTATGCACCACTGGCGCGAGGCATGGCCGCGGCACTCCCCTATGTTGATCGTTTCGTGGAGGGCCACTCCGTGGCCGCCATGGAAGAACTGACCGAACTGATCTCCGAGTGATGAAATCCCGAAAGGTGGACTCCTCGCCATGAACGACCTCCTCGACGACATCGACCGGTGGCGGAGCTCGGGCGAGCGCATCGCAGTCGCCCGGGTGATCGACATCGAGGGCTCGGGCCCCCGCGAACCCGGCGCAGCAATGGCGGTCACCGAGTCGGGGGAGGTGGCGGGCAGCGTGAGTGGCGGCTGCGTCGAGGGCGCTGTCGTCGCCGAGGCCCTGTCGATCCTCAGCGGTGAACGGGAACCCGGGATCATCACGTTCGGCTACTCCGACGACGAGGCCTTCGCCGTCGGATTGACCTGTGGAGGCACGATCCATCTGTTCATCGAGGAACTCGACTGGTGACGCTGTTCGATCGTTACGCCGAGCTGCTGCGAGCCGATGCCCCGGTCGTGTTGGCAACCGTGATCGACGGTCCCCAGGTCGGTGCGAAACTCCTCGTCGAGTCCGACGGCACCGCTCGGGGTGGCCTCGGACATTCCGAACTGGACCGGGTTGCCACGCGCGATGCGCTCGCCGAACTCGAAGCTGCTCGATCGGGTATCCGGCACTACGGCCCCGAAGGTCAGACCACGCCCGAGGATCTGATCGACCAGCCGACCGTGCGGGTCTTCATCGAGTCTCACGCCCCGCCACCCCAGATGTGGATCTTCGGTGCGGTCGACTTCACCGCCGCGCTGGCTCGCGTCGCCAAGGTGCTCGGGTACCGGGTGACCGTGTGCGACGCCCGTGAGGTGTTCGCCACGCGTCGCCGGTTCCCGATGGCCGACGAGGTCAGGGTGACCTGGCCGACGCCGGTGTTCGAGGAGCACGGCGGCGATCTCGGCCCCCGCGATGCGGTGTGCATCCTCACCCATGACCCGAAGTTCGACGTCCCGGCGGTGCAGGGGGCGTTGGCGACGAGGGTCGGCTACATCGGCGTGATGGGCAGCCGGTCGACGCACGCTCGACGCATGGAACGGCTGGCCGAGGTCGGCGTGATGGATCCGGCCGATCTCGACCGACTGATGTCGCCGATCGGCCTCGACATCGGCGCTCGGACACCGGAGGAGACCGCGGTGTCGATCTGTGCCGAGATCATTGCACGTCGCACCGGTCGCAACGTCCCCTCACTCCGCGACGGCGCCGGGAACATCCACTCCTGAGCACACCTGGGCTCTCTGACCCCTGATGTCACGGCAGTGATGTCACTGCAGTGAGGGAACGGTGCTCAGGTGAAGGCGGTGAGGGAACGGCAGCGTTCAGACGGTGGGGTCGCCGAAGCGGACCGAGTTGACGCGGCGGCCGTTGATCGTGTCGAGTTCGACGGTGCGACCACGCTGGACCGAGTGGATCACGGCATCATCGACACCGAGGTACATCATCACGTGCCCGGGATACTGCACGAGGTCGCCGGCCTTGGCCGTGGACCGGTCGACCGGTTGGGCGTTGCGGATCTGCTGCCCGCTCTGGCGAACGAGCTCCACGCCGGCCTTCGACCAGGCGAACGTCGTCAGACCCGAGCAGTCGAAGCCCACGCCCTCCTGGCTCGTGTTGGTCCGATACGGCACCCCGACCTGGGTCATGGCGGCGAGCACCGCTCGCTGATGCTCCATCGGCGTTGCGGCCCAGGCCGTGGCCATGTCGACCTTGGAGTATCCGAGTTCGAGTGCTGCGTACTGGGCGGTCTGCGTGCGATACCACACATAGCTGCGGTAGTCCGCAGGGTCCTGGGACAGGCTCCACTGGTCGTAGCTGTCGAGCGCCTGGCGGGCCGACGAGGTGACGACCGGCGCCATGGCGTTGGTCTCGAGCCCTGACTGGACGGCTGAGACGCTGGCCGCGGGAGTGAGGGCAATGGCTCCGGAGAGCGCTGCGAGGGTGGCTGCGCCACCGACGACGACACGCCGGAGACGATGTCGGCGCACAGCAGGAGCGGAGGGGGAGGTGATGGAGATGGTCATGGTGGTTCTCGGCAGTCCGCCGTCGAGTCGAACGGGCGGAGCCCGCATGACGGATCGATAACATATCGTCACCAAACCGCAATACTTGAGCCGGACCGCAAACTTTTCGTCACCCGTCCGTCATCTCCGGTTCGGCCCGAGTGATTCGCCCCAACGCCACCAACGACACGAATCGGGCCGTACGCTGGGATGATGTCGAGCAACGTCGCCGCCGTGCTGCTCGCCGCCGGCGCCGGATCGCGGTTTGCGGGAACCGAGCACAAATTGTTGGCGAAACTGCCGGAAACCGGCGTCGAGCCCCCCGCCACTGTCATCGAGCGGTCGCTCGCTCACGTCCTGGCTGCCGGGATCGGACCGGTCGTGCTCGTCACCGGCGCTCTCAGCGACATCGTGCCGGCATCGTTCGACCAACTGCCGGACGATCGCCTCTTGGTCCGACACAACGATCGGTGGGCGGAGGGCCAGATCACCTCGGTGCGCGCCGGGATCGCGACCGCGAACGAGCTCGGCTGTGACGGCGTCGTCGTGGGGCTGGCCGACCAACCGTTCATCACGCCCGAGGCGTGGCGAGCCGTTGCCGACACCGACGGCCCGATCGTGGTCGCGACCTATGACGGTCGCCGCGCGAACCCGGTTGCACTCGATGCATCGGTGTGGGGACTCCTCCCGGACGAGGGGGACGAGGGAGCCCGGGCGCTGATGCGTGTTCGCCCCGACCTGGTTCGTGAAGTACCGTGCACTGGTTCCCCCGCCGACATCGACACCGAAGAGGACCTCCGCCGATGGCAGAACAGCTGATCAACGAGTTCACCGTCAACTGCCCGATCGACGAAGCATGGCCACTCATCACCGATCTCGAGCTCATCGCTCCGTGCCTGCCCGGCGCGGAACTGCAAGAGGTCGAGGGGGAGACCTACCGCGGGGTCGTCAAGGTCAAGCTCGGCGCGATCAGCAGCCAGTTCAAGGGGGATGCCCACTTCGTCGAACGCGACGACGAGAACTACCGCGCCATGATCAAAGGTGCCGGCCGCGACACGGGTGGCCGCGGCAACGCCTCTGCTGAGATCACCGCCCAGGCCGAAAGCCTGTCGCCGACCAGCACCCGAGTCGCAGTGACCACCGACCTCCACATCACCGGCAAGGTTGCTCAGTTCGGCCGCGGCATCATGGGCGACGTGAGCTCGAAGCTGATGGCCCAGTTCGCCGACAACCTCAACCAGATGATCGACGAACAACGTCTCGGCACCGCCGCCGACGAAGCACCTGTGGGACCCGCCCCGGAGCCACCGGCCGCCACGTCGCCCGCCGACGCCGCAGCCACTCCGACCGAGCCGTCAGCTCCGCAGGTTCGCAAGATCGAGGGACCCGCCACCGAGCCGATCGACCTCATGGAGGTCGGCGGCAGCTCGATCGCCAAACGCGTGGTGCCGGCGGTCATCGCGCTCATCGTGGTCTTCCTCCTGCTGCGCCGCCGGCGAGGCTGATGGACGACCGAGCTCGCGTCGCCCAGCAGCTCGGAAGGGAACCTCGGGGAGCCTTCGACGTCGTCGTGCGGGCTGACGACGGCGATCCGATCGTGGTGCGCAACGCGCCGTTCCTCGACGACGGCACCCCGATGCCGACGCGCTACTACCTCGTGGGCCCCGACCTCGTCGTACGGGTGAGCCGGCTGGAGGCCGCCGGCGGGGTCAGACGGGCCGAGGCCGAGATTCCTGCCGATCAGATCGCCGCAGCCCACGAGCGCTACGCAGCAGAACGTGACACCGCTATCGAGCCCGAGCATGCCGGACCGAGGCCCTCGGGCGGCGTCGGAGGGACCCGCACCGGCGTCAAGTGCCTCCACGCCCACCTCGCCCACACACTCGCCGGCGGCGACGACCCGGTCGGTCGATGGACCCTCGACCACCTCGATACCGATCTGTCCGCAACCACCACCGACAAGCGCGACGACGAGACCGCGGACGCGAACGACGACCCGACTCCATCCGACAGCAGCGGCCACGTGGCCACGGCCACCGAGGCACATCCCTCGCCCGGCGGTCTCACCGTGCGGATCGACGACCGACATGTGGAGATCACGGTGACCGGTGGCGCGTCATTCACGCTACCGATCGGGCCCCTTGCCCTGCTCGACGGACCGTTGGAACGCGACGACCCGCCCGCGCCGGCCCAACTGACCAACGCCCTCGGGTTCGTCCAGGACCACCTCGACGACGTGATCATCGCGTCCCCGTCCGTCGCCGCGGCCCCGTCGATCATCGCCACCGGCCCGCACGGCCTCGCCCTCGCCCAGGTGGAGATCGGCTCGATCGTCGTTCCTGACGGCTACCGCCTCGCCCGCACCGACGCCGACGAGGTCTTCCGCACCCTGGCGGTCGAGCCCATCGACGATCGCCGCCACAATCCCGGCCTCGGGATCACCTACGTCGAGTCGATCGTGGCGACGTGTTGCGTGATACTGGGCATCATGCGACGGCTCGACCTCGACGAGATCATGATCGACGTCTCAGACCGAGCGGGCCGATGATGGCACTCCGTCACCCCGCCCGAACCGCATCACCCGTGCGCCTCTACGGTCGCCGGGTGATCCTGCGGCCGCTCGCTGCCAGCGACTTCCGGTCGTGGAGCGAAGTGCGCCAACGCAACGCCGACTGGCTGACGGTGTGGGAGCCGAGCCGACCGATCCATCAGCCCGACCCGGTGACCGACCGGACCGCATTCGCAGCACGGTGCCAACAGCGCGACCGAGACCGCGGCACCGGCACCGCCTACCAGTTCGGCTTGTTCGTCGACCAGCAGGTGACCGGAGAGGTCAACCTGAACAACGTGATCCGCGGCGCGATGCAGTCCGGCACGATCGGCTACTGGATCGACCAGCGCCACGCCGGCCAGTCCTACGTCGCCGAAGCTGTCGTCGTCGTGTTGCAGTTCGCGTTCGAGCAGTTGATGCTCCACCGCATCGAGATCTGCATCGTGCCGCGCAACACCCGCAGCCATCGAATCATGGAGAAGCTCCAGATCCGCGACGAGGGCGTTGCCGAGCGGTACCTCGAGATCAACGGGACGTGGGAAGACCACGTCCGCTACGGGATCACCGCCGAGGAGTGGCGCGATCGTCGCGACGAACTCCTCGCCGCATGGATCGAACAACCTCGCGACTTGACCACCTCGTGACCCGGTCCGGTCAGGTGGACCGGTCAGCTCAGGACGCGGAAGCTTCGCCGGCGAGGCGGATCTGCGCGGCCCGGTCGCGGCGCAACTGCGTACGGCGCTTCCACATCTTGGTCTTCCAGTGCCGCTTCGTGCGATTGCGCTTGGCAAGCTTGCTCTTGGCCACTTCCGCATCGTGATGATGAGTCGGCTTCCACGCCGCCCCCGGCTCGTGCACATCTTCGGGCTCGAGACCCGAGCTCACGTCCTGAGCGACGCTCTGGAGCTCGACATGGATGCGATGCCGCTCGCTGTGAGCATGGGCACGCACCTCCTTCTTGAGCGGGACCAGCACATCTTCGGTGCGGTGACGTTGGCTCATCTGGGCTACCTCCTGCTTCGTGGCCGTGCCACGGTGGTTTCGGTGCTTGCACCTCCGAACCTAGTGCAGGCCACACAACCAGGTCACGGTTGTTCTGTAACGATTGTGCGCGATTCGTCGATGTGCCGTTCCGCCGAGGTCCATCTCCGACATCTCCGGCGTTCGTCGAGCCGGCCGCTTTCAAGAGTCGACCGACACCGACCGATGAACCCGTGTGGACACACTCCCGCCACCGACCCCGTCCGCGCCTGCGGCGAATCCCCCGTTGTCAGCGAGGACGACCGACGGCTCGGTGATCGATCGGGAGATCGCTGATGTCGCCGACCTCGGTGGCCATCTGATCGGAACGCTCGACACGGTGATCGCCGGCAAGCACGACGTGGTCGAGGTGAGCATCGCAACGCTGTTGGCCGGCGGGCACCTCCTGATCGAGGACATCCCGGGCGTCGGAAAGACCCTGCTCGCCCAGGTGCTCGCTCGGGCGGTCGGCGGGACGTTCCACCGCATCCAAGGCACCTCGGATCTCCTCCCGGGAGACATCACCGGCTCGATGGTCCCCAGCGGCGAGCAACTCGACGGGATGCGATTCCGACCCGGGCCGGTGTTCGCCAACCTCGTCGTCTTCGACGAGCTCAACCGGGCCACACCGCGCACCCAGTCCGCGCTGCTCGAACTCGCGGAGGAAGCCACCGTCACCGTCGACGGTGCGAGCCACGCCCTTCCGCACCCGTTCATGCTGATCGCCACCCAGAACCCCATCGACATGGCCGGCACCTACGGCCTCGGTGAAGGGGCCCTGGACCGATTCCACGCCGTGGTCACCCCAGGTCGAGCCTCGGCGGCAGCCGAGCTCGAGGTGCTCACCGGTCGTCGGGGACGCTCGATGCTCGATGCGGTCGAACCCGTCGCCGAACTGGCCGACGTGGTCGCCGCGCGCCGGGTGGTCGCCAGCGTGCATGTCAGCGATCTGGTCGCCGCCTATGTCGTGGAACTGCTGGAGGCAACACGTACCGATCCGCGAGTTCGCGTGGGCGCATCGACTCGGGGCGGTGTCGCCGTGGTGGCACTGGCGCGCGCGTTCGCAACGCTCGAAGGACGGAGTTTCGTGACACCCACCGATGTCGGGCGCGCAGCAATCCCTGCGCTCGCGCATCGCGTCGCCGGGACCACGAGCACGGTCGCGACGGGTCGAGACATCGCGGCGGACTGCGTTGCTCGGGTCGCACCACCGACGATCTGACGCTCGATGACCAACGACACGGCGCCCGTTTCCGGCTTTCCCACCGTCGACGTCGCGAGCGCCGACCCGGGCGTCGACGGACGCACCGGCGCACGTCGCGGGCGACGTCGACCGGTCGGGCTGTCGGCCGGTGCCGGTGTCCTGATCGGATCATGGTTCGTCGCCGGTGCGATCGCCCGGCTCACCGGCGCTCCCTCGGTCATCGCGTTGATGGCTGCGCTGGCGACGGCGATCGGCGTCGACGCACTCACCGGCTGGCTGGCAGTCAATCGCGTCGGAGTGCGCCACGTCATGGGTCCGGCCACGGTCGATGTCGGTGCCGATGCCCGTCTCGCCGTCGGCCTCGATCGGCGTGCTGATCGGCAGCGACGGCGATCTCGCCTCGTGATCCTCGATTCGGCCGGCATCGTCGGCACCGCCGATGTCTCCGAACCTGCCGCCGTCGACCCGTTTTCGGAAGCCATCATCACCGGTCGGTTCTCGACGCCCGGGGTCGTCCGCGACGTCCGCGTCGATGTCGAGGCCGTCGGCGCCTTCGGTGTGCTCTGGTGGCGACGGTCGACTTCCACGGTGGTCGAGCCGATCCACGTCGCTCCACTGCCGATCGGTCCGCTGTTCGACGTCCAACGCTCACCCGCTGAGCTCGACGGCGCAGTTCCTGCGGCCCGCGGCACGCACCTCGGCGACATCGACGGAGTGCGCCCGTGGCGGGAGGGCGAACCGGCCGGCGCGGTCCACTGGCCGTCATCGCTGCGCGCCGGCAATCTGATCGTCCACGATCGTGCCGCAGCGTCCGAGGAACGTTGGGAAGTCGACCTCGATGCCATCACCTCGGCGTCCGCCGCCCGGCTCCGTATGACACTCGACGAAGGACTGCGCGGCGGACACACCGTGTCGGTCATCGTCGGCGGCGAGCGCCACGGGGTTGCCAGCGACGACGACGCGGCGCGCTGGTCGGCCGAGATCGCGGCATGCCCCGACGAGCGTCCACCGCCGGTTCCCCTGCTGCAGCGGCCCCTCCGGCTGCATCGACCATCGGTCGAGACGGAGACCTCGGTCAACGCGCAGGCTCGCTGGGCCGCCGCCGCAGCGGCGCTCTTCGCACTGTCGACGCTCGTCGGCGCCCTCGGCTGGTCCGCGACGCTGGTCGCGATGCTCGCGGGCGCCATCGCACTCGGCGCCGCGGTGTCGCTGCGGATCGCCCGGCAGTCAGGTCACCGGCCCCTGATGCTCCAGATCGCGATCGTCGTCGCCATCGTCGGAGCATTGGCAGCGATCGCACTCGATGCCCGCGACGTCGACGGGCTCCTGGCTGCGCTCCGTGGGCCGATGCCCAACCTGCTGATGCTGCTCGTGGTGCTCCACGGATTCGAGGTGGTCGATCGGCGTACGTTGCGCGTGCACCAGGCCATCACGTTCGTCGTCGCCGTCTACGCCGCCGGGCTCCGCATCGACGATGCCCTGGGCTGGTGGCTCGGCGCCTGCGCGATCACCGTGTTGACGTCGCTGTGGCTCACACCTCGATCATCAGGCCCAGACCTTCGAACCGCAGGTCGTCGCGACGTCCGCACTTCGGTCGGGTCAGTCGTCCGGTCAGCAGCCTGGACCGGTGGTGCGATCGTCGCCACGCTCGCGCTGTTGAGCGTGGTGCCGATCCCGAACGGTCCCGCCCGACTCGGGCTGCCCGCGCTGTCGAACGATGCCCCAGCGGCTCCGACACCCGGTGCACTGGCAGCCCCCGACGGCTCCCCGCCACCCCCGACCTCGGGTTCGCTCGGGGGCGATCGTGGTGCGATCGGCAACGTCGTCGGCTATCCCGGGTTCACCGAAACGCTGGACACCAGCATCCGCGGCGACCTCGGTGACGACATCGTCATGCGGGTGCGGTCACCGGAGCCAGCGTTCTGGCGGGGCCAGACATTCGCCGACTTCGATGGCCGGACGTGGGAGGTTTCGCCCTCGACCGGGCTGCGTCAGGATGGTCCCGTCATCGACGTCGCGCCGACCCTCGGCGACGTCACCCGGAGCGACATCCCGACCGAGGAACTCGTCCAGACGTACTACGTGGAGACCGATCTCCCGAACGTCGTGTTCGCAGCGCCGCGACCGACCCGGGTGATCTTCGACGGGGCACTCTGGGCCCGGCCGGACGGAGCGTTGCGATCCGATGTGACGCTGACCGAGGGCTCGGTCTACACCGTTGTGTCCGATCGCGTTCAGGTCACTCCGGAGACGCTTCGCTCCCAGGGGGACCTGGGCGCGTTGTTCGCCGGCTTCCGCGACGTTGCCGGCGGTGCGCAGATCGATCCGTTCCTCGCGCTCCCGGACTCGACGAGCCAACGAACCATCGACCTCGCCACCGAGCTCCGCACGCCCGGCGAGTCGACCTACGACACGATCCTCGCGTACGAGGCCTGGCTCGGCGCCAATACCGAGTACGACCTCGATGCCCCGGTGCCCGATGTCCGCGCCGACGCCGTCGACGACTTCCTCTTCGAATCACGCCTCGGCTTCTGCGAGCAGATCGCCTCGACCTTGGCGGTGATGTTGCGAAGCCAAGGTGTACCCACACGACTGGCCACCGGCTACGTGTCCGGTGAACGCGACCGGGTGTCCGGCGTCTGGAAGGTGAAGGCCAGCGATGCTCACGCCTGGGTCGAGGTCTGGTTCCCCGAGACCGGCTGGCAGCCGTTCGACCCGACCGCCCGCGTGCCGCTGGCGGGCGACACGGACGCCGGAACCGTGGGAGGCGACCTGATCGGTGCCGCCGTGGCCTCAGTCCTCTCGCACCGCCTCGAACTCACCCTCGCCGCCTTCGGTGCGATGACGCTGTGGGCCTCGTCGCTCGCAGTGCGCGCTCGACGCCGACGGCGACGGCGTGGACGGTGGGGACTGCTCCAGGACCGCTTCGCCGCACTTGCGGATGCTCGTCGATCCTCTCCGGATGGGTCGTCTCCGGAAGGGTCCTCCCGACAGACGACCACCAACCCGATGCTGGCGGCAACGCTGCGTGAACGGGTGCCGAGCGAATCCGGCGCAAGCGTCGAGCTCGTTGCCGACACCCTCGACCAGGTGGCGTTCGATCCGACCTGGACCGACGATGACGAGGTCTACGAACGGACCCGGAGAACGGTGGAAACGCTCGAACGATCCGCGCGCTGACTCACTTCGTGGAGATGCGCGCCTGGAGCGCAGCAAGGCGCTCGGCGAACCATGGTTGCTGCGTGCTCCACAGCTGCGGTTCGAGTTCACGGGCGACCGCGTCGGGATGGTTGTCGACGTCGGCCATGTCCTGGATCGTCCGTTTGGTGACCATCGCCAACTCCCGGGGCGCCGAGGCGGCCTTGGCCGCGAACTCGTGGGCGTACTCGAGGAGGTCGTCCGCCGGGACCGAGCGGTAGGCGAGCCCGATCCGTTCGGCTTCGGCTCCGTCGAGCACCTGGCCGAACACGACGGCCGCCATCGCAGCCTGCGGCCCGACGATCCGCCGCAGCATCCACGTGTGCCCACCGCCAGGGTGGATCCCGAGTTGTAGGAAGCGGGTGTCGAGCTTCGCTCGATCAGCGACGATGCGGACATCACAACCGAGCGCCAGGTTCATGCCTGCCCCGACCGCAGCGCCGTTCACCGCAGCGAGCGTGGGCAGCGGGCTGCGGGCGATCCGCAAGAACCCCTCGTAGATCAAGCCGAGGCTCTCACCGGTCGCCTCGGCAAGGTTGCCGAGATTCGCTCCGGCACAGAATGCGGGCGGTATGCCGGTCACGACCAGCGCGCCGACGGCCTCGTCCGCTTCGAAGGCGTCCATGGCCGCGATGATCTCGGCCACCATCGGTGCCGTCAGCGTGTTGCGCTCGTCGGGGTTGTTCAAGGTGAGCGTCGCCACACCATCGGCAACGTCGGTCAGCACCAGTGGTTCGGTCATGGGCGCCAGTGTTGCACGGCAGCCCGGTTAGCCTTCCGTCCCTACATGCTCGACCACGTCTTCACCGATGCCATCAGCGCGCTCCGGGACGCGTTCGAGGCAGCGTTCCTCGAGCGTCAAGCCTTCGAGGAACACTTCCAGTCCGATGTGCTGCTCGGAGATCTGACGTGGGAAACCAGCTACGGCCTTCCCGGTGAGGGCGAGCCGCCGCGCGTGGTGGCCCACATCACGTTCGATTGGCCATCGTGGAGCCAGGCTGCCTACCGCCAGTGGTACGTCGAGGAAGAACTGGAGCGCCGGCCGGCGATCGAGATGGAGATCGTGCTGCGGATCCAGCGGCTGGCCGATCCCGTCGACCCGGCGATGCTGTTCTCGACCGTGCCCGAGCAGAGCCCGCTCGTCGGCGACGACCGCTTGGAGCGCGCCGGATTGACCTCGGAGATCTCGCACCCCGACACCGAGGTCGACCCGCTCGATCTGACCACGGAGTACGCCGCCGAGATCACGTACGAGGGCTTGTACGAACTCGCTGAGGAAACCGTGGCCGACGGCACGAGCACCCTCCTCGACGAGCACTTCGGCGCCCTCGGCGGCTGGATCGCAGCGACGCTGGTGAAGCTCGGCGACCTCCAGCTCGCCTTCCTCGCCCCCGACGACGACGCCTGACCCTCCCCGTTCTCGTCTTCGAATTCCGGTGGACATCGCTCGAATCACCAACGGGCTTCACCATTTCTCGGGGGGTGCGCGGCGTGGGAAGATGGCGAAATGGCTGAACCGAACGACGTGGTGCTCTACGAGGTGTCCGAGCGAATCGCGACGATCACGCTGAACCGACCCGAGGCTCGCAACGCGCTGTCGAGCGAGGTGCTCGCGCTGCTCCCCGAGCGGTTGCAGCAGGCGGAGGCCGACGCCGAGGTCGACGTGCTGATCCTCACCGGTACCGACCCGGCGTTCACCGCTGGGCTCGACCTGAAGGAACTGGGTGCCGACGGGACCAACCTCGGCGGCGGAACGGGAGCCGACGGCAGCCGCAATCGTGATGGCGTTCGTGGACCGTTCCCCCGCCTGACCAAGCCGCTGATCGGAGCGATCAACGGCGTTGCTGTCACCGGTGGGTTCGAGCTGGCATTGAACTGCGACTTCCTCGTCGCCAGCGAACACGCCAAGTTCGGCGACACCCACAGCCGCGTCGGCGTGATGCCCGGCTGGGGCCTGACCGTGCTGCTCCCTCAGGCGATCGGTGTACGCCGCGCCCGGGAGATGAGCTTCACCGGCAACTTCATGCTC
>Ga0316193_10000629_pt1 | contig 22489 bp, 19 predicted proteins | sample MerIslsedime2_MG_FD_207735 | JGI IMG/M metagenome (GOLD analysis project Ga0316193, IMG submission 207735) | Coastal sediment microbial communities from Maine, United States - Merrow Island sediment 2 | ecosystem: Environmental > Aquatic > Marine > Coastal > Sediment | place: USA: Maine... | reverse complement strand
CTTTGCTGTTTGGTTCAAGTTCTTTTTCTTCGCACCATTCTTGTAGCTTGGGTATTTTTATTAATACTTTTCTTACTTTCTTACCGCTTGCCTGAATCTCAGAAAACGCTCTACAAGTCAGGGTCACAATAGTTTGCCTAAATTAAAATGCAAACTTTGCCATGATTCATTATGGATCAACCTCGGCATCTTGACCGTGTACGGGAAACCATACGTGTCAGACATTACAGTCTGCGCACGGAACAGGCCTATATTCAATGGATCTGCGCTTCATATTTTTCATGACAAACGTCATCCTGATATCATGAGTGAATCGGAAATCAGTCGCTTTCTGTCACATCTTGCCTCGACCGCAAGGTATCGCCATCAACTCAGAATCAAGCCCTGTCAGCACTTCTGTTTTTGTACCAGAATGTTCTGGAACAACAACTCGACTGGCTTGAGGATGTTGTGCATGCAAAACGGCCTCGTCGCCTACCGGTTGTTTTTTAACACATGCAGGGGTTACGTCACTGCTTGCAGAAATACATGGTGCCAACGGCCTTATTGCCCGCCTGCTGTACGGTACCGCCATGCGACAGATGGAGTGTCTGAGGTTGCACATCAAGGATATAGACATTCAACATCGTCAGATACACGTGCGCTCGGGGAGGGGGGGGACAAGGACCGGATTACTATTCTGCCAGAACGGCTTGTACTGGATTTGCAGAAACAGACGAACAAGGCATGTCAACTGCATCAGCACGATTTACGTGAGGGTTTTGGCGAGACGAGGCTGCCCTATGCTCTGGCAAGGAAGTACCCGAATGCCGGCAGGGAGTGGGGCTGGCAGTTTGTTTTCCCGTCCAGTGCATTGAAGAGAGGTGGTCGCGGCGTTCGCAGTCCACTGGATAGCGATTAAGGCGGACTTGTTACGCTACCTTTACCGCACGTTTTACGTTACCAGGCATACTTCCCGTGCAAATGCTGGTCAGGGCCGCTTTGGAGGACTACCGCTCTTGACAAACATGCCCCGCTTTTCACGAAACAACGACGAGATGTCTTCGTCACCATATCCGGCTTCCATCAGGCGCCGGTAGTGAATCAGCGTCATTTCGACCACTGGCAGTGCGACGTCAAACTTTTCTGCCATCTGCTTGCAGATAGCAAGGTCCTTGTGATGCAGGGCCACACGAAACCCGGGGGCGAACATTCCCTGCGTCATGGTCCGCCCGCGGTGATCCAGGAACCAGTTGCCCGCCGCCCCGGAGCCGGTGACTTCAATGACCTTGTCCAGCGGCAAATCCATAGCCTGCGCAAATGCCAGTGCCTCCGTGACCGCCTGGTTGATGCCCGCCGCCATCACCTGGTTGACTGCCTTGGTGGCCTGACCGGCACCGACAGGACCCATGTGTTCAACACGCCCGGCAATCGCGTTCAGTACCGGCGAAATACGTTCAATCACAGCTGCGTCGCCACCGATCATCATGGCCAGCGCCCCCTGGCGCGCACCTTCTATGCCGCCGGAGACCGGCCCATCCAGAAACACCGCACCGGCCGTCTGCAACAGGCCTGCTGCACGCACAGCAGTCTCCCGACTCACCGTAGAGGTATCAAGCACCACCGTGCCTGTATGCAGCCCTGGCAACAGGGCCTGCACCATTTCCAGCACGTCAGCGTCGGCCTGGACAGACAGCACCACCAGCTCGCACCGGCTTGCGAGTTCCGCCGGGTCCGCTGCTACGGCCACACCCGTTTCAGCACCAAATTGAAGTGATTTATCTGCCGTCCGATTCCACACCGTCTCCAGGTAGCATGCCTTGTGCAGGTTGCGCGCCATGGGCGCACCCATTGCCCCCAGTCCAATTACACCGGTTTTCATCGTTACACCACCCCGCTCTGTACGCATGCCCCGATCATCATTCGCTCTCGCACCAGCGTGCAACCTCTGCACGGGCCTTTGCCTCTGTTGCCGCACGCTCCTCTGTGGTCAGGTCAAAACGCTGACCAGCAGCATCAGTCCGGTAAACACGACTGGCCCGGGTCACGCCACGCTCGTAATTTTGCGCCCGGATACAATTGCGTTTACGCGTCTCCTGCTCTGCCTGTTGCTCTGCCTCCGCGCGCCGTGCTTCCTCATGTTCTGCCTCGTAGGCACGCAGCAGTCGCTGCGTCCTGTCCATCCGCCCGGCTGCATCCTCACTGACGACCGGTGCAGGTTTGGGTGTGATAATGAGCGAACTGCCTGCACAGGGCTTGTCACCGTAGCGAGTCCCGCCCTGTGCGTCAGTGCATTTGTATATCTCTGCCGGGACCCCGGTAGTGACAAGCACCACCAGAACGGCAAGCACTGTCATCCTGAAATTGTTCACGGCTGCCGCAACCGGTCTAGACACAGGCGCTGACGTTCGTCAAACAGGTTTTTGGCACCGATACTGACCGCCACCAGCGTTCCCATGCCGGTACCGGCGGCAATCAGGAACATGATCAGAATCTGGTACTTTACGGCTTCTACCGGCGGGGCACCGGCCAGAATCTGTCCGGTCATCATACCCGGCAGGCTGACAATACCCGCTGCCGCCATGGCGTTAATAATCGGAATCAGGCCGCTGCGCACTGCCTGTCGCCGGTAATCCGCAATGGCAGCATCCCCGCTCTCGCCAAGCATCAAGCGTGCTTCAATAATGTTACGCTGCTCCCAGGCCGTGTGTGTCAGCCGGTCCATCGCGATGGCTATGCCGCTCATGGTATTGCCGAGCAGCATACCCAGTAACGGTATTGCATACTGCGGGGCATACCAGGGGTCTTCCCCCAGAATCACGATGAGCGCAAACACCGTGATGGTAAACGATGACAGGAACATTGAGACCGTACCAGTCGCATAACCCCGCCACCCCTTGAAACGCCTTTCCTGCCGCATCATTACCTCACGCCCGGCAATGAACAGCATAATAAATGCCATCAGGGTCACCAGGCCCAGGTTCACATTTGCGAACAGCGCCTTCAGCACCAGCCCGACCAGGGTCAACTGCACGGCGGTCCGGAGCGCTGCAATCACCAGCTGGCGGCTTATATTCGACCGCAACCGTATCGACAACAGTGCCAGCACCAGCACCAGTGCTGCCGCGATTAGCAAATCGGTATAACTCAACTCAACCATTACCGACCTCCATGTCACGCGCCTGCAAGGTGCCAGCGCACATCTCGTAATAACGGTTGGCCACTCGGGCCACCTGCTCAGGGTCATGACTTACCCAGATGACTGCCGCCTTGTGCGCGTGGCAATATTCATTAATCACCCGCTCAACGCGTCCGGTGTTTAACGGGTCCAGGTTGGCGGTCGGCTCATCCAGCAGCAAAACCCTTGGCCGGTTTGACAACAGGCGCATCAACGCGAGGCGCTGTTTCTCGCCACTGGAAAGCCGCGCAACGGGTTGTTCCAGAATATCAGCGCACAGACCAACGTGCTCCAGCGGCAGTGGCATACCATTTCGAAAGTGATTTTTTACCAGCGGCAGCCACCAGCTGCTTTCAGGGGGCAGCAGGCCTATCCTGGTTCGCCAGTCATTCGCTGGCATGTCCGTGGCCGGCTCACCTTGCAGCAACACCTGCCCCTCGTGGGGATCGAGATCGGCAATTGCGCGCAGCAGCAGGGACTTACCGCTACCGGAGGCCCCGGCAATACACAGGCAGTCACCCTCATCAACTGCCAGTGTCACCGGACCAATCATCAATCGCTGCAGGCTGTTGATTTGCAGTAACGGTGGTGCTTTACTCACGAACACTCCCTACCAACAACAGAGGTCATTATGTCAGAACCTGTCATCGCACAAAAAGTACCGTATCCCGAGGACCTGGAACCAGGAACCTACTGGTGGTGTGCCTGCGGCAAATCACAGAAACAGCCCTTTTGCGATGGTTCGCACAAGGATACAGAATTTACACCGGTTAAATTAGAAATTACGGAAAAAACCAAAGTCTACCTGTGTGGCTGCAAACACAGCCACGACAAGCCCTTTTGTGATGGTACGCATAACAAGCTTTGAGTCCACTGAATGTTGAGAAGATTCGCGCATGCCATGCGCTCCTACAGATCTCTCTATATCCTGTAGGAGCGGCGCCCTCGCCGCGATTGAATGTCTTGTCTTATCTTTGAGTCCGGGTTTCGCCCTCTCGGGCGAGGTACTTTTCTTTGCGCCGCCAAAGAAAAGTACCCAAAAGAAACGCGGGCCCGACGGCTTGCCCGCTACGCGGGTTCCCTGCGATGCTCGGCGGCGCCAACGGGGTTTGGAAATGTCACCCCCGGTCCCGTGGCACTCACCGAGTACCGCAGCCAGTCCGGGGAGAGGCGCGCACCCTGTTCGAGGCAAGTTTTCCGGGGCCGGCTTGCCGGCACCGGAAAACTCCGAGTTGTGCGCGCCCCCGGATTGGCGAGGAACGCAGGGCATCGGCGGCAGCCGATGAGGGCGCCGGGTGCCCTTCTCTTTGGGTACTTTCTCTTGGGCACGCAAGAGAAAGTACCTCGCCCGAATGGGCGAAACATACCCTGGAAAATAGCATGTAACCGTCCGGCAGAACGAGACCAAAAAAAACGGGCGCCAAAGCGCCCGTTCCCAAACCACAAATAAAACAACACCTACAGGTTATAACCCGTCTCGTCGTGCAGCACGAGGTCCAGACCCTGGGTCTCTTCATCCTCGCCGACACGCAGGCCGATGACGATATCGACCAGCTTCAGGATTATCCAGCTAAGTACACCGCAATACACAAGGGTTGCGGCCACACCGACAAACTGCACCCAGACCTGTCCCCCGATGGTCATGCCCTCTGCCAGACCGGCACCACCGAGAATACCGACAAACACGCCCGCCAGCAGCGTACCCATGATGCCGCCCATACCATGGACCGGAAACACGTCAAGGGAATCATCGATCTTCAACGTGTGCTTCAGAAACGCCGTCGCACTGTAGCAAACCACACCGGCGGTGACGCCGATGATCAGCGCACCAACCGGACCCACAAATCCCGATGCCGGGGTGATGGTGCCGAGACCTGCCACCATGCCGGTGACGATACCCAGCACACTGGGTTTGCCGTGACGTATCCATTCCATCGCCATCCACGCCAGCGAGCCGGCGGCCGCACTGATGTGCGTGACCAGCATGGCCATGCCCGCATCGCCGTTGGCGGCCAGTGCACTGCCGGCGTTAAAGCCAAACCAGCCCACCCACAGCATACCTGCACCGATAACCGTCATTGTCAAGTTGTGTGGCGGCATCTGCGTCCGTCCAAAACCCTTGCGTGGCCCGAGCACGAGTGCTGCCACCAGTGCAGCTACACCGGCATTGACATGGACAACGGTGCCGCCCGCAAAATCCAGCAGCCCCATGTCCTGCAACCAGCCGCCACCCCACACCCAGTGGGTTACCGGTGCATACACGACAACCAGCCAGATGGCCGAAAACCACAGCATGGCGGAAAACTTCATGCGTTCCGCAAAGGCACCGACAATCAGGGCCGGCGTGATAATCGCAAACGTCAACTGGAACATGGAAAATACGGTTTCCGGGATGGTACCGCTCATACTGTCGCGGTCTATCCCTCCCAGCATCAACTGGTCAAAGCTGCCGATCCACTTGTTCATGCCGCCGCCGTCGCCAAAGGCCAGGCCGTAGACAAACACCAGCCACAGAATCGAGACCATGCAGGTAATGGCAAAACATTGCATCAACACCGACAGCACGTTCTTGCTGCGTACCAGGCCACCATAAAACAATGCCAGTCCCGGAATAGTCATAAACAGCACCAGCACGGTTGATGTCAGGACCCACGCCGTATCGGCACCATTCAACTCGTCGGCCAGTGCTATTGATGGCAACAGACTGGCCAGCGTGGTCAACATGACCGCCGTAAACCCCTTCATTTTTCGAAGGTTCATGTCCTTCCTCCCATTTTTTTCACGTTATCCTGATGTTATATCTAGAGGGCATCCTGGCCGGTCTCGCCGGTACGAATTCGGATGGTCTGCTCCAGGCTGGAGACAAAGATCTTGCCGTCGCCGATCTTGCCGGTATTGGCGGCGTTTCTGATGGCATCGATGACCTTTTCCGCCTTGTCGGCCGAGATACCGATTTCAATCTTGACCTTGGGCAGGAAGTCGACCACGTACTCGGCACCTCGATACAGTTCGGTATGCCCTTTCTGGCGACCAAAGCCTTTCACCTCGGTCACCGTTATGCCCTGTACTCCGATCTCGTGTAATGCCTCGCGAACATCTTCAAGTTTGAATGGTTTAATAATGGCTGTAATCAGTTTCATTATGTTCCTCCTGTTGTACGAAAACCCCTGATCCGGTGGGCATCATACCAAAGGATGCTCCAGATCGGTGCAGGCAGTTTTGTGCAAAAATCTCTCACGGAGTGCTGCACAAAAAAAGCGGGCACCGAAGCGCCCGCCAAGATCCAACATTATGCTTTACAGAGTATTACTTGCCGGAACCCTGTGAACCCACAAATTCCGGGTAAGCTTCCAGGCCACACTCGGACAGATCGACGCCGGCGTATTCCTCTTCCTCGCTGACCCGGATACCGATGACCATCTTGATAATGCCCCAGGTTATCAAACTGGCAACGAAGGTCCAGGCAAAGATAACGCCGAGACCGGTTGCCTGAGCGATGAGGGTTGCTTCCGGGTTGGAAATCACGACCGCCAGCAGGCCCCACATGCCGACCACACCGTGGACAGAGATCGCACCAACCGGATCATCAAGCTTCATCTTGTCCAGTGAGATAATGGCAAACACCACGATCACGCCACCGACGGCACCGATGATAGTCGCCAGCAACGGTGTCGGGGTAAGCGGCTCGGCAGTGATCGCGACCAGGCCTGCCAGTGCGCCGTTCAGGGCCATGGTCAGATCTGTCTTGCCGAACAGCAGGCGCGCCGTGATCATTGCTGCGATCACGCCACCGGCGGCTGCCATGTTGGTGTTAACGAACACCAGCGCGACATTGTTCGCCTCTGCCACGTTGGATATGATCAACTCGGATCCACCGTTGAAGCCGAACCAGCCCATCCACAGGATGAAGGTACCCAGTGTTGCCAGCGGCATGTTCGCACCCGGGATCGGACTGATAGATCCATCCGGGCGGTACTTGCCCTTGCGTGCGCCCAGCAGCAGGACACCGGCAAAGGCCGCCGTCGCGCCACACAGGTGGACGACGCCGGAACCTGCAAAGTCCAGGAACCCGAGCGCATCCAGGCCGCCGCCGCCCCACTTCCAGTAACCCTGCATTGGATAAATGAAACCGGTCATCACCACCGCAAACATCAGGAACGCCCACAGCTTCATGCGTTCCGCCACGGCACCGGAGACGATCGACATGGCGGTTGCCACGAACACGACCTGGAAGAAGAAGTCGGACAGACCGGAATAATAGGTATCACCCCCGCTGGCCAGCACTTCCGCCGCCGTGTTGTCGGTTGAGCCAAGAATACTGCCAAAACCCGGCCACCAGGCATTCACTGCCTCTGCCGGATACATGATGCTGTAACCCATCAGCATGTACATGATACAGGCCACTGCAAACAGGGAGATATTCTTGGTTAGAATTTCAGCGGTGTTTTTCGCACGCACCAGCCCAGCCTCAAGCATCGAAAAGCCTGCGGCCATCCACATAACGAGCACCCCGGTCATCAAAAAGTAAAAGGTGTCCAGGGCATAACTCAGTTCAGTTATCGCATCCACAATATATCCTCCGCCTTAGCGATCAGAGTGCGTCCGGACCGGTTTCACCGGTACGAATACGCACTACCTGTTCAAGACTGGAAACGAAAATCTTGCCGTCGCCGATCTTGCCTGTGTTGGCTGCCTTGGAAATAGCTTCAATGACCTTGTCGACCATATCTGCAGCTACGGCTGCCTCGAGTTTTACCTTGGGCAGAAAATCAACCACATATTCCGCACCACGATAGAGTTCCGTGTGACCCTTCTGACGTCCGAAGCCCTTTACCTCGGTCACGGTAATGCCCTGCACACCGATCTCCGACAGGCCTTCACGAACATCATCGAGCTTGAACGGCTTGATGATTGCTGTTACTAGTTTCATGAGTGTTACTCCTTGTGTTTAAAATGCCTGCCCCGCAGGGCAGGCCATGACCTGACAGGTTAAAGACTCTTGGAAATCGAGAAGATGACTGTGCTGTCACAGATCTTGCTGCTGTAGCAGTCGCCCTTGCTCAGATCGGTATCGACGTAGGACAGGTCGAAGTCCAGATCCCACATGGATTTGGATACACCTATGCTCCAGTCCGAGTAATTATCCGTATTACTGGAAAAGAATTTATCACCGTCATCGATAGTCTGGTAACCATAGTGTCCATTCAGGGAAAACTCAGCAGGCAGTTCATAGGAAGCACCCAGTTCAGAGTACCAGGCCGTACCGGTTGAATCGAAATAGTCGTCTGTGTAGGACACCCTACCGCTCAGAGAAACCGGACCAAGATCACCGGAAAGACCACCGTAGATCTCCCAGAATTCGATGTTTCCACCACCACCCGGATAATCGTAATAAATCGCGCCAACATCAAAAGACAGGCTGTCATTGATGTCGCTTGCAAAACCCGCGTAGTAGTCCAGTTCCAGACTGCCAGCAAAATCTACATTAGAACCCCAGGTGCCGATGTAGAAGCCGCTCTCATGGTTGTAGTCAAGACCACCCTGGATAGCGGGATTCCGGTCAGTCTGCGAAATACCGCGGAAACGGTAATCGGTTGTCAATGCTACATTGCCGGAAATCTCTGCCACAGAAGGCAGGGAAACAGTGGCCAACGCAGCTGCGATTAAAGTTTTCTTCATCATTTTCATTTCTCCAATTAAGTTGTGGTTAAACACTGTGCAATGGCTAACCACTGCTAACTGTGATTCAGGGGAAATCACTAACCCTCCGGTAAGCAGCAACCGTGCCAATCATATAATCCACAGACAATACAGAGAGATATCGTATTTATTTGGTTGCCATGATTTTATTTCGCCCCATATCAGTGCACAGCAATTACCGCACGCACCGTATTTGTGCACACGAAATGGCGCTGGACGTGTCCCGCGCCAATCGCTATGGTTAGCCCATGTTCAATACAAAATTCATCGATGATATCGCCCGCCAAATCAGCGAAGCGATCCCTGCAGGCGTCAAGGGTGTGCAGGCAGATGTGCAGAAAAACACCCACACCCTGTTGCAGGGCGCACTGTCCAGGCTGGACCTGGTAACCCGCGAGGAATTCGACGCCCAGTCACAGGTACTGGCTCGCACCCGCGAGAAACTGGAACAAATGGAAAAGATTGTTGCTGCGCTGGAAGAGCAGAACAACCAATAAAGCTGTCGCGGATGCGGCCCGCCATACCCCAATTCAATAATCCTGACTATCAGCATTCACCTACACTGATTGTCGAAAACGTGGAACACCCGCCAGGGATTCAGACGGTTATTCTGTAACTTCTGCAACCCGGATAGCACGCATGTCTCTCGCCATCATCTACAGCCGTGCCCGCGTGGGTATGGATGCCCCGCCGGTTACTGTCGAAGTTCACCTCTCCAATGGACTACCCGCTCTTTCAATGGTCGGGTTGCCTGAAACAGCGGTAAAGGAAAGCAAGGACCGGGTACGCAGCGCGATCCTGAATTCGCAGTTTGATTTCCCGGCACGGCGTATCACCATCAACCTGGCTCCGGCCGACCTGCCCAAGGAAGGTGGCCGCTTTGACCTGCCGATTGCGCTGGGCATCCTCGCGGCCTCAAGCCAGATCCCCGGGACTGAACTGGAACACTACGAGTTTGCCGGTGAACTGGCGCTGTCAGGTGAACTGCGCGCCATACACGGGGTTCTGCCAATGACGCTGCAGACACACATGGCAAGGCGCACTCTGGTCATTCCGGCCGAAAATGTTGCTGAAGCGATACTGGTAAAAGATGCACGGGTACTCGCGGGAGCGCACCTGCTCATGGTTACCGGGCACCTTACAGGCAGCCGGCGTCTGCAGTACGAAATGGCCGGCACACCGGCAACACCGGAAACGCCATCACCCGATCTTGCCGATGTTCGCGGTCAGCAGCATGCCCGGCGGGCACTCGAAATCGCGGCTGCAGGTGGTCACAACCTGCTCATGCTGGGACCACCCGGTACAGGCAAGTCCCTGCTGGCCAACAGACTGCCGGGCATCCTGCCGGAGATGTGTGAAGCAGAGGCACTGGAAGCCGCCACGATTGCATCGGTGAGTGGCAAACCGGTCGATACCCGCCACTGGAAACGCCGCACCTTTCGCGCGCCCCACCACACGGCCTCGGCCGTTGCACTGGTTGGTGGCGGATCCAACCCGGCTCCCGGTGAAATCTCGCTTGCGCATCATGGTGTATTGTTCCTGGACGAATTGCCGGAATTTGACCGCAGGGTACTGGAAGTCTTGCGCGAACCGCTGGAGTCCGGCCGCATCATGATTTCACGCGCGACACGACACACGGAATTCCCGGCACAGTTTCAACTGGTCGCTGCCATGAACCCCTGCCCCTGCGGGTTTCTCGATGACCCGTCCGGTCGCTGTCACTGCAATATCGACCAGATAGCACGCTACCGCCGGAAGATCTCAGGCCCGTTGCTTGATCGTATCGACATGCATATCAACATGCCGCGCCTGTCATATGCAGAACTGGAGGGACCGGCTGGTGAGTCGAGTACGGCCGTACGAGCTCGCGTGATCGCAGCACGGAAGATACAACAGCAACGCAGCCACGCATTGAACAGTCAACTGAGCAACCGGCAACTCGATGACATCTGTGAGTTGCAGCAAGCAGACCGGTTGCTGCTGCAACAGGCCATGGAACGCCTGCAGCTGTCAGCACGCGCTTACCACCGCATACTGAAAGTCGCGCGTACCATTGCCGATCTTGCCGGCAGCATCCCGATAGCGCGTGCACATATCAGTGAGGCCATCAACTACCGAAAACTGGATCGGTATTCGCGATAAAGGCCGCTACCAGCTTTTATGACAGCGCCGCCGCTGCAAGGAACGGTGATGCCCCGGGGTACCCGGGCAACCCCGCGCCCGGATAAACTTCTCCAGACCGTCACATCCCGTTCTTGAATACCTGCAGACTCGCCGCACCGCTTTCACGCACCCTGACCAGGGCTAATGCATATTCTCGCAGGACACCCAGGGCATAAGAAATCCGGTCACGGAAGTAGCGGTCTGCCTCGGCATTGTTTTTTTCCACGTCCGCATTCAGCACACTCTCCACATGGCGCACAATAACGTGCTCAGGGATATAACAGAGCCGGTTATTCTTGTAACTGCTCATTCGCAACTCCGCCACCGGATAGGCGCCGCCATCAGCCGAAGACACCGTCACGATGAGTGCCGGTTTATGTGCCAGTTCACCCTTGCTCCACATCAGAAAGAAGTTCTTCAGGCCGGCGGGAACCTGCCCGTGCCACTCCGGGCAAACGATAACAAAACCATCGCTGGCACCCAGTTGTTTCGAGATGGGCTCCAGACGTGCCGCCCAGTCGGGATCTGCTGCCCAGATACTCTCATCCCACAGCGGCAAGGGATTGCCGGCCAGCAAGTACAACCAGGTTTCATCGCAAAGACCCTGTTCTTCGAGCGCATGCTGAATATACCGTGACACCTTCTCACTCTGTGAGTTGCTTCTATGGCTGCCGCTGATGATGCTGATTTTCATGGATTCATCCTGGAAGTTATTGACGGGCACAAGGATAGTACCGCGATTACCCCGACTCGGGCATCATGTGAAAGCCCAGGACAGTGAAATGGAACCTTTTGCTATATCTAGCCGGGTAGGCTCGATTACTCCTTAACCGCCGATTTGCCGACAATCCCCATGATGCCTTCATGAATATCCACGATCTCGGTTTCATTAAGTAGCTCAGACAGCCTTAACGTGGTGGTACGCTGCCGCTCTGCGAGCAGGATAGCCATATGGTGGATGAGTTTATAGGCCACCAGGTGATTATCATCAAGCAACTCACCAAAGGTGTCGCGCCGCACACGAAGCACCACGGAATCTTCAGTTGCACGTATCGTTGCAGAACGTGGCAAGCCATCGAGGATCGACATTTCGCCAAAGCAGTCTTCTGGCCCAATCACGGCTATCTTTTTTTCGCCCCCGGCCCCGTGCTTGAGGACTTCCACTGTGCCCCTGTACAATACGAACCAGGCATCACCCGGATCGCCCTCGCTGAATATGATATCCCCTGCCTGATATTGCTCTACCTCAACAACATGAATGATTTCCTGAATCTCCGCTGGATCGAGTTTCTCGAACATCGGTGTTTCAAGAAGAAAGGTAATCAGTCTTTCACGTGTAACTACTGTTTCCATGGTCCCCTCCGGACATATTGAACAGGCCGAGTCAACATTTCCCTTTGTCACGCAGCCATTTACCTGGCCACCCGCGTTTGCAAGATTTCTGATGTCCCGGGTATATTCCTGACCTTTTCGAGGCTAGATTCTTTTGTGGCAGGTGACCTTGATCTGTATCAAAAAAACATTATTCCAGGCGGTTGATACCCGCCACACGGGAAAACATGGCACCCGGAACGCGCACCTTCACAGTAAAACTTCAGTCTGCCGAACCCTGATGACCGCCCCCAGGCCTGCAGATATTATTTCTTATCTTTCAGATTGTTACGACACATTCCGGCCAGCACAGGCACCCTCAGATCACTTAAGTTTCCAGTGCCTTTGCCGTAACCCTGATGACGTCGCATACATGGCCACCACTGTGGTCGCATGGGAAAAGCATTCTCCAGGGACCCGCTTTGCAACTTCAATCCAAACTACTGATACTGCTGATACCATTGATTGTTTTACCCCTCCTGGTGCTGGGCTGGGTGGCCTACAGCCTGCTGATGGAAGATGCACGCAATCGCACCCAGTACCAGATGTCCACCCTGCTGAAACAGATCGAGTCTCAAACCGAAACAAAGTTACGTACCGCACGCGCCAACGCCAGTCTGTTTGCAAGCAACAACCTGATCAAAGAGTACATCAGTGAACCGGCAACTTCCGATGTTCGCGACACGCTGCAACAACAAGCCATGGATCTGCTGTTCAACTATCAGCTGGCATATCCCGAATATTATGAAATACGTATTATCACAAGCGACGGCAAGGAACAGTTAAGATCCGTACTGGGCAATATTGAGAACCGGACAACGGACGAGTCCTCAAGCAGTTACTTCATAGACACTACCAGCAACCCTGATGTTATTTACACGACATTTTACCGCAACCCGGATAACGGCCAACCGGCACTGCTGACCAGCAAACCCCTGTACCTGCCAAACAGCACGGAGACTCACGGACAGAAAGAGCTCTACGGTTATTTAATGTTAACCGTCAATCTGGGCTTCCTGGAAGCACAGTCAATAAACAATAAATTTAGCGGGAACGGTAACGTCTTTTTCACAAATGAAACCGGTACCATCCTGTTCCATCCGCCAAGCATAAAATTTGACGAACAGCTACCGGTGACACTGTTCAATCAGTCAAAATACAAAGCCAATGGCAGCTACCGAATAGCGGGGAAATTTCAGGGTAAAAATACTTACTTCCAGACCATAAAGCTGCATGACCGGCTCTATGCCTTTGTTGCTTACCAGGAAGATGAACTGCTGGCAAGGAGCATCAATCTTGGATGGACGGTTACCCTTATTACCTTCACCGCGATCCTGATAGCCACGACCTTTCTGTTTGGCACCCTCAAGAAACAACTGATCACACCTATCCGGAAACTCAGCCGTGCTGCCAGCGAAATGGGCCGCGGACAGGTACTGGTACCGATTGATATAGAGACCAATGATGAAATTGGCGAACTGGCGACAACATTCAGGGAAATGGGCAAAAACCTGAATCACTACCATGAACAGGTGCGTTACGTCGCCTACCATGACAGCCTGACAGGACTCCCCAACCGGGTGATGTTCAAGGACTACCTGAACAGGGCAACTGCAGAAGCACGACGTGATCTGCAGGAACTGGCCGTGCTGTTCCTGGATCTTGATAATTTCAAACGCATCAACGATACCCTTGGCCACCAGTCCGGCGACAAACTGCTGGAAGCCTTTGCCGACAGGCTGTCACAACACCTGCGGGAAACAGATGTCATTTCCCCGCCTTCACGGCAAGATGCTTCCAGGGTGGTCGCACGCCTGGCTGGCGATGAATTCATCATTCTTTTGCCCAGGACGAACGGGCCTGGCGAGGCACAGAAAGTCGCCTGCCGTATTCTCCAGTCACTCTCGGAACCCTTCGTTATCTCGATGCAGGAACTCTATATCAGCGCCAGCATCGGCATAGCCATGTACCCGGGTGATGGCGAGACCTCCGGGGAACTGCTGAAGAATGCAGATATTGCGATGTATCACGCCAAAAAACTCGGGCGCAACAACTTTCAATATTACTCCAGTAAACTTAACGAAGAATCAGCTGAAAAGCTGAAGATAGAGGGCAAACTGCGCCATGCACTGGAAAACAACGCACTGGAATTGCATTACCAGCCACAGATAAATCTCGCCACCGGGCAAATCTCGGGGGTCGAGGCACTGTTGCGCTGGGAGGATCCGGAGCTTGGCAGGATTGGGCCGGATGTATTTATACCCATTGCCGAGGAATACGGCCTGATCGTGCAAATAAGCGAGTGGGTCATCAACGAGGCCTGCCACCAGGTACAGCAATGGATAACGGCATTTAAATTCCCGCTCACCATGTCAATCAACATATCTGCCGTCCATTTTAATAACCAGAGCCTTGAAGCCATGATTGCAGCCGCCCTGGTCACTACCGGACTGAATCCCAGACACCTGGAACTTGAATTGACAGAAACAAGCATCCTGCAGGATCTGAATCAGGCAACCGAGACTCTCGATGCATTCAAGAGCATGGGCCTGAAGCTTGCACTGGATGACTTCGGAACCGGATATTCATCGCTCAGCTACCTGATGAAACTCCCCTTTGACAGGCTCAAAATCGACCAGAGTTTTATTCGCAACCTGAAAACGGAAACCAAGGGTACGGCCATTGTCTCTGCCATCGTCAGCATGTCCCACAGCCTGGGCATGTCAGTGATCGCAGAGGGCGTGGAGCAAAAAGGGCACATGCGCATCCTGCGGCAGATGCATTGTGACCATGTGCAAGGCTATTATCTGTCACGACCACTGACCGCAAAAAGATTCGAAGACTTCATCCATCACAGGACTAAACAAAGCGCCTAGTGACACACCCGCCCGCATTGCGGTGCCGGCCACTATTTCCAGGATGGAAGACACAGGCAAGTACGGTCATTCCGGCATCATCAACACAGCACGCCGATCTCTGTGTTTGCCTTGCGTAAATTCCTGGCAAACAGTCGCAACAGGTTTCCCAGAACCTTGACCTTGATCTGGCTGTGATCCGTCATCATGGCATCGAAATCATCAATATCCAGCTTGTAGCAAAGTGCATCCGCATCCACAGTCACCGCCGCCGAACGTTCTGCGCGTTCAATCCAGGCCATCTCGCCGAATACCAGTCCCTGCGACAGCGTAGCCACGCGCCTGGTCTTGCCCTCAGGCAGATTGATTTTGATACTGACCTGACCCTGCGCAAGCAGATATAACTCGCTCGCGGATTCGCCCTGCTTGATGATTGTCTCGCCCTGCCTGTACCACTGCTTCGTCAGCTTGCCGGTGAACACATCAATTTCGTCAGCGCTCAGACCGTCAAACAGCTCAAATCTCTCCAGAGGGGTCGGACCAACCGCGACATCCTCCTTGCCCAGAATACGGGTTTCACAATACTCCAGTGCATAGTCATCGTCATAGCTGCGCCACAATGACTCATCAACCCCCTTTATTTTCCTGCGAATATACTTGCCAAGCTGTGGAAATGTACCACTATTGGTGAACACCAGCTGTTTGTGAGTAGCGGCAAGCTTCATCAGCAGCTGATAAAACAGTCGACAGGTACTCTGATCAAGCGTCAGGACACGTTTGCAATCAATGATGAAGTAGTCGACTTCCTGACTGCTGTTGACGACTTCATTCACAATGACTTCAGTTGCAGAAAAATTCAGATCACCCTGAATCTCATAGACCCGGATACGATGCCCCTCCTGTTGCAGACGTTCGCGGTCGCTGGCATCGCGCAGGTGCCTGGACGTGACATCTCGACCATTATAGGAACGTCGAATAACGGACTTTCCAGGTTGTACCACATTGAACATATGCAGATTGAAATCCATGGATATCCTGTTGCAGACCTCGATACCCCGTACACTGTTGCCACGCTTGTCCAGCGGCGGCGAAAACACCCCAATTCCCAGTTTTCCGGGTAGCACTGCGACTACGCCGCCGGCAACGCCACTCTTGGCAGGCATACCGACCTTGTAAATCCACTCTCCGGCAAAATCATACATTCCACAAGACCCCATCACACTGAGCACACTTTCAACGTACTCACCTCGTATGGCACGTTCCTGCGTCAATGGATTGAGACCCGCATTCGCCAGTGTTGCACCCATAATCGCGAGGTCACGACAATTGACTGACACCGAGCACTGCTTGAAATACAACTCGAGTGTCTCGGTGGGATCTTCGTCGAGAATACCGAAATTTCTCAGCATGTAACCGATTGCACGGTTGCGAAACCCGGTTTGACTCTCGGACCGGTAGATCGCCTCGTCTATCGTCAGGGGCCTCCCGGCATAGGCCGACATCATATCCATGACACGGTTGATCTTTTTGTCAAAGTCGTGTCCCATGACCTGTCCGGCAGAGGCAATGGCACCGGCATTGATCATCGGGTTCGCCGGCCTGCCGCTTGCAGGATCAAGACTGATGGAATTGAAGGCATCACCGGTCGGTTCCACGCCGATTTTTTTCAGCATATCGGTCCGGCCATTGTCCTCCAGTGCCAGCCCGTAGACGAATGGCTTTGATATAGACTGGATCGTAAACTCATGCCGGCTGTCTCCAACCTCGTAGACATGCCCTTCGGTTGTTGCCACGGCAATACCGAACGAATCACTATCTGCCTTGGCAAGCTCGGGTATGTAATCTGCAACCTCACCCGAATCAAGGCCCGCAAAGCGGCCCCTGAGATCATGCAGGTAGTCCATGATCGGTGAATCTATGGCAGCCACACCTCCTGTGGCAGTTGCACTTCGAGTGGAATTTTTCATTGACTGTAGCATGTGCAATTGAAGAAAAAGTAATGGCGGATGAAGCCGCCGCTGCGCATTCGTTATAAATTTAAAGTTTGATTACGCCATAACGGGCCTTGTACAAGTGCAGCCTTCATTGGGTGCACCCGACACCTGACTGTCTACAGAGAGCAAAGAACATGCCATTGATGCCCTGCTCACTACGCAGTCACAGGATATCCTGGAAAGCGAAGGCTTTAGCATTTACGATCAATCAGTTGAAAAACACACACGGCTTCTCGACCTGTCAACCGTATTCATCAGAGCATTCCGCAAGCCAGCGCACGGCGACGTCCTGTCAGTTTGCAGTGCAATATTGAGGGAACCGCCCCATCCTGGTGCGTCAATTACCCCTGCAGCTTTCCCCTGACTGGCTGCCCGCCTGTACTGCTCACCACCCCACTTTCGCTCCCAGGATAATTAAAATTAAAAACAAATACTTGGAAACCTGACAGCATGGCACACAAACGGCATGTACTCATCGGCATGCTTCCTGCATCACTACTACCACTTAACAGTCATTACACTATTTTTCAGTGCCTCCTGCTGCAAGGCACTTGGCCATACACTGAATCAACAGCAGATGACTGCCGTGGCTCAAGAGGATCAGAGGGTGAATGCACAACCAGCGTCTGTCACACCTGCGTCGATCGGAAGCATCAACCGCACGGCTCTGGATAAAGCCTCAATCAAGCGCGCGTTTCTGGATCACCTGTTTTTCCTGCAGGGGAAATTCCCCTCTATAGCAACATTCAACGACTATTATCTGGCCCTGGCCTATGTCGTGCGTGACCGCCTGCTGCATCGCTGGATCAATACTGCCGCTACATACACCCGGGAAGGTTCGCGTACCGTTGCCTACCTCTCCGCCGAGTTCCTGATGGGTCCACATCTTGGCAACAACCTGGTCAATATGGGTATTTTCGATACTACCGAGGAAGCCATGAAAGAGCTCGGCCTGGAGCTGGAACAAATGCTCGATCAGGAAGAGGAACCGGGGCTAGGCAATGGCGGACTGGGGCGACTCGCTGCCTGTTACCTCGATTCCCTGGCGACCCTGGAGATGCCTGCACTGGGATACGGGATCCGCTATGAGTATGGCATTTTCCACCAGGAGATCCGTGATGGTCAGCAGTTCGAACTGACAGACAAGTGGCTGCGCTTTGGCAATCCCTGGGAAATCATCAGGCCGGAATGGACAGTCGAGGTGAAGTTCGGCGGCCACACTGAAAGCTATATCGATGAACAGGGCCGGCAGCGGGTACGCTGGCACCCGGACAGGGTCGTGATGGGCATACCGTATGATACCCCGGTACTGGGCTGCCGCTGTAATACCGCAAACACACTCAGGCTGTGGCGTGCAGATGCGCCGGAGTCATTTGACTTCACTGCATTCAACGAGGGCGATTACTACCGCGCAGTCGAAAGCAAGGTCGCTTCCGAAAACCTGACCAAGGTACTCTATCCCAACGATGAGCCGGCACAGGGCAAGCAATTGCGGCTTGAGCAACAGTTCTTTTTTGTATCATGTGCACTGCAGGACATGATTCGCATACTGCTCCGGCAACGACTGCCGCTGGACAGGTTTCATGAGAAGTTTGCCATTCAACTCAATGACACCCACCCCGCCATTGCCGTGCCGGAACTGATGCGCCTGCTGGTCGACGAGCACGACATGGACCGGGATGTCGCCTGGAAGATCACCGAAAAGACCCTCGCCTACACCAACCACACCTTGCTGCCTGAAGCCCTGGAATGCTGGCCGTTGCCACTGTTTGCAAGCCTGTTGCCACGTCACCTTGAAATCATCTACGAGATCAACGAGCGCTTTCTCGACAAGGTGCGCATCTGGTGCCTGGGCGATCACGGGCGTATTGCACGCATGTCTATCATTGGTGAAGAAGGTGAACGCTCGATACGCATGGCGCATCTGGCCTGTGTCGGCAGCCATGCGATCAATGGCGTCGCGGAACTGCATACAGAATTACTTAAAACCAGTGTGCTGCACGATTTTCACGATTTCTCGCCAGAAAAATTCTGCAACAAGACCAATGGTGTAACGCCACGACGCTGGATCGTGCTCGGTAATCCACGCCTTGCAGCGCTGCTGGATGACACGCTTGGAGATGGCTGGCCGAAAGACCTGGAGATGCTGCGTGGCCTGGAACCGCTGGCAGAGGATGCGAACTTCCGCGCTCGCTGGCGTGATATCAAGCATCACAACAAGGTCAAGCTCGCGCACCACCTGCGACAATGCACCGGCATCGCCGCCGACCCCGGCTCACTGTTCGATGTACAGGTCAAACGAATCCACGAATACAAGCGCCAGCACCTTAACGTGCTGCACATCATCGCACTGTACAAACGCATCAGGCAGGACCCCGATAGCGTCGTTCTGCCACGCACCTTTATATTTGCCGGCAAGGCAGCGCCGGGCTACCACATGGCCAAATTGATTATTCGCCTGATTACCGGCGTTGCGGATATCGTCAACAGGGATCCGGCAGTGCATGGACGCCTCAAGGTGATCTTCCTGCCGAACTTCAATGTCAGCAAGGGTCAGCGAATCTACCCGGCCGCTGATCTGTCGGAGCAAATCTCCACTGCCGGCAAGGAAGCCTCCGGGACCGGCAACATGAAATTCTCCATGAACGGGGCACTGACCATCGGCACACTGGACGGCGCCAACATCGAGATCAGGGATGCAGCAGGCAGGGAGAACTTCTTTCTGTTCGGGCGCACGGCTGACGAAATCGATGCGCTGGCAAGGGAACAGCGCAGCCCTGCTGAATTCATCCGGGAAAATCCGGAACTGCAGGAGGTACTGCAGTTGATTCGCAGCGGCATGTTTTCAAAGGGGGATCCGGGCTTGTTCCAGCCGTTGCTTGACTCGCTGCAGCATCAGGACCCCTACTACACCTGTGCGGACTTTGCGTCATATCTTGCATGCCAGCAACAGGTCTCGAACGTGTTCCAGGATGAAGACCAGTGGACACGGATGTCGATACTGAACACAGCTCGCATGGGACGGTTTTCTTCAGACCGGTCCATACAGGAATACAGTGATGACATCTGGAAGCTGTCACCCGTCCCGATTCAGCTGGAAGGGAACGACGGACTCGGATTTCTGCAGAGCTTGCAATGAGATGGGCATAGACTGGAAAAAATATGACCCGGGAGAGTTTTACGACGAACTCATCAGCACGCCCGGTTATGCCCGCGTACCGGCGCGCCACCTTGCTGCATGGTTGCGTTCACTGACGCAGGAAGAATTGCAGATGCGCAAGCTCGATGCCGAGCTGGCCATTATTGACAAGGGTGTCACGTTCACGGTCTATAGCGACGGCGAGAACATTGACCGCGCCTGGCCATTTGACATCATCCCGCGGACCATGCCGATACGCGAATGGCGTAACATCGAAGCCGGACTGAAGCAGCGCCTGCAGGCGCTCAACCTGTTCATCAACGATTTGTACCATGAGCAAAAAATCATCCGTGACCGCATTATCCCCAAATCCCTGATTGCCGGATCAACAGGCTTCCGCAAGGAATGCATCGGCATCACCCCCGCCCACAAGGTCTGGGCACATATCTGCGGCAGCGACCTGGTGCGCGACAGCGACGGTACAGTGTATGTGCTCGAGGACAATCTGCGCGTGCCTTCCGGCGTTTCCTACATGATCGAGAACCGCGAGGTCACCAAGCGCATCCTGCCGGAACTGTTCGAGAACAACAACATACTGCCGGTGGACGACTATCCCGACCAGCTGCTGAGTATGCTGCAGTCGATCACGCCTAACCGGCGCGCTCGCCCGGAAGTCGTGGTACTCACACCCGGCATCTACAATTCGGCCTATTTTGAGCACGCCTTCCTCGCGCGCAGCATGGGCGTGGAACTGGTCGAGGGTACCGACCTGATGGTCGACAAGGATGACTGCGTCTACATGAAGACCATCCAGGGCATGGCACGTGTCGACGTCATCTACCGGCGCATTGATGATCTGTACCTTGACCCGGAGGCATTCATACCGGAGTCAGCACTCGGCGTTCCCGGTCTCATGCGTGCATGGCGCAAGGGTAATGTTGCGCTGGCCAATGCGCCGGGTTGCGGGGTCGCCGATGACAAGGTTGTCTATTCCTATGTACCCGACATCATCCGCTATTACCTCGATGAGGCGCCGCTGCTGCCGAACGTACCAACCTACCGCTGTAACGACAAGAGGCAACGCGAACACGTACTCGCCAACCTCGAGACCATGGTGGTCAAACCGGCGAATGAATCAGGTGGCTACGGCATGCTGGTAGGCCCGCAGTCAACCGCGATCGAGCGTGAGGAGTTTCGCAGACTGATCAGCGTCAACCCGCGCAACTACATCGGGCAGCCGGCGCTGACGCTATCGACGGCGCCGACCCTCTGCGATCACACGGTGGAACCAAGACATCTGGATCTGCGGCCTTTCATCCTGCAGGGCAAGGACACCTATGTCACCGCGGGCGGGCTGACCCGGGTCGCCATGACGCGCGGCTCGCTGGTTGTCAATTCCTCCCAGGGCGGTGGCAGCAAGGATACCTGGGTCGTGGACAACGAGGGCTGATGATGCTGTCACGGGTTGCCAGACGCATCTACTGGATGGCGCGCTATATCGAGCGCGCCGAGAATACTGCACGACTCGTCAATACCTATTATTTCCTGCTGCTTGACCTGCCGCGCGGCACCCGGGTGGGCTGGGAACTGCTGCCCGTAATCACCGGCAGCTATGAGCAGTTCGCTAATCACTATCAGCGCCATGACGAGCGCAATACGGTAAAGTTTCTGCTGGCCGACAGTTTCAACACGGGCGCACTGATCAGCTCGATTGCGAATGCACGTGAAAACTGCCGCACTTCGCGCGAAGTGCTGCCCGGTCACGCCTGGGAACAGATCAACGAGTTGCAGTTGTATGCGACCGCCCACGTGAGCGATGCCCTGCCGCGACACGGCCGCTTCAGGTTCCTGACGGAAATCATCCACCGCTGCCAGCAACTGACCGGTCTGCTTGCCGGCACCATGAGCCATGATCATACCTACGATTTTGTCCGCCTCGGACGTAATATCGAGCGCGCCGACATGACCACCCGCGTCATCGATATCGGCGCCATGAGCCTCAAGGACAGTGTGGAGTCGAGCAGTCTCGATGTACACGTCTGGACCAGTATGCTGCGCGCACTCAATGCCTACCAGATGTACCGCAAGGATGTGCAGCATGGTGTGCTCT
>Ga0316193_10000628_pt1 | contig 22494 bp, 24 predicted proteins | sample MerIslsedime2_MG_FD_207735 | JGI IMG/M metagenome (GOLD analysis project Ga0316193, IMG submission 207735) | Coastal sediment microbial communities from Maine, United States - Merrow Island sediment 2 | ecosystem: Environmental > Aquatic > Marine > Coastal > Sediment | place: USA: Maine... | reverse complement strand
GGCCTGCTGCATATCCGTACCCGGCGGGCAGTATACCCAGTGCACCAGCAGCCGATCGTCCGTCACATCCACCGTGAGGGTGCCGGGGGTCAGGGTAATGGTGTTGGCCAGCAACAATTTGCCCAACGGTGATTTCAGTTTGGTGTTGATCTCCACCAGCGCGGGATTGATGGGCAGCGACGGGGCAAGAATGCGAGCGGCCAGATCCAGGTTAGCGCGCAACAGGGCGAAAAAGAAATTGCCCAGGTAGATCAGGATGTATACGGGTGCCAGCCAGCTGAAGCGAAAACCGGTAAAGATGGTAAAGCGGGAGCCGAACAGCAGTGTCACCATCAGGGCGACAAGCGCACCGGCCACCAGTTCATCGCGGTTGAGGTTTCCAACCAGCAGTACCCAGAGTAACAGCGATACGAAAAACACCAGCGCATAGTGTGACCAGGAAACAGCGGTACTGGTAGCAGAATCATCCATATTAAATAGCTGGAAAAACATCCATAAATATTACGATCTTCTTGTTACCATTTTATGACTGGCACACCAGAGTGTGTGCCGCTGCACCCCGCGGGTAGCGCGAGATTTGGGCGGAGTCTAGCCGATTTCAGTACTTGTGTCTGCCACCCCGGGTCCAGGGGTCCGCTGGGCCTCGGTCAGCGCGGACATAGTCTATCGACTCCAGTCCGGGCTTGTCATTGATGCAGGTCAGTTGCTATGACAAAAAGCCACCTGCGCTGATATTTTTGATTTTCCTGCGGTAATACCTGTTCTTATCAGCACAGTACAAGCCTGCAGGAACAGATAGTCGGGTCCGCAGGTGAGCGCACCCTGCAGACGTAGTCGCTACGTGGCTCCCTTGCCACATAAAAAAAGCGGCCTGAAAGGCCGCTATTTTATGTTTCCTCGTTCAGCGATGGTTTCTTCAGCCACCCATGGCGGCGAAGCTGCGGATAAATGGACCTGCCATGCGCGGATCCTTGACCATGGCCGTGTAGTCACCCACATTGAACTTGAGCTTTCTTGATGTATAGGCCATACCCAGGCCCATCATGCCAGGTGGCTTTTTCATCCATTTATTCCAGTTGTCTTCGGTGGCACGCATATCCCAGTTGAGTTCCTGGTCGGTAAAAGCTCCGGCCTCGACGACGTGTCCGTTTTCTACGCGAAGGATACCGCGGGGTTTATCTTCACCATCGATACCATAGCCGATGACAGAATTGAAGCCGATTTTCTCCAATGCGCCGGCGAGTTCGCCGTCTGCGTTCCAGCGATCCTTGAACCCGTTCATGAAATCTTCAGAAAACATTTCAGACATGTTGTTTTCTCCTCTCTTAGTATTAAAGAAAAATTATTAATTAGAGCGGCTTAACTTATTGTTATAGCAGCCCCGAAAGCGAATCCCTGATCAAGCTTGCCGATAGAAAACTTGATCTAAAACACCACTGTAAGCTAAAGATAGCACTTTTTTATACTGACATACATATATATTGTAACCATTCATACAGACCATAATCGCTGAATCAAGCGTTTGCGAGTCCAGTTCTTGCGCCTAATGCCGATAGTCGGCGTAACTATACCGTAACAGGGGATGCATGGAGCAGCAGCTAACGATGGGTATGCGGGACAGTAACTTACGGAAAAACAGTGTAAATAACGACAGGGTTACACAGGACAAGGTGGTTGGCCTGCGTTTCCGGATAACTGACGAGTCGACCGGACGGCTGTTGCAGTATGGCGATGATCTGGTTTATCTGCATGGAGGGTACGGTGGGGCGTTCCCGAAAGTGGAGGGGGTCATGGAAGGCCGCCGGGTTGGAGATCATATCGACCTGACCTTGTTGCCTGAAGAAGGCTACGGACACCACCAGCCGGATCTTGTGCTGGTGCTGCCATCGAAAGAGCTTGCCGGGGAAACACTGCAGACCGGTACCCCGGTCGATGGGTCATTACCAGACGGGCGGGCGCTTACCTTCACCGTTGCCGCGATCTCCAATGGACAGGTCACGCTCGACGCCAACCACCCCTTTGCCGGTAAACATCTGGCTTTCCAGTTTGAAGTCCTGGAAGTCCGCGATTCCATGGAAGCCGAGCGTGCCGCGGGGTTCGCCTTCGACGGCGTGTTCTGCTGACCCCGCCCCCTACTACCCCATTGCTTGACCGGGATCAAGGTAGCCGGAATTTATTATCGTTAATCTGAAGCTGTTGCCGTGCGAGCGGCTGGATTGTAGCGGGTTCAGGTATGTCAAAGCGAGTCTCCTTGCTGTTCGGGTTGCTGGTGCTGCTGGTTCAGTCAGTGCAGGGCGACGTATTGGTGCTTGTGCACGGTTATGCATCGGATGCCGGCACCTGGGAACGCAGCGGCGTCAACAGCGAGTTGCAGGCCTACGGTTGGCCGCGAGCGGTTATTCCGGGGCCGCACATGCCGGATCCGGTAGAGCAAGCGGCCAATAGAAGCTTTACTGTCAACCTGCCGGCGGAAGCGCCCTTGCTGGTACAGGCGAATTTTCTCAGGGCTTCGCTGGATGGCATACGCCGGCGTTATCCGGATGAGAAACTGATCTTGGTGGGGCACTCTGCGGGCGGCGTGGTGGCTCGTCTGGTTCTGCTCGGCAACAATCCGTACCAGGTCGATGAACTGATTACCATTGCATCGCCCCATCTGGGAACAGTGAGGGCTGCACAGGGTCTGAGTGTGGTCGATTCAAAACCGTTTTTTTGTCCAGGGCCGGGTATTCATTTCCTGAAGCGACTGGTCGGCGGTTCGAGTTATGACTACCTCAGATATTCACGCGGCGTGCTGGTCGACCTGCTGCCCGCCGAGTCAGGCAATGTACTGACCTGGATGAACCAGCAACCGCATCCGGATATTGTCTATGTATCGGTGGTGCGCAAGTCGCCGTTTGCTCTGGGTGATGACGTGGTTCCAGCTTACAGTCAGGACATGAATAATGTACCCGCCTTGCAGGGGCGTGCGAATGTCCTGTTCACCGATGCCGGACACGGTCTGAACCCGTCGGATGGTATCCTGTTAGCCGGGCTGCTGGGAAAATCCCACCAGGATTGACAGACTCCCAGGCGTGTGTCCTGGATGGCCGTGGTGATCAGGGCGCTCTACGGGTCTTGTTGACGGGGTCCGGCCCATCTTTGCCAGAGTTAATGGTGTGACAAACCTGGCTGTCCAGCCTGCCGCATTGCGATCCGCTACTGCCGCGTATGGCGATGGCTGTCCACAGCGAGGCGATACCCCACAGGGCCAGACCCAGAACCACTGTACTCCAGCTGGTTCCCGTGAGTCTGACCGGGACACCCAGAAAACCGGAAATAATAGCGACAATACCCGCCAGCCAGAGCACCGTTATCGGTGCCGCGTAACAGCTTGCACAGCCAAATCTGCACACCGCAACCGTCGGTGCAAGCAGTGTGAGGGCCGCTCGTTTCATGTGTATTCCTCAATCCAATCCGGAACCGGTGTTACGCTATATCACACTGCAAACGCGGTGAAAAGTGCTGGGAGCTTGTCCGCAGTAGGTCAGTCTATGCTTGGACAGGCTCCTAGGCATCCGGTTAAGGCGGTTAGAATTCACGCTTGGCGGGCAGGTTCAGCTTTCCGGTTTTTTGTTGCGGAAGGGTATAACGGGTGCTTTTGCGGCTTTAAGCCGCGCGTCCAGGGTTAACCTGGGCCGGCCATAGCCGCCCGGTTTTGAGCTGTTGGGGGGGGAGGGTGAGTCGTCCAGAATCTTTTTGTTATCCATGCTTCCCAATACTGTCAGGCCAATAAGCCTGAGTGCCTTATCGCTTAGTTTCATAAAAACCGGGATCTTCTTTATACTTATTTTACAGGGGTTTAATCATGCAGAAACTGTTGTTTCCGGTTGCTGCAGGTTCAGGGTGTGTAGCGGCGGATGAGGCACAGGCTTGAGCTGGCAGAGGCTTCACGGTGCCCTCTAATCCGCCACCGCAGATCGACACCATCTCGCGTGATCTTTGTTCCCGCGACACTTGTACGTCCCTGTACGTCGCAGGTCAGCACGGCAGGGTGTCGCTGAGGTGGGGGCGTATTTCGCGTAACATCAGCGGGAACAGCTTGGGCGCGGCAGCCACGATATTACCTGTTTGCAGAAAGTCATGGCCACCGCTGATATCACCCACCAATCCGCCGGCTTCGCGTACCAGCAACACCCCAGCCGCCATGTCCCAGGTGTTGAGACCGATTTCCCAGAAACCGTCGAAGCGGCCCGCCGCGACATAGGCAAGATCAAGTGCCGCAGAGCCCGGGCGACGGATACCCGCGGTGTCCACGATCAACGCCTTGAACATTTCCAGATAGGCGTCCAGGTGTTGCTGATCCTTGTAAGGGAAACCGGTCCCCAGCAGAGCGCCGGTCAGGGTGATCTGTTTGCTGACACGGATGCGGCGGTTATCTAGAAACGCACCGCTGCCACGGCTCGCGGTAAACAACTCCTGACGCATGGGGTCATAAACCACGGCCTGGTCGAGGCGGCCCTTGTGTTTCAGTGCAATTGAAACCGAGAACTGCGGGAAACCGTGCAGGAAATTGGTGGTCCCGTCCAGCGGGTCGATGATCCACTGAAAATCATCTTTACCTTTGTGCTGGCCGCTTTCCTCTGCCAGCACGGCGTGATGGGGGTAAGCCTTGCGGATGATGGCGATGATTTCGTCTTCCGCCTGACGGTCAACTTCGGAAACAAAATCATTGTGTTCCTTGCTGGTGATGGTCAGCTTATCGAGGCGGTTAAGGTGTCGGACGATAATATCTCCGGCGTTGCGCGCAGCGCGCACTGCGATGTTCAGCATGGGGTGCATAGGGTGCATAAGGGGATCCGGCCGGTACCAAACGGGGACGCGATTGTACCGGTTATGAGGCCGAGCGGCTATCTGCGTTGGCGCTGGTACTCTTTACGCAGACGCTGGCGTTCCTGCGGGCTCAGTTGTTCATACTCGCGGCGCTGTTTTTCCACCTCACGGCGCTTGTCCGGCGGCAGCTCCAGGTAGCGCTGCGTGCCCTGGCGCATGTCCTGTTGGCGCTTGCTGCTGTAATCGTCCCAGTTGCCACGGTGACGTTGCAGCGCGCGCTGTTCTTCAGGGTTCAGCGATTGCCAGGGAATGTCACCACGCGCTGCCAGGTGCAGACGGTGGGTATCGACGTCGGCATGGACCGGCAAACTGGACAGCGACAGGGCCAGTGTGAACAGGGTCGAGGTCAGTAGTTTCAGGTGTGCTCTCATGGTCATCAGGTTGAAGAATCCGGCGACGCCTTATGGTCTGTCAGCCAAAGATAGAAGTCCAGATCTTCGTAGATTTCCGGGACTGCGCCGGGCGTTGTGCCCGCCAGCCGGGTATCGTCCATGTCGGGCGACTGCAACGGTTTGACTACAAGCACGGCAACCAGCGCAATGGCGGCAGCGGCGGCCAGCGGTGCAAAACGGCGCAGGGCCGTCTTTTTCCGGGTCAGCAGTGCCTGGCGTCGTGCCCCGTCAAGTTGTCTGACCAGGTGCTGAATCTGGGCGTCGTCCGGGCGCAGTGCAACTGGCCAGTCATAACCTTGTCGGCACCTTACACACTGCTGTATATGTGCCTCGAGTCCGGCTTTTTGTAACGGGTTTTCATCCAGCAGGCCGGCGCGCAGCTGGTCCAGTAATTCGGAATCCGGGTGTTGATCAGGTCTGTTCATGTTCCCATACCTCCGAAAGTTGCGCACGCATCGCACGCAGTGCACGGAAATGGTGTTGCTTGATGCTGTTTTCCGAGCAACCCAGAATATCCGCCGTGTCGCGAATACTCAAACCCAGTTGCTCGCGCAGCAGAAATACCTGGCGTTGGCGCTCTGCCAGCGTAGCCAATGCCTGCTCGATCCGCCGCTTTAACTGGGCAGCGGTAACGCCGGCCTCCGGGTCGCTGATCCCCGCATCGTGCTGGACGTCAGGTAATTCGGCTTCGGCCATGTGTTCATCTCGTTCTGCATCGGCCAGTCCCAGCCCGGTCAAGGACAGCAGCTTGCGTTTGGTAACGGCCAGCAGGCGCTTGCGGCGTTGATCATTGATCCTGCTGTTGAGCACGCTGCGGAACAGCGCCGGCCATTCCGTTTCAGGTTTATCGCGGTAATACTGGACGAAACGCAGCATGCTTTCCTGCACCACATCAAGTGCGGTCTCCTTGTCCCACAAGGCGCCGTAAGCGATGTGGTACGCCTTGTGCTGCAGGTCGGCGAGGAAGTTGTTCAATAACGCCTGGTCGCTTGCCCGCTCGCCTGTGGGAATGTCTGCTTGCATCGGCCTCAAGAATACCGTCTCCATCGTATCCTCGCCAATTCCGGGCAGTCCATTGCTGTCAGTGCCGGTTGCTTTCAGCATAAGAAGTGCGCATCTGTCTCGAGTGATCGCGGCCGCGGTACCCGCTGTCGTCAGAACGATGATCGTTAAACCGGTGGGGACGGCGACGCCAGTCATAGGCTTTGCCATAATGTTTGCCATATCTGTGTTTTTTGTAAATGCCATGGTGCCTGTATTGGTAATGATCATGGCCATAGACATGAGGCCGCGACGGGTAACGCGGTGCGTAATAATGGCGCTGGTGTTGGCTGTGAACGCTGCAGGCTGGTTTGCCTGTGTAGCCGTCCGCCTGAGCGGCATTGCCGAGGGCAAGGCTGGAAACACTCAGCACCAGGGCGGTAATTGTCAGTCTGATCGTTCGCATAATCGAGTCCTCTGTTGCTTACAGGGATGATTAACGAGCTGGTGGGCCAAAGGTTAACAAGGTCGTTCGGGCATAACCGGCTGTGCTGATTGAGAATATTTAGTTGCTTATCTGACAGGGGGCGAAAAGGCGCGCGATTGCGTACAGATGACGTCCTGGTCTAGACTGCACAGGCTCGTCATAGCTCTCCGGTTAAACCTGCCGGCACCCATTCAAAGAGGTCTTCGATGAACAGATTAAAATGTGTGGTTGCTGCTGCAGGGTTGTTGATCATGCTCCCCGATTCCCTGCTTGCCCAGGAACTGATGATCTACCCGGCCAAGGGGCAGAGTGAGAAACAACAGGAAAAGGACAAGTTCGAGTGTTATGGCTTCGCCAAGAGCCAGTCCGGTTTCGACCCTATGGCGCTACCCACCGCCAGTACAGCACCACCGCCAAAGGAGGCGCCCCAGGGTGGTGTCGGTCGTGGCGCCGTAGGCGGTGGCCTCGGCGGTGCGCTGATTGGCGCAATAGCCGGAGATACCAAGAAGGGCGCCGCGATTGGCGCGGTCGGCGGGGGCTTGCTCGGTGGTGCCCGGAGCTCGGAACAGCGGCGTCGTGAAGAGCAAAACAGTCAGCAGTGGGAGCAGCGCGAGACGCAGCAATACAGCCAGAATCGTAACAATTATAACCGGGCCTATGCAGCGTGCCTCGAAGGCCGTGGCTATACCGTGCGCTAGTGAAGCGGAGGAATCAATGATGAAAAAACTGTATGTACGCGGGGTCACGCTATTCATGGCAGCGCTGCCATTTGTAGCATCTGCCGACTATGATGAATCTGCGCTGTTCACCTGTGCCTCGGTTGATGTTATGGAGTGTCTGCCTGTCGAGGGCTGTAACAGGGTCAGTGCAGATGCGGTCGAGTTACCGCGGTTTTTCAAGGTGGATCTGAAAAACAAACAGCTCACCGCCGCCCGCGCCAATGACACGCGCAAGAGCGTTATCGAACGGGTCGAGGAAGTGGAAGGCAAGCTGATGCTGCAGGGGGCGGAAGAAGGCAGAGAAGGTGTGCGCGACGGTCTCGGCTGGACCATGTCGGTCGATACAGATAGAGGCGATATGGTGCTTACCGCGTCAGGCGAAGGCGTGGCGTTTGTGGTTTTCGGCGCCTGTACTTCAATGTAGGAGAGCCTTCGGCGCGATGATGGCGCGTCGTCGCCGTTGTGGTCAGGGGACCACACCTGCTGTGGTGTTTGCTGTCTGTTCCAGTATCGGACCTTTTCTGAACCGGAAAGGGCGTTTCAGACCGGCCAGTATCAGGCCGTCTCGGTTGTAGATATCCTTCTTGAAAACAACATGGCCGTCGGCATCCGCATTCACGGTCCAGTACAGCAGGATCACCGTGACGGGGCCGGGCAGGGGGACCGAGGTTGTTTTTTTTGAATCCACAACCTCCAGTATCCTGTCCTTGTTCCACTGATCGCTTTTCAACAGAAGCTCGGCAAAGTCATACGGATTTTCGACGCGGATACACCCCGAGCTGAAGGCCCGCTCGGTTTTCCCGAACAGTGATTTGCTCGGCGTGTCGTGGAGGTACACGGCATACTTGTTCGGGAACATGAACTTGATTCGGCCCAGGGCATTTTTAGGTCCCGGGTTCTGACGGATCATGTAGGGAAATCTTCCGCTGGAATATTTTGACCAGTCAATCGGGCTGGCATCCACGGCTTTGCCATTGTGCTGGAGTACCCGCATGTCCTTCTTGTTCAGGTAGTCGGGGTCTTTCTGGAGCTTGGGTATAATGTCCTGGTAGAGAATGGTCGGTGGCACGGTCCAGGTCGGATTGATGTCGAGATAGCTGATCTCGGATCTGAACACGGGGGTCTTGCGATAGGGTTTGCCGACCTGGGCGCGGGATTCCCAGATCACTTTGTCGTCGCGGACATAATTCACCTGGAAGCCGGCGATGTCGACCAGCACATACTCATCCGGCAGGTTGTGAAGCACCCAGCGGGCACGTTCCAGGTTGACGCGAATCTGGTCGATGCGGGCTTCAACCGGTACGTTCATCGCTGCCAGCGTTGCCTTGCCGACCAGACCGTCCGCTTCCAGCCCATGCTGCCGCTGAAACTGTTTAACGCCCGCTTCAACGCTGTCATCAAACAATGTTGACGTCAGATCGGCAGACGGCAGGTCTCCCGTCGCCGCAAGGCGTTTTCTCAGGTCGGCGACACGTGCATCCGTCATGCCTGGTTTCAGCGTCGGACCCGGGGGTACCGGTTCCCCCCAGCCGCCCTGTTGTTCGATGTGGCGATAGCGGGCGAGAGCCGCCTTCAGGTTTGCATACATCGGGTTCTGGGGGCGTAAATGGTTCACCAGCCCGGTAACGCTACCCTGCTCAATGGCTGTTGCCAGCTCAAGCGTCGTATCCAGATCGCCAATGGTGTATTCCATGTTCCAGTGGTTATCCAGTTCCACCGGATCGACCTTGCCGGCCAGCAGGTGGTAGCCCAGGCGAATCAGGCTGTCCGTCAACAGGATATCGTATTCGGCGGCGAGTGCCGGATCCGCGGTTGCGTTTTGCCCGATCTGTGCCCGTAGTACTTTCAATGCAGCGCTGTGGTAGTCAGCGGCATTCAGACCGTCCTGGTCTATGCTGTCGAGTATGTCAAACAGTTGATTGACCGAGTCCGTGCGGGTCCAGATGTGTGCATAGTTGCGTCGCTCGTACAATGCCGGCAGTACCCGCACCGACGCGACTGTCTTCCCATTAATGGCGACGTCACCGCCAGTCTGAATGAGCTCTATGTAGCGCCGGATCTGATCGCCTGCGCTGGCCTCATTGGCCGTCAACAGGGCAGGGAAACACAACAGGCAGGTCAGTAACAGGAAGGAACGATGTATCACGGAAATGGGTGCTCCATATATCAGACTGTCAAAATATTAACGGGGATGCGTAGTGTGGTAGGTGCTTGTCCAAGTTTGGGCGAAAAAACCGTAATCTTGAGGCTCGGCGCCAGGTTACGGAAAATTAAGAATCCTTTGAAATACTTGATAACTTGGCGCAAAATACACCGCTTTATTAACAAATGGTAATAAACTTGCGAGCTTCGGCTATACTTCGCCGCCCTGCAGCGCGTATAAGGCTGTCAGCGCCAATTTTTCGATGCGCTTATAACACCTGATTATTAAACGTCAAGGAGTCATTATGTTACACCTCAATAGTAAAACTGCCATCGCCCTGGTCATGACCCTGATGATGAGTCTGCCCGTACACGCCGTCGATGACCTGACTGTGGATGGCTATGTCAAGAGCTCTTCCGGAGCCGCCGTGCAATCCGGTTTTGGTGATTGCGTGAGAACCAGTTACCTGGACAGCCAGGAATTACTCGAAGAGTGTGGTTACAAGAGAGTCGTCAAGGAAGAAGTCCAGGTGGAGAATCAGCCAATCGGTGCGGAAGTGGCCGTTGTCCAGGAAACCACCATTGTCAAAGACGATGTGGTGCTGGCTGCAAAGGAAGAAGTCGTTGCTGAACAATTTATCCAGAACCTTCGATTCGGCTTTGACAGTGCTGATCTGACTGCAACGGATAAACAGGAGCTCGATGTTGTTAATCAGCAGATCGAGGCTTTTCGTCCCCTGTTGCGTCAGAATGTGGCACACATGAATGTCATTGGTCATACCGACTCCAGGGGGGCGGAAGCCTACAACCAGAAACTCTCGGAGCGTCGTGCCCAGGCCGTTGCGGACTACTTTGCCAGCGAGGGTCAGGTGCCGCCGGAAACCATGCGCGTCAGCGGCATGGGCGAGAGTGAGCCGATTGCCGATAACGGCACCGAAACAGGCCGTGATCAGAACCGGCGTGTGGTTATCGAAATCATCAAGCACTAAGGATCGAGGGATTCAGAGCGGTTCTTTGCAGGGCCGCCGATGATCCCTTTATCCTGTATAATGGCCGGGGCTGTTTTCCAACAGCCCCGATTTTTTTATGGATTACTCGGGAATGACAACAGTCAAGCGAATCTTTGTTGCCGCGCTGGTCACCCTCGGTGCCGTATTACTGGGCGCAACCGGCGCCTGGCTGTTGGTCGATGACGCGACACTGGTATCGCTGCTTGTCAAACGCCTTGAATCGGCATCCGATACCCGCATCAGCTACCAGGACGGCGCCAGCATATCCCGGACATGGACGCCGGAACTCAGTATCAGCGAGCTCGCTGTCGATGATGCCGGGGGTCGTTACCGGGTCGAGATCCGCTCACTGCAGCTGCAGCTCAGCCTGCCCGGTCTGTTGACCGGTCGACTGGATGTGCCGCGCCTGCTGATCGGTGACACTCGCGTAGACGTCCTGAAGGGTTCAGCAGCGGAAGAACCGGATAAACCGCTACAGCTGGATCTTTCCGCACTCAGGCTAAGGCCGGTGTTGCACGAGGCGCAGATTTCCGAACTGTCGATTCTGTTCGAAGGCGACAAGTTTCAGTTGCCCGCGACCCAGGTCAGCGAGCTGTCGTTGCGAGTGCAGCCGGGTAAGGACATACCGGAATTATCCGCCCAGCTGGAAGTGGAGGGTGAGAAGCTCTCTATCGATGCCACCCTGCCAGACCTTCATCAGGCGCTGAAGCGGAAGCAGCTGCCCTTTTCTGTTACCGTGAAGGGCGCCATTGCTGATTCATCTGCGCTGGGCCAGGTCGACTTCAGCCACCCGGAAGCCGTTGTTCAGGCTGAACTGCGCAGCCATTTCCCGGACCTGAACAAAATTCCCGGTCTGAGCAAAGACCTCGAACTTCCGGGCGAACTGACCCTCAGGGCTCAGCTCAGTGGGCCCTTTGAGCAGCTCGCCGCCGAAGACCTGGCGGCAGACTGGACCGGTCCTGGTTCGTCCAGCGTGAAGCTGGACGGCCGCATTGCCAATGTCGTCAAACTCGAAGGTGTCGAACTCGCTCTGAGCGGCCAGCTCACTGACGCTGACTGGCTGACCCCGGTTTTGCCGGACAGCCTGGGTGCCCTGGATAGCGCCGAGCTGGCAGCCCGGATAAGCGGTGATCGATCACTGGTCAAGCTTCAGGATCTCAGTCTCAAGGCCAGAAGCGCGGATGAACTGGACCTGTCGCTCACCGGACAGCTCGATCTGGCGCAGCTGCTGCAGACGCCAGAGATTGAAAACCTCGACCTCAAGCTCGCCTTTACGGCCCCCACCACCCGTGCGGCGCGCGCCCTTATCTTCGATGAGATACCCGAGTTTGGTGCCATTACCGGCGCGGCCGATATACGTTCCACACACGGCGATCCGGCGTTTGAGAATATTGTGATCCGGACCCAGGACGAGAAGGGTATCCAGGTAGACCTGAGCGGCCGCATCGCACAGTTCCCGCTGTCGGATGCGCCCAACACGGGCTATGGTCTGGATGTCACCATGAAAGCGGCACAGACGTCGCTGATGGCCGAACGCGCCGGATTGGAGCTGCCTTTAGACGGCCCGCTGGATCTGAACTACCGGATCGAGGGTGATACCCAGGCGCTCGAGCTGAATCAGATCAAGCTGTCGGCCGGTGACAAGCGCAAAACGCTGCTCGCTGCCGAAGGCCGGATACACTTCGGCGACTGGGATCAGTCAGATCCGATGCAATCGATGGATCTCGCCGTTCGTATGAGCGGGCGTGATACCGGCTTCCTGAGCGCCTGGGTTGAACAGGATTTTCCAGCGCTGGCCTACCAGGCGCAGGCACGGTTGCACACAGTTGACGGTCAGCACCGCGTTGATGACTACAAGCTCGTGACACCCAGGGGCGAACCACTGGACGTGCGGGAAACGGGTTCGGCGGATAAGGTCACCTTCCTGCCGGCGTTCAGCATGGAAGGTATTCAACTCGATACCAGGGCCAGGACAGACGACGTTGCCAGGCTCAATACACTCTTCGATCTGGATAAAGGGATCCCGGCTATCGGTCCGCTCGAACTGCGTATGCTGGTCAGCGGTACCGACACAAAACTGCTTATCAGCAAGCTCACGCTGAACGCCGGTCAAGAGGACATCCTGCGGGTAGAGGCAAAAGGTCGAGTGGGGTATATCAGCGCCGCGAACAAGTGGCGCCTGGAGGGCACGAAACTCGACCTCAAGGCCCGGTCCTCCAGCAGCCAGGCTCTGGTACAGGCACTCGGCTACGAGATACCGAACCTGGGTCCCGTTGTTGTGCAGGCTGGTGTCCATGACAAGGATAAGACTCTGGGCGTCGATGCTATGCGGATAGTGGTCGGCGATGCAGGCAGGCCGACACTGACATCCACCGGCTCGATCGGGGACCTCTATACCGCCAGCAAGGTGCGCATAGAGGCAAAGCTATACATGGATGGCCATGACTTTGCGCGGCTTGCGGACAACCAGGAATTGCCCGAGCTGGGTGCTTTGACTGGCAAACTGCTTATTTCTGACAGTAAAGGGGCGCTGGGCATCGATTCCCTGCATATCGAGAGCGTCAAACAGGATATCCTCACCCTGAAACTGGATGGCCGCTTCGACGATTTCAGCAAGCCTGAAACCTTTGTTCTCAATTTCCATGCTAAAGCCAAGGACGCCAATCTGTGGTGGGGGCTGTTTGATCTGGAATGGCCCGGACACGGGCTTGTTGAGCTGGATGCAAAGGTTAAACAGGCAGACGGGGGCACCGTTTTTGAAGCAACCGCGAGCTCGGGCGAGGAAAAGGTTGATATGCTGCTCAATGCTGATTTCCAGACCAGCCCGCCACAGATCAAGGGCAAAATCACCGCGCAGAATTTCTTTTTACCGGATACGGCTGAAAAAAAACGGGAACAGATAGCCAGGGAGCGTGACGAGAAAAAGAAAACGAAGCAGAAGAAACCAGTGTTTTCCCGTGAGCCGATGGATCTGGGCTGGATGAAAAAGGTGGATGTGGATCTGTTCGTTGATATCCAGTCCTTCGATCGTGCCAATTCTGAGGCCTTGTCTGCAAATATGAAAATGGCGTTGAAATCCGGTCATCTGTCGGTAGGGCCCGCTATCCTGGTCTACCCGAAAGGGCAGGCCGCTCTGGACCTGCAGTTCGACGCAAGGGATCGGCCGAAGTTCAGTTTCAGTTTATCGGGTGAGAATCTGGATCCCTGGCGGGGGTTCAACGTCGAGGCGTCGAAATCAAGGGCGCAGTTTAAATCGAAGGATGCCGAGGTTGATGTCAATATATCGCTGGCCAGTTCGGGCAATAGCCAGCACGACATGGCAGCCAATACACAGGGCGAATTCTATGTGACCATGAAGCACGGAAAGATCAGCCAGTCGAAACTAAACCTGCTGTTTGTGGATATTGTCGGCTGGGCCTCCAACCAGGCGAAACGACGCTACGACGATGTCAATTGTGCCATCGCGGATTACAGTATTGAGCAGGGTCTGGTGACCACCAACGCCTTCTTTATGGATACCGACCGTATCACCATTGCCGGTGAAGGAACGCTTGACCTGGGCAGGGAAAAGGTCGATTACACCTTTATACCCAAAAAGAAGAGCCGACTCATCGTCAAAGCCGAACCGGTCAAGATCAGGGGCCCGTTGAACGACCCGTCGATCGAAGCGATACCCGTCAAGTCAGCCGCTCTGACCTTTGGCACACTCATCTTTGCACCCTATGTCTTCGCCGGTATGGCTGCGGCTGACTTTGCGCATGACAAGCTGGGTAAGACCGACGGGGATTCATCGATCTGTGCGAAGTATGAGAAGGATCTGCATAAAGCCCGTGAGAAGGAGGCGACTAAGAAGCAGGCCGAAAAGAAAGACCGCAGATGGAAAAATGTACTACCGCTCCGGGACGATGAAGAATAACTAATCTTAAACAAAGGAAGATGTCACTATGAAGAAATACCGTTCAATCATTATTGCTGTATTTGCCGGGCTTCTTGTTAGCGCCTGTGCCTCGACAACACTGACCAAGGATATCGACGTCGACGTGCAGTCAGGCCCCGGTGTCAAGATCGATAACTACAAAAGCTACGCCTGGATTGCCACAGCACAGATCCTCAATGATCCGCAGGGACAATGGGAGCCGAGGCAATTTGATGCCGATGCAGAGATACAGTTTCTGATCGATCGCGAACTGCGCAAGCGCGGCGTTGTTCAGGTTGATAGCAACCCGGACATGCTGGTCGCCTATATCGCCGGTGTGGATATGGAGGCGCTGGAACTGAAAGAAGATCCGCAGCAGGAGATGGAAGTACTTCAGAACAAACCCAAGGGCGCTCTGGCGGTGATTTTCATCAGTCCTGTCAACGGTAAAGCGCTCTGGGCCGGTGTGGCCACCGCCAATGTTGAAGGCAAACGCAGCAGCGAGGACAGCAAGAAACGTCTCGATTATGCCGTCAGCGAAATGTTCAGGAAATTGCCCAGGCCGTAGGTAGAGCAAAGGCAATCATCAGGGGGTTAAACGGACTGTTACTGCCTCTTGCCGCGGATCAATGCTTCGGGGTGCCGGTCCAGGTAATCGGCGAATACCCGAATGGAGACCGCCGCCCTCGACAACTCCTGCACCAGCCGGTCAATGGCGACGGCATCCACGGCTGATACAACCGTACCGGTCTGGTTCAGTACCTCGCGCGCCTGCCTTGCTGCGCTTTCCACACTCTCCGCCAGGCGCACGACGTCACCGCGTTCATTGCGCATAATCTGGCGGACATCAGCTAATGTGGCGTTGGCCTCAGCCGATGTCTGGGTCAGGCTTTGAGTCAGTGGTGTCACCTGCTCATCCAGTTTGCCGGTCAGGTCACGCAGATTGACCAGTGCCTGATGCAGTACTTCAGGGGTGTCTTTGATGGCAGGTTTATCGAGGGCGCTACTGATGCTGTCAACGGCAGACGCCAGCTTGCCAAGAATTTCCCGGAATGGAAGATCCTTCAGGTTGTCAACCGCGGTTCGGAGTATGTTCTCCAGTTCCTCGATCGTGGAGGGCAGGGTGGGAAATTCGTCATATTTCGAATTGAAACCATACAGCTTCGCCTCGGTATCCGGAAAAAAGTCGAACTCGATATACAGCTGCCCCGTGACCAGACTGAGGGACGCCAGTTTGGCGCGCAGACCGAGTTCGTCGATGAGATAAGTCAATACCTCCTTGTCGGCCGACCTGTCCAGGCCCGGCTGGCTTTCAACCTCGTGAAAAGCATCGCCATCGACTTCCACCAAGGCCTCGACAAAGGCCTCATCGGTCGACGCGTCCCAGATCAGGCGGATATCATTCACTGATCCGAATTTCACACCGCGGAAGCTGACCGGTGCACCGATATTCAGGCCCTTGGCGTTGCCCCGAAAGACCAGTACATAGTTTTCGACGTCTTTGAGGAACTTCCCGGATCCGAAAGTCAGCAGGCCGGTGATGATCAGGGCGACCGCCCCGAGGACAAAGGCGCCGATGGCAGTGGGACTGGCCTTTTGGCTCATGCTTCACCTCGCGTGAGAAAGCGATGGATTTTCGGGTCTGTTGATTCGTCCCGCAGTTGTTTGGGGTCACCAGCTGCCGTCATGGTCTTTTTCTCAGCGTCGAGGAATACCGAATTGTTACCGATTGAAAAGATGCTTGCCAGTTCGTGGGTGACGATCACCACGGTGGCGCCGAGACTGTCGCGTAGTTGCAGGATCAGGTCATCAAGCAGTCGAGAGCTGATCGGGTCCAGGCCGGCCGACGGTTCATCGAAATAAAGTATGTCGGGGTCGAGCGCCATGGCACGCGCAAGTCCGGCGCGTTTCATCATGCCGCCGCTGATCTCGGACGGATAGTAATCCTCGAAACCCGCCAGACCCACCAGCGCCAGTTTGAGCTGGGCGATTTCCCGAATGTCAGCCGCGCTCAGCTCGGTATACTCCTGCAAAGGCAGGGCGATGTTTTCAGCCAGCGTCATGGAACTCCACAGCGCGCTGCCCTGGTAGGACATACCGAAGTTGCGCATGAACTGCTTGCGCGCGACAGGATCGGCCTCCCAGAAATCCTTACCTTCGTATAACACTTGCCCATTGGCCGGTTGCTTGAGGCCAACCATGTGGCGCAGCAGGGTGCTCTTGCCGCAGCCGCTGTCGCCCATGATGATGAAGATGTCGCCACGCCGTATGGTGAAAGTGAGGTCCTGCTGTACGACAAAACTGCCATAGGCCATGGTCAGGTCTTTCACCTGGATATGCGCCTCGGCGATGGTCCCGGTCTGCAGTGGCTGTGCTTCAGATGCAGATGACATAAGAGAACCCCCGGTTAGACACCCAGTACATTGAAGATCACCGTCAGGAATGCCGTTGCAATCACAATCAGCAGGATACCGCTGACCACTGCCGAGGTCGTCGCTGCACCAACCGCCGACGAACTGCGGCCGCACTTGATGCCCTGGTAACAGCCGGCAATCGCCACCAGCACGCCGTACACGGCGGCATTAATGATGCCTACCACGAAATGTCTGATCTCCACGGCCTCCCGGGTGCGGTGCAGGTATTCCACGATGCCTATATCGAATGTCGTCACCGACACGAACAGGCCGCCAAGGATGCCGAACAGGTCGGAATAGATACACAGCAGCGGCAGCATCAGGATCAACGCCAGCATACGCGGCAGCACCAGAAAATCCATGGAGGAAATGCCCAGAGTCTCCAGGGCGTCGGTTTCTTCGTTGACCTGCATGGTGCCGAGCTGGGCGGCAAAGGCGGCCCCGGTGCGGCCGGCCATGATGATGCCGGTCATCATGGCGCCCATGGAGCGCGCCATGCCGATGCCGACCAGGTCGGCGACGTACATGGTAGCGCCGAAGCTCGCCAGCTGCGCAGCACCGATGTAAGCGAGAATCACGCCGACCAGGAAGCTGATCAGTGCAACGATGCCGAGCGCCTGAGATCCGGTCTGCTGGATGGTCAGCACCAGGTCAGAGGCGCGAAACTGGGCCTTGCCGCGCAGCAGGCGGCCCAGGCTGCGGGTGGCATCGCCCACAAACGCCAGTATTTCGGTTATTGACCCGGCGGTGGCGCTGGCCCGGTTGCCGATGCGGGCGAGCAAAGGCACTTTGCTCAACTCGCGCCGGGCGCCCTTGCGTTCCGGGACCGCCGCCGCCAGCTGCAGCAAACGTTGCACGCCGTCGGGCAATCCGCCCTGGTCAACCTTGAGCCTGTTTTGTGTGGCGAGTGCCGTTACCCGCACCAGGAAGGTCAGCAGGGCACTGTCCCAGTCGGTCATTGCGCTGCTGTCGAAACTGATCTGTCGGATCGCCGGGTGCTTTTTCAATTCGGCTTCGAGTTGTGTGGCGGACGGTAAGGACTGTTGGACCCGCCAGCTCCCCGCCAGGCTGATCTGCAACTGGTCCGGTGCCGGTGCGGCGAAACTCAGCTGGTAGCCCTTGTCGGTTGCTTCATCAGTCATGTCGGATGAGTTCTGACTTTTTCCTTATCCCTTTGATAGCCAGTGTAATGCAGATTCCGGGCGGATGCAGGTATAATGTTATTTTTAAACCGGCACTTGAATACAAGTCGTAGCATCACCCGAAAAACCGTCGGGCATAAACGCCGCCCTTCGGCGCGATATCGCGGCCAGCATAATAAGTAAAATGGCAGCGGGATCGGCTATATTTCTGTCCCTGTTTGTCATTGCAAGGAATTGTTATGAAACGCATGGAATCAGTAGGGCCATTGTTCGCCATTGTGGCGCTGAGTGCCCTGATGTGCCTGTGGCTTCCCGGCTGTGCCACAACCGGTGATCAGAGCCTGATGATCGATACTCGCCGGGTGCCGGCTGTTCAGTATATGCCGGGAGAAATTACCGCGATGCTGGAGGATCTGGGCTACCAGTTGATCCCCGATCCTGATCCACTGAAATCCACGGAACGCTATGCGGAATACAGAATGCAGTTTAAGGCCCGGGATGCGGCCGACATCAGGATCGATGTGCATATCAAGGTGGTCAATAACGTGACCGGCCTACATGTCTACCAGGTTGGTGAGAAAAAATCGACGGCAGCAACGACAGAGCGTTACCGTGAACTCAGAAAACGTGTGGAACTTGAGTTCGGTGCAGAAAATGTGAGTGATAAGCATCCGTTTCTGACACCCTGACCCCACGGCACTGGCGTTCGATTTTTTGTGATGGTGTTTTCTAATAAGATCTCGAATCTGTATAGTGCAGGCAGGCTTCAGCGCAGATCCTGTACCTGGAGCACAGTGGCTAAATGTTTAAAGGTGACGCTGACGGATCAAGTTGGCACCTGATAGATGGAGATAATGAAAATGAGTTATTTGGTGAAAGGCTCTGTCGCTGGAGTGCTGGCGACGATGTTCACGGTTAGCGCGAGTTCGGCGGCAGCCGGCGGTGGTTTTGTAGGCTTCGGCGTCACCGCGGCTCCCGACTATGAAGGTGGTGACGATTATGTGGCCTCTCCGGCTTTGTTCGGGCGATACAACTTTAGTGAAGGGCGCTATCTGGCGCTGGTCGGCAGCGCTGATGCTGCACGCGGCGGGCGACTGGTGTTTAACCTGGTGCCCAATTCATCATGGGAAATAGGCCCGGCCCTGGGTGTTCGCTATGAACGCAACGATCCGGATAACGATCGTGTCAAGCGAATGAACGATATCGATTTCGCGACCGAGGCCGGTGGCTTCATCTCCTATAAATCGGGTGGCTGGTTTACCACCTTGGGTCTGATGGCCGACATTTCCGATACTTATGGTGGATATATCGGTGACTTGAAAGGCGGTTACAATCAGAAACTCAATGATGACTTCAGTCTCACTTATTCCGCGAGCATTTCCTATGTAGACGATGAATACATGGAAGAGTATTTCGGGGTGGACGGCAGTGATGCCGCCAGCAGTGGCCTGCCATTTTATAAAGCAGATGGCGGGGTCAAGGATTACGGGCTGGGTATAGCGGCCAACTACAAGTTCAATAAAACCTGGGGGCTTATCGCCAATGTAAGCTACTATCGACTGACTGGGGATGCGGAAGACAGCCCGATCGTAGATGACGAAGGCGACAAGAACCAGTACAAAACTGCATTGGCGCTCAGTTACAGTTTCTGAAAATATCAGCAGTTCAACTGCAATATAATCTGACCCGCCTTCGTGTTAGAGGGGGCGGGTTTTTTATTTTCTCTAACACCTTTGGTATGGTGCTAGCAGGTACTGCCACTCCTGTTGGTGGAACCTGTCCAGCCAATACAATCGCGGAGAGTATTAGTGATCTTAAACAGTATATGCAGAAAAACACATAACTGAGTAATTCTAATGCGATGGCCTCACTTTATTCTCCTTCAGTGCCTGCTTGTTGTGATTGTTGGAGGCATTTTCTACATTCATAAAGACCGGGTAATCTTGATAAAAAACCCGCCCGCATCATTGGCACAGTGGTTTAAGCCGGAAAATAACCGGCAGGCGTGGTTGCACAACATGTTTAAACTGCGACGCGAAATGCAGGCGGTAAGATTTTATTCCGATAACGATGATGCAAAACATCTGGAAAAATGGGTAAGTCTATTAAGCGAACATTACCTGAAAATAGGTGAGATGGTTCCAGAGTGGAAGAAAAAACTGGACATGGAGGCAATTACCAATTTACAGAAAAGTGCCAGAAGCAATCGCTATCAAGATGTGTCTCATGCACTCGATGATTTAAGTGAAGGCTGCAAATCCTGTCACGACGATTACCGAATCATCACCGCTACAATGTACCGTGCCCCTGATTTTTCCTTGATCGAGATTAGCCCGTCGACCTCATTTAAAGTGCACATGAACGAACTTAGCAAACAAGTGAACCAGGTTAAAATTGCATCTGAAGATGGTATGAAGGATATTGCATTATCATCCTTGTCGGGTCTAAAGAAAGGCATCAATGTGCTAGGTGAAACCTGTTCAAATTGCCACAAAAAGGATACCAAGGTGTATCCTGGCGATACAATTAACAAAACGATGACCAGTCTGGAGGAAAGTCTAAGAACGGGCACACTCAAAGATCAGGGGCGAGAGTTGGGCACATTGGCTGTACTGGCTTGTGCCCGCTGCCACGGCACTCATCGCCTCGCTTATGATGCCAGGAAGATATTTGTAGATAGGAAAAACTGGTTTGAGCTGATAAAGCATTAGAAAGAGGCGCTGAAGTGGCGACCACCAAGCCGGCTGATCAGGCCACGAGCCCGCTGATCGTCACTCCAGTGACCTCCGATGAACTGGCGAACATGGCATACTCGGGCATCTACGACATTGCCGTCACCCTCAAGGACGGACGCTGGGAGGGCGACCGTGTGCAGTTGCATAACGGCCGGATTGCGGATGGAACAATTGAAAATGTTACACTTGGCTGCAATTGCGGCACTGTTTGTAGCAGCGAATTGGATACCGACAGTTCAAGTTACCGCTGATGGCCCGGATTTCTACCTATCGTTTGTCACTGCCCCTTTTTCCTGATGAGTTTTATGATTGCCGAATACATTTTATAGATATCCACAACACGGTACTCTCGAATTTGTAGAAGATGCAAAAATGAATAGCTAGGAGAGTTCATTTGCAACAGAGACTTTTCCAAAGATTTGTTCGATGGATTGGCTATGATCTGGGCATTACACCAAACCAGATCACCTGGGGACGACTGATCATTTTTATCCCGGGCTGGTTAGCATGGATATATAAAAATGAATTGGCTCAGTGGACAGGAATGCCATGGCAGTTATTTGGCGTTTTTGCCCTTATTGTTATCACCATCGTTATCGTTTTTGATATTGTTGACGGCGCCTTGGCCAGGGAAACCGGGCAGGTCACCAAACACGGCAAGGTCCTGGACCCCCTTGTCGATAAATTCATTACCTACAGCACTCTGATCTTATTCTGGTCAGCAATTGACAGGATAGGTTTTCTTATCTTATTTGCCTTGGACATCACCTCGACTTTTCTAAGAGGTGCGCAAGTGAAAGGGGCTAATCAGTTCGGCAAGAAAAAGGCTCTTGCGCAAAACATTTCAAAATTCTTTTTTGCCACAGCAGTGTTAACTGCAACTCCCTGGATCAACAATGTCGGCAATTTTCTTATCTGGTTCGCGGTTGTGTTGGCAACTATTTCTGTTGGAATTCGGATTTTCCCTCCAAAAGTGAAAAAATAACATCCGGGTTGTTCTTTATTTTATTGCCACATGCATCAGGTTATATGACTATGGACGCGCCAAAGATAGAACTCCAGCAGGTTTTTTCAGGGGATTCCCAAGTCCGGCCGGGGCGTGGCTGGTTGTATCGTCAGTTTTACTTGGCAGACCGCTTATATGTTTGCTGGTACTGGTAATTGCCGCTCTCCTTATGTGCCTCTTTAAAACACACTGGATTCATTTTTGTCGGGCATTACCCAATATGACTGTTTTTGAAAGTGTTGCAGCTCTTGTTGTCGGAGCAGGGTTGGCCTATGCTTTTACCCCACTGGGAGCTGCTGCCGGTCCGGTTGTAGTGTATCTTTTTTCCCCGGCCTGGCGAAGGCCTGAAGCCAAAAGTTGAGAGAGCCGCACCTCAAATATTACTGCGTCTTAACGGGGTAACTTTTGGATCACTCGTGATCCATTTCCTGCGCCGCTTTCATGCCCGCCTCGACATCGACTTTCCACAGCAGGAAACCACCGATGACAAAGAGCAAGGTCAGCGACAGGATGCTGTCTCGCTCATCTGCGCCGGCGATGAGGATCGGCACTATGGCCATGAGAAGCGGACCGATGATGGCGGCGAATTTGCCGACCATGTTGAAGAAGCCGAAGAATTCCGCCGTCTTGGATTTCGGAATCAATCGCGCATACAACGAGCGACTCAGGCTCTGGACACCA
>Ga0316193_10000626_pt1 | contig 22546 bp, 21 predicted proteins | sample MerIslsedime2_MG_FD_207735 | JGI IMG/M metagenome (GOLD analysis project Ga0316193, IMG submission 207735) | Coastal sediment microbial communities from Maine, United States - Merrow Island sediment 2 | ecosystem: Environmental > Aquatic > Marine > Coastal > Sediment | place: USA: Maine... | reverse complement strand
TTATCCCAACCTCTGGGCCTACACCCGTGAGCTGTACCAAGTGCCGGGGATCAAGAGCACGGTCAACATGCACCACATCAAGCATCACTACTACGGCAGCCACGAGAGCATCAATCCCACGCGGATCGTACCGATGGGGCCGTTCATCGATTTCGACGAGCCGCACGACCGCGAAGGGGTCTTGCCCGTCGCCGACGCGGCCGAGTGAAGGTGGAGACTGCAGTTTCCTGAGACTACGAACGTGCGGCAGTTTCGGTGACGCGCGTCCGCAGGGCGCGTACCGTGTTGCCGGCGGCCCTTTCGTTCTCACGGCTAAATACCGAAGAAGGCAAAGGCATGTCGGGGTCGACGTATATCTTGAAATCGACTTCGGTCCGGGCGCCGCCATCGACCGGCGTCAGGCGCCACGTCGCGCTGAACGCATGCATGTTGCCATCGAGGAGCTGTGCCTCGATCACCCGGGTCTCCCCATCGGGAGCGCCCTCTGCCATTTTGAGCTGGCCCCAGAGTGTGAACGTACCGGAGGCGACGCTCACCTCCATGTAGACCATGGCTCGACTTCCACGCTGGGCCAGCACCTTGGACTTGGTGAAGTTGGGCATGAAGTGAACGTAGTTGGCGTAGTCGAGCACGACGGGGAGCACTTCGTCGATGGGGTTCTCGATCACCCCCACGGCGCGGCCCCAGGAAATGGCGGAACCTTCCTTGATGAGCTGGGTCGTGCGCACGTCGGCTTCGCCCGCTGCGTGAACGGGGTATGCAGCGAGCACCAGCGCCGCCGCCAACAAGCCAAGTGAAATCATCTGATTCATTCGCGGAGTTTGCCTGGGGTGCTGAGTGGGATCCATTTCGTGCCTGCCACGCAGGACTGTGCAGCGGCCATGCCAGAATTTAGAGGCCCGATTTACCTTCTCGTTTCAAGCCGTTAGGCGGGTTTCGGCCCCAGGGTAGTTCCTGGGAGCCGACATTCACGTCGGGATGGCTACTGGATCGGCCGGCTATTCGACGCTGAGCGAGACCAGGCACTCGGGCGGAATGCCGCCACCGCCGCCCGCGGTCCCAGCCGTGCCGCCGTCACCCGCAGTGCCGCCATCGCCGCCGCCGCCAGCCGTGCCGCCGGTGCCGCCGCCACCAGCCGCTCCGCCAGTGCCGCCGCCGCCAGCCGCTCCGCCAGTGCCGCCGCCGCCGGCTGTGCCGCCAGTGCCGGCCGTGCCGCCGGTGCCGCCAGCGCCAGCCGTGCCACCATCGCCGCCGCTGCCGCCAGCACCGTCGTCGTCCACGCAATTGACCGGAACGGTCCAGGTGTCGAAGCAGTACTCGAAGTCGTCATCGGAGACCTCGATGGTGAGCTCTTCCTCAGCGGCCTCGCCACAGGTGAAGATCGTCTGCCCTGCGTCGGGGTTCGCGAACTGCCCGCCGGTCGCGGTCCAGCGGTACCCAACCGGATCGCCCTCTTCGTCACTCCCGAGAGCGCTCACGTCGAGCGCAAACCCGCTCGCCGTCTGTAGAGGCGCGACAACCACCTTGTCGAGCACGGCGCAGATGTTGAGCTTGCCGTTCACGCGGACACCCCCGAAGCGCTCCGTGCCTTTGCAGTGCAACAACAGGTCGACCTCGGTGCTCACGCCAACGCCCACATCGAAGGTGGCTGCGCCACCGCACATCGTCGTCCCGTCCGTAGAGGTGGCGATCATCGTCACGAGGTACCCGACTCCGGCCGGAATTCCGAATTGCTCGACCGACGCCGTCGCGCCAGGCGCGCTCGTGTCGATGACGCCGCCCATCGAGCTCATGCCGTTGCCGGTGATTTCGTACTCGACCTGATCGATGGTCGTACCATCGGCGATCTCGAGATTGAGTCGCAGGGAGGTCAAGCAATCGTTCTTGTCGTCGGTGCCGCTGCTGCTGCTGCAGCCCATGGCTGCAAGGGCAAGAACGAGGGACCAGGCAAACGCCTGTGGCAAGCTCCAATGGGTCATCGTTTTCCTCGGTGACAGACTCGGCGGGATGTGAAGGGGGACCGCCGAAATCCCTGCGGGCGCAGAGGAGCCAGTCTACCCCGAGGAGGGCCCCGGCCGTCAATGCTCAGATGAGGCCGTCCGCTAGAATTGTTTGGATAAACGCATCCCGGGAACCTGCTTTTGTGAGCTTGTTCACAGACTCCGGCCGGAGGGCCGCGAACTCGACGGCTGAGCCCCCGATGCTATGAGGGTCGCCGCGATGGAGCAATCGCCTCTCGACGGAAAACGCTGTCTCGTCACGGGCGGTGCGGGGTATCTAGGCCGTCACTTGGTGGCCGCACTTCAGGCCAAAGGATGCTCGGTCCACGCGCTCGACAAGGCGCCTTCGCCCGGACCCCGAGAAGGGGTTCACTGGTTCCAAGGCGACGTGCGGGACCCCGCCATCGTGGCAGCGGCTTGCGAGGGCGTTGACACGGTCTTCCACACAGCGGCCGTGATCGATGCCTTGACCCACGCGCGCCGTACGCTCGCCCGGGACATCGAATCGATCAACGTCGGCGGCACGGCGAACGTCATTCGGGCCGCGCAACGACAAGGCGTTCGCCGACTGGTTCACACGAGCTCGATCGTGGCGTCGTTCTGCATGGACGCCGCCGGCGCGGATGAGACGGCGCCGTACAGCACCTCCCGAGACCTCTACACCGCCACGAAGGTGCGTGGCGAGCGCGCGGTGCTGGCCGCGAATGGGAAGGACGGATTGCTGACCTGCGCGATTCGCCCAGGCGGGATCTATGGCCCGGGCGAACGCTTCACGTACGGGCGTCTCGTCCGCGCACTCAAGCGCGGCGCTCCGTTGGTCGTGTTTGGCGATGGCCGGGCGCGGCTCGACTACATCTACATCGATAGCCTGGTCGAAGGCGAGATCCGAGCCGCAGAGCGCTTGGTCGAGGGCTCGCCCGTGTGCGGACAAGCGTACTTCTTGAGCGACGATACGCCGATCAACGCGGGCCAGTTCAGCATCGACCTCGCCAAGCATATGGGCTTGCGGGTCCCACTCGTGCGGGTTCCAGACCCGGTGGCAAGAGCTGTCGGAACGCTGTGGGAGCGCGTCTACCAGATCTTCGGGGCGCCCAAGCCGATGTTCACCCTCGCCAACGTCAAGCTCTGCGACATCGACCACTACTTCAGCATCGAGAAGGCCAAGCGCGACTTCGGATACGCGCCGCTCGTCGGCACCGACGAGGGGATCCGACGAACCGCCGTCGAGGCGCGCGAGTACTACGACAGCCTCTAACCACTAGCGTCCCCGTCACGAACGTTCTATCCCGGTGCAACGATGATCCTGAGCGACCAGCAAGAGATGATCCGAGAATCGGCAGCCCGCTTTGCCGAACAGCGGCTAGCGCCGAACAGCCGCAAGTGGGAGGCGGCAGGTGCGGTCGAGCCCGAAGTGCTGCGCGAGATGGGCGAGCTCGGCTTCATGGGCATGACCGTGCCCGAGGAGTACGACGGCGCGGGCCTGGACTACGTCTCGTACGCGCTCGCCTTGATCGAGATCGCCGCAGGCGACGGCGCAGTCTCGACGATCATGAGTGTGAACAACGCGCCCGTGTGCGCGATTTTGCAATCCGTCGGGAGCGAGGCGCTTCGCGAGCAGTATCTGAAGCCGCTGGCAGCCGGCCAGATGATCGGCGCGTTCGCTCTCACCGAACCGCAGGCAGGCTCGGACGCGGCCAACCTGCACACACGCGCCGTGCGGACGGACGCCGGATACGAAATCACCGGGACGAAGCAATTCATCACTTCCGGTCGCATTGCGGGCGCGGTGATCGTGTTTGCGGTCACCGACCCGTCGGCAGGAAAGCGGGGCATGTCGGCATTTCTCGTGCCCGCGGGAACCCCCGGGATGAGCGTCGCGTCCCTCGAGGACAAGATGGGTCAAGAGGCCTCGGATACGGCACAGCTCAGCTTCGACGGGGCGGTCGTGCCCGCCGACCATCTCATCGGGAACGAAGGCGACGGCTATCGGATCGCGCTCGCGAACCTCGAGGCAGGACGGATCGGAATCGCTGCGCAATGTGCCGGCATGGCTCGGGCCGCGCTGAAGCAGGCGGTGGCGTACGCCAAAGAGCGCACGGCGTTCGGCAAGACGATTGCCGACCATCAGGCGGTTGCGTTCCGACTCGCCGACATGGCGACGCAGCTTCACGCTGCCGAAACGATGGTGCTTCACGCTGCCGCCCTCCGCGATGCGGGCGAGGCTTGCTTGAAGGAAGCGTGCATGGCCAAGCTCTTTGCCTCCGAAGCGGCCGAGCGCATCTGTTCGGACGCGATTCAAATCTTTGGAGGCTACGGCTACTCGCGCGAGCTACCTGTGGAGAAGATCTACCGGGACGTCCGAGTCGCCCAGATCTACGAAGGAACCTCCGACGTCCAGCGCATCATCATCAGCCGGCAGCTCCTCCGAGGGTCGTAGCCGCCCTTGACGGTTCCGAGGCGAGGCCTACAAAACCGGCATGTTCCGCCACTTCGTCATCCGGGACGCGACCATCCTGATCGCCACGGTGCTGGCATGGTGGGGAAGCGTGGCGGCCGAACCGCAAAGCTCGCTCGCCTCGGCGCTGTCGATCGCGGCCGGCATCGGCGCGGCCGTCTGCGCGTACAACCTGCACGAGTGGGGGCACCTGGTCGGCGCACATCTGACTCGCAGTGTCTACGTTCCTGCGAAGCGCATCTTCTCGCCATTCCTCTTCAGTTACGACGCGGAGCGCAACACCCGTAACCAGTTCGTCGTGATGTCGCTCGCCGGGTTCGCGGCGACGGCGGCGTTCGTCGCGGCCTTCGTGCTCTGGATGCCGCAGGACCAACAGGCGGGTCGCATCGCGCTTCGCGGCGGACTCGTGCTCGCCGGGCTCACGGTCATCATCGAACTCCCCATCTTCTTCACCGCCCTCTTTCGCAACAAGGTGCCGCGCACCGGCTTGTTCGACGGCCCCTCCGTCGGCGGGCGCGAATAGAGGGGCTGGCGCGCGCGAACGCCTCGGTTCATTCTCGCGAGCGATGAGCTCCGCGAATCACGCATTTGTCACCGGGGGAACCGGATTGGTAGGCCGCGCCGTCGTCGATCGACTACTCGCGCGTGGCATGAACGTCACCATGATGCTCCGAGTCGGGGCCGCAGAGCGACGAAGAGCCGCGCTGGACGCGCTTCAGATCAGGGCTGGCGAGCACGGTGCTTCGCTCGGCTTCGTGACGGGAGACCTTTCGAAGCCGCGGATGGCGCTCGACGACGCGGGGATTCGCACACTCTCGGAGGCCGGACACTGCTTTCACATCGCCGCCTTGTACGACGTCCAAGCAGACGCGGACGTCCTCGCGCAGACGAACGTCGGAGGCACGAAACACTTGATCGCTGCTCTTCAGGAGGCTCGGTTCGGCGGACGGCTTCATCACGTGAGCTCGGTCGCCGTCGCGGGCGACTATACCGATACGTTCAGTGAGTCGATGTTCGACGAGGGCCAAGGCTTCCCGCACCCCTACCACCAAAGCAAGCACGAGGCCGAGAAGCTCGTGAGGGAGTCGGATTTCGACTACCGGATCTACCGACCGAGCTCGGTCGTCGGGGATTCGACGACCGGCGCAATCGACAAGATCGACGGGATGTACTTCAGTTTCGGCGCGATCCAGAAGCTGACGTACGCACTCCCAGCATGGATGCGCCTCCCGGCCCCACGAATCCGGGGGGCGTTCAACGTCGTTCCGGTCGACTACGTCGCGGATGCGATGGTGCACATCGCACTCTCGAACCCAGAGGCACGGGTGTTCCAACTCGTCGACCCGAAGCCGCCCTCCCTGACGAAGATGACGAACATCTTGCTCGAGGCAGCAGGCGGGCCGAGGTTGGGCCCGTCGATCGATCTCGGCAAGGTGCCCGGCGCGAAGAAGGCGGCCGGCCTCGTCTCGATGTTGCCGAGTGTTCGGGAGTTGAGCGAAGCCGCGTTGGGGGATCTCGGACTCCCGTCGGGTGCCCTCGCCGCGTTGAACGTCAAAGCCCGCTTCGACGACAGCAACACTCGAGCCGCGCTCGCCGGAAGCGGTGTGAGTTGCCCCCCCCTTCGGCGATACGCAAAGGCACTCTACCGCTACTACGAGGACCACCTCGACCCCGCCGCCAAGCGCCCGGAACGGTACCGGGAATCTCTGTCTGGCAAGACCGTGCTGATCACCGGCTCATCCCGCGGCGTCGGTCACGCGGCGGCGCTGCTCGCCGCGGAAGCGGGAGCGACCGTCTTGCTCGTCGCCCGGGATGCCGAAAAGCTCGACGCCGTCGCGGGGGAGATCCGCGCCGCCGGAGGCAACGCCCACTGCTACCCCACCGACCTTTCGTCGTTCGATCAGGTCGACGCGCTCGCTCAGCGTGTGCTGGCCCAACATGGTGGCGTGGACGTGCTGATCCACAACGCCGCACGTTCGATTCGGCGGACAGCGTCGCAGTCGGTGGATCGCTTTCACGACTTCGAACGCACGATGACGTTGAACTACTTCGCACCCGTGCGGCTCACCTTGCGACTGCTGGGCTCGCTACGCGAGCGAGGTGGCTCGATTTCACATGTGCTCACGCAGGGCGTGCTCATCCCGACGCCCTTCTTCCCTGCATACACGGCGACGAAGGCAGCGCTCGACGCGTTCGGCGATTCGCTGGCGGCGGAGCTCCAGCACGAAGGTCTACACGTATGCTCGGTGTACCTACCTCTCGTAAAAACCGACATGATCGGACCCACGGAGGAGTACGCAGGCCTCAAGGACGTGATGACTCCGTATCGCGCGGCCATGCTCGTCCTCGACGGAGTCGTCGACCGGAAGCGCCGCGTGATGCCGCCGATCACGAAGTACTTCTCCTTCAGCAATCGCGTGATGCCGGCCACGACGACCCGAGTGCTCAACATCATCCAGCGGACCTTCCCCGCGGGAGGCGCCGAGAGCGAGTTCCCGATGGAGAAGGCGCTCATTACCGGCGCGCTCGGGGGCAGCCCGATCTAGCGTGCCGACCGACGCATCGCGAGGCGACCGGAGCTCAGCCCTTGGCGCCAAACAAGCGGGACAGCAAACCCTCCCCGCGGGACTTCCGAAGGAGCCACTGGGCCTTCTTCGCCAGCGCCGGGCCGGACAGGGCACCGACGCGAACGTCGAGGATCTCTCCGTTGTGGACGAACAACAGGGTCGGCACGGCGTGGATGTTGAAAGGCTGGGCCAACTGCGCCTGGGTCGCGGTGTTGATGCGAACAAACCGAATGGGCTCCTCCGCGAGCTCGCCTGCGAGCGCCTCGAACGCCGGAGCCATGGCTTTGCATGGTCCGCAGGTCGGTGACCAGAAGTCGAGGATCGCGGGCCCACCGTCTTCGCTCATCAGATCTTCGAGCTCGCTCACGCTCGAGAGGTCCTCACTATTCTGCATGCGGGCATGGTACCATCCCTCGGCGACCGAGCGACGCATCTTTGCCGAGCATCGAGCACATTCTCAGATACGCTCCCCTATGTGATGACCTGGTACACCGGCGACGCCACGTACGACACGATCCTCACGTTCGCGTTTGGCTTGGTCGTGCTCGTCTTCATCGGCGCCGCGTTCATGAAGAGCCCCTATGGACGCTTCGCGTCGGACAGATGGGGAGTCAACCTCAGCCCGCGCCTCGGGTGGTTTCTGATGGAGCTTCCGGCGACCGTGAGCTTCGTGTTCTTCTACTTCCAAGGACGCCATCGTTTCGACATCGTCCCGCTGTTCTTTCTGCTCGTGTGGCTCATCCACTACGGCAATCGGGGATTCGTATTCCCTTATTTGATCCGGAGCCCGAAGGGCGCCACCGCATCGTTCAGCATCACCATCGTCTTGATGGGCTGGCTCGTGACGACACTTCATGGGTACCTGAACGCAGTGTTCATCAGCGACCTCGGAATGCACTTCACCGTGGACTGGTTTTCGGACCCACGATTCATCGTGGGCATCACGCTCTATTACGCGTCGTTCGCCCTCAACGTCCACTCGGACGCCATCATCCGGAGACTCCGCAGCCACGACGAGGTCGAGCGTGGCGAAAAGGTGTACCGAATCCCGACGGGCGGGCTCTTTCGCTTCGTGACGAACCCTTCCTACCTCACCGAAATCACCGCGTTCGCCGGTTTCGCCATCGCGACTTGGTCACTGGGCGCGACGTTCATCCTGCTCATCACCATCGGGAACCTGGTGCCTCGCGCGTTTCAAACGCATCGCTGGTACCGGGAAAAGTTCCCCGACTATCCGACGGAGCGTCGCGCGCTCATCCCCTTCGTCATCTAGCAGCGTCTAGTGAGCGCCGTGCGGCTCGTTCGACAGCGACGGCGCAGGGAAGGTGCTCGGAATGTCGCCGACGACGATTCCGTCGGTGGCCGTGTCGATCCGGGCGAACTTGACTATCAACTCCCCTTTTTCGATCGCCTCGCGGATCAACGGTCGAGCCATGAACTCTTCTACGCGCTCGATGCGCGCATCCATGAGCTCCGTCAGCGCGGGGAACTTTTGCCTAGCCTCCGGGTTGGCGGCGGCGCCTTCGGCAGCGCAGTCCGTATGTGAAGTGAGCACCAGCACTTTCACGCCGTTGAGCACGGCGAGCTCGAGCATTTCCTGCTCGGCAGGCGCGAGCACCGACCCGGCCGTCCGCACGATGTAGTAGTAGCGCCGAGTGTCACCGACCAGCTCGGCGGTGTCGATGCGCGCGTCCATGCATGCGAGAATGGCCACCACCGGATGCCTGACGGTGCGCGGAAATACTTTCCGCACGCCTGCGGCAAGCTTGTTCTGCGCCACGAGCTCGTCCCAAATCTCATCCGGTTTGATGGTGTCGTCGTGCTCGAAGTCGTATTTGCTCAGCCGGTCTTGCAGCCGGTACCCAATGTTGACCATGCCACCACCGATGGTGAACTCGACGGACGGGATGACCATGACTGCCCCGAGCGCCACGACAGCAACGAGCCCCAGAACGATCGCGAGCTTCTTCTTCGTCATAGGTGCGGATAATACACCGGAAGACGGTCTGCGGCGCTCATTTCTCGACGTCTAGGTCGACCCGGCCCGGGGTCACGGTGAACACCAAGCCGACGTTGGCCATCGGTTGCGTCGCGTACGCGAGCCCCTCTCGCACGAAGCGGGTCGCTCGCACCCCGATGTCGGCAACCATCTCGGGAGGTAAGAAAGAGCTGACGGGCTCGCCCGCCATCAAGCTGAACAGTTCGAGCCCAACCAGCTTTCGCTCGGCGAGCTCCTCTTGGCGGCCGTACAACGGGACCATCACTCCCGCTCTCACGATCGCGGAGCGGTTCACGTCCTGGTACACCATGAACGCCGGATGCTGCTGAGACGTGCAGGTCGTGCGCGTCAGGCCGTCTACGACCTCGGTGCTAGGTTCGCCTTCACATCGCTCGAAGAGCGGCTGGAGCGTCGAAGCCGCAGGGGACGAGGCAGCCCCCATCGGGGACTCGATCTCGTCTCGCAGGAAGTACGCTGCACCCAAGAGCACCGCGCACAACACTAAGGCGCTCGAGACGAGCACAGCTCGACTTGGGCCCTGCGACTTCTTCGACTCCATGGTCGAATGCTTAGTTCACGACCTCGGAGGCTGCGGCCTTGCCGCCCTCTGTGCCGCCTTCTTTGACGCCTGCCTTCACGCCGTCGGCGGAACCCGCCTCCATACCGGCTTCGGCACCCGTCTTAGCGCCGGCTTCGGCACCTGCGGTGACTTGCTTGGCTGCGGGGCTGGCGTCTTCCTTGCACGCAACCGTGAGGCTGAGCGCTAGCATTGCGGTCGAGATGACCAAGTACTTGAGAATGGTGCTCATTTGTCTATTTCCCTCCTTCTGGGTGGCGGGGAGGCTATCAAAAGCCGAGCGGTTGGGATACTTCTCTGTCCTCCATGAAGCCACTCGGGACCCTCGACACCAGTTTCCTCCTCGCAGAGGACCGCCAAATGCCCATGCATACCGGGGGTCTGATGCTCTTTCGATACCCTGAGGGGGTCCACGAGGAGTGGCTCCACGAGACCCTTTCCTCGAACGACGACCCGAAGGCGGTGCAGTACCCATTCAACCAGAAGGTGGTCTGGCCACTGCGGCGCTTGGGGCTCCCGCACTGGGTCGAGGACCAGCACCTCGACCCCCACTATCACGTCCGGCATTCGGCACTCCCGAAGCCGGGGCGCTTTCTCGAGATGTTTCGATTGGTTTCCCGCTTACACGCGACGCGACTCCATCGCGACCGGCCCCTCTGGGAAGCGCACATCATCGAAGGCGTGCAGGACGATCAGTTCGCGCTGTACGTCAAGACGCACCACTCGATGATCGACGGCGTAGGGTCGATGCGGATGCTCCGCGCCTGCCTCAGTAGCGACCCCAACGAGAGAGACATGCCCGCGCCGTGGAACCTAGAGCGCCCACGACATACGAGGTCGACGAAGATCGATCCCAAGGCCGCGATTGCGGCGACCGCGGGCGCCATGGGAGGCGTGCTCAAGTTCGCCGCAGCGGTCCGACAACGCGACAAGCACGGCATGATCGCTCCGTTCCAGACCCCGGCGACGATCCTCAACGGCCGCGTGACGGGTTCCCGCCGTTTCGTCGCGCAGTCGTGGCCGCTCTCGCGCATCAAGAAGGTCGCGAAGGCGCTCGACGCGACGATCAACGACATCGTACTAACTATGTCCGGCGGCGCACTCCGTCGCTACTTGATCGACCAGAACGCCCTCCCCGACGAACCGCTCACTGCAATGACACCCGTTTCGTTCCGCCCAGCAGACGCGGACATCGAGGGCAACTCGTTTTCCGTCGTGTTTGCGAGCCTAGCTACAGAGCTCGGCGACGAGCTCGATCGTTTGCGCGCCGTGCAGCGCTCGATGGGTGAAGCGAAACGGCTCCTCAAGGGAATGAATAGCGCCGAGATCCCAATCTTCACCAGCGTGGTCGCCCTGCCAGTGCTGGTTCCGCACTTGCTCCGGGTATCGGGGCGCACCCGCCCGACCTTCAACGTCACCGTGTCGAACGTTCCAGGCCCTCAGGAGCAACTCTACTGGAACGGCGCGGCTCTGCAGGGGATGTATCCGCTTTCGATCGTGTCCCACGGCCAGGCTTTGAACATCACCGTCACCAGCGTGGGCCCCAGCTTGGATTTCGGAATCATATGCTGCCGGAGCTCCGTGCCGCACGCGCAGCGACTCATCGACCACCTCGAGGACGCGCTTTGCGAGCTGGAGGCGCGAGTCTAGTCATCGGGCCAGCAAGTCGCCGAGCGTCACGATGCCTCGGCGCTCGGCCTTCTTGAGGAGCCGCTGGAAGAGCAGCGCCGTCGCCAGCGCATCGCCGGCCGCCGTGTGCCGCTCCGGAACTTCGATGTTGTAGCGGCGGACCAAGCTGTCGAGACGATATGCTTCTCGATCGTCGGCGTCTTGCGCTTCGTTGCTGGGCAGCGGACTCACCTCCACGCGACGCGCGAGCTGTGCAGTGTCGACAGCCGGGCTCCAGACCTTCGCCCCCCGGTAGACGTCGATGGCCTTTTGGAGCATCCGGAGGTCAAAGGCTGCGTGATGCGCCACGAGCACCGAATCCCTGGTGAAGGCGAGAAAGCGCGCGGCGGCTTCGTCTTCCGGCAACCCGCCAACGAGGTCGTTGGAGATCAGCCCGTGCACGACGGCGGCATCGGCGCCGCCGACGTCCGTTTGTTCGACCATCACCTCGAAGGCGTCATCGAGCGCAACTTCAGGGCCGTTCATCGCGACGCCGGCAATCGACAGGAGCCGGTTCTTCCTGAGATCGAGCCCGGTAGTCTCGGTGTCAAACACCACGAAACGAACGTCACACAGTGGTGTGCTCTTGGAAGGTTTACGCTTGCGCGACATGTAGTCGCGCAGCGGCCCGGGCCAGGAGGACGAGGCGCCAGCGAATGCGCCGCCAGGGATGAGTCGCTTGATGAAATCGGGGATCACGTCAGGTCAGCGTAGGAAATCCGTTCTGTAGCGCGAGGTCAACATCAACTGAACGTCCTTGACCACAGAAAACGTGTTTCGCAGCGTTTGACGCTCGAGCTTGTTCAGCTCCTTGATGTGCACGTAGCGGCCGGAAGTCCCTCTGGTGAGACCTTCGATCGCGCGAATGCGCATCAAAATCTCATAGGCCATGGCGGCTTCACCTGCGAGGCGAGCGAGGTTCTCGTTCGTGTCGGCGATCGCCTGCCAGCGCTCGGCGGTGCTGCCGTAGATGTTGATTTTGTAGTCGTAGACCAGGATGCGGGCTGCGTCCGCCAAGGGCGTCATCGCGCGGGCTTTGATGTCGAAGGTGTCGCGGTGCTCTCCGCTCCGCTCGACCACGACGTTCCGGAAGAAACTGAGGGGGGGTGGGTTCAAGACCGCGTTGCGCGCCATGAACGCGAGGAACAGCCGATTGGCATCGACGTGCTCGAAGATGTGGTTCTTCAGCTCCGCTGCGAGCCCCTGCTCTCCGTAAACGGGACGGAAGTCGAAGAAGATGTTGCTGTGCATGACCGCGACGTTTTCAGGTTCGCGGATCCACTCCGTGAAGCATCGCTTCCAGTCGTCCACGGACTGGTTCCACTTCGGGTTGCTGGCCATGACCTCGCCCGGACAGCGCTCGAACCCGGCTTCAACGAGGACATCGACCACGCGCTCGCCGAGATCGAGAAAGAACCGCTCCGCCACGCCTTCATCATCACCCGGGTTTGCATACATGATGGCGTTGTCTTGATCGGTCCGAAGGAGCTGCTCCTCCCGCCCTTCACTGCCAAGTGCCATCCAGCAAAATGGAACCGGGGGCTCCCGGCCACTCTCAGCCAGCTCCTCGAGCGAGAGATGGATCGCACGTCGAATCAAGGTGTCGTTGATCTCCGAAATCATGTTGGACAAGAAGCCCATCCCGACCTCGTCCTCGAGGTATTGGCGGAGAAGGTCCTCGGCCTGGTCGCGAAGCTCGCGGAGCCGTTGCTTGGTCTTTGCGCGGCTCATCTCGGAGAGAATCACCGTGGGGTGACTTCCCTGGGTCTTGAGGATGTCGTGCTCGGAGAGAATCCCGACGACCGGGGTCGATGGCGTGCCATCTTCCGTTACGGCGAAGTGGTGGAGGTGCTTCTTCATCACGGTGGCGATGAGCGACGACAGGGTCATTTGATCGTCGATTGTGAGTACGGGAGAGCTCATGATGTCGGAGATCAGAGCCGACACGGCCCGCCCCTCGGCGACGACCTTGCTTCGGAGATCCGAGTCGGTGACGATGCCCAGCGGGAGGTTGTCTTCGTCGACGATGAGAATTGACCCCACATTCCGCTGGCTCATCAGCGAGGCCGCATGGCGGATGGTTGTTTTGGGCGTGCACGTGAGGACGTCGCGAACCGGGTCGACACGCCGGGTGTGGTCAGTCGTGCTCGTCTGCTTGTCGTGGCGGCGCGCAGCGCGGACGGCCTCGAGGCGGTTGACGTCGCGAGGCATGGGCAGGTCGGCGGCGAACCCCGCAGCAAAGAACAGTGCAACGCGGGGCTCGTCCCGAACGAGCTCCTCGAGCTGCTCCTTTCCGATCACGTAGAGGAGCGTGTCGTCCTTCGCTTGCGTGGTCGCCAAGTACTCGCGATCTGCAAGAAGGGCTCGTACGCCGAAGATGTCGCCGTCGTCGCACACGTCGATGAGCAACTTGTCCCCGTCTACCTCCTGCGTGACGTCCACCTGTCCCTTTACGACGACGTAGAACTCGGGCTTCGGTGTCTCGCCCATCCGGAACACGACTTCGTTCGGCTCCACGTAGCGAATACGAATACTGCGCGCGACTCGGTCGAGTAGGCCCTGATCGAGGCGGTCGAAGGGCGCATGCCGGGCCAATCGGTTGGCCACGGTGAGAATCATGGAATCCGACGACATGGAGGGCTATCTCTCGAGGGCTCGTTCTACGATTTCGCCAACATCCTTGGAGATGGTCGGCGTCGATGCAATACGCTCGAGCTCGGCCTTCATCAGAGCGCTCCGGCCCGCCTCGTATCGCTGCCATTGATTGAAGCTCGCCACGACGCGAGACGCAACCTGAGGGTTGATCCGATCGAGCTCGACAATCATGTCGGCGACGAAACGATACGCAGCGCCGTCGGGCCTGTGGAAGCCTGTCGGATTGCCCGCCGCAAAGGCGTAGAGCAGCGAGCGAGCTCGATTTGGGTTGGCGAGATTGAAATCGCGGTGTTGCGAGAGCGCGACCACTCGCTCAAACACATCGGGCGCGTTCGACATCGCTTGCATCCGAAACCACTTGTCGAGCACGAGCGGTTCTTCTTTCCAAGTGTCGTAGAACGAGGCGATCGCTTCGTCGGTTTCGGGCGACACGAGATCGACGAGGCTGAGGAAGGCTGCCTCGTAGTCCGTCATGCCCGTGGCGGTGCGGAACTGCCGCGATGCCATCGCAATCGTATCCGGCTCCTCGAGCGCCACGAGGTAGCGAAGCGCGCGATTCTTGATGCGGCGGCGGCTGACCTGCGTCTTGTCGACCGCGTCGGTTCCGCGCGCGTGCTCTTCATAGACGCTGCGCCATTCGTCGCGAAGCGCGCTGCCGAGCGCAGCGATGACGAAGCGCCTCGCCTCGTGCACCGCGTCGGGGTCGACGATGCTGAGCTCCTGGGACAGCAGCTCCTCCGATGGGAGACCGAGCGTCAAGGACTTGATCGACCCGTCGAGGCCCCGATCGAGAAGCACTTTCCGAAACGCGGCCGCGAGCTTTGGGTCGAGCTCGAGCGTGCCGCCGTGTTCCGCCTTTTCGACCAATTCGAGCAGGACGCGTTTCGACAACTCCTGGCCGGCCTCCCAACGATTGAAAGGGTCGGTGTCATGGGCCATCAAGAACGCGAGCTCGTCGGCGCTCCGGTCGACGTCGAGGCGGACCGGCGCGGAGAAGCCTCGGCCGATCGAAGCAACGGGACGCTCTGTCACCCCGTCAAACCTGAATACCTGCTCGGATTCGGTGAGCTCGAGTGTTCGATTCGAGCCCGGAACCTCGGAGCCGTCCGAAGCGAGCAACGCCACGCGGATTGGGATCGGCAGAGGCAGCGGAGGGGGGGCGTCGGGCATGGTCCGCTGCGATTGCCCGAGCGTGAGGGCGTAGGTGCCCGTTGGCTCGTCCCACTCCCCCCGCGCCCGGACCCGTGGCGTCCCTGCCTGAGAATACCAGCGCTCGAGTGGCGCGAGATCCGCGCCGTTGGCGGCCGCCATAGCCTCGCGGAAATCGTCGCAGGTGACCGCGGATCCGTCGTGCTCTTCGAGGTAGCGGCGAAGTCCCTTTCGAAACCCGGTCTTGCCGAACAGCGTCTGGTACAGGCGCACGACTTCAGCGCCCTTTTCATACACGGTGGTCGTGTAGAAGTTGTTCATCTCGATGTACGATTCCGGTCGAATCGGGTGCGCGAGCGGACCCGCGTCTTCGGCGAACTGCGCCGTGCGAAGGCGAGTAACGTCTTTGATGCGCTGCATCGCCGGCGAGAGCATGTCGGCCGAGAACTCCTGGTCGCGGAAGACGGTGAGCCCCTCCTTGAGCGTGAGCTGGAACCAGTCGCGACACGTCACGCGATTACCGGTCCAGTTGTGGAAGTACTCGTGCGCAACGACGCTCTCGATGCCTTCGTAGTCGTCGTCGGTCGCGGTCGATGGCTTGGCCAAGACGTACTTCGAGTTGAAGACGTTCAGGCCCTTGTTCTCCATCGCGCCCATGTTGAAGTCGTCGACCGCCACGATCATGTAGATGTCGAGGTCGTATTCGAGCCCGTAGGTGTCCTCGTCCCACTTCATCGCCGCTTGAAGTGACGCCAACGCGTGCCCGCATTTGTCAGCGTTCTGCGGTTCCACCCAGATCTCGAGGTCCACCGCCCGGCCCGACGCGGTGGTGAAGCTCCCGCGGTGACAGACCAAGTTGCCCGCCACGAGGGCGAACAAGTAACTCGGCTTACGGAAGGGATCTTCCCACTGAACCCAGTGACGGCCGTTCGGGAGATCGCCCTGACCCACGCGATTGCCGTTCGAGAGCAGCACGGGGTACTTCGCCTTGTCGGCCTCGATACGCGTCGAGTACCGAGCCATGACATCGGGCCGGTCGAGATAGTACGTGATGCGCCGAAATCCTTCTGCCTCGCATTGCGTGCAGAACGCGTCGTTCGAGGTATAGAGCCCCATCAGCTTGGTGTTGGTCTCGGGACAGAGTCGCACCTCGGTCTCGAGCTCGAACTCTGCTGGGACGTCGTGGATGCGAAGGCCCGCCGCGTAGACCTCGAAGTCGCCTTGGCCGAGCTCCGCGCCGTCGAGTCGAACGGCGACGAGTTCGAGCTCATCGCCATGCAAGGCAAACGGGTCTCCGGTCGGCGCCACGTCGGGATTGCGCCGGACGCGCTGTCGAGCCGAAACCCGGGTATTGGCAGGGTCGAGGTCGAATCGAAGGTCTACGGTGTCCACCAGCCACTCGGACGGCTGATAGTCCTTACGATGAATTCGAACGTGCTCGCCGCTCAACGCTCTTCCCACAGGGTCTCGGCGGAATAGGTCTCGCCAATGAACCAGAAGCTGCCGTCGACTTTGCGCTGGTGGCGATCGAGAGCGGCGATCGCCGCCATGTCCGTCGGTGTGAGCGTGAGCTCTCGCGCACCCCAGTTCTCCGCGATGCGTCCCGGATTGACCGACTTCGGAATGACGCTCGTCCCACGGGCCAGCGCCCAGGCGATCAGCACCTGGCCAGGCGTCGCGCCGTGCGCCTCGGCGATGGAAACGATGGTCGGATGCCTGGTGAGCAGTACGTCATCATGGCGACCCATGAACGCAGCCGAGTCCGGAGAGCCGAGCGGCGAATATGCCGTCACCGCGACCCCGAGCTCCTCGCATGCTTCGAGCAACCCGCTTTGCTGCAAGTATGGATGAAGCTCGACCTGGTTGACCGCAGGCGCCGTTCCGGTCGCGTCACGCACGCGCGCGATCTGCCCGCGGCTGAAGTTGGACACGCCAACATGCCGTGCCAAGCCCAGCTCGCCGAGTGCCAGCATGGCTTCCCACGTCGTCTCGAGGGGGGCCTCTGAAAGCGGAATGAAGTCCTCGGGTCCACTGGGCAACAAGGTCCCCGGTCGAAGCGCGACCGGCCAGTGGATCAAGTAGAGATCCAGGTACTCGAGCCCGAGCTTCTTCAGGCTGGTCTCAACGGCGGGCCTCGTCTGCTCGGGGAGATGGGAGTCGTTCCAGAGCTTGCTCGTGATCCACAGCTCGTCGCGTTTGGCATCTCCAGCCGCGAACGCGTCGCGCAACGCCCTGCCCACCTCTTCTTCGTTTTGGTAGATCGCCGCGCAGTCGATGTGCCGGTAGCCCACCTCGAGGGCGGCGCGTACGGCGTGGTAAACCTCCTCTGGCTCGGACTTCCAAGTCCCAAGCCCCAATGCGGGCATTTCAGTTCCGTCGCCAAGCCGCTGAATCTCCATCCGAGTCTCCTACCCCAAGCGCAATCCCTGTGGTACGCGGTCGCCCATGGAAATCGTCAAAACCACCGAAGAGTACCAAATCATCAAGAAGCGCTCGGGCCGTTATGGTGTTCGCCGCACTGATCGGAAGTGGGTGACCGGCGACGAAAAGGTGAAGATCCTCGTGGCCGAAGGGCTGCTCAAAGCAGCGACCCCGGAACCGGAACCGGAACCGGAGGCTGGCGCCGACGCTGGCGCCGACGCTGGCGCTGACGCTGACGCTGACGCTGGCGCTGACGCTGGCGCTGACGCTGGCGCTGACGCTGACGCTGACGCTGACAAGGGCTAGCGATATTTGGGAACGCTGCTTTAACTTTCTGTAATTGCAGTGCTTTTTTGATACGCTACGACTGTAGACTCCGATTGATCAAGGGTTAATCAGGGAGTACGATGACGTCTATGTCATCACAACGCCCTACTCCCTCCGGCTTCATCCGTAGAGTGCCGGGCTTGGTCATCGCGCTTGCTCTCGGTTCATTGCTATGGAGCTGCGAGTCCGAGCAGACCGGCTACGACGTGACGATCCCGTTGATCGGGCCCATCGAGTTCGACGAGACGAGCTGCGAGATCTCCGGTGACCTCTGCAGCACGGACGACGAGTGCTTTGACGAAGACGGCTTCAACGTCGGGCCCTGCACCAAGACGATGGAGGAACTCGAACCGATCACGGTTCCGGTCACGCTGTCGCCAAGCAACCCGAGCTACACGCTTGGCCTCGTGGACACAGCCGGCTGGACCAACCTCTTCGTCGCCCAACAGTTCTCGGGCGGGGAGATCCCAGAAGAGCTCCAGATCGTCATGACGATGGACGACTTCTCGCTTCAAGGTGCACCCGTCACCATCGGGGTCCGGATCTCTTCGAGGGTCGGACTCATCGTGGGACGGAACGCGGACTACCAGCCGGTCACCCCTTCAAGCTGTACCTTCACGCTCGCGGAAGGCGCAACAGGCCAAGACTACGCGGATGGCATCAACACTTGCCTCAGCGACTGGATCGCCGAGAACGGCGCCCCGGTGGAGTTCGACATGGAGGTGACATCCTCGCCTGGTGCCACCGCCAAGTCCGAATTCGGAGAGAAGCAGCTCGAGCCGTACATGGTCGATGGCAGGTGGGACATGACGAGCGACAACCCATGCGACGTCGCCGGCACCGATGACGTCCTCGAAGCAGTCAGAGAGGGCGAGGGGTTTTTCGCGGAGCTGGCGTGTGAAGATCTCAAGCTCGAGGGGTCGGGACAAACCGACCAGAGCATCGGCATCGTCGGCGGCGCTGTCGTCTGGGATCGCTGCGGCAATTTCAGTGGGGCTATCCTCCTACCTACGGGCCTGCCGGGGGGTCCTACTGTGTACAAGGTGACGGTAGAGGAAAACGCGGTGGAAGGGGACGTACCGGTCTTGTTCCTTCCGGCGGGCGTGAACTTCGCAGAATCGCTCTTGGGCGCAGCCACGGGTAAGTGCCTGTCCGGCACGCCCATGTTCGAAGACGGCCGTGGGGTCGCTGGCTGGTTGCATTGCGGCGCGCAACCTCCACCGCCCCGCACGGGGTACATCGAGGTGGGCGCCAGCGGCTTCTGCACGGTCGTCGAGGGCTCGGGAGCTGGCGGAGGCTCGGGGCAATAAGCGCTCGGCAAGAAGGAGGGATGAGATGGCGCGTCTGATCATGATTCTCACCGCGACGCTCTTGGTGGCCTCGGTTGTCGAGGCGCAGGGAGAGGCCGCAGTTGGCTCCGTTGAAGGTGCCGCCGAAGCAGGCGCTGCCGAGGCCGGTGCCGCCGAAGCGCTCGAGGCTGCCGCCATCGAACGCGCGGCCCTCGAAGAGGAAGCCGCTGCGATCGAAGAGCGGATCGCCGAGGAAGAGGCCGCCGGGGAGGAAACGACTGAAGAGCAGCCAGCCGAAGAAGAGGGCGACCCAGACTGCCTGACGAAGGTCTACTGCAAGGTAGTCAAAGGCATGCTCTGGATCGAGGGAACGGTGGGGCCCGCGAAGTTCAACGCGACGAAGTTCCGCACGATCAACCTGCTCGAGGATGTCGGGGGCGACTTGTCGCCGAGCGTCATCGTGAAGGGCCCCGAGTACGGCGCGGCGATCGGAGCACAGTTCAAGATCTTCAGCATCGGAGCACGCTTCAAGTACGCGAAGTTCGATCCGTTCGACCTTCTCACGGCGGGCCTCGACTTTGGTTTCCTCGTGAAGCGGGTTCCCTTCGTGGCCCCCTATGCGCGCTTCGGTCTCTACTACAACACGACCAGGGGCGGCACCGCCATCCCGGCGCTCGATCAACTCCTCGAGGACCTGAAGACCAACGGAGGCGGGGCATCGATCGGCGCCGGCGTTCGAGTGCCGGTGATCAAGTGGCTCTCGATCGCCATCGGCTTCGACTACACGTTCGTCGCTCTCTACGTGAAGGGATACGACCCGGTCAACGACGAGGACTTCGCCAACGGCACGATTGGCGGCGAGATCTCGGGCACCTTCGCGCTCACCATCCACCCGATCTGAACGGCTAGTCGCTGACGTGCACGGCCAGCTTGCCCTGCACCGCACCGGACTGGAGCGCCGCTAGAGCATCTCCAGCTTCGGAGAGCGGGTACGTGCGCTCGACCGACGGGTCTAGGTCGCCCGCAGCCATCCAGGCGCCGAGCTGATCGAGGTCGGCCGCGCGCGACTGGACGGTCACGAAGGTGCAGCGCTTGCTCGAGAACAGGCTCAGCAACACCCCGCCGAGCAGGCTCACCGACGGCAACAGAGTCACGTAGGCGCCTCCCCGATTGAGCAAGTGCCGTGTCTTTCGAAACGACGACATCGACGCGGCGTCGAGCACGAGGTCGAATGTCTCTCCGATCGACGCGAGCGGCGTCGCCCGGTAGTCGACGACCTCTGTCGCACCGAGGCTTCGCACGAAATCCATCTTCGCGGCGCTCGCGGTGCCCCATACCTCAGCGCCGAGTTGCCGAGCGATTTGCACGGCGTAGCTCCCGACGCCGCCGGACGCGCCGTTGATCAAGACCCGTTGACCGGCCTTCAGACGGCCCTTGTCACGCAGGCCCTGTAGCGCCGTGCAGCCTGCAGTGGCCGCGGCGGCGGCGGCCTCGAATGACACGTTCGACGGTTTGACAGCGACGCTCGCGGGCTTTGCGGTGACGAGCTCTGCAAAGCTGCCTTGCCGGGTCCAGCGTCCATAGGCGAGGTGCCCGAAGACCTCGTCGCCGACGACGCGCGCCGTGACCCGAGAGCCCACTCGCTCGACGACACCGCTGAAATCGAAGCCGACGGCCATCGGGAACTTCATGGCGTGGATGAACCCACCCCCGTCCTTGCCCGTGACGACCTTGAAGTCGGCGGGATTGACGGCGGCAGCACGCACGCGCACCAGGATCTCGTCGTCGGCGGGCTCAGGGGCTTGGATCTCACCGACGGTCAGCGTGTCGACCGGTCCGTTCTTCTGAAGAATCGCTCCGCGCATGGCTCCTCCTGACTCGCAGAAAGTACCTATACCACTAGAGCCCGCCGGGGAGAGTCGACAGGGCGTCCGCGAGTCGGATCATCGGCCCTTGATCGACGCGAAGGATGCCCTGCTGCGGCCGATCGAGGTCGACCGCTATACAAAGGACGACACAGAACGCAACCAGGAGCGGAATGATCGCCCAAGTGCGTCTCGAACCCGCGAGCGACGACTGGTACCCCAGCGTGAGCATCCCCAGCGCCGTGACCACGAAGAGCGCGATCCAGACAGCAAGCGGAACGTGGTCATGAACCCCCATCGTGACGCGTTCGGCGTGTGTGTTCGTCAACGTGCTGAGGGAGTCCATGTAGAAACGGACTTGCGGGTGCTCGCGGTGGGCAAGCGCTTGCAGCCAGAGCTCCTGCTGGATTTCTTCGGAGCGCGCGATCAGGACGGGGAGCGGCAGGTCGGGCGCGACGAACGTGTCGAAGGCGCGCAGCCTCGCGTACTCGGCGAGTTTCTCGTGGGCCACCTTGGTGGCGTCGGGAGGCAAGAGCAGCGCCCGGTCGTATGCCATCCGAACAGCCTTGGCGTCTTCGCGAACGAGCTCCTTGCGACCATTGTGCTTGCTGTGCGCCATGTTGAAGGTGATCGCGAGGGTGAACGCCAACAAGGCGAGCGTCGCACCGACGATGGACCCGACGGGCCCTTCGTGCTCTGGGTGCTCCCGCCGCGCCTCCCGCGCCCCAATCCAACGGCCGAGGAGAAACGCGAACCACGCAATGGTGACTGCCCCAGCGAGGAGCGTGAGGAAGCCGGCTACGGCCATGATCATGTTGGTGCTCATGGGGTGCTTCAAATCTTTCGTATGGTGGTAGTTAGCTTCTGTGGCACACGCTCCGCCTTCAGCCAACGAAAGTAAACGAAGCCGCGCGGGTGACCGGCGGTGCTAATCCAATTGGGACAACCCGGGTCACGATGGGATACCACGAGCTCCCAGCTTCCATCGCCGCGCAGCTCGACTTCCGAGCTATTGAGAGCACAGGGATGGTGGGCGTAGTCGTACGTCTGCAAGTACGGATTCCAGAGGTGGACGCTCCAATAGAGGCACTCCGGCGAGCGCCCGCCAATCACGAGCGCCTCGTCGTCAGCCACTTTGAAGAAGCCAAACGAATGGATGTTGTCGGGCGTCGACCAGTGCCCGGAATCGGCTGACGCTTGCCTTGGCGGGCTCATCTTGTTGTACGCGGGCGGAATCGGCGGCAGCGGAACGGGCGTGAGCTTGAACCAACCACGGAGGAACTGCTCGAGCCGGCGGATGCGCTTGCCCATCTCGTCGCCTGTGAGCAGTGGCGGCACCGCCGCGGGATGCTTGGGCTCGATGGACTGTACGCCAGGGTCGTTCTCCATCGCGTCCTTGTCGAGGTAGTACCGGCGCACGATCACGCAGTTGGTCGTCGTGTCGGTTCGAAGCGTGGCGTGGCCCGCGCGCGAAACATCGGCGGTGATCTCGAGCTTGAAGCTTCCGTCGGCGTTGACCGCTACGTCGGGCGCTGAGGCGTTGCTCACGATGTGGAACTTTTTGGGCGTTTCTA
>Ga0316193_10000625_pt1 | contig 22557 bp, 21 predicted proteins | sample MerIslsedime2_MG_FD_207735 | JGI IMG/M metagenome (GOLD analysis project Ga0316193, IMG submission 207735) | Coastal sediment microbial communities from Maine, United States - Merrow Island sediment 2 | ecosystem: Environmental > Aquatic > Marine > Coastal > Sediment | place: USA: Maine... | reverse complement strand
CGCTTACTTTCCCTCTATCGCCGGCCTGGTATACCCGGTGGATGTGAGTGGCGCTGTGGCGAAAGTGGGAGAGCCCTGGAATCTTGTGCCCGAAGCCGAGCGAGCAGAGGGTTGGGCTCCTTCTGGAATCGGCCTGATCGACAAGGATGACCAGGGGCATTTTTATATCATCATGCACCCGGAATCCAAAGACGGCAGCTACCAGGGTGGTGGTCCGGAGGTATGGGTATTTGATGGCGCGGCGAAAAAGCGGGTGCGGCGTATCGCCCTGCAGGCCTGGGGCCTGAGCCTGGCGGTGAGCCGGGGCGAGAACCCGGTACTGATGGTGGTTAACCCCACTGACATGAGCCTGGAAATGTATGAACCCAAAACCGGTGAATTTATCAGGACCATCAGTAATTTCGGTCAGGAAACGCCTCTTATGGTACACGGTTCAAAGTAGGGCATGATGCCGGAGTCAATTGCAATCGGCCTGGCCTGGTTCTTTGCCTGGTTGTTTGGTCAGGCGGCGTATCACAAGTTCAGTGCGCCCGATTATTATCGGCAGCTGATTCATCGCTATGCGGCGGTTTTACCAGCCAGCAGTGCGATAGTGATCGGCATCGCCCTGGCGGAAGCGGCTATAGCCCTGTCCCTGCTGTTCCCGGAGTTTCGGGGGGCAGGCCTGCTCGTGGCGGCAGCGCTACTACTGATGTACGCAGTGCTGATGGGGCGGGAGATTTTGCGTGGCCGGGCGGGTGCACAATGCGGTTGTGCCGGGCCCGGTTCCCAGTTGGGTATCAGTTGGGGCCTGGTAGTGCGCAACGGAGTTTGTGCGGTGCTTGCGTTGTTATGCCTTGGCACTGGCGGCACGGCAGATGTGGGTTGGCTGGGTTTGCTCCTGGCGGGGTTCGTGGCAATTTTTACCGCCCTGGTTTACCTCACCGCCGAGCAGGTGATGAGTAACGCTCAATGGATGGCAGAAGAGGCATAGGAGAGTTATGGACTGGTTAGTCGTCTCGAATATCGTATTGTGGATAGGCTTCATTGCCATGGTGTTGGTCAACCTGGCGCTGGCCCGGCAGATCGGTGTGTTGTACGAGCGCGTGGCGCCGGCGGGTGCACTGATGATGAACCAGAAACTGGCAGTGGGGGCCGAAGCGCCCGTACTGGCGGTGAATACCCTGGAAGGCGAGGCGCTGGAGCTGGGTAAGACGGCTGGTGATAAATCACAGCTGCTTTTTTTCCTGTCACCGGACTGTCCTGTATGCAACGAGTTAACACCTGCCCTCAAGTCCGCGGCCCGGGCCGAGGCAGATTGGCTCCGGGTGATACTGGCCAGTGATGGCGAGGAGCAGGATCACCAGGCCTATGTCGAGCGTAAGGGTCTGCAGGCGTTTCCCTACGTGGTGTCTGAATTGCTGGGTAAAACCTTTGGTGTTTCGAAACTCCCTTATGCGGTACTGATAGACGAGCAGGGTAAAATTGCTTCTATGGGTATTATCAATTCCAGGGAACACCTGGACAGTCTGTTTGAAGCCAAGGAACGCAAGGTGGCCTCGATCCAGGACTATATGAACAAACGCAGCGCGCAACAGTATGTAGAGGCGGACAAGGCATGAAATTAATCGACGGATTTCTCGACAAGCTATTTGAGCAGCAGACACGCCAGCTGGCGCAACGCAGTTCGCGCAGGGGCATGCTGAAGACTCTGGGTGGCTTTTTGGTGGGTGCCGGTGCCATACCCCTGCTGCCGGTTGCGAGGGCGGCAGCAGCGGAGGAGGCTCCCGGGCGGCCCGTGGAAGAGGGTGATCCCGCCAGCTGTGATTACTGGCGCTACTGCGCTATAGACGGTTTTCTCTGCAGTTGTTGTGGCGGCAGCGAGAATACCTGCCCTCCTGGAACCGAAATGTCACCTGTGACCTGGATCGGCACCTGCCGCAACCCGGCGGATGGACGCAACTATGTTATTTCCTACAACGACTGCTGCGGCAAGTCGTCCTGTGGCGCCTGTTTGTGCCAGCGCGACGAGGGCGACAGACCGCCGTACAGGCCGGACAAGACCAACGATATCAACTGGTGCCTGGGAACGACCAGCGCCACCTACCATTGCTCTACGGCAATCGTGGTGGGAGTAGCGTTCGAGGGCAAATGAAAACAGGTCTGACAATACTGGCGCTGTTCTTTACCGCTTTTACAGCGGCGGCGGAGATCAACCCACAGCGTGCCCAATTCAATTACCAGATGTCCTGTCAAGGCTGCCATGCCCCTGATGGCAGTGGCGCCAACGCCGTGCCGAGGATGCGTGATTTTGTCGGCAATTTTCTCGTGACCCAGGCGGGGAGGGAATACCTTGTTCGGGTGCCCGGCTCTGCGGTGTCAGCCCTGAGTGACACTGATCTGGCGGAGGTGCTCAACTGGATTGTCGTGGAGTTTGCCGGTGATAGTGTGGCAACACCCTTTGAGCCCTACTCATCACAAGAGGTGGGGCGGCTGCGGCAACAACCGTTGAATGAAGTCGTACAGTATCGCGCGCAATTGCTGGCGGATATTGCCAGCACTAACAGGAGAGAGTAGGCCCTTATGAAAAAGTGGATTATCGCAAGCATACTGATTTTGTTCGGTGCAAACCTTGCGCTCGCAGACGCGATGCCCGCAAAAGCCCAGACCTGCACTGCCTGCCATGGGCCCGCTGGGGTTTCCAGTAACCCGGAGTGGCCTAACCTGGCGGGGCAGCATGCAGCGTATCTCGCCCTGCAATTAAAGGCTTTTCGAGATGGCAGTCGCGATAACCCTGCGATGGCGCCCTTTGTCGCGGGTTTAAGCGATGCCGATATCGCAGAGCTTTCCCAGTTCTACGCCGGGCAAAAGCCGGAGTCGGCAGCCAATGGTGATCCCGCGCTAGTCGATGTGGGCCAGAACCTCTCTGGCTATTGTGTGGCATGCCACGGCATGACCGGCGTGCCGGTAGCTGATGAATGGCCGATACTTGTCGGCCAGCAGGCGCCCTATCTGCAAAAGCAATTGAGCGCCTACAAGAGCGGTGCGCGAATTAATCCGCTGATGCAGGCTGCCATCGCCCACCTGGGTGATGCGGAGTTTGCGGCACTGGCGGCGTACTACAGCCAGATGTCACGCTGATAGCCGAGGCCGTGGCGTTGTCACAGCTGATCGGTGAGCCTATACAGATCGAAATTCGGCCAAGCAACCCAGGTAACCAGATATGCCAAAACCCATGAAAACCGGTGTCGCCGCGATGGTGGCTGACGCCAGGAAAAGAATAGAGCAGGTAGATGCCACCGTTGCCATTGGCATGATGGAGCATCCGGATGTGGTGATCGTTGACCTTCGCGATATTCGGGAGCGCGAGCGTGAAGGGTATATCCCCAACAGTTTTCACTGCCCGCGGGGCATGGTCGAATTCTGGGTGGATCCTGAAAGCCCTTATTACAAAGAGATATTCGGCCGCGAGGTGACGTTCGTGTTCCACTGCGCCTCAGGCTGGCGCTCCGCGCTGACAGTGGCGACCCTGGGCGATATGGGCATGGACAACGTCGCCCATATCACCGATGGCTTCAATTCCTGGCGGGATTCCGGCGGCCCGGTGGAAAAGCCGGAGTAGTCGGCTCAAGCGGGCGGAATATACTGTTTTATCCGCTGGTCGATTTTGCCAAAAATCGAGTTGCCGGCCCGGTCTATCATATCGATTTCAATGCGGTCGCCGAAGGACATGAACGGTGTAGTCGGTTTGCCGTTGGCAATGGTTTCCAGGCAGCGTACTTCCGCCAGGCAGCAGGAACCGTCCGGGCTGCCCTGGTTGGCTACCGTACCGGAGCCTATTACCGTGCCTGCCATCAGGGCGCGACTTTTGGCCGCGTGTTCGATTAACTCGCCGAAGTCGAAGGTCATATCGACACCTGCGTTTGGTGAACCGACTTTCGTACCGTTCAGCGTAGTGATCAGTGGCAGGTGCAGTTTTGCGCCATCCCAGGCATCCCCCAGTTCGTCGGGAGTGACTGCCACCGGCGTGAAGGAGGTCTGCGGCTTCGACTGGTAGAAGCCGAACTGCTTGGCCAGCTCAGCCGGGATGAGGTTGCGCAGGGACACGTCGTTCACCAGTCCCACCAGCTTGATATGCTGCCGCGCCTGCCGGGCTTTGATTCCGGCGGGAACATCGTCGGTAAACACCACCACCTCCGCTTCGAAGTCTATGCCCCAGTCTTCATTCTCGGCCAGCACGTCTTCGTTGGCGCCGATGAAGGCATCGGAGGCGCCCATGTACATGAGGGGCTCCGTCCAGAATGACTCGGGCAGTTCGGCGCCACGGGCCTTGCGCACCAACTCCACGTGCGTCACATAGGCGCTGCCATCAGCCCAATGATAAGAGCGGGGCAGGGGAGCGGCGACCATCTTGCTATCGAACGCGAACTCGTCCTTTGCCTCACCCGCCTGGAGTTGCTCGAACAGGGCGGTCAGTTTGGGCTCACAGTTTTCCCAGTCGTCCATCGCAGCTTGTAGCGTAGGTGCAATCGATTCTGCGGATACTGCCCGGCTGAGGTCACGGCTGACCACGATAAGTTTGCCGTCCCGGCCGGATTTCAAGCTCGCTAGTTTCATTGTTGTATTCCCGATGTTGTCGCTTATGGTTGAAAATTCTTTTTAATCCCGTCCCAGCACTTGATGTAGTCCTGTTGGCGCAATTCTGTTTCCAGTGCCCACTTTGTCGGTTGGATCACGTAGCGGGACTCCAGCATGAACGCCATGGTATCGCGATAGCGGTCAGGTTTCAGATCGGCAGCGCTGGCTTTCTCAAACGCAGCGGCCTCCGGGCCGTGGGGGCTCATGCAGTTGTGCAGGCTGCAGCCGCCCGGCAGAAACCCCTCTTCCTTGGCATCATACTTCCCTTCGATCAGCCCCATGAATTCACTCATGATGTTGCGGTGGTACCAGGGTGGGCGGAAGGTATCTTCTGCCACCATCCATCGCGGCGGAAAGATGACGAAATCGATGTTGGCAACACCGGGGGTATCCGAGGGGGATGACAGCACCGTGTATATGCTGGGGTCCGGGTGGTCATAGCTGACAGTGCCCATCACATTAAAGCGCGCCAGGTCGTACTTGTAGGGTGCGGAGTTGCCGGTCCAGGCCACTACATCCAGCGGGGAGTGGCCGATTGGCGCGCGGTAGAAGTTACCCGCGAATTTGCACAGCAGCTCGAAATCGCCCTCCAGATCCTCATAGTCTGCCTCGGGGTACTGAAAATCCCTGTCGTTGGCGTAGCCGTTGGCTCCCACGGGCCCGCGCTCCGGCAAACACAGCGGGGCTCCGTAGTTTTCCGCCAGGTAGCCGCGCGCGGTATCGGTCAGCAGATCCACTGCGAATTTCATGCCCCGGGGTATTACGGCTATTTCTCCCGGGTGCAGTCGTAGCTTACCGCACTCGGTTCGCAGCAGGAGTTCTCCCATTTGCGGGATGAATAACAGTTCGCCATCCGCGCAGTAGAAGTAGCGATTGTGCATTGAGCGGTTAGCTGCATACAGGTGAATGCCCATGCCGTTTTGGGCCATCGCGTCACCATTGGCGGCAATCGTCACCAGGCCGTCAATAAAGTCTGTAGCATTTTCCGGAACGGAGACCGGATCCCAGCGCAGCATGTTAGGTGGCGTTGGTACCTCGGTAATGGGCGCGGTTCGGACACTCGGCTGTTGCCAGGGCTGGTAGTCCCCCTGTACTGCCGACGGGCGTATACGGTAAAGCCAGCTGCGGCGGTTTTGTGCGCGCGGTGCGGTGAAGGCAGTCGTGTTGAACTGCTCGGCGTAAAGCCCGTAGCTGACTCGCTGGGGGCTGAAGCGGCCCACCGGCAGTGCGCCCGGCAGTGCTTCGCTTTCGTGCTCGTTGCCAAAGCCGTGCAGGTACTGCAGGTCGGTGGCAAGTCTTGAGGAATCACTTGTCATGGTCTGTCTCACTATCAATCTGGCCGGCTATCGCCAGCGCCTGTTCCAGAATTGCCTGATCGCCCACCTGGTTCGCGAGCAGGAGTATAAGCCGCGCATTGATCTGTTCGCTGGCCTCGGGAGTGCGGTCGCGATGGATATCGGCCAACGCTGCATAAAATGCATCGGCATCGGAAAAGTTGCTGTCCAGGTTCAGTGTGCTCATGCCGCCTGCTCCGTCGCCAGCTCGGAACCCAAAGCTCGCCGCAACGCCGCTGCCACTGCCTCCGGATCAAAGTGCCGCCAGCGCGCGGCCACATGCTGGTCTGGTCGTATCAGGTAGACCGCAGACGCACCCAGGTCGTAACGTTGATTGAGAACGCCCTTGTCGTCGCGCAGATACACGGCGTCTTCCCGTTGGATATCCGCGGTATCAATACAGATGAGATCTAGTGCCTGCCCCAGTGCATTGGCGGAATTCACGAGGTGATCAAGCTTGTTGGAATCGACTTCTCCTTTCAGCAGGATGCCAAAACGGTTGCCGATATGGTTCAGCAGCCAGCCGCTACCGTTGCCGCCGCCAACGGGAGCGTCAGGGCAGGGTGAGCCTGGTTCCACACCTGCGCCGAAATTGTCACTGTCCAAAGTGTTGAGGGGGCTTGACGGATAACTGCAGGGTTTGGACAGGCGACCGCTGTTTACCAGAGCACGGGCGAAGGGGTAGTGGCGCGACAAATCCAGCACGGTATCCCGGAATACTTTGGTAATGTTGTTCTTGGGCGTCATGAAATCGGTGGCGCGGGTAGAGTGGAGAATGTTCTCCTTTGCTCCGTGTTGGCGCTCGGTATCGTAAGTGTGCAGTAGCGATTCCGGTGCCCGGCCCTGCATGACCGCCGCCAGCTTCCACCCCAGGTTGTCAACTCCCTGCAGTGCGCCGTTGGCCCCGCGGGCCCCGAAAGGCGATACCTGGTGCGCAGCGTCACCAATAAAAAATACGCGGTGATGAATAAAGGAGTCCATTTTACGACAGCGAAATGTGTATACGCTGGCCCAGTCCAGTTCCCACTCCATGTCTTTGCCCAGCATGGCTTCCACCCGGGGCCGGATATTCTCAAGCTTTTTCTCTTCCTCCGGATCTGCGTCCCAGCCCAACTGAAAATCGATGCGCCACACGTTGTCCGCCTGTTTGTGCAGGAGGGTGGACTGGCCCGGGTGGAAGGGCGCGTCAAACCAGAATCGGCGCTCCGCCGGAAAGTCCGCCTTCATGATAATGTCGGCGATAAGGAAGCGGTCTTCAAATACCTGGCCCTTGCTTTCCAGCCCCAGCGAGCTGCGGATGTGGCTATTGGCACCGTCGGCAACCAACAGGTAATCGCAGCTGAGGGTGTAGTCGCCCTCTGAGGTGTGGACAGTGACCTTCGTGCCTGAGTCATCTGTGTTTACCGCAGTGACCTTATGCAGCCAGCGCAATTCAATTTCCGGCATCTCCATGCAGCGCTTCACCATGTACTCTTCCATGTAGTACTGCTGCAGGTTAATGAAGGCGGGAACTTTGTGGTCCTCCTCGGGTAGCAGGTTGAACTCATATATCTGCTCTTCACCAAAATAGACTTTGCCGAGGTGCCAGGTCACGCCCTTGTCCAGCATCGCCTGGCCGCAGCCGTAGCGGTCACAGATTTCCAGCGTGCGCTTGGCAATGCAAATAGCCCTGGAGCCAACGCTCACGGTGTTGTTGTCATCCAGCACAACCGTTCTGACACCCTGTTGCGCAAGGTCCATCGCCGCCGCCAGCCCGGCCGGGCCGCCACCTGCGATGATTACCGGGTGGTGTGTCGGCAGCTGTGCGTCCTGGTCGGGGCTGTGCTGGTAGGGGTACTCGGGATTAACGTAACTCGTTGGCATCGAGGGTATCCGGGGGGCGCTATATAGTTGCAAGTGAGACTAATATTAGTTGGGCGTGTCAGATAAATCAAGGGTTTGTCGGCCAATATCCGACAAATATACTGTGAAAATTCTGGCATATAGTCTTATTTGCAACTATAATTGCAGATTATTCGCTCTTACACAACACACAGGTGAACCCAGCTTATGGCCAAGAAAGCTTTTGCGTCCTCCGCCGACCTCGGCGAGAAAGTAGAAACCCTGGAAGTACTGGCAGATGGCGTCTATGCCCTGACAGCCGAGGGTGACCCCAATGTAGGTGCTATAGAAGGCGAGGACTTTATCGTCGCTTTCGAGGCTCGCGCCACACCAAAGGCTGCCGGTGACTGGTTGGAAAAACTGCGCGAGCACACCGACAAGCCAGTGAAGTACCTGGTGTTGTCGCACTACCACGCCGTGCGAGTATTGGGTGCATCCGCATTCAATGCAGACGCAATCATTGCTCATGAAAATACCCGGCTGTTAATAGAGGAGCGCGGTGAAGAGGACTGGGCCAGTGAGTTCGGCCGTATGCCGCGGTTGTTCAGGGAGCCAGAGGGCATTCCAGGCCTGACCCACCCGGACATCGTCTTTAACGATCGTCTGGAAATCCCCCTGGGTGGCGACCGCGGTGACCTGGTGCTGCAATACTGCGGCAGAGGGCATACAGCCGGAGACATTTGCGCGTGGATACCGAAACACAAAATTCTCTTTGCCGGTGACCTTGTGGAGGCCGCAGCTGCACTTTATACCGGTGACGCTTTCCACTTTGACTGGTCGACAGCCACGCTGGATGCGGTCAAGAAGTTTGAGGCGGAAGTACTTATTGGTGGCCGTGGCGCCACGGCCCATGGCCGTGAAGCGGTGGATGCGGCTATCGAGCAGACCCGCGGTTTCCTGCAGGGCATGATAGAAAAAGTGGGCGAGGTTCACCGGGCGGGCGGTACCCTGAAGGAAGCCTTCGAGGCCACTCACGCACATCTTAATCCCAAGTTTGGCATGTGGCCCATCTTTGAACACTGCCTCCCGTTTGATGTACAACGCCTGTGGGATGAGATGGACGGCATTGATTGGCCGCGCATCTGGACAGCAGAGCGCGACCAGGAAGTCTGGGACAAGTTGCAGGATTGATTACGCGTCTTGCCCGCAATGACAGCAACAAGCCGGACAGATCTAAAACTGCAGGCATTTCTGCCCTATGTGCTCAACAACCTCGCTGAGCGCGTAAGCGCGGGGCTGTCAGGTATTTATGTAGACGAGTATCAGCTGAGTATCCCCGAGTGGCGGGTTATCGCAAATCTCGCAGAACACAGTACCCTCAACGCGCGCCAGATTGTTGCCTTCACTACCATGGAAAAGAGCAAGGTATCCCGGGCGGTCGCTAACCTGAGTGAGCGCGGCCTGATAACCCAGGAGCGAGCCGAGGGAGACAACCGTGCCAAGGACCTGACCCTCACCGATGAGGGCCTGGCTCTCTATCGCAGTATTGTTCCAAGGGTACTGGATTGGGAGCGGGAATTGCTCGCAGAGATGACGTCAGGCGAGTACCGCGATCTGATGTATCTCCTCGAAAAACTGAGCTGTCGGCTTGACGCCATAAACTGAGCAGGGCGCTCCCTGCGCCCCGCCGAATAAAGCTTCAGTTTCCGCTCGACTCTACGACCTGGAGCTCCTGTTCTTCCTGCTGCTGCGCGTACTGCACCTGGACTCTTTGCAGATTGCGCCTGGCCACATCCATGCGTTCATTACCCTGGGAATTCAATTCTTCCGGGCAATTGGCAAAGCACCCCGCCCTCTCGAAGTCACTTACCGCCCCTGGGTAATCGCCCTGCATGGACCGCAACACACCGCGGTTATTGTAAGCTTCACGGTCGCTGAAACCGTGTTTTACCGCGCGGTCACAATAGCTGGTAGCGGTATTCAGATCGCGCTTGAGGATGTAGGCGAGACACAAATTGGTGAGCATGGCACCCTTCTCGGCGTAGGGAGTGGTGCCGTAGTTGGCATCCATGATCCTGATCGCCTTGTCGAGCTGGCCCTCCTCGAGAGCACGGGTACCCTTGACTTCCTGGGCTGCGGTACGCAACTCCCATGATTCCGCTTGGGCAGATGGCAGCCCGATCGTGGTCACGGCGAGCGCAGTAAAGATTGCGCCTGCGGCGCGGTTTATCCGGGTTTTAATAGTATTAGTCAACATGATACACCTCCAGGTGCTTTTTTTGCTCGGGCAGACGGTATGCCTGCCGACGGTTTGAAAACTACCCGTAAGTCGCTCAGGACACAGGAGCGGGGTCCGAACAAGTACCGAATTTTATGCGAATTCTCTATTTTTCAATGCCTTAGGGCCTGGAATCACGTCTGAGCCCTACACTCGGGTGTCATGGTCTATGCTGTTAGTGGAACAACTCACAGCCTCGACAGCCGTCCCACCTCCGCCGGAGCACGCTATGAAGACTGTTCTTCACCGTTTGCTTTTCGCTCTGCTTCTCTGTGCCGTTTGCGGTTCCACTCAAAGTGCGCAGTTGGAGGAGGTAATCGTGACCGCCCAGCGGCGAGAGCAGAACCTGCAGGAGGTGCCGGTCAGTGCCACGGTTTTCAGTGGCATCGAGATTGACCGTGCCAACATTCGCAGCGCGGCGGAATACCTGGCACTCACCCCCAATGTCAGTTTCACCGAGGACGGCCAGGCCGGTGCCCGCGGACTGGGTATCGCCATCCGCGGCGTAAACAACCTGGTGTCGGGCGAAAACGCGGTGATCAATTCTGTCGGTGTCTATTTCGACGACTTCAGTGTGGCGTCCACCCCCGCACAGGTCGCCAACCCCTTTCTGCTGGACATGGAGCGAATCGAAATACTGCGTGGTCCGCAGGGTACCTATTTTGGGCGCAATTCACTGGGGGGCGTGATCAGCGTGACTTCCCGCGCGCCGGATGACCAGCCGGGGGGGCGGATTATTCTGGGCGGGGAGAACTACGAGCACGCGGGCGAACAGTACAACATTACCGGGATAGCCAATATGCCGGTGTCTGACAATCTGGCCTTGCGCGTTGTGGGATATTACGAGAACAGCAGTGGACTGGTGGAGAATATCTGTGCCACCGGAGCCAGCGCGGAGCGCTGTAGTATTGCCGCGGCGAATAACTATGTCCCGGACGGCAGCAAGGACAGTGGCCACGACTATTACATGGGTCGCATTAAAGTCGCCTGGGCACCGCGGGATTCCACCTTTATTGGCGGTACCCTGATGTACTCTGACCAGGATCAGGGCCACGACGAAAATATCCCCTCTGGCATTATCGACCTGGACACCCTCAACACCTTTGGCCTGGGGGAGGCCACCGACCCGCGCACCGGTTACTGGCCCGACAACCGCAACCAACTCAGCCATGATCGGCCGGAAAAAAACGAATTGCAAACCTGGCTGGCAATTCTCAAGCTGCAGCAGGATCTCCGTGGAGACAAGGTACTCACGTGGATTAGCGGGGTGCAGGATGCCAGCTTGAAACGCCTGTTCGACAACGATCTGGTGGGGGGCGCCGACAACGTGGTGCGCAATAATAACTACGAGGGTACCTCATGGAGCAGTGAGCTGCGGCTGGACACAATGGGAGACCGGGTGGACTGGACCGTGGGGGTTCTCTACGCCGACGACGACCAGAAGCAGAAAAACGACGTATTCACCGGGGTCGGCCCCAGCGCCGGCCACGACCTGGACCCGCCAATGGGCGTTTTTGTGCTGCCGGGGTTTGCGCCTGGGCTGGGGCTGGGGCAAAACCAAAAGCGCTTCAAACTGGAAAGTATGGCGGCTTTTGCCGACACAACGATAAGGCTTACGGAGGGGCTTGAACTGATTGCCGGCGGTCGCTACACCCGCGACCGGGTGGAGAATGACCTGCAGGCTTTCGGCGTGCGCCCCACCTGCTGTTTTCCTTTTTCGCCCGACTACCCCGGGCCGCCGGGTCCGGAATTTTTCGCCAGCTTCATCAACGTGCTCAACCCGGCGGCCAACGACAAGCAAACCTTCGACGACTTCTCACCGCGGGCGGGACTGCGCTACCAGATATCGGAAGGCGCATCTGTCTACACCCTGGCCTCCAAAGGCTACAAAGCAGGCGGTACCAGCCTGGGCAATTCGCCGGAAATCGGTGATCCGGCCTACGCCGGCCCCTTCGACCAGGAGACTCTGTGGAACTACGAATTGGGTCTCAAATCAGAATGGCTTGAGCGGCGGCTGCGGGTCAACGCCGCGCTGTTCTACCTGGACTGGGACGATATGCAGTTCGAGTCTTTCCGCGCTCTGCGTGCAGGTCCCGCAGCACCAGTGGTAGAGCAGACCATCAATATAGACGGTGCGCACTCTGTCGGAGGTGAATTGGAGCTACTGCTGGTGCCCGGCGAGAATCTCACTTTAAGCACCGGCATCGGTTACCAGGACAGTCAAATCGACAGTTCCGAAACGGTTATTCTGACAGGCGATTACGAGGTGGATCTAAAGGGCCTGGAGACGCCCAAGGCACCAAAGTGGACCGTCAATGCGATAGCTGAATACCGCACCCAACTGGGCGCCGGCGAGGGCTGGCTACGGCTGGAATACATTTACCGGCAGGGGCAGTATTCGGATATAGAGGCTGTCGCCAACCAACAAACCCTGGGGCCGGCGCCGGCCACCGGCTTGTCGCGGCCAATAGGCCCCAACGAATTTCCCTACCGCACCCCGGACTACGACCTGTTCAACCTGCGCGCCGGCTTCGACACAAGCAGTTGGAACCTGGTGCTGTATGTGCAGAACCTCACGGACGAGAAATACTACACCGGCACCCAGGCAAACTTCGGCGCCAGCGGTATCCGGCTGCGGCCGCACCCGCGGGTGTTCGGCTTTAGCCTGGCGTACAACTTCGGCGGAATCTAAGCAGTAACAGGAAGCAGCTGCTGGGCCAATTCAGCTGGCTTAAATAAGCCTATTGACACTGGAAGTCGCTCTCACCTGCCGGCCGGCAGTAATCACCCCAGCCAAATTCACGCCAGTAGTCCACCAGTCCCCGGTCGCTGACCAGCTGTTTGAACCCGTCCAGCCGCCTGACCTCGCTAAACAGCGGGCTCCAGTAATCCCAGGTCACCTTCTCAATGGCGTATAGAGCTTCCAGTGCGAAGTCGGGGTCGCCGTGATAGGCCGCCCAAATAGCAACCCACTCTGTGTCAATTTCCGGCTTCCCGTAGTTCTCCCGCAACCAGAGTAAGGCCGCCGGGGAATCATCAATCAGCTCAAGCATTACACCGTCGGGTTTTTTTCGCTGGGGATAGGCCTCTCCGGCGCGCCGTAGCCAATCTTTGAGCAAAGCCCGGTCGCCGGCGACCAGCCCTGTGATCCAGCCCCGCTCGACCACCAGGGACCGATAGTTTTCCAACTGGTAACCCCGCTCCTGCTCCAGTGCGGCAGCCTCCAACTGCCCCGTCTCCAGATACACATTGCTGAGATAAAAGGAGACGATGCCCGAGCGTGGGTCCAGCAGGCGCTCACGCTCCAGTGCCTGCAGCGCCTTCCGCATCTTCCCCACCAGAATCAGCAGCGTTGAGCCCTCAACGCCAACGTCATCGCCATCCGTACCGAGTAGGGCGGCGTGACGAGCGTGGGTACGTGCGGCCTCAGTCCACAGTCCCAGATGCACCTGCCGGAAAGCGACCGTTTGCAGTACTTCCGGAGAGTCAGGTGCCAGCAGCATAGCCCGCTCAAGGGCTTGTTCTGATAGCACCCGCCAGTCGCCGCCCAGCTGGGCCGGTTCCAGCACAAACCTGGCTGTAGAATAAATATCGGCGAGGCGCTCCCAGGCCTGGGCGTATTGCGGATCGAGATCGGTGGCTCGGCGGAAATGGCCGATAGCATCCAGCAGCGACTCGGCTGTGTACTCACGATAGCGAGACTGGCCCCGCAGGACTTCATTATAGGCCTCCACGCTGGTGGTTGAGCCTGCCAGACCGTGGATGTCGCCCACGTCCAATTTGATGCTGAGCGCGGTAGCTACCGACCTTGCGATTTCATCCTGTACTGCGAAAACATCTTCCAGCTCTCGGTCATATTTTTCTGCCCACAACACAATACCGTTAGCCGCGTCCACCAGTTGTGCCGTTATCCGAATGCGGTCTGTGGAACGGCGAACACTGCCCTCCAGTACATGGCCCACACCCAGCGCAGCGGCTATCTCGGATAAGGTCAGGTCCTCGTCTGTAAAAGAGAAGGCCGAGGTGCGACCGATGACCTGCAGCCCTTTAAGACCGGCCAGCACATTGCGAACCTCCTCCGCCAGACCATCGGCAAAATACTGCTGGTCGCCGGTTGAACTCATGTCGACGAAGGGTAATACCACCAGGGTAGGTTTGTCCTCGACGGTCAGAATGGGATGCCTGGCAGCGGGTACAGCCAGGTAGGCGAGCAGGGCGATAAGCAGCAGTGCGCACAGGCCAAGATACTGGTAGCGGCGCGGGCCCCGTATTTTCACCTGATCATGTTTTGGCGCTGGCTCACCAGAAGCAGTGCCGACGGAAGCGTCCGTTACCGGGGGCACCAGCCGGAAGCCTCTCCGGGGGATAGTCTCGATGTACTGCGCGTTGCGCGCCGAGTCGCCAAAGGCCTTGCGCAGCTCCACTACGGACTGTGTCAGTACGTCGTCCGAGACCTCCGCGCCATGCCACACCTGGTCGAATAATTCGTTGCGCGATACCACCGCGCCATCGGCCTGCGCGAGGCACTCGAGGACGGTCATCGACTTGGGTTTAATATGGATGACCTCGGAGCCACGCTCCAGGCACAGTCGCTGCGGGCGCACCACCCAGTCTTTCAGCTGAAAGTCCTGGATCGGCTTATCCATGCTGCCGGACAATCAAGTCACCGGTTTTCGCAGGCGGCCGTGGGCAGGTTCGGCAAAGGTTAATCACAAGACATCGCATCCCTTCAAGTATAGTCAGAATAAACAGGGCATCGAGAGTAGGTTTTTCTTTACCTCAAATCTGCAGGGCTGCGTCATGATTTTGCCTGTGAAGTGCCGAAAATTCATCTAACAATACATCGAGTGCATTAGCGGTGGATGCGGCTATCGAGCAGAAGCCGCGCCAGGGACCTGACCCTCACCGATGAGGGCCTGGCTCTCTATCGCAGTATTGTTCCCAGGTTACTGGATTGGGAGCGGGAATTACTGACAGAAATGACCTCGGGCGAGTATCGAGATTTGATCTACCTTTTGGGAAAGCTGGACGCTCGTTTAAAGTCTTTGTAGTGATCGCTCGATATTGCATCGGGTTCAAAACTAGTTGCCTATACCCTCCCGCGTATTCAGCCCACAACACCTCCTGTGCTGACAGCACAACCAGGCTGTCGTAAATTGCCCTGTTAATGTCGTCCCGGGGCGAGTTGCGAGTTTATTGTTCTGGTAGTTTTTCTACTGACACATAAAAGCCATAAAAGACTCAGGAGTCACCCCCATGAATGTCCACAGCATCTCATCCGGTTTGAGCAGGAAACGCATCCTGTCCACCGCAATTGCCGCCCTTGTCACAAGCTCATCCTTGCCGGCGTTCGCGCAAGTTTTGGAAGAAACCGTGGTAACGGCGCAGAAGCGTGAGGAGAGCGTACAGGAGGTTCCCATTTCCGTGGCGGTAACATCCGGTGAAAAACTGGATGACTTCTCTATAGGTGGCCTCGATGAACTGTCTGCGACTATCCCCAATGTGACCATTGGGCAGAACGCTACCCAGGACAGTATCACCATTCGGGGAGTGGGTTCCGGGGCCAATCACGGTTTTGAACAATCGGTGGGCACCTTCATAGACGGCGTCTATTTCGGTCGGGGACGTTTTTCCCGATCGCCTTTCCTGGATATACAGCGAGTGGAAGTGCTGAAAGGCCCTCAAAGCGTGCTTTTTGGCAAGAACACGATCGCCGGTGCGATCAATATCACCACCCGTAAGCCCACCCAGGAATTCGAGGGTTCGATTGAAGGGGAATACTTCGATGGTGATGACGCCTATGCCACCACTGCCTATGTGTCCGGCCCCCTGACAGACAACCTCGCGGGCCGGCTGGTGATCAAGTACAAGGATTCGAACGGTTACATCAAGAACAACACCACTGGCGATGATGAGCCCGCGATCGAGGAAACTGTAGCCCGCGGCTCCCTGGCCTGGGACCTCTCCGATCGATTGACGCTCGACCTGAAGGCGGAGATGTCCAGCTATGATATGGACGGTCGCCACCTGCAAATGGTGGACGGCGGGCCCTTTACTGACCTGTTCAAAGCGCTGGATCCGAATTATGAGGAGAGTCTCGACTACGAGCGTTCCACCAATAACCCTGTGTTCGGTCGGGATCATGACAATACGGATGCGGAAAATGTTACCGCAACCTTCAAATATGACTTCGACAGCGTGCGGCTGGTCTCCATCAGCGCCTACAACCACTATGACTACGACAACAATATTCCCGCCAGTTGGGTCGCCAACCTCGATACGGCAGCCAAGCGATATGACGAAGACCTTACCCAGTACTCCCAGGAGCTTCGCCTGGAATCTTCTGGCGACGGCTCGTTTGACTATATGGCAGGTATTTTCTACCAGAAAGAAGAGATCGATCACACCCAGGATTTTGAATTTGACACGGCCCAGGCTATCGCTGACGGAGTCCCTCTGCCGCCGTTTGTAGGCCAGCAAAAATTTAAAATCAAGCAGGACACCGAGAGTTATGCAGCCTTCGGCCAGCTCACCTGGCACGTCTCCGACCGCCTGCGCACCAACCTCGGGCTGCGCTATACCGAAGACGATAAGGACCTCGACTACTCGCAGACGGTTACAGGTATGCTGCCCTTTCCGTCCTATTCCCTCAAGGACTCATTGACCGACTCCGAGGTCACACCCTCCGTGAGTGTGCAGTACGACATCTGGGATGACAGCATGATGTATGTGAGCTTTTCCCAGGGCTTCAAGTCTGGGGGCTTCGATTTCGAGAGCGGTGACAATTTTGATCCGGAAACAGTTGATGCCTGGGAGGCCGGGATCAAAAGCCGCCTCGCCGATGGCTCGGTGGAGCTGAACGTAGCAGTGTTCCATACTGAGATTTCCGACCTGCAGGTGGCGGCCTGGAATGGGACGGCATTTGAAACCAGCAATGCGGCCTCTGCCACTACCGAGGGTGTGGAAGCTGACGGTCGTTGGCAGATTACTGATAGCCTGATGTTTTCTGGCGCGCTCGCCTATCTCAATGCGGAATACGATGACTTCAAGAATGCAACCTGTACTGCGCAGCAGCAGATCGATTCGATTGCTGTCGGGGGTTCTGCCGGCAGCTGTACCCAGGATCTTTCGGGTGGCGACCTGCAATTTTCCCCGGAATGGAGTGGCACTCTAAGCCTACAATATTCCTACCAGCTGGAGGGCGGTATGGAACTATCCTCGATTCTCGGGGCCGACTACAGCGACGCCTACTACAGCGCGTTGGATCTGGACCCGGTTTCCAAGCAGGATGCCTTCTGGAAATACCACGCACGAATCCAGCTGGCGGGCGCAACGGGCTGGAGTGTAGCGCTCGTAGGTAAGAACCTGAGCAATGAAAAGACCAGCATGTGGGTCAATGATGTACCGTTTTTCCGCGGAGCGCAGTTTGCTGCGATCGACCCGCCCCGGAGTATCGGTATCCAGGCCAGATATGAGTTGTAACGATGAGAGCAATACTCACTCTGTTACTACTGGCTGCGGCGCATGGGACACTGGCGTCGCCACAGCCGCTCAACGTCCTGTTCATACTGACGGATAACCAGCCCGCTTCTATCCTTGGTGCCTACGGTAACCCGGAAGTGCGGACCCCGAATATCGACAGGCTGGCCGGGGAAGGTATGCGCTTCACCAATGCATTCGCGGCCAACGGGATGTGCTCGCCCACCCGAGCGACCTTGATGACGGGGCTGATGCCTTCGCAGCACGGCGTTCATAACTGGCTGGACGATTCGATCATGCAGCAGTGGCCACGCGACTGGTCAGCGGTAGCGGAGTACCGCTCGCTGCCCCTGACGCTGGCGAATCGGGGCTACGAGACCGCGATGATCGGAAAGTGGCATCTGGGCCAGCCCTGGAAGCCAGCCCTGGGTTTCCAGCACTGGGTGACCTTTACCGAGGGCCACACCACGGATTTCTGGAATAACACCATCATCGAAAATGATCGTAGCTATCGGGTGGAGGGGCAGCATTCGGTGGATTTTTTTGCGGAAAAGGCCGAGGACTATATTCGCAGTCGCCGCGTGAATGAGCCGTTTTACCTGCAGTTGAATCTTAACGGTCCCTACCTGAATCCGCCCACCAATCTGGGCCCCGCAAAAAACCGCCATTACCAGAACTATGTCGATAACGCGTTTACCAGCTTTCCACGGGTGGCATTCAATGCCAATGTCGCGCACCAATTGATTGAGCCGGAAACGCCCGGGTTTCTCATCAAGAAACACCTGGAAGCCATTGCCATGCACAATGATCATGCGACCATGGCCAATGTGGCGTCTCAGAACACCATGGTTGACGATGCTGTCGGTCGGGTTCTGAAGGCACTGGATGAGAGCGGCCTGGGTGAATCCACACTGGTGATCTTCAGCTCCGACCAGGGGAATTTCTACGGGCAGCATGGGCTGTGGCAGCACGTGGTGGTGACCTCGCCGTCAAACCTGTATGAGGCCGCCCTGAACATACCGTTGATCCTGCGCCACAAGGGGAGTATTCCGGCGGGCAGCACCAATGAACATTTGATTGGACAGTATGACATCCCGACAACGGTGCTCGGATATCTTGGTATAGACGTTGCGTTCGAACATAGCCCGGGTCGGAGTTTTGCCGGACAGTTAGCTGGCGAGGACAACGATTGGGAAGAGGAGGTATTTTACGAGCAGGAGGAATCCCGCGGAATCCGCACGCCGGCATTTGCTTACTGGGAGCGGTTGCCTGGCACCGGGAGTGCAGAGTTATATGACATGGCCGCAGATCCCGGCCAGGATCACAATATTATCGGCGATCCCGCCCATCGGGAGACCATAGCATCACTACAGCAGCGTCTATCCTCGTTCTTTAGAACGTATAGCGACCCCAGGTATGACCTGTGGAATGCGGGTACAGCAAAAGGGTCAGTGATCCGGGTAAATATGTTCAAAAACCTTTACGGAGACGACTGGGCTCCGCTGACTGAACTGGTAGAGCCCTTCAGCGAATAAGCTTGGGGTTTACTTTTGGCGTTCAGGGGAAGGGCTCCCCTGGGCGCCCTTTTTTTGCAGGGCATCGGCCCTGTATTGGGTAAAAGACCTGCCGGTCCAGCGCTTGAAGCTGCGGCCAAAGCTCCCACTGTCGTTGAAGCCCAGTTTGAATCCCGCCTCGGTGGCACAAATGCGGCGATCCCTAGCCAGCTCCAGCGCCATACGATTGCGCGCCTCATCCAACAGAACGTTATATGAGCTGTTTTCGTCGGCCAACCGCCGTTGTAGCGTTCTTACAGTAATGTTGAGAGCCGCGGAGACGTCTTCGACACTGACAGAGCCGAGTTCCAGCAAGCGGGTGATCTCGGTCCTAACACGCAGCATATATTCACTGATGAGCCCCATCTCGGAAATATAGCGCTCCACCAGCAGATCGAGTTGTTTTGCCAGTTCAGGATTGGCAAAGCGCAGGCGTTGATTAACGATTTCCTTGTCCAGCAGTACCGCGTAGGAATCGCACCCCGAAACAGTCTTCATTCCCGGAAAATCGCTGAAGGGGTTTGTGTCAGGCCTGAGCTGACGGGTTAGGTGAATGGCCCGTGGTGAGAATTCGAGGCCACAAAGAGCACGCGCCATACGCAGGAATAACCCGACCGCCGCATCCTGGGTTATTTCTGATTTCACCGTGCGCTCATCGACCAGGTTGAACCGGTAGCAATTCTCCTCTTCGATCAATTCGCAAAAATGCATATGACTGAGTACACAGCGGTAGCGGATATAGCGCTCAAAGTAGTCTTTCAGGGTGGAGCTGTTGTACAAGGCAAACCCGAGAGCATGCAGTGAGGCGGGAGTCAGGAATTGTGCCACCCGAACACCAAAGTTGTCGTCGGTGTTCTCCTCGGCGTAGTGCCACACCTGCTGCACTTTGCTTACTGGAAGGCGTTCGGCGGGTGACGATACCGTAGCAAGGTCTATCCCGGCGTTACGGAATGCTTGCACTGCGTCGATAGAGTAACTCTCAAGCGCGTCAGCAAGCGCAAATGACCAGCCCGCTATGGAAGTTTCGTATCTGGCTGCGTTGAGCTGAAACTTAGGCAATCCTTTTCTCCAAAAAGTCAGCTGGTATGGCGCTTACTATACCTTTAGCGTCTGGACCGCGGCGTTCGGGGACAGGTGAACCCTGTTAGATTTTCTCCCCCGCAAGGGTATCAGGTATTTCCGATCAGAACAGGGTAACGGTCTGAATCGAGAGCTTTGCCAGGTACAAGCTTGTCATACACCAAGGGCTGGCTGAGACCAGGCCGCACATCGTAGACCACGTCGTCGCCGATATAGCGAATGGTGTAGCCGCGCCTTCTGCGGTTACTCAAAGTATTTCCTCCGGCGCCATGGACGGTCATGGCGTGAAACAGGTAAACATCCCCGGGCTCCAGGTCCCAGGAGATAATGTCGTAGCTCGCCCGATCCGCCTCGATATCGGGAATGTCCTCGAATTCCGGGTTGCGTTCGTACTGGCTTATTGCGCCGGTTTTTCCGAAGGTTTCCGGTTGGAACCAGCGGTCCCATCGATGCGAGCCGCGGACGAATTCCAGGCGGCCGTTATCTGCAGTGGTCTTATCCAGTGCTATCCAGAATGACAGCACCTGCCAGCCGCGTACGGGCCAGTAGGGTTGGTCGTTGTGCCAGCGGGTGCGCTGGCCCATGGCCGCTTCTTTCACGAACAACTGGTCGTACAGGAGATTGATTTTTTCGCTGCTGAAAAACTGTTGAGCTATCGCAGGCAATTCGGAATTGAGGCAGATGTCCCGGAAGGTGGGATGGGTTTCCCACAGACGCATATTGCCGTGAAACCTGCCCTCGTCTGATTCGTAGCCGTGATAGAAGGGGCCGGGTTCGCGAATATCATCTTCGACTGCAGCTGCAAGCTGCTCCAATTGTTCGGGGCTTATAAGGCCCCGCAGTGGGACCACACCGTCTTCGTTGTATGCGTCTATATCTGCCTGCGTCACCTGGTACCGCATTTCAGTTCCCCTTGGTGTCAGCTTGTGTTTCAGGGTCCCTGTGCTTGCCAGCGCTCCAACCCACGTTGCTGATCAATTTCCCTGCAACACCGGCTGGGTATTCCTCCAGGTCGGTTGCCATGGTGTCATTCCAGCGGTTCAGGTATCCGAACAGGGCGATGCTGGCGACGATCTCCACGATCTGGTCTTCATCAAAGTGTTGCCTCACCCGGGCGAAGTCTTCTTCATCGGCCTCGTTTGGGACGATGGAGGCTTTGAACGCCAGGTTCAGAGCAGCCCGTTCGGCATCAGAGAAAAGCGGACTGGTCTGGTATTCCCACACCGCAGCAATTTTATCCCCGGATACCTGGTAGATACTTGCGAGATTAGCCATGTGCGCCTGGCAATAGCGGCAGCCAGCCGCCTGGCTGGCAATCAGGCTGACCAGCATCTTCAGCTCCTCGCTCACAGTGCCTTCGTATAATACCGCCTGGTTCAGCGCCATAAATGCCCTGGCGATATTGGGCCGACGTTGCATGGTAAGAATACTGTTGGGAACGAAACCGCGCGTTGCCTGGTAGTGATTGAAGCGCTCAGTAAGATCCGGGTGGGTGTCGCGGGGCAGGGGAGGTATATGGGCCATGGGGAGCTTCCTTTAGCGCGGCAATGTTAAAGCTACTATTGTAGACAACATTTTCTATGTTGTGAGCACATTACCTTATGCGTTGCGGCGTGCTGGGCAAGTGAGCAGCCTTCGCGCTTTACATATTCATGCCCGTCAATCAGGTGGCGTCACTTCCCCCTCAGGGTCTTCATCCGACGCTATTTCCGATTCCGCTGGGACCTGGTATTGCACCGGGTCGCGGGCTTCCCGATTCAATAACAGGCGTGTGACATCGGGGCGGGAGTAATGGCCCACCGGGTCAGCGAAGGATTTGGCGATGCTGATCGCGCCAAAATCGATATCTGCAAATAGCAGTCCTTCCTCGTGTTCCGGCAACGGCTCGCACAACGGCGCGCCGTCCGGTCCGTAGATCTGCGCAAAGCCGCCTCCGGGCAACAGTAGTTCGGCTTGCTCTGGTGTTTCGACCATCTGCTTGATCATCGCATCGGAAACGATACCGCAGGGGGCCAATACAAAGCATTGCCCTTCCGCGGCATACACCTGAGAAAGCGCATTGCACAGTGTGCTTCCCAGCGTATAGGCCTGCGGGTATAAGCTGAAGCTGGGCCAGGCCGCCACGTGCAATTGCTCGTGCATGCTGTACATCGCATATTTGCTGAGGGGCTGCAGGTGCTCCCAGCAGGCCAGCTGACCGATCCGTCCCAATGCGGTGTCAGACACCTCAAGGTCACTGCCGTCCCCCTCGCCAAATATCGTACGTTCCATGTGTGTTGGCTTCAGTTTGCGCCGCGCCTTGACCAGTTTACCCTGGTCGTCAAACAGGAACTGTGAGATGTACAGTGAACCGTAGTCCCGTTCGCTGGCACCCATTGAAAGGTAAATACCATGC